>Ga0209287_10000152_pt1 | contig 45376 bp, 81 predicted proteins | sample PPLLak3cmMay2015_2_FD_187255 | JGI IMG/M metagenome (GOLD analysis project Ga0209287, IMG submission 187255) | Freshwater sediment microbial communities from Prairie Pothole Lake near Jamestown, North Dakota, USA - PPLs Lake P8 Core (1) Depth... | ecosystem: Environmental > Aquatic > Freshwater... | reverse complement strand
TTAATTGTGTCTGTTTTGCCATGACAAGTCCAACTAATCTATTTGCTATTAAAAATCCAAGTGTGTGTTGGTCTATATCATCGTGTTTCTGGTAAACTATGTGGCAATCTATTATTGCACGTTCCTTTCGTGTCTCCGCACCTATATCTTGCGGTAGTGAGTTATTATGAAGTAATCCAAATACTATAAACGGCATTGGAGGTAGTGCATCTGATTTTACTTCCTCCGTTAAGTAGATTGGTATTTCATATGTATTTCCATCTGTATTCAAAATTGATATGACACGTTGATTAACACCAGATGAAAATAAATCTACCTCTGATGTAAGATTTAATCGTATTTCAGTTCGAGGGTCATAAGACGAATATGCCATTACTTTCCTCCACCTATTACGGGGAAACCTATCCTCTCAACGAGTGATTCATACATCGTTATGAACCTCTGTTTTTCTATGTCACGATTTGATTGCAAGTCAGCAAGTGTTGCTTTTTGTAAACTTTGCATTGCAACGAGTGCTTTATGTGCAGAAAGATATGCTACCGCTTCACGCATTAGTTCTTCATTATATGTGTTTGATTTAACGTAGTATGTAACTTGAGGTCTGCAAATATTACTCGGAACTGGTGTTCCCGCAAGTGTTGTAAGTTGTATTAATCCACTATCGGCATCTACTACCTCTACATTTCCCGCAACTTCTGTTTTTGTAGTTTGGTCGTAGTATCTGAAAGTAATATCTTCACAGCAACATGCAAGTTCTCCGTGTCCTGTTATAACTCCATCTCCATTGTGGTCTGCAAACGGATAATTTTTTAATTTGAAATCTGTATTTATACCATCGAACCACTCACCATCAGAATTACAAAGTGGTCTTTCTTTATAGTGCAACTCGTAGATTTCATCGAGTGTCTCTTTATATGAACTCCACGCTATGATTGCAAGTTTGTAATCGGACATATCTGATTGTTGATATGCACCAGATAATTCACGTATTCTTGATAAAACATCCCAAGGAAATAAAACGAAGTTGAAATAAGTAAGTGAATTTTCCGTTGCTGTTGAAATCTCAATTGTGTAAATACCAAAACATCCGTCAGTTGGTATTGAGTAATCATAATCATAATAACCAACGGCACTATTTACCATTGCATCGTCAGTTACAACTGCAACTCCGCATGGTGTTGTTATTGATATGCTAACATCACTTGGGTCTGTTAGTGCATTAGTTAGAATTTCTTTAATACTAATTTGAGTATATACGGTATCTCCCCTGAAATATGTTCCGTATTCCTTTGGTTGAACTATAATATAGTGTTTCATTTTTCCTCACCATATTTCCAATTGTAAATTATCTGTGCTGCAATAAAGACATTAAAATATTTGCTCATTATTTCATCGTATGTCTTTGTTATAAACTGATATTCTCCATCTCGTATTTGAAGTATTCCAACACTATCAACTTTTAATCCTGTTAACTCGTAAAATGCCTGAACGTATGCGGACATTTGCAACCAGTATTCATCGTATATCCCTCTTGATGTTTTCCAATCGAGAATCATAAGTTTGCCATCGAGTTTACAGATGCAATCACAAGTTCCTGCATATTGATATTTTTCACTCCAAAGGTGTTGTTCCATCGCTTCTGGCAGTAATTCATGTTTTGCTTTCCATTTGTTGAATAAGTCTATACTCTCCATAAGAAACTCATCGTAATTATCCTTGCTTATCACTTCACCAGATAATGATACTTCAATGAGTTTATGAACCGTTGACCCGAATCCTGCACGTTTCTTTAGAACTTCTTTTGCTTTTGCTGCACCAGTTTTTGCATACCAATTGCGTAACTCCGGTTTATCTATCACGCTATTAATTCGTGTTACCCTGGCATATTTCTTACCTTTTATAAGGTAATAATTGTCAGTGCATATGAACTCCGCAGGAGTTTTTATAGACCATTCTATTTGTGACATATATCTCCCCAAGGAGTTGAACCTTGGATTATTCCATTAAAGATTTAAAAGGGAGGGATTCTCCCTATAACGGTTGATATTGTTCTTGGTATTCATCTTGGTCATCTATTACCGCTAATTTTCTAACTTTTCCATCTGCGGTAACAATCTCGATGTATCCAGTTATCGTTGCTGATTGTGTCATTGCATATTCACCGAATTTTACAAGACCGTGTGCTGATGGTTTTAAGAATACATTTGAATCGTAAGATGTCGGATGAGACATTGAATCGTCTGGTTCAATAACCGAATCGTGTATCCCAGGTGTCGGTTCACTAACGCTAAAGTGAAAGAAATTCTCACTATCTGTTATATTGTAAAAATCAACTGCGTAATCTGTGTTAACGTATAAATCGAAACCTCTTTTCATCCAGAATCCAGGTGCATTTCCAAGTTGGTCTGATGATATTGTTAATGCGTTATTTGAAACTTCTGAACCCTCTATTGAAACACCTTGAGTTCCGTCATCAGTTGGACCAGATTGACATTGATGCAAAGAAACCCTAAGCATTGATTCGTTATTGTCACTTATTAAAATATTATAGTGACATTCTTCATCCATGCAACCATGAGTAGGGCATAACATGTTTTCAATCTCATCTGAATAGTAATAAAAAAACCACCAGATGAAAAACATATCCTGCATGAACCATTCCCATGTGTTGTATTCATCACCTGCTTCTTTACAACATAGTTTTGATGATTTTGGACTATCGGATAACCACCAGTAACCCCAACCATTATCTATTGAATCTTCTCTATCGTCTAAGTAATCATTATCAGGTGGTATAATCGCCATAATTGACCTCAACTAAAGAAATAAAAAAGGGGAAAATCCCCTAAATTTCTTAGCAAGATGGTGCAGAAATTAGACCGATTGCCTCGTCATCGAGTTCATCAATACCCACATACATGTGAATTGCAACGGTTGTTGAATCACAATCTATGTTGCGGTCCTGTTCCATCTTAGGTCGCATACCCCATCCCTCACCAACTGCTCGGCTAGAATCGAGTAAGACAGCGACTACCTGTTCTGTTTCGAAATCACATGAGTTTGCACATGGGAACTCAATAACAGACATCGTTCCAATTTTGGAAAGTTCATTTCCGTTGAACGAGAGTTGTAATCCCTGCATGTGTGCTGCCTCTTTGTATTTGAAGTGAGCAGCGACAGACGGTGACACGATGATAAAGTCAGGTCGGTATCCATCTTCTCTCATGGTCGCTTCGAGAGTTACGATTGCATTGTATAACTCGAATGGGTCAAAGCAACATGCGGTCAATGATACGTCAGATGTGCAGCAAGAATCGAGAGTTATAGTGTGTGAACTTGATGCAGTAATCAACTGATTGTAAATCTCTAAGTCTACCTGTTCGGCAAGTCCACTAGCCATATCTTCCATGATGCCATCCTTTACGACATCACCGGCAAGTTGAAGGTCTAGTTCACAAATCTCGGCTAAATCCCCGTATGAATCCAACGTGAGACTTACTTTGGTAAATGAACTTGAGACACAAGACAGACACTCACACGCTGCCAATGGTCCTTGAGCAGTTCGTTTTCCACGAATCCGAATAGAGATTGTGTCTCCCTTTCCTCTTGTGAAATCAACGCCACGAACAGTTACTCGACCTGCTAAATATCCTTTGCAGTAGAAAGCAGACCAAATAGCATTCGCATAGGTTTCGTCAGGTGTCCAATCAGACACATCGTTTACACAACCAGTGTTTGAATCAGTAAAATCATATCCACCGGTTTGCCAATCAACGCTACCGTATTCGATGGATTTGTAACCGTGATTCTTAAGGTATTTGTTGTAAAAGGTTGAAACCTTATTCGGTTGTTTCTTGGTCGTGTTTCCAGTGACATCAATTCCCGCATCAGTTGCGAGATTCATGTCTTTCACGATTTGGCTTTTAATTTCAGCGACAAGAGATTCTTTCTCTTTCTTTGCTGTCATCTCTGCTTTTTGTCTTTCAAATTCAGACTGTTCCTGTTTCAAAGCAGCGACTTCCGCTTGTAACCGTTCCGCTTTTGCTTTTTGCAGAGCAGCGAGTTCCGCTTCTGCATTTTTCAATTCATCACTCATTGTTTTTCCTCCTTTAATTTTCGAATTTGTTCTTTTAACTCTGCTAATTTCTTAGCATCATCTAAACTCATCTCACTATTGCCACCGGCAACGGGAGATGACTCTTTTCCACATTCACATTTATCTTCAACTACGGTGTGGTTAGATAGACCACAACCTTTCTTGTCATCACACGCACCCTTGATGCATGTGGTTAATGCCCTCGGTTGTATATCGCATAGGCATAAAACCATGTCATCTTTTTTAAAGCCATATGATTCAGCATAATTTAATTCACTGGCTTTAATCGCTTTAGGTTTTGCAACCATAGATACACTAACATTTGGAGTTCTCTTTGCAGCATTGCTTATATCTATGAAAGACTTCCACGATTCATACTTCAATGATTTCTTATAGATGTTTACATCCATAGAGACTTCTTTTGTTTCATCATTTGCAGAAACATTATTTTGATAACCGATTATGTAATCTAAATTTTCTCTTTTGAAAGGTGGTGCATTATCGGGATATGATGTTCCAAGATGACTAATATCGTGCAATGTGCCATCCCATTGCGATAATGATTTTTTAAGTTCATCGTATGGAACGTAAAAACCGTTCATCATTCTATCGCCAACGATTGCAGTTGCCCGAATAGTAACCCAATTTTCAGTTTCTTTCGATGCAAACTCTTTTAATTCTGATTTATCCAATTGGCAATCTTTTGGTATCTCTACAAGTTGGAAAGTGAACGTAAACTCTTTGGTTTCTTCTGTATATTGCGTTCCTTTTTCTTTGTTTTGTTTATACATACCGTGACACTTTGCATATGCCTCGTCTGGTGATGCACCTTCTTTCTCAATCACATAAGGAATGCATCGTTTGCAATACTCATCTTCACTTTCACCTTCTTTAATTGATGGCATTATATAATCACCTTTTTATTTCTTTTCTTGCTATTTGTTTTAATCTTGCTTTTTGAATGCCTGAAACATGCACCGATTCTGCCATTGATACACTACCTGTTGCTATGTCACCGTGTTCTATTCCTTCTTTTGTTATTTGCTTTGATTTTGTCCACACGTTAACGTGCCATTCTTCCGGTGGCTTTACATATGGTTTTATCAATGCACGAAGTTCGTCTGAATTTTTTAATATCTCATCAAGCATATAGAAAAAGACATCTCGGTATGCTGTGTCTTTATAGCATACCCAAAGACCTAATTCTGTTATGTCTTTAACAACTGCTTGTTGATATACTGAATCAACATGGTCTGCTGATTCGTTTATTAATTTTGTAAGTTCTCTAATACCGAAATTACCGCAGTTTATCATATCATCGTGTATCTTGTCTTTATGTGCAGATTCACCGAGTTTTTTACGAAGCAACCATATAGTAAGTTGAACTATACGTTTATCTGATTCGGAGAGAAATATGTCCATTACTGTTCCTTCTTTATTAGTTTCTCGAGTTCTTTTTCTAACATTGCTTTTTCTTCGTTGATGAAAGGTTGCGGGATATTCGGACCTGTTGCTTTAGGTCTGTTTCCAACTATCTTTTGAACCTCATAGTTTTTAATTTTGTCTCCAAGTATTCTATGGACACGAAGAACGCACTCTGCATATTCATCCCGTCTATGTTCCATTGAACCGAGGACACCCTGTTTTGCCATTTGAAGTTGAATTATTTCATCGTCTATGTGTTTTAATACTTTTACTTTATCTGATTCTGCATGGGAGATAGTTCGTGTTATTTGAACCATCACTGGTAATGATATTTCACCGCTTTGTATTTGTTCACGTTTTTTTGTCAACATTATTATAGCAGCATCGAATTGCTTCATCTGTTTATCCAATGTTGCAAACGTGTTATTTAAGTCAACCATCTCTTGTATTCGTTGACCGTCTACTTGTGTTAACGGTGTAATATCTGTATTTGGATTAAATACAGGTTGTTTGTTTTCAACAACAACTTGAGTTTTTTTCTTGTGTGCCATTTAGCCCACCAACTGTGTTGCTTTTTCAAGCAGTAATTTTAGTTGTGTTGATGTTAAAACAACTTTCTGTCCTTTGTCACTTAAAGAGTATTTTCTGCCTTCTTTTTTCAATACCGGACAACATTTTCCTGGTCTACCACAAAGCACAATTGCTTCCATTTTATTCATCTCCTAGAGATACAATTCTTCCGAAAAATACGGAATTTATTATTTCTGGTAATTGGTCCAATATTTGATAAGCAGCAGGTCGCAGAAATGGTCTATACGCTGCCTTTCCACTGGTGCTAGTGATTGCCAATGGACTTTCTTCATCTCCCACTGGCATTTTGTAAGTTCCAAATTCATTGTAAACGGCATACCTAATATCGCAAACGACTTCGTATTGTCCATTTGAACCTTCAACTCTAATGTCGTTTTCCATTTTTCCAGTATCCTCCGGTGCTAATTGGTATGCTAATTTTGCGGTTTCCGTTGCTAGTTTATAGGCAATTCGATTGAATTGCTTTTCACTTGACAGACTTTTCAACAAGTCCATTACTTCGTCTGCACCGGTGACAGTCACAAATACCATATTAATCCTTCTGTTCTTCTTTGTCCTGTTCTTCTAGTATTTTTTCACCCAATTTTCTTTCCCGTAGAGCAACCTCATCACGAAGTTTTTTAAGTGCTTCCATCATTTCTTTTTCTTCTGATGTTGTTTCCCTGATAACTGGTTTTACTTGCCTTGATGGTGGTTCTGGTCCTTTCGGTGGTTGTGGTTCTTTCGGTGGTATTTCTGGCACGGTGCTTTCAGGTTCTACTTCGGGGTCTAATTCGACAGCACCTTCATTGAGCATCCGTCTTGCCTCACTTAATGTTAATAACGGTGGATTTGAACTTCTACCATTAACAGCAGCAGCAACTCTCTTTCCTAATAGTTCTGCCTCTGCCATTTCATCAATATATGTAATATTCCACTCTATTGTATATTTACTGAAATCCCTTCCGTTTGCTTTGGCGAGTAAATCATATAATCTCAATAGATGTGGTGTGTAAACTAATTCTTGATTATCTTTTATATCACGGTAATAATCTGCGAATCCTATTTCTGCACCGGTAACTCTACCGATTTCGACACCGAGTAACACTTGTCTTGGTATAATCAAAGCAGCAGAGATTGCCTCTGAAATGTGGTCGTAATATTGTTGAGGTTGAATTGAACTTGGATTTATAACTTCTAATTTATATTTTTCAGAGAATGCGAAATAGTTTGGATGTTCTTTTAATAATTTTAGTGCTTTATCCCTTTCGTTCTTCTGCATACCTTGTTTTGTCAATACCTGCGTTCCGTGTGAAAACCACTTTAATATTTCACCGGTTGCGATGTCGATGTCAGCACTAGATATGAGAATATTTCTAAGTATGTCTACTTTTGACACACCGAAGAAATCAAATGGTAAATCTAATGTTTTAATGTGAATTATCCTATCGGGGTTAATCCACTTATCTTCTCCTTTTTCTGTATTTACATAGTGATAATAAAACGGTCCTGATTTATTGTCTTTCTGTTTATATTCAGTTATGTTTTCTGGATTTAAAATCAAAACATCGAGAGGGGTTGTTCCTTCTACAACATCTTGTTCTAATTTTTGAGAACCTTCATTTCCAGGTTCGTAAAACTTAATAAGTAAGAATCCATCTCCCCAAATGTCAGCACACATTCCCGCTACTTTGAACTTCCTTTTAATTTCAGTCTGTTCATCGAATGCTTTTATTAAAAGTAAATCTTCATTTGGTATTTTTATTCCATCTGGTCGTTTAAAATCGAACCATGCACGAAAAGTGTCAGAGTTCTTTTTTGTTATTCCCTTCATAAATAATGCAGATTGAAGTGCAAGTTCTCGTCTTTTCTTTGGTGTCATATCACCAGAGAATTTAGACCGGTATCCTTCAATTTCAGATGGGTCGATAAGTTTATCTTCAACGGTCTTACTTTCTTTTTTTGCTTCTTGCGTTCTTCGAATGTATCTGCTGTTGAAGTTATATATCCTATCTCCCAATGTTGCCATTATGATGACCTCTTTCTGTTCCAAATGCCACACCCAAATTCAGTTTCATCTGGAATTGGGTTATAATCCGTAAGTGCATAACGCAATGCATCTGCTGCATGGTCATCATCTTTTAGTGGTATGTCGTTGTCCACGTTTTTATACCGATATGATTGTATGCTTCGAATAAGATTAATACAAGAACTGTGAATAGTGATTTTGTTTTCACTTTTAAATGTAGATTGAAGTTTTGCTATTCCAGGTGAAACGGAGTTGTTTGCGTATGATTTAACTTCGTTGTTGTCAAATTTACCGATTGGAACTCCCAAATCAAATGCCTGTTTAACTAAATCGGCAGCACTTGGGTCGCAATAAACTTTTGTGAAGTTATATTTAAGATGGAATTTTTTAATTATGTTTGCTATCTCGTATGATGTTTTTTCTGATTCGTAAAATTCTTCTATTACAAATAAGTTGTTCGCTTTTGTTTTCATAAGGATAAGAATACACGTTGGGTCACGAATACCAAAATCGACCCCCGCAAAGTATCGTTCAATTCCAGGCACGTTTTTCAACGATTGGTCGAAATTTCTAACGTGTTTGTCCTGGTTGAACATTTTATATATTTGACCTGAAAAAGCACCCCAATGCCCATGAAGATACCTTCGCACCCAATCAGGGTCGTATCTTGCCTCCATGCTTTTTATATATTCCTCATAGTTTGGGATAAGGACATTATCATAAGTATTTGTATCAACTGCAAAGTATCCTGGTTTTTTATCAACATAGAAATACTGGTATATCCAATGGTTCTCTGCACCAGGGTTTGTTGCAAGTAACCCGAAATGGAACGGCATGTTTTTATCACGTAAACGTGCCATGAGTTGTTTAAAAACTTCTGATTTCATTTCAATCGGTTCATCGAGTTCGAACCAATCTAAGTTTCTTCCTTTTAGTTTTTCAGAGTTGTCACATGCTCGAAACATAATCTCTGATTTATTATAAAAAACAATGTTCATCTTTCCAGGTGAGATTGTGAATGTTGCTATCTGGATTGGTATTCCGTTGTCGTTTAAAACACGTTGGTATTGTTCTATCTCGTCTATGAAGGTCTGAAAAATAACATCCCTCAACTGTGTGTATGATAACGAACCAACAAGTCCTTTACAACCAGGATAATCCAATGATGCTTTTATTCCAACGTGTGCCAATAACAGTGTTTTTCCTGCACCATAAGCACCACTATAAAGTCCGTAGTTGTTCATCGGTTTACCATTCTCTCCAATGTTCTCACTAAATATCTGGTCGAAAACTTCCTTTTGTTTTGGCAGAAATTGCCTTGGTCTTGTTAAAATGATTTCGTTTATTTCAGACATAATTACCTTGCAAGGTTGTGGTTGTCTGTTACGGATATACTGTAAACCAGTTATCCTTACTATTAAGGTAACGGATAGGAATTAAGGTGTGACCATTATTAATTAACACATCTCTTATATTTCTTATCCTCTATTTCTCGTTTTTTCTTTAAAAATGACAATATTTCTGCATCCTGTTTTGAATTTCCAACTCTTGCTTTTTCATGTCTCATTCTATAATTATCCTGTCTATTTGGGTTTGAAAAGCGTTCTCTACAATTTTCACAATATTCAGCACGATTTTCGTTCCATGCGGGATAAAAAATCTTTCTACATTTTGGATTTTTGCAGCGTTTCACACTTCCCACCCCTAAATTGAATTGGTAGTATCTTTGTAGTAATACTGTAATTTTTCGTGTAGTTTCTCGAGAATTTGACAGTCCTTTTTATTGTGGTCGAGAACGTATGCTAGTGCTTCTTTATCTCCAACTTTTGCTCTCATCCAGAAGTTTCCCTTAATGTGGTTTTTTCCTTTGATTCCGAGAGCAGCACACGCTGAATCTAAACTCGATTTGTGCAGTTTCATTTTTGACCGAACAACGAAATATAAATCCTTATGCTGCATTGCACCAAACGTAAGGAACTTCATCTTTTGCATCATTGCCCTTGAACGGATAAACGGTATATCGAATCCAGTTCCATAGTATGTATAGATAACGTCATACTCCGTTAAACTCTCAATTAGTTTTTCTAATATTTGTTTATCGAAGTTGAACGCTAGTATGTCTTTCTGGTCTATAACTCCGCACCGATATTCGTCTTTTCCTTTTGTCTTGATAACCCAAGTTAACATATAATCGAAGTTTGCGTTAAGTCCACCACTCTCAATATCTAAGTAACCGATACGCAAATCTGCTGCTTTATCTTTCAAATAACAATTTGGATGCTCAAGATACGTGTGACCGTGTTTACATTTTGTTGCTGCCATCTTCACTAATTCTTGCTTACTAAATTTACTCATATTTGCCATTCTTTTCATCTCCTTAGTTAAACATATTGTCGTTACTGCTTGTTTGTTTTTTTGAATCTGTTGTTCCACCTTGTTTTAATTTTAATACTTCTTGTTCAAGCATTTTTTCTATCTGGTAGTGATGCAAGTCACCGGAACGCATACCTTCTAGTATTACAATCAACTGTGCTTGAAGGTTTGCAAATTCGTATTTCGTCACTGGTCTTAAACAGGTTAGGTAAAACCAGATTTTTTTGCGTAATTGAACAGTTCCAGTAAATATATCATCTTTACTCAATTACATCAGTCTCCTTTTTTTCTATTGGTAGTGCTTTTTGATTTTCATCTGTTTTAAAAACTGGTTTCTTTTGACTATCGGTTTTAATAACCGTTGGTTCACCGAATTTTACGATGAACTGTGTTTTATCGCTATTCCTCTGCAACAGTTCCGCTTCACGTAATATTTTTTTCATTTTTAGTTTACTCTCCTGTGCAGAATCTAATTGACCACTCAACTTACATCTATCGGAAACAGACACCGCATCTTTGAAGTCTTTCTCTAATGTTTTTATTCTCTCGTTTATTTTAACGATGTCTGGATTATCCTCATACTCTAATTCTATGTCTGCATCTTGCTTGTTTTCTTTTGATACAGTTTTTGAACAGATATTGAGCAATGTTTGTTTTGAAACCTTTTGCCCATATTGTTCTTCTAATATTTTTGCTATTCGTGTTGGACTTGTCTCACCTTCCTCTTTTATCTTTTTAATTATTTTTTCTATGTTTTCTATTTCTTCAGATGAACGTCTACCCATTATTTACAACTCCTGTTTCTTGTTCCGTTTGTTTGCATCTTATCTAATATTTTAATGAGTTCTTTATTTGATAGTGGTTCGTATGCTGCAACGATAAACAGTGTGTATTTTTCTGTTGATAAACACCGTTCTGGATTATCATTATCTATAATATCATAGTTTACCTTTTCAATCATCATCATAAGTGCCTGATATTTTATATCCAATCTCTTAAGAAAAGTGTGTTGTATCATTGCAACTTCATCGAGATTTAAGTCAACGTGAATCCATTTTTCTATTCTCATTATGTTCTCCCCTTTGCTGCGTTTATTGTTCTTCTTAGACATAGATTTCTATCATTTACCGTGTAATAAGGATATTTTCTATTTTTAGTTTTTTTGTCAACTACTATCTCGTATTTAATCTTTGCTTGGTCTAAAGGTTTACCGTAACACGATGCAAATTTTTTGTGTTCCTCTTTTGCAACGTGTATTTCAACTTTAACTTTTTTCATCTTTTCTAACTCCAATGTTTTTATCCACCCATTCTTTTTCCTCTGCATCGCTGTTGGGCGTGTTTAAATCCCATATGATTCCTATTGAACATTTAGGACATAAGAACGTGCCTTTTACTAATATCATTATCCTTTTACAAAAAGGACACTTCAGTTCATCGTGTGGTTTACAAGATGTCATCGCTATCTTCGTTCTCCGAAATTCCACGTTTTTTCTTTAAGTATTCCGTTCTCCATCGAAGGTAACAGTAAACACAGGCATGGTGCATTTTTTCACCATCGAACCAGTATTTTTCGTGTTCCATTTTTTTTCTGCATTCCTTACAAATTGTTTTCATGCTTTGTTTGCCTCACCTTCGGTAAATGTGTTCTTGCACTGTTGACACTCATATAATCGTATTCCGTGCCATATCCATGATTTTACCACTGTATATCCACACACCGGACATTGTATTTGTTTTGGTATGTCACTCTCCATTTTAATCACTCCTTTCTGCAAGACACCAAGCGTGTTTAATTTTACCACGTAGTATTTTTTCTACGAATTTTATTTTTATGAAATGAACTAAGCACAGATAACACCAAGCATTTATAAATTTTACCTCTTTTGTTTTTTTACACGTTTTGTAGGGGTAAACTTCTGCAAATGGTTTTCTATGACATTTTATATAATCACATTTGAACTCCATTTTAACCACCTATCGCATACAATCCGTTTGGTTTTTTGTGTATGATTTTTTTCTCTAAGCACAATGTAAGAAATTCCTCTTTGAACCCTTCCTCAATAAGAGAATCCCATGAAATTTCCTTTTCGTGCATTTCAATGCATATGACCAAATTATTTATCTTATCAGTCAATGATGGTTCTTGATAACTTGCTGTTGGTGTTTGGTTGAACTCTAATTTACGTTGTGGTTTTTCTTGTTCTTCTACTGATTCTATTGTGTTTGGTTTTACATTTTTAAGTGAAACATTCATATAAACCTGTCGTTGTTCTCCATCTAATCTTATTCTAGTTGGAAAACACATGGGCATTGCATCTGATAATTTTTTAGATAATTGATTTTCTGGAACTCTCTTTAAATTATGTTCATTACAATATTTATTTAGTCCAGAACGCAGCACTTCTTTAAAAACGTAACAACCTTCAACTTCGTCTAAAAACTCTTGTGCGTATGCGAGAGTTGGGTTTGACTTCATATCATACAATCTCATGTTTTCTTCTACGCATCTATTATAAGAAAACCCACCGTTCTGTTTTAATCTGCGTAATCCTTCTATTGCCCAATTAAATAAACCTGATAGTTCCTCTGGTGTTGTAAGTTTTTCTGGCAAATCGGGGTCAGTCTTTGGGTCTTTGTCCATAAATTTATTTGGGAAATCAACGTAAATTAACCGATTCCATATGGCATCGCTTCTGTCTTTAATTTCTGGTGGCATGTTCATAGAGAAAACTAACTTTGCGTAGTTTTTAAATTTAAATGGATGCCCGAAGATGTTTCTTGCGTTATCTATAATATCCTCACCAGATAGTGTTTTAAGTATTCTTGAGTTTTCTATCGGTTCATCGCCCATTTCACCGCATAGGTTTGCAGACTTACCAAATAGTGTCGCTAAGATATAAGGACTTGTTGTTAAATCTTCCACTGATGCTGCTCTGATGTTTTCCTCTCCGAGTAATGCACCAAGTAGTCCTATCTCTGTTCCTTTTCCATTACGACCACCACCGAGGAAGAAAAATATCTTATGATACTTATATGTTGGATACAGACAGTAACCAAATAACTCCTGAATTATTGGTATGTCCTCCGGTTTATGGACCTCTTTGAAGAACTGTAAGCATCTCTCCCCTTTCGCATCTTTATCGTATTTTACATTTAGTTTTGTTGTAAAGTAATATTTTGTATCAAAAGGCAGTAGTTCGTTTGTCTCTGTGTTGAAAACACCGTTCTGCATACAAATCAAGTTTGTATAACTATTAAATGTTTTTCTGTCTATTCTTAATCCTAAAAAGTTTTTCACCGCATGGACTACTTCGTTAACGAAAAACTGTGTTGATTTGTCTCCCATCACTAATTGTGCCGTTGCACGAATCTTTGATTCACCATCAGAAATGTAAACACCATCTTTGTATCTGTATATTTCTTGCGTTTTATCGTTTATAACAACATAACCACGATTAACGCCAGTTCCAGTTACACTATCATAGTTCTCGAAAACTATGTCTCCCGCTAGTGCGTTTGCTACGAGTTTCTTGTTGTTGAAGTATATCTTCGTTCTCTTTTTCAACTCTTGAGCAAAACCTGAAACTTCATTTTCCAATGCTTTTATTTTTTCCATTTCCTTGTCGGCTTCTTCCATTGCACTAACCCCATAAATCTAAAATGACTTTTCTAATTTTACTTCTTCGTTGTTCGTCTGAAAATTTATAAAGTATCCTTCTCCTTGCGTGTTCCCCTGCAATATCTGGTGTATTCAACGCCATCCTAATTGCTCTAACGGTGTCATCTACGTCACCGTATTCCATTAAATAACCGGTATCTCCTATTGCCTCCATGATTCCAGGCACTTTAGTTCCAACCGGTATGCACTCACAGAGCATCGCTTCACATAGCACGTTTGGTATTCCCTCACGCTTTGATAGTTGACAATAGACCTTCGCTAACTTAAAATATGTAACAAGTTGGTCTTGAGATAGATAACCGATAAACAGAACATTATTATAAGTATATTTTAATTTTTCTTTTAGATAATCTTTTGCTTTTCCAGTTACACCGATAACTACAAACTGAACATCTGGAAAATATCGTGCAGCAGTTACGAAAGTATCCAATCCTTTTAATTTTACTCTATTGACATAATCTGCCTTTGCTACGGTCAATACTGTTTTCGTTCCTTTTTGTAATTCTGTATAATCATATTTAAACTTCTGTGAATCGTGACCCCTCGGTATGTAAATTATATTTTTAATGTAATCGTTCATGTTTATACAAATATCAGCAGCGAGTGATTTTTCTACAACTAAAAATCTATCTCCGTATCTATATGTAATCTTTGCGAATATCGCAGTAAACGGATTTGCAAATAGACCGTATTTTAATTCTGGAAGGTTTGCTGCATCGTAACCACCAACCACTATTATTGATTTCTTTTTTAGAATCTTGCAGCACAGAACTCCAACTGCCGAGTGCCAAGAGGCAAACTCTGAAAATAATATGTTGGCATCCTTCAACTTTAAAAAAAGGTGAGGAATATAAAAAAAGTTGTTCAGATACCTTTTGAGTTTGCCTTTGCCTCTCGGTAATGTGGTCAGTGATACGTTGTAATCCTTATATAACATCTCGTAATCTCTAATAACGAAAGGTGAACTCATATCACCAGTAAATAATATAGATACACAAGATGTTGTCATGCTATCACTCTTTTAATATTTTACTTGCTGAACCCTTTCCGGTATATACTGTTACGTGTGCTAAAAACTTATTTGTTTCTGTATCGAATAAAACCCTAACTTGCTCTGCTTCAACTGGTATTAACATTTATTTTCACCATCCTTTACTTTTCTTTCCACGATAATCCCAATATTCATTTACGCTTTTTATTTCCTTTAGTATTCGAAATGGATTTCCAACAACAAGCGAGTATGGTGGCACACTCTTATTTACGACAGCACCCGCACCTATTATGCTGTGGTGTCCTATTGTTACGTCACCGAACACGATTGCGTGTGGTAGTATAACAACGTAGTCCTCTATAATAGGAACATCATCGTAGTGTTTTTTACCTATTGTCACATTTTGACCAACAACAACACAACTACCAATCTTTGCGTTTTTAGTAATTACAATCCCGATAGCACCGTGACTGAATGTTATATCCATAGGAACTTTACATTGTATATCCCGTTGCAGCAGGACCGCAAGTATTGTTACAGGCATCCTTGATAATAACTGAATACCTTTAACAAGTTTGCTACCATCGTTGTAAGACCGCAGTTCTGCACCGGAGTATGTGAACATTATTCTTTCACCTGTATTGGTAAAAATCCGCACTTACACGGTTCTCCTTTGAATTTAAACCTTCGTTTACATTTTGGACACGTTACTTTCATATTTTTATCCCTCAATTACATCTATATGACCACAATTAGAACAGGTTTTACAGTATAATCTTCTTCCACATTTCGGACATAATTTAAACATTTTATCCCTCTTGTGAATGGTTAATCGGTTTTTGTTTGCACTTACTACAATTTGGATACAAAGGCAAACACCAAGGACATCTATCATCATTCATCTTTATCCCTCAACTACACTAATCCTCCAACCATATCCATTTTCCATCAGTAATCACAATGTAACTTTCAAGTCCGTTCAACCATTCTTTTTTCATTCTATCCCTTCTTATCATGGTAATTAAATGTTTTAATCTGACTTTCAGGAACGGAGAAACCGATGTATTTATCACCTGATTTAAAAATGAAATGAATATGTCTTGTTTGTTCAGAAACTCCTATTGAATCCAAAGTTGTTCCTTCGTAATCCTTTCGTAGTAATTCCAAGTTTAACATCTTTTTATCCCTCAATATTATGTAATATTTTATTTAACCATTGAATATCTTTTTGTTCTTCTTTGATTAATTGTTCTAAATCGTAATTAGCCATCTTATCCCTGTCCTTCATGTCTTTTTATAGATTCATATTTAAATTCATGTTATTTCTTTAATGGTGTATTATATTAATACCCACGCTGTTTTATTCTCTTTCGAATTTCTTTCAATGTCCTCAATACTAATTCGCACTCGTTTATCGCATTGGTGAACTCTACGTCTATATCACCGGAGTTTCCACAGGTCGTGGAGTTTACCCCAATCCATCCAGACCCACCGCACCTGTCGCAGTAAGTCCAGGTTACATCACCGGTGTCTATATCCATAGATTCCGACCCACCGTTGCCGTTGCAACTCGGGCAGGTCTGTGATACTTCTCCATCGTTATTGTCTTTCTTCTCACGCTTAAATCCTAAGTTTCCCATATCTTCACTTCCTAGTTTCTCACGGATGCAAAGAACACATCCTTATTTAAAAACAACTTTGCCTGTTCGTGTATCGTAAGCAGTTTCTTCCGGCACTTATTACATATATAATAAGAACGATACTTATCCTGCGAGTATGCAAGGTTCTCCGATTTATATTCGCTTTCTTTTAACATCGAATCACAAACCCGACACTCTTTTTGCGTTTGTTCTCCGTTCATTTTTCCACACCATCATAATATAGATATATTATATTAGCATCCACAAGTTCCAATCCACGAACCGGATAGCGACCCCAACGATGAGCAATCCGCCCACCATCTGCACCACCCACATACTAAATTGAAACAGAATTTCATAGACCCATTCGGTTTTTGTTCTTTTCGTATTGTGACCACCCATTATTGTGTTTAGAGGATGCGGAGGTTAGTGTGTTTCCCCCGTTTTGCCACCGTATTCGTCAGGGCATAGAACGATTCCCTTACACGAACCCTATTGGCACACGTTCCATCCTCATAAACATAATGTTCGACCCCTTTATAAATCTTTCCCCAAGAAAAACGGAGAACTTCCCCTTTTGACGGGTATTCTACGGAATACGGGGAAAATACCGGTATATTGAGCAATTTATATCAAAATCACTCATTATAATATATAATAATTTAAACCTTATATTATATGATTTAAGACTTCATACTAATACTCTCGATTTATACTATCGTTCTCCGAATGGGCGGTGCTGCCGACAGGAGAGAGCAGGGGTTTGGTGCGGGGGTTCTCCGTTTTTGGGCGGTAATTTATACCCTGCACAGGTTTTCCTCCCGTTGAAATGGTGCTGTGCATGGTGTGCAGGGCATTTCCTATTAATGTGTTTTAAATTATGCTATTGTATTTATGCAACATAGAACAACCCTGCACACCCTGCACACGTTATACTGTGGCAAAATTCCCTCCGAGAGAAAAGTGTCGTTTCTGTGCAGGGTATAATGGCTTTTTCAAAAAATGGTCAAAAACGGGAAAAAACCCCTCCGAGAGAGTTTTGCACCCTCCCTCCGAGAGAGATAGCACAATTCGGAGAACACCGATTAACGATTGTTATTTGTTTACTTTGGTGCGTGAAAGTGAGCAACAACTACTCATTTTTGAGTTAAAACTAACAATTGAGTAATGGTCTAATTAAATGCTCAAAGTCTAATTAATTTGTGGCATGGTCTATTTGGTTTTAAAAAGGTTTTTATACTACCCTGCACACCCTGCACAAACGATACCTTTATATAGTGGTTTTTTCTGCCAGAAATAGACCCCAGGATGTAAGTTACTACCCTCGCATCATTTTTATTTTTGCGGGTTTATTAATATGGGGGGTATATAAACCTTTCGCTTAAGCACTAAGTTTATATATTAGTTAGTTTAAAATTACATATCTTTAAATAGGTAATCAGCACCCTATATTTAAACTTATCTCCGCAACATAGTATATTATATAGTTATGCATTACTAGATAAGTTAATATATATCAATAGATTTAAATACTCATGTGTTTAGCGTTACTTACTCATATATGGGTAGTTACTTAATATTGAAATAAGTAAATAAAATCACATTATTCTCGGAGAACATATCGGAGAACATAAGAACATAAGATAAGATACTCAAATTACTTAATTCTAAGCACTTATACATAATATCTAATGATAGTTAATGATAATATACGTTTAAAAAAATATCTCGTTAAACGATTTATAAATCAATCGTAGATAATAATAAATATAAAAAAAATTAATCTTCTACTATTATCTCGGTATCATCGGTTAACTCGATACTTATATCGGATGGTGTTAATCTTGCATCCCTTCCTATTGAGTAACCATCGGTAGAAACGACATAAACTACTTTGTTACCGGTAAACGAGTTATGTGAAAATGGGTTACTATCTGGTAAATATACAATTTTACTGTTTTTATATGTAGTTGTAAGGTAGATAGATTTTCTAATTACTTTTACTGTTGACATAGTTAACTATTATGTAGTTCCATCTTTATATACTTATGGTGCGATTATTACACATAAGGATAAGAAATAAATAATCAATTTAAAGACTGTTTACATCGAGTTTAACGCTATCTAATTATTAACGTGATAATATACGTTTTCTGATAGTTAACGCTAAATTACCCCTATTCCGCCAGGATTTAACCAGTAAACAGTAAAAACCTAAGATAGATAAGGTTATGAGTAATGCTATTATGCTATTACCCATAAACCTTATAGGGGTATGGGGGAACTTGATATTTACGTTTTCAGTCATGGTTTACTCCGATGGGGAAAACTCCGTTTATGTTTACATGGTAAATCTTGAAGAATATAAATAGGAAATATAGCGTATATTCCTCCGGTTAATAGGTAGATAATGAAGGTTAACGATATGCATACGAGTATAATCAATAGGTTTTTTGTTAATGTTTTCATGGTTTAAACTCCTATTTCATTAAAGGTTTTTACATCTATGTTTAATAGGTTTATTGTATCATTACATATAAACTTAGAGTTTTGGAATTTTTCCCCTTGAATATCCTTAAGTAAAACGCTATAGTCGTATAAGTTCCGGTCCTTGGAGTATTCCATCTTGTCCTTAATATAACTCCAAATACACGCTTGAATTTCGGAGTTTTGAAGGTTTAACTCCTTGGATAAGTGTTTTATTATTGTTTGTATATGCTTTATATCTGTTTTACAGGGAGTTTTTTTACTGTTATTCGTGAAAAACTTTGTCATATGACTATCTATTACTATCTGTGATAAGTCTCCCTTTAACGCCAGGGTAAAAGATTTTATTTTTTGTCCGTTAGGTAATTCCCCGTTTAACACTAGTTTAATGTTATTCTTTATTACTTTGTCCGCTATTCCGTAGTTAAACTCATATGGGGAGTTATTGTTTATCACACTCTGATAAGACATAAGGGTAAACTCTAAGTTTTGTTTTAAGTTGTTTTGTTGACTGGTTACACATAGTAATTTTAAAAATAAATCATGGTTATATGGGAATTTTTCTTTTATAGTGTTTAAAGAGTTTTGATACCAATTTTTGTATTGAATATAGTTTAATACTATCTGCTTTAACTCCTTATTAGATGGTATTTTGTTTAGTTTTCTATATTCCGTTAATGATATTTTCGAATTAAGTCTTTTTTTAATGTTTATATCGCTGTGTTTATCTTCTTTATCATACTTGTTTTTATTAGCGTTATAATCTTCTAAATAGTATAACTGTTTTTGAGTTATTCTTTTTTGTTTTAATAACTGTTTAACATAGCGTATATTATCGTTTAAACTTATCTTCATTTTATCACTCCTTGTTTAAATTTTGAGTTATATTACTTTTTAAACCATATTCCCGTTTTACTTCTTTTTTTGTCTTAAAATGGTAACCTAGTTTTTTTAATATGGCCCGTATATGTCGGAATTGATAAACTCTTATATCCTTAGCGATTAAATCAAACTTTGCACTAGTCACGCCATCAATATATTTTTGTATTACATAGTGTAATATTTCATGGTTTATTTCAGAGGTAAAAAATTCTATTATCTCTTTATCGTTTATGTTTTCATATGTTGCACCGGTGTATTTTTTGCTTAAGAGTATATGCACCATATTATAACGTGGTGAATATAAAGCACTACATGAGAAAGATAATTTAGGATTTTTTACGGTTACATATTGGTAAACACTATCTGGTATTAATATATCACTTTTTGCTATCATTATACATCGACCCCCGTTAATTGATGTATTCGATTTGTTACTATTACAAGTTTTTCTATATAGATAAATTCCTCTAAGTTTTCCTCGAAAATAACTCCTATTACTATCATTATATCACTCCGTAGTTTAATAAAACTATCGCTAATTTGTTGGTATTTTCGAGATTCATAACCGATATGTCCGTTTTGATTATTAGGTTTAATTCATATTCCATATTTTCACACTCCATAATAGCATATTGGCGTTAATACTATATAAATGTTTGGTGCAATTTTAACATTTTGATAGTATTATTTCCTCCTGGTTTAATAAGTCGTATATGGAGAATTGTTTATAGTATTTTCCGGTATTTATGGATTTTTGTTTTTCTGATAAGATTAATATTAACTCTATTTCATAAGTCTTTTTTTCTTTATTGTAGTAACCTCCGATATAATGATTATACTCCAATAGTTTAAAGTTTTCGTGATAATAAATAATTCTGTTTTCCTCCGTTACAATTAAAGGTTTTTTAACTCCGATACAATAATGTTTTTTATTACTAGGTTTTACTTTTTTAATTCTATTGTTTTTTAGTTCAATAGTAAAACCATAAGGATTTTTATAAGAATATTTTTGTAACCTATTTATGATATTGTTTATTTGGTTTAACTCCGTATATATCACACTCCAATATAAACATATATTGTTATTTCATTTGGTATTTTTTTATTTTTAGTGTTTGGTGCAAATATAACTTTATCCCATATCATATTATTATCGTTTTCATCTATCATATTTTCACTCCTAAATTAAAGAATAAATTTAGTTAAAAAAACCTATATGTTCTTTTAACCAAATTTTCTTATTTTTGCGTTTTTGTTTTAACCATCGGTTAATACTTTTTTTTGTTTGGTTTAAGTTTTTTTCCATATTGTTTTCACTCCTTGATTATTTCTACATATGTATTCTTATCTATTGGTTTAAATCCTGGTAATATAACGATTTCTTTTAAACCAGGGGAAATATAATTAATTCCGTGATACGTGTCAAATATACAACTAGTGTTATTTTTTATTTTAAAATATTTATGTGTTCCAGATTTCCTAAATTTAAACTCCTTATCTTCATTTTCATATTTCATTTTTTCACACTCCATAATATATGTTATATCGTCACTCCTTTATATACTTTTCGTGCTATTATGTCACACTGGTAAAATGTCAAAAATGCTCTAAATAAAAAAAAATAATTATTCTCCGGTCAAATCTTTGTTTTTTCTAGCATATAAATGTTTCGAGATAGAATTACATTTTGACATAATAACACTCCATGCTAACGATTAACCGATAAATAATAATATTTTTTCCTCCCGTAAAATGAAGGATACGGGGTAAATAAAAATAATCGTTTTGTTTTTTGGGTAATATACGTTAAACTCAAAAAATCGTTTAAAATCGTTTAAAACAGTGTTTAATCGAATCGACCCCATAAGTGACATAATAGCACTTTGGCATAATAGCGTTTTGACATTATTCCTAGAAAGTGTTATAAATACGGAACGATATAATATAGTATTGATAATATGTCAAATAAGAATAATAGAAAGTATATTAGCGGAGTGTGATAAAATACAATCGCAGACAAAATTAACGGACAAATTTAAAACACAGACAAACTTTATCACGGACAAAGTGACTTGGACTTTTCACGACAAAACAGAAACGGGAACTTGGTTTGATTCACGGACAAAACAAATAAATATAGAAGTTGGATTATATTATAGTTTATCACATAATAATATAACTGATGATGAAATAATAGAACTTATGACAAAAGAAATAGAACACGAAGTTATACACTGTTTAATAGATGCAATAGCGGACCTTGAGACAAACCAACGGTTCGACCTTGTTGCATACGGTATTTACGGAGAACGATTCTTATGGTTATTAAAAAACGTGTTGAAGGTCCACATACGGACAAAAGAAGAAACTAGGGAGATGTATTGGTTATGATAGAACGACAAAATGACATAATGACACGAAAGTTATATAAAGGTGGCAAGACAATATAGTATTGGTGACAAAATGACACAAACCAAAGAAATAGGAAAATTGAAGGTCTATTACCGTCTGCGGTGTTCAATGAGGCACAACGCCCTGGCACAGCACGTATCTTATGTTGCGACAAATAAGGACAATATGCAGCAGACAATTATAAAACAACACATAAACTTATTTCTACCTAGAATGTGGAGAGCATACGACCAACAAAAATATAATAATGAAAGATACGATTGGGATTATTTATTCAGTCATACGGTATCACACGAATACATACATAAGTGCATAACAAAGATAGACGGACCTAAAGCGAGTGCCGGTTTCGACAAACTAAAAGGACAGTATGATTTATTTGAGTATAACTATATACGAACTGGATTACCATTAAAGGAGGAAAGATAAATGACAACAAAAAAGGAACAATACAAAAAAGATATGGACAATATCCTGAAATGGGGTGGAACAAAAGAAGAACAGTTGAACTCTTTTATTCAACTGGTAGAAGAACTATTGGAGGAATTATAAATGAGGGAAATAACGAAAGGTGTCTGGTTTAAAAAAGGCAATAACTATGTATTAATTAGCAAAGACTACGATTTTGTTGCCGAGTTGGAGGCGATATAAATGGATGAAGTAGACCTAATCATTGAATACGAAAGTGGGGAACAAACTACAGAACAAACTTTGGAGTTGTTCTCGATGCTAGTGAAGAACGGACACGCCTGGACCTTGCAGGGTCACTACGGAAGGACCGCTAGTGCATTAATCGAGGCAGGTTACATCGACAAAAAAGGAAACATCTTAAAGCACTGTGAACCAGTGGAGAGACTATAATGACAGGACAATGGATTGGAACTCCTTACCTAAAAACACAACTGCTTATGATGATGAAAGAGGACACGGAGAACAATAAGGACCACAACGAGGCACTCTGGCTTGTGTTTAACCTGCTGACAAAATACGAACAAGAAAAAACAAAAGAAAAATTGGAGGAACAAAAATGAAAACAGAAATAGTAAAAGACGGCACTGGTTATCACGTTGCTGTCTTTTCTGGAAAAAACAATTGGAACATGATAATGACACTACATGCAACTAGGATTGTTAGGGATTGCAGACATGCCGACCCCGACCTTGATAGTATCGAGTTCTGGCAAGATGAAAAATATGTCGGTAGAATATGGACAAAATCAAAAGGCAATAATGTAATATACACTGTGGCGGGTGTAAAACAAAAATTGGAGGAAATTTAAATGGAAGATACACACACAGTTAAAGAACGCTTAAAGTTAATCGCAGATAGCAACACATCGACAGAGGCAGACGAGGTATTCATGGATGCCTTAATGCAAGTGATGGCGATACCTGGAAAAGTCACCTGCGGTATTGTGTATATCATGCCATACGGACAAATGCCAACAGTAGATATACACCAGTTTGCAGGATTGGTGTTAAAAGCAATGGAAAAGGAGGGTGTTTAAATGAGTGACAAAAAATTAAAATATACTATCTTGTTTCGAGCAGCAGAATCGGATGATTCATATGAACACAAAACAGACAAAATAGTATCCAGTGATGGATGGGTAATATACGAATCATTCGGACAAATATATAGAGTTCCAAGAAATAATATTATTATGATTACGGAGGAAAAACAATGAACGAAAAGAATTTAAAGGGGTCGAACATTATGTTTATGAGAAAGAAAATAAAAAATGAACGAAATAATAGACAACGTGCAATTGACATGGAACTATCTAACGAGAATAGACGTAGAAATATAATCAGAATTGACATAGAAGGGCAAACAACTGATAATGCATACACTGAAAACGAATGCGGATTCATTGTTGCACGTTTCGATGACGAAAGACTAACGGCAAATGATAGAGATATTCGTGCTTATTTCAATGATTCGTGTGAACCATTATCGGAGAGCAATATTCAAGAGACAGAGAGAGAGTTTAACCGCAGACAATTCCGTATATTACAACAACTAAAAAAGAAAATAGAAAAGGAGGACAAAAAGTATGAGTAAAATAGAACACATAAAGTGCGGTGGCGAGTTAATCTATCATCATAATGACGGAAAAAAATCTATTCATCTGTGTAAAAAATGTAATAGATTTGTGAATGTAGTCACCTGTCCTAGTTATAATGATTACGTTGAAATGGGGTTGATTAAACGTCAAAACTAAGAATTGAAAATATGACAAGAGGGGAATACCATGAATACGTTACACAAGAATTGGAAGTTGAATATGGAACACATAAAAGAAATAAGTCAAGATATTATAAATACGGTGGTTCTCATAATGTCTTGCATCCAAATGCGGGTGATTAAAAATGACCGAGTTTAAAATCCTCAATAGTTCGGAGAACGACCACACGAAAGTAATATACGTTCTCGAACTGCCAACAAAAGAGGTCCGTGCCTATGTGTTCTCAAAGACAGAATCGGGAGTGTGGATTCAAGTGGCAAACATACCTGTGGACCAGTTGGTGTGGAACTACGCTTATGAGAACAATATCTTAGAGGAAAAGGTGTTGTGATGAACAACTACATACTACCTGCACGGTGTCCTAAGTGTGGCACTGGAAATCCAACGGACCTTACAATATGTCGGGGATGCGGTAAAAAAATAAAAGTTAAACTACCTGGACCTAAAAACATAACAGACACAGGGAAGTTTGGACTATGAAAAAACCAGTTGTTCTCTACGTTATGTATTCACATAAACGACATTACATAGATGCAGATAATTGGTATAATGAAACAATACTTCATGGTATATTCACAGAAAAAGAAGTATCGAAGTATGCAGACAAACGAAAATCAGTTAACGCATCGTGTATGATTATTCCGTTAAATAAATTTGTTGATTCAGGGGTTGACCTATGAAACTAGACAAAGTATTGGGTAAATATGTCTACTTCATCGACAGGAATGGTGCATGGAGGATAAGTAAAGCGACAAAGATTAACGGTAATACAATCACGGTAACGGATGCCGTTGGTGGTAAGGAACGGTTGCATCCAGAAATAAGCAAGATATTTGGTGTTGTAACAAAAAGCAAGAATAAAGTCTTGGAGTTCGAGGCAATAGAATACAAACAAATACGTGTCGGAAAGAAACTTAAAAACAAAAAGATACGGAAAAACATAAACGCAACGATGGTTAAACCACTACGGACAAAGCGACCACGACCAGGCAGACCGAAGGTGAACAAATGATAACGGACATTAGACTTTCTTTCTTACCGTTTGCAAAGATAATGGGAACAATGAACGCATATATGTTTATGGAGAATGCATTGGGTGGTTATTGTAGACATGAAAATCTAATTGTAGTTAACCTTCCACTGATAGCAAAAGAAGTATCCTCATATCAAGGAAAGGGAAAAGTATTTAGCGATTATAAGACATTCGAACAGGCAGTATGCTATGTGTTGACACACGAAGAAATACATGCTTGGTTGACTAACAACGAGGACCACAACACATCGGTTAAGTTCGATATTATTGCACAAAAATTCATGGAGGGTATGTAATGATAGAGTTTAAACAAGGGCATAATGGTAGCAGACACTTAGATGAAAAAAAACTTGATAAAAAAGAGGCAGGTTATTTCATCGAGTTCTTAGAGGAAGAAATACAACGACATAAAATGGCAATAAGACAGGCAGACTATCTAATGCGTTTCTTTAATTCTATACCGGTGCTTAAACTATCATACGAATCTAGCATACTAGGACACATGGATGACATTAAAGCGACAAACTACACAATCGAATACTTGAAAAATAGGTGGGGTATCTAAAATGACACACTGGCTTAGAAACTTTTGGAATGAAATGATAGAACAAATAAAAAGAGATTGGAGGAATGAGAAATAATGGCAAAAGCAAATAAAAAGGCATTATCAAAAAAGATGTTCGAGATAGCGACAATGGGAAAAGTAATTCACCCATTATATAGAGATGTTAAATTTAGGCAGGAACTTAAACATGAACGCAGACGTATGGAACAACACATTATAAATCTATCACGATTTAAACGTAGCACGTGTGCTTATTGCAAACCGAAGGTTAATGTGGATGACAACAATTATTCTATTAGAAGCCCAAAGCATCTTCCGTTTTCCGGTGGTGAGTGATTAAAGATGACTTTAGTTATTCCAGAACAATTAAAGAATTATGCCTTTCGCTTTATTAGAATAGATATGGATGGACCGATGGGAAGAAAAAAACCACTCGATAGCGATTGGCAACACACGAATAACTTTGTTTACTTCGACCAGACGTTGACAAACTGGACAACACGAAACAACAACTATGGTATTGCTTGTGGTTATGGAAATCTTGCCGTGATAGATGCAGACGATGATGCTATTGCGTTTATAGTTGAAAGTAGATTACCGAAAACATTTACGGTAAAAACCGGTAGTGGTGGAAAGCACTTTTATTATATCATACCAGACCTAGAAAAAAAGATAGTATTGAAGGACAAAGACGGGATACACTACGGGGAAATACAGTGGCGAGGTTCTCAAGTCATAGGACCAAACTCGATGCACCCAAATGGGAATACTTATACAGTTGTTAGTGATATTCCGATAGCGACAATAACAGACCAACACATAAAAGAAATATTCGCTGATTATATTCCACAACAAACAGCAGGACAATACTCTGGTGAGAACAACTATCAGTATGTCGACATGTCGAAGATTATAAACCTTGACAACCTTCGACCAAAGAACGGGGAGTTTGTTGGTAAGCATCCCGTTCATGGTAGTCATACAGGTGGGAACTTTTCTATCAACATGGAGAAGGGTGTCTGGCACTGTTTCAGGTGCGGAACTGGTGGCGGTCCTATCACACTTATTGCAATGATGAATGGCTTAATACAGTGTTCCGATTCAAGACCTGGGGTTATAACAAACGAGTTATACCAACAAATCGTGAAACTGGCAAAGGAAAAATACGGAATAGTGATAGAATGAAGTCAACTTTAGTGTTACTATTGGTGATATTGACTTTAACGATAGTAAGTATTGCAAACATTAATATAGTAGAAGATAAAGAACAAAAATCAACGAGTGACGATGGAGTTCTTAAGTTCTACCAGGAATACGACAAAAGAACACTGCTTGGAGAGACTATCTGCGACCCATATGTTTATAAAGGGGTCGAACATTATGTTTATGAGGAATCACAATGAAAGTTGAAAAGCGAATAACTATATTTCCGCAGAAGTATAAGTCCGTTACTCTAACGGTAACTGATGCGGAATCTTTCAAAGAGGCAGACAAAGTTCTTATACACGAAGTATCACGGTATCTCGATTTGTTAGATAAGGAAGATATAGAGGTATTGAAAAGAACAATAGGATTGTTTGTAGTAAGAGAAGATATGGGGATTGAGAGAAATGGTTAGCGAACTAAAAAAATTGTGGAACAAAGAAAAGCAGTTGCGACTGAAAGTGCAAGTAAGAACCGGTGTCATAGACGATATACTATTACCTAGCCGGTTGCTTAGAATAAAACGGTTGGACAAACAGATAAACAACTTTAATCGAAACAAAGACGAGTATCACTGGAAAGAATATTTTGATTCACTGGTGAACTAAATGACAGACCACGAAGTAAAAATAAAAGACACAGTTGGAATTAAGGACAAAACAAACATGGGAGAAGGACCAACAAAAGAACAGATAGAATCGGTAGAAAAACAGTTAGTGTTATTTCTTCTCGATTTGAAAAAAACATGTGTCAGTGCTAGAGATGTTGTAAACAAAGTTGGATTTACACACCTTGGAAATTCACTTAACTCTTGTGTCAATGATATACAGATATATCTCGATGAATACGAGCAACAAAAGAGTGCGAGAACTAATGCCAAATAAGAACTATCAAAAAGGCAGAGCATTCGAATACAAAATAAAAAAACAATACGAAGAAAGAGGTTATCTTGTGTTCAGAACTGCGGGGTCGCACTCACCGGCAGACCTTATTGCATTTCCACCACTACGAATGATTAACGAGTGGCAACCCATATTAATTCAATGTAAAAACACCACAAAGGTTTATCTTCCAGATGATATGGAAGAATTAAAAAACACCGCAGTAGAACACGGACTTAGAGCAGTTCTTATAAGTCACAGAAAAGGAAAAATGAGAGACATAGTAACATGGATAGTGAAAGAATGAGTGACGATATTCAAAATAAAGATTTCAAGGTTGTCTTAATACCAATCGAAGCACAACCACCAACTTTCGGAATGATAATGTCAATCATGGCAGTATCGGACAAATACGATGAGGTAGTTGTTTGTGTCCATGATAATCCTATACTTATGAATACAGATTTAGTGATTAAAATGCTATCTGTTATATTCAGATTACCAAAATTCATGGTAATATCGCATAAGCAGGATTTCAATGACCTTGTTGAGTTCCCAACGGACTTACCTTACTTCACACACGTTGCAACTCTGTCCGAGAGAGCATACGTTGCTATTGCGACAAAAGGATACGGTGTGTATCTTATACCGAGAGTTGTTGGATACGATGATTTTTTCCACAGGGTCGCTTGGAGGCAAAGTCATGCACTGGAATTACTACGTGCAAATGTTAGACAAGTCTCCTTTGACAGTTGTAAAAACACCGCACCATCTGCGGAGGAAGGTGATGAATAGATGGCGTTTACCGAGCAACGAGAGGAAATTATTTTTGTAGCATTCGGCAAAGAAAAAGCAAAACAAAACTCCTATATTGTCGAGGAAGGCAAATCAGTTGAAGGAATCCTTCTCAAAGTAACCGATTCAACAATATACAAAAAAGTCTACCAATTGCAAGTGAAAGGTGTCGATAAACCTCTAGTCATTACAGGAAAGACCGCTTTGAACGAACAAATGGGATACGGAACTAAAGATGTTCCACAAGTAAAAGAAGGTGACTTAATACGAATCACATACCTTGGAATGTATCGAACTGGTAAGGGCAAGGATGCTTACAAATTTAAAGTTGAAGTGGACCGTTAACCACTTCTTTATTCTTTAATTCAGGTTTACTATGTCAATCACATTGGATGAAAAAAACTTCGCTAGTAATAGCGGAAAGAGTGCAACGGAATATAGAAACTGGAAAATATGGTGGTGGGATGATAAAGATGAAAAACACATTGAGTTCATTAAACAGAAAGAACTTAATGATATTATCAAATACTGTCAGTTTAAAAGGATTACAAAATATTCAATCTTCGATGATTGCAATAAAAACGTATGCAACGATGGTGAAAGTGTATTGATTGGGTGAAATAAAATGGAAACACCAATGGTGAGATTAAAAACATACGAAACAGAAAATATAAGATTCTTTGCTAAACTTGAAGGTTGCTCTATTGGTGGTTCTATTAAAGACCGAGTTGGCGATTGGTTGGTTAAAACTTCAATTGAAAAAGGTTATTTAACGAAAGACGATACCATTATTGAGGCAACATCTGGAAATACGGGCATAGGATTGGCTATTGCTGCGGTAAAATACGGTTTTAAATGTAAACTCCTAGTTCCAAAGTCAACTGCAAAACAAAAGATTAAGATAATGAAAGCATTCGGTGCGACAGTTGAAATAATTGATGGAACTATTGATGATTGCATCGCTTTTGTTGAGGGAATGTCTGTAAAATCAAATTACGTGTGGCTTAATCAGTATGACAATGAAGAAAGTATCGAGTGTCACTATCAGACAACAGCAAAAGAAATAGATGCGGATATTACTGGTTACGATGCAGAAATTAATATTTTAGTCTGTGCAATGGGAACGACAGGAACTATAATGGGTTGCAGTAAAAGATTAAAACCTCTCGGTTGGTCAATATACGGTGTGATGCCAGACCCAAAAAGTAGAATAGAAGGATTGAAAAATTTGGAAATACAACGCAGACCAAAGATATTTGACCGAAGGGAAATAGAACAGGCAATTTGCGTGAACAACGCAGAAACCAACAGCACGATTAAAGACCTTTCATTAAAAGAAGGAATATTGGCAGGTCCGAGTAGTGGTGCTGCAATGTGTGCTGCGTTATATATTGCAAAACTACAACCTAAAAACAAAAAAGTAAATATCGTTGTTATTTTTCCAGATAGAGGGGAGAGATACCTGTGATTGAAGATTTAATTTTAACGATAGCAAGTCTTGGATTCGTCTTAGCAGATATTCGTCAAGCACTCAAGTTACACAAACTTAAAAAGTGTGCAACCAATGGGTTTTCAAAGTGGCACTTTAGATTGAAAATATTTTCACTTGTTTTGGTTATAATCGCCTATTCGTTGCTATCGCTTCCGTTTGCATTAACTGTCGCTATCGTTCAACTGGCTATCAACATTTACATATTCAATCGAATCGGGGGATTTAAACGATGAAAGAAAAAAAGATGTTAGACCTCTATCTTGCACATAGTTTCGATAGGAGACACGAATTTAGAGTATTGGAGTTGAACTTAGAACGAGAGTATAACCTTAATCTACTTAATCCATTTTTTGATTTAATGAGCAGAAAAGACAGACGATTAATACTATCTAAGAGTTCGAGAGACACCACTTCATTTAAACGAACACAGGCAGATTGTGAGGAACTCGTCTACCGTGACCTTTCGAATATAGACAATAGAGATGGTTTACTTACCATCATCCACGAACCAAGTCTAGGAACTGCATTTGAAATATCACACGCACATAAAACTGGAAAACTTGTATTTGTCATTAGTGAAAAATATTCAGAGCATCCCTGGATTCGTGTTTACGCAGACTATCGGTTCAAAACATTAGATGAGTTTATAAGATGGTTGGATAAAAATGGTTACAAAAAGAAAACCAAGTCCGTATGATTGCATTGCGGGTAGTCCTATTCTCAATCGTGGTGAGAAGTTATTCCCGTTTACCTGTTTTGGAAATGAACACCGAGATTGGACCGAGATAGCAAAAGAGATGGAAAAATTAAAGTATGAAAAACCAGAGTTAGATTTACGTGAAAAAGGATGGGTTTACATACACACAAAAAAAGAAGGAAAAAAAAGAGTTTGGATAGCATGACAGAAAAGAAATATCCTTATCACAAATACTTCCGTGACCTTTCGAAGTATTCAGATGGATTAGATGTAAATAAATCAACATCATCATCAAGATTCGGATTAAAACGAGCAAGGGATATTTTCACAATGGGAAGGACATACTACGGTGAGGGTGGTTATTACATTGGCATGTTTAAGGATTTCATCTATCTTGCAGCACTATTTCCTCTCGTTCTTGCACAGGTTGGTTTGCCTATGTCTCTATCGTTGCCACTTGTTGGTATTTATCTATTTTCTTGTGTCGCAATGGGTGTTCTTTCATATCGTGTGTTTAAACTTGCAAGAAGTGAGAAAGAATACGAGGATAAGAACAGTGTTAGTAGATACATGACCTGGGCAATGCTAAAAGAAATTCAAGAACACAATAGACTTATTATGAAAGAACTGGAATCATTAAAACGGAGGAAAAAGAAATGAGGATGCTTCTACCATCACTAACGAAGTGTAAAAGGATGTATAGATTATTAGAAAGTTTTTATAATGAAAACAAAGAATACAAGGTTATCCTTGATTACACTAAGTTCAATCACGCTGTTATAATATTCTGTGATTTCTACCACGTTACAAAACCAAACAGAATACGTTTTCGGAGAACATTCGGTAAAGAAAAGTGTGTTGGTTTGTGTTACCCATCTGGAAACATAGATTTACTATACCCATATAATTACGAGGGAACTGCCTCATCTTGGGTTGGTGTTGTTTATCACGAACTGTGCCACTATACGTTTCACTGTAAAGAGGAAGAAAAAGCATTGGAGTTCGAATTAAAAATGTTAAAGAGGAAGTAATTATGGTTTATACCATTGCTGTAATAGAAGATGGGCAAGTTGAATACGAAAAAGAAGTTAATTATTACACAATGAAAAAAATATTAGGTTATCTTGATTATAATTAAGGAGGTAAAATATGACAGATGAAAAATCTATTTATCGTAGAGCATTAAACCTTTGGGGTGAAAACGCACAGATTGGTATGGCAATAGAGGAATGTGCAGAGTTGATTCAAGCGATTATGAAACGAAATAGACATCATAACGGAACAACCGATGCTGATATTATAGAAGAAATAGCAGACGTTGAGATAATGCTATCGCAGTTACGGGTGATATACGGTGATGATAAAGTGGAAACAATTAAACAGATGAAACTTGCGAGATTACACCAACTTGTAAAATATGGGGAAGGAACGGGGTGATAAAATACCATACATAACCGTAGAAAATAGAAAAAAATTCAAGGCAGTTCAACTACCATTTAAACTGTGTGCAGACCTAAATAAACTAAGTGCCGGAGATTTGAATTACCTGATAACCTGGATTATAGACAGGCAGATAGATGATGCAAACTATGCACGATACAATGAGATTATCGGTGCGTTAGAGTGCTGCAAACAGGAATTATACCGAAGAATGATTGCACCGTATGAAGATAAAAAGAAAAAAGAGAACGGTGAAGTTTACAGTAACGCAGAATAGAGGATGATTTCCTCCCATCCTTTATTCTTTTATTTTATAAATCCACCGATATAGTTTTCTCAATGGTGTGTCACTCGTTATTTTGTGTTCTATTATGTCGTCTATGATGCACAAAGCACCAAGACCCGCAGCAGACAACCACAACCCGCTTAAATCGCTTAACTGCCCATTGTCTATGCCCATATAATAGTTAAATAGACCGAAAGCGACCAGAAAAACACCATAATAACCGTGATGATTTCCACGCCATTGAAACTTAATTGGTTTTTTCATGCTAAACTTATTTTTCCAATCCTGTTTTAGTTATAGCACGAAGTATTAAGTTTACAACTATAATTATCGCTGCTTGTTCTTCTGCTGCAACGATAAAACCATAGTTTGCTTGGATTATCATTGCGACCAACGCTATAATGTTAACCCAAAGGGTTTTGCTTTTCCACCAAAGTTTATTTTCTTCTGTCATAATTTTACCTCTTTCTATTTTTCCAATATTGTGTTTCTCTTATTTTAAAATCTTTTATATTTAAACATGAGTGTTGTTGTGGTGTTATTTGTTCTATGCAAAGACACAATACGATACCATTTTGTTCAATGCAAATCCAACCTTTTCTTAATAATTGTTCTGATAGATAATCATTAAAGTTCATATATTTATATTCACGTAAATCACAAAATTTTTTATCATACCACATTTGGTTGAATATCTGATAGTCCTTCGGATAGTATTTTTTAAATATATCATATGCTGTTTTTGCATGTAGTTGTTTCCTATAAATAAATTCCCCATTTGGAGACAACCACCCAAAGTCATCAACAGATAACATTATATTTTTATCTCCTTAGATATGCATTTAGTAATCCTAAAAATTCCTTCCACTGTTTCAATGAGAAAAATATTACTGGCACTATGAGGTAAACAAAAAATGGTAGTGACAGCAACATTAACACTCTCTCATTGAGGTAAATTCCTATGCCTAGTAAGCCAATAAAAAATGAAGTTAATGCTATTGTATTTTCATATGGTCCTACGATGTATCCTTTTTTATTATATAAGTAATTTCTTGTTTTAAGTAGAGTAAATATAGCAAGTAATTCTGTGAATAATATTGCAACGTCTAATATCAACATTGGAGAACACCAACGCAAAGCGATATTATCGCTAATGCTATACCTATAAACCACATCGAAAGTTTTTGTGTGGTTTCTATCTTAGTGACTCTTGTTTCTAGTGAGGCATTCTGTGCAAGAAAGTAGAATAATATGTCTTTGTTTGTTATTTTTGATGATACTGCTGCTATCTCGTCATCTTTTGTTTCTTTCGCAAATTGTCTTATTGCTGTCATTAATGCTTTCATATCATCCTTATCTAATTTTTTCATTGCTTTTTTCATTATAAATCCCTCACAAATTTTAATGTTATCTTGTATTCAAACGCATCAGATGATGTTGTTTTTCCTATTCCTATCGGTGAGTATGAAAAATTTGATATTATGTAAATTCCATCCCATGTTGATTTTAGCCCTGAAAATTCTATTTCCTCACCGTAATCTGCAAGTTGCGAAATTATATTGAACTTTACCATAGCATCTACATTTTCATATCCTCTAATGTGTATTTCTTCATCGTTAATGCTGTCAATATATGATTTGTAATTTCCACTTCTAAAAGATAAGTTTGTTGAATCAAGTGATAAATTCCCATCTGCATTGCTGTAATATGGTCTATGTAAATAAATATGATAAATATTTGTTGGTGTTGAATCATCGTAATGCCCATCTGATTTAGGAAGTCCGCACATGTTTGAATATCTAATCATTATCCCATCAGTTGGTAATGATGCTGCTAGAACATCTGAAATATCTAATGTGTCTCCCAATGATACCGCATGTTCAACATGACCATATTCATAAAAACCAAGGTCGTGAGTATCAATAGACCAAGTAGAACCAGAATCACCTGAATCGCATTCAGCACCACCTGCATAACCACCTGTTGTTCTAAACCATCTAACATAATTGCTTATATCACCATTTGGATATGAAACAACAATTGCATACATTGTAGATGAACTTAAAAAAAGAGAATCAACTATTGTATATTCAATCCATGCTGCGTTACCTAGTGTGGTTGCATCAATTGTTAATGTTGTCAATGCAGAACCAGTTGGTTTTCCACCGCTAGTATTAAATATTGAAATTGTGAAATTTCCAGTTAGAGTTCCTTGTTTTGCAAGACGAAGTTTTATGCTTGTCAACTTATGTGTTGTATTTGGACCAACAGTTCCTATTGTAAATGTCATTGCACTTTGATTTACACCGTGTATCATATTATTTGTTGTGAATGTGTTTGTATAATATTCATATTGTGTTTCACTCATGGTTATCTTCCTATATCGTGCAAGTGGAATCAGTAAACTCTAATTCCAATCTCCACTCATAATTATTCGGACATTCACATACTTGTCTCCAAGAGAACGCTGTAATATTATAATCGGTATTGAGGTCATCGTATCTAAGACCATCTATTGAAATAGGTTGCTGCCTTTTTGCTAAACTTCTTATGCATTCTATTAAATCTTCACATGTGGTTACACTATCAGTGCAACCATCCCACATCAATCCAGATAGTGTCGTTCTTTTTGATGAACGACCCAATCCGTAGACCTCTCTATTACCAGACCAAAAGTTCAATCCCATTGTTTCTAAGTCTTGGTCTACTCGTATGTCTACTGGTTTTGGTAATAGACATGGGCATGGTGGTTCTTCACTATAAACTATTGTTGCAAATAGTTGTGTGCATCTAACTTCACTTGTGGAAAAATATGTTGTAAAACTTAATTTATATTCTGAAAGACGTAAATATGCATCACTTGCTCTTTCTGTAACAACAACACCAAATTCTGTGTTTGCGGGGTCGAAATCCTCTTGTTCCCAAGGTTGAGAATCCCAAGGTCTTTCTGTTAATGTCCAACAACTATTCGTATATGAACTTGACGTTCTTGTATATTCTGGTGAATAATAATAATTACCATTATTTTTTATTACTATTTTAAATTTTGTTGATGCACCAGAACCAGATTTACATGCTCTTGCACATATTTCAATTCCAACGTAAGTTAAATTACACTTCGCTTGTTGTGAATCCCAATCTCCATCTGAATCATCATTTATTGTATATAATAAGTTATTTCCAGTTGGGTCTGAGTTATCTTGCGGATACATCATATATGTTGCATCGTCATCATCTTGAATAACTGTTACTGAATTTGTTCCACCCGCACTTTTAAGCCATCTTGAACTAGCGGTGCATATTTCCATTGGAAATTCAGATGCATAATAACCATAAGATGAGTGTGTTCTAGTGCTTATTCCGATATTCAATGAATTTATATCTGATTCTGTCCAAGGCAATCCGGTTGATGGGCATAATGTTGATATATAATTATGACCATACCAATCTGTTTCAGTTTCAAACATATCCTGATAATATGGATTTCTATTTGGATACTGCAATGGTAAACTAGGTGATGATGTTATTGTGCTACAATCGTCTGTTGATAACCAAAATGTTGTATATCCATCTGTATCGACTACATTTCCATAAGGCACACCAGTTCCATCATCTGTCCATTCCCAATGTATTAAATTTTTAACTATTGCTGTTATTTTAACATAATCAACTACACTTCCAACTGGTAGTGAAACATCAGACATTTCAAACATATCTAAGAAACTATTATTTGTTGCTAATTGACCGCAAATATAGATATAAGACGAATCGCCATCCGATTCTATATCACTAACCTGTGAATATGAATCGCCAGTTTTCGTCATCCAATCATCGAAGTTACAACTACCAGTTCCTATTGATATTGGTCTTATCATTTCTGTTGTTTGTGGAAGATTTCCCGATAATGTTAATGATATTGTTGGAACTGCGTGACCCATCTAAATACCTCTAAATGGAATACTTATTTTTATGTCTTGCCACGTTGCATCATTTGAGTGATATAATATTAAATTTCCTGCCGTTGAAACAATTATAATTTCAACGTATATCCTTTCTCTATCGAGCATCTCAATCTCTGGTGTTATGTCTATGAAAAATGGAACAACTAGTTCGTCACCAACTGAAAGACCCGCATCCCACGTTAATGTGTAATTCAAAGTTATTACACCTGTAGTGCCTATCTGGCTAGTATTTCCAAGGTCATCTACTTTCATTACTTTTAATTCGTATGTTTCTATCGTTCCGTCATCGGTATTCGCTGCAATAGAAAAATGACCCTCAACTTCTCCCTCTATATAGTATTTCTTTTTAATCCAGTAAGGATAAAGAAACTTAAATGTATTAGTTCCTGCACTGATTGAAGTATAATCTGTCGTTAAACAACCCTCGTTGAGATATTCTTTTGTTAGCATGTAATGAGCATCAACGAACTCACCACTACCATATGTCCATTTCCAATGGTTCACATAAATACCATATAGCGTTTCATAAAATGGTAAATCACTTGACATATTATCGCCTTATTCCTCTATTTACTACACTTCCACCAGTATTGTTATTCCACCCCAACATTGGGATGAATTGTATTCGTAATCTACCATGATTATTGTCAGTAAATGATACAGAATCACTATCTGTTGTATATTGAAATGTTAATATGTCTCCTGCTTCGATATACAATGTTCGAGATGATGTTATATATATTAATTTATCTTGTGCTGATATTGATGCACTTGCTCTCGTTCCAACTATTTCATCACCGTTTATTAAAAATCTAGTAAGAACGTATGCTGCTTTTTGACCATCTGTGAAACCTAATTCTAATGTTATTAAATAAAGACCAGATGTGTTAACTTTTATTCTTCCTTCAACATCATCTGTCTGATATTCAAAATCAGATGTGCATATTACTAGTTGCTCATCTTGCCAGTATTCCCACATAATGTTATTCCAATCTGGTGAAACCGTTGCTGTGCTAGTCTGTCCTGCATAGAACTCTAACCAAGGAACTGCGGGTCTTATCGTTCCATTTATAGAACCGATTCTCACCATTTAAATCACATCCTATACTTGCTCTTGCCTGTTTGTTTGTCAACTAGATTTGCCCTCACTACATTTTCTAACGCATTGGCAAGTTTTGAAATATCTGCGGGATTTTGAACAACTGGATTATTTATGTTTATAGTAACTCCGGCAGAACCACCATTTTCACCTTTTGGTATTACTGCCTCACCTTGATGTAACTTATACAATCCTGTTTCTGGAACGTAGTCTGTTCCATCTGCGTAACCTCTTATCTGTCTTATAAAGTCTTTAACTTTTGATATTGGAGATGGTGTTGTCGTTGTTGGTGATGTTATATCCATACCAGAAACATTATTTGTTTTAATGAAGTTGAGATATTCTGCATATGAGTTTCTTGCATCTTCAATAGCAGTAGTTCCTAATAGTTGTTTATATGCTGATGCTAACGATGGGTCATTGGCAACTGCTATTAAAGAACTACCGTATAATGTCTGCATTGTTTTTAATTTTGTGTATTCATTTTCTAAATTAATTGTTCTTGTTGCTAATGCCTCTTTTTCTTGTGCAATGTGTGAAACCAAATCTGCAATATCATCATCTCTCGATTCTTTTAATTTCCATATTGCAAACTGTTCTGAATCAACGTATCTTTGATAGATAAACTGTGCCTCATTATATGCTTCCTCTTTCTCTGAATTTACTGCATCGTTGTTTGAAACCTCTGCATCATACTGTCTTTTCATTTCTTCTATTCGTAGTTTTGTGTTTTCTATTTCTAGTTGTTTCATCTGTCTTTGTTCTGCTCTTGTGTTTCCTCTACGTCTAATCATCCCAATCAATTGTAATTTAAGCATTTCAATATTGTTAAATGCCATTTGAATTTGTAAATCCTTCGATGCCTTTTCTGCCTCTTTTGTCTCTTTTTTCTGTTCTTCTAACGCAGAGTTATATTCATATATGATATTGATAACATCTGCCATACTATTTCCGTATGCATCAAATGTTCCAGATAGTTCGTCTATGTATTGACCACCATACTTTGCTGCCATACTTGCGTATTCTTGAAACTTTGCAAATGGTTTTTCAACTTGCATTATTGCAAGTGAATCTCCCATTTCTTGTATGTTTTCTTGTAATGTTACCATTTCACTCTGCAATGAGATAATAGTTATTTTACTTTCATTTATTGAACTTGCCATATCTTCAAATGCTGTAACAACTCCGTCTATCGTTGGTCTTAAATCCGATTCCTGTGAGATTAAGTTTTCTAGTATTCCAGTTGCTTCAACATTTGCACTGTTTAATTTTCCCATTACATTTGCTAATTCTGAAACGAGTGTTTTATCTGTTATTAATTCCATCCCTAGTTCCTTTAATCGTGTGTTTACAACATTAAGTGTGTTTTCATCTACCATACCACGTTTTTGATAATCACCGACTGTCATTTCAGATGGTTTTTTTGTATTCCAAAAATCACCAGTTGGTTTACTCGTTTGATATTGCAATGATTCTAATGCCTCACGTGCTTGTGCCGATGCAGTTAGTTTTTTATTACTACTTTCTATTTTATCAGCAAGAGTTAGATATTTGTTGATTGTGTCCATCGGTAGTGCTTTTCCTATCGAAACACCACTAATTAGTTTCTCAAATATAGTTGGTTCTCCTTTCTTTGCAGGTTCTATTAAGTTTTTAATATACGATTGCCTTATTGCCTCAATAGATGAATCGAATCTTTGAAGTGCCTCGTCTGCATTTCCACCTGAAAAGAAAGTTCCCCACCATAGTTGTGCTTTCTTCCACCACATGTCGAAACCGGTCCATGCTTCACCGATTCCTCTATTTACCTTTTCCATAGATTGTGAAAGAATATCTGCCATCTGTTGTTGAGTGTTCATCATTTGAGTAAGAGCAGCATCGGTTTTACCAGTTGCAGTTTCCATTAAATACATATCTTCGGTGAAACCTTTCAGACCAGTTTCACTTGCTAATGCTAAAGCAACTCTTAAACTTCTCATGTTTCCAATTAATTGAGGTAGTATCTGTGTTCCATATTTACTCGTTGCTACACTTAGTTGTTCCAAGAATCCCTTTAAACCGTTTGCTCGTAGTGCTGTCGCAGACATGTCTATCCCGTATTTTGCTGCTGCATCTGCTGCTTCTTTTGTTGGGTCTATTATCCCCTGGATTAAAAGACCAAGACCTCTAGTAACTGAATCTATGTGTTGTCCTTGTCTCGTTGCAGTTGCTAGTGCAGCAGCGACTTCTTTAAATTCAATTCCCGCACTTGCAGCAATTGGTGTAACGTAACCTAATGAACTTTCTAAATCAGCAAATACGAAATTACCACGAATTACCGCTTCGAACATCATGTCTGAATATTCAGCAGCGTGTGATGCAGATAGACCATATGCATTCAGCACACCAGTAAATGTCTTTGCAGCAGTTGTTACACTCGTTAGACCTGCGATAGATGCCTTGGTTACAGTATTTAATAGGTCCATTGCATCGTTAACTTCGAATGCTGCCGACACTATTTCATACAATCCTTTTGTTAAATCACCAACTGCCTGTCCGTATTTAACTGAAAGATTTGTAATTCCAACTTCTAATGAAGGTAGTGAATCTCTAGTTGTATTATCTAAGATTGAACTTACTTCTGCCATTTGTTTTTCAAATGAACGAAAAGATTCAACACTATCGTTTACCCATTGTTTCAATTCCTGAAAACCCTGTTGTGCGTAACCAATGATTGCATTTAATCCTATGAATCTCATCATAGTTGAATTGGCAACACTACCCAATGTTGACATTCCCTTACTTGCATCTGTCGTTGTTTGTTTAACGGTGGTTAATCCTTTTCCAACATCTACGTTCATTGTGGTAACTAACTTTCCAGTTTCACGGTTTAACTGTTGGGTCTGTTCCGTCATCTTTTTTATACTACCGTTATCATTGTATTGTATCGTTATCCTTTTGGTTACGTCATCTCCCATTTAAATCACCGTTTTTTTAATTGTTTAATTTTTTCAATCATACCTTTTTGGGTATTTGATAGTTTTCGGTATTTTCTGTCTGATGGTTTATTTTCATATATCATCTGATTTATAACCCCTCTAAAATCATAATATGACATATGTAATATATCAGACATATTTCCAACCGAGAGATATATTTTATATCTCCATTCTATGATATTTTTTAATTGTTCCTCTAATGTCATTTCAGGGGATTCTACTCCCCTTTCTGAAAATCCTGCGTGTTCACTTCGATACCCTTTTTTCCAGAATTATATACTGCCATCCATAGTGATATGAAATCGTCTGGATGTAGTGACATCAAATCTTTTTCTGTAACTTTACTATCTATCTCTGTTAAGGTTTTCAGAACCATCTTTGCTCGGAATATTTTATCAAAGTCATCTTTTTTCAAAATGTTTAATTTTACTTTTTCTTCATATGGCAGCATTTCATTTAAAAAATCTTCGTGCTTTGCTACGGTCCACTCTGGCATATCGAATGGTTTTCCTCCATTTACGAACTTAACACTATACTTTTTAGACATGATTTACCTCAAATCCTTTCATCCGAGTTGAACGGATTCTATTCCCACGAAAGAATAATAGAGAGGGTTTCCCCTCTACACTGTTGCGTATGAAAAAGTGTGTGCAGTAAACGGTGCGGATTCTTTCATTATATCACCGGATATATTCACATCAATTTCAGACGATTTCCATTGACAGTCCTCTAATGTTATCTCTGGACATCCAGTAGACCCAAGAGATAATACTATGTCGAACACCGCTTGATTCACAACATCGGAAAGATGGACACCACCACCCTCATCGAGTGATATGTCAACTGAACCTGATACTGAAAGTTCCCCAGGTATTGCATATTGTTTTACTAGAGAATCGTGGTCGAAGTATGATTTAACTCCGGTATCAATAGTTACGTCAATCGAGTTCGTGATATAAGCGAGTGGATTTCCAGAACCATCTTCGATAGAACCTGCAATGTTAAAGGCACATATCGCACCTGCTAGTGGTGTTGGAGTTGAACCAGTTGCACTAGATTCTGTAACAACACTACAAACATCAAAGTCCATCGTGTAGATATACTCGTTGTTAATACTCGATGAAATTCTCCAAGTCTTACCAACTGAACCGCAGATTTTGTATATGGTCTGGTCACTACCTAAACATGCATTTGTTTGCAGATAGAAAGTAATTGATTTTCGTGTGCAATCACTTGGGTCACTAACGAAAGCATCCTCTGCGAGTGTATCACCACATTGCGGAATATACTCAAGATGGAAACTCCAATCTTCGCACTGTTCGAGCAGATAACACACGGAAGGTTGGTCTATTCCACGAAGTCCTTTGTGTTTATCCGCAAGACTAACTCTTGCATCAAGAACCTTAATTGATATTGGTAATCCTGTTTGTGTCGGTTCACCACATACACAATATCCAGATTCTACATAATATCTTATTTCCCCTTGAAAGGGAAGTCCTAAACTTGCCATTGTTTTTTTCCTCCTTTAATTTTATTCTAATTATGATGCACCAAATGTGACTGTCCAGGTTATTTTTAATGTGTCAGCAGCACCCTTATTTACCGCAGTAAACTTTGCACGACATAACATTGTTCCGGCAGCAGCAGCGTTAAATATTCCTGCCTCAACTATGTTTGCATTTGTTCCATCACCTGCTGCCCAATCTCCAACGTATATTACATCGTTGTCATCTCCACCTGCACCTTGCGTTTTACTTGTTAGGGCGTTTCTGTCTATCTCATTATTCAATGTTGTGTCACCTGCTGCGGGTGCGGGGTCATCATCATCACCAATAGCCATATGAGACATTGCATTTTCTCCACCATCACTCATTTGGTCTGCAACGTGAGCATCCCCTGCATTTGTTATCGTGTTATGCACCCATCTTTCTTCTTTCAGTTGACCATCTGGACCTATTAATTCCACATGAACAACACTTGTTGCTAACTTTGATTTTTCGCTTAACGACATTTTTTATTCCTCCAATTTCTTACAAATAGTAGTGTAATACATATATCTCCATTTTTTTAACATACACAACTTGATTCTCTCTATATTCCTCAATTACTCTACCAGTGTTGTTTACATTTATAAAATCAATTGCAAACATACTACACTGATACGTTCTTATCAGATTACATAGTTCATCTGATATTAATTTACCAAATGCTATTTGGTCTACATCGTCATTTTTTGTATAATATATTGTTGCTGTAACTCTTGCAACTCTTTTTCTACCTGTCGCAAGAACATTAACCGGTTCAGCACCGCATGATAACCCTAATTCTATAAAAGGCATTGGTGGTAATGGTGAGTTGTTTGATTTTGTTTCCTCAACTAAATATATTGGTATCTGAATATCATTTCCATTGTATGTCACTTCTATTGCTTTTTGCGTATCACCAGTTAAGAATAAATCAAATACATTTGCTATTGTATTTCTTATTGTTATCCTTGGGTCGAAGAAATCATATATGATAGTTGAACCTGGGGTATATGTTTTTACTAATTTATCTTTTATTGTTAATATATCAGATATGACTCTTTTATAGTCTACCTGCCTTGAGAAACTATCTGATATTGATAATGTGTCTGATAGTAATACGTTTATTCCATGTATTTTTGAAAGTGATTCTGATATTGAAATAGAATCAGATAGAGATTTATTATATCCACTCTGTTTTAATAAAGATTCAGCGATTGTTAATGTGTCTGTTATACTTCTTTTATATTCAGATTGTCTAGTTAGTGATTCTGAAATTGTTAATAGTTCAGTTAAATTACGAGTGTGTCCAATTCCGCTTAATGTCACCAATGATTCTAATATTGTTAGTGTGTCAGACAGACTTCGTGAATACCCAGTTCCTTTTAATGTTGATAGTGATTCTGCTATTGAAAAAGAATCTGATAATATTACAGTGTAATCAGTTCCGGCAGATTCGATTTCCTCGATGTCAAAATCCATGAACGTGCCTGGTGAAAATATATTATTATATTCAGTCTCTATCCAGGTTTGTGCGTAGTCTGTTTTAGAAAACCGTGCTTCATCTACTATACCTTTCCAACAATATGCAGGTGGATTATATGGATTTGTTCCTATTCCAAAATTTGCAACTGTGTTTACTATTCCAGTAAATGCTGCACCACCCGCATCTGCATCATCTACTTGTTGACCATCTATGTATATTTTTAATGAAGAATTTGAAGTTCCACCATCCCATACCATTGTAAGAAGGTGAAAATCAGAAGTTCCTAATGTTGTCATTCCATCTGAATCTTTTCTACCTATATATCCACCATCTTTTCTCATTACGTTATAATGAACTGCTGAACTGTAAAAATAACATCTTGTCTCAACATTTGTTGAATATCGTGGACCTTCTTTTGCAAATAAATAAGCAGTAGAAACTACTTGTGTGTTTGGTTTTATTATAAACGATATTGTATGTTTAGTTGGCGTTAACTTATCATTGTCTCCAATATTTATCCAATCATCGCTACCATCAAAACTTTGACCTTTTTCTATATAACCAGTTGTTTCTGCCGGACCATTTGCTGCTGTTTTTGTTCCTGTGAAAGAGTTTGCTGTGCTATCCGCAGTTGTGCTTGTTGTTAAATCTTTCAAGTGATGCACAAAAATATAATTAGAATTCCACGTATCTGTTGAATTTTGAGTTGTAACAATATCATCATTTCCATAATACATATATATCTCTGTGTCTGCATCTGTATCTAGTGTGTCTATTTTTACATATGCTTCTATTTTTCCTGTTGTTTTAGTATATGTCACCAATTCGTGTTTTAATTTTGTTGTGTTTGTTGAATCATAAAAACATATGTCATATCCAAATTCAGATTCGACATGTCCGCTATTTGCAACGTCTTTTAAGTCTGCATCTGTTACATAAATAAGCATTGGATAATTTATTAAATCTGCTTTAACCTTCGTATGGTCAACAGTTATTTTTTTTCTGTATGTATAATCGCTGTCTGCCCATGTCATTTTTTTTTCACCTAACTGTAAGCAACTGCCTCTATTTCTATTATGATATGATAAATAACCTTATTTGC
>Ga0209287_10000150_pt1 | contig 45485 bp, 26 predicted proteins | sample PPLLak3cmMay2015_2_FD_187255 | JGI IMG/M metagenome (GOLD analysis project Ga0209287, IMG submission 187255) | Freshwater sediment microbial communities from Prairie Pothole Lake near Jamestown, North Dakota, USA - PPLs Lake P8 Core (1) Depth... | ecosystem: Environmental > Aquatic > Freshwater... | reverse complement strand
AACGCTCTGCAGGAATTTCGGCGTCTCGTGCACCTCGCATTTGCCCAAATCATCAGGGACAGTCATGAGATTATTTTCGGCAATGAAGTTTTTAACCTGATCCAGTTCCCAGTCGTAGTAATCGAGGACCATTTGCCGGTCGACACAATCGATGGGGTATTTTACGCTGTCGACATGAACGCTGTCTTTAAGCCATTGTTTGTACGCTGTATAAAGAGAATCGTAGCGGGCCAGCATGTTTTCGCCCAGCCTGAGGAGGGAATCGCTATCGCACCCGAGGAAGTGCTGATTCTGCAGGCGGTAGTCGTAATCGGATTTACCGAGCGCAAAAGCGGTTTCTTCTCCCGGTGTAACGGTTGCCAGAAATTGATCATATTCAGCCAGAGCGGTCAGGGCCTTTTGTGCCGCGTCGTTGATATCGGCGGCCATGTTGGGATACGAAGCCGAAAGCTCATCGCTGACAGCCCGGAAAAATTCTTTGGCATCACCGGTTAATTCTCCGGCCAGTTTGATAAGCAACGGCGCCGGAGCGGTGATATTATTCTGTCCCTGGTTCAAAAGGATCGGAATGGCCCGCATACGGCTGATAACGGCCGGAAGGCGCGATTCCATCGGAGCGTATTCCGAGGCCAGGATCAGGTAGATACCGTTGATGGCGTTATCGACGTACAGATACGGGTTCTTTTTGTAATCGCGGACCTTTTGAAGTTCATGCAGGGCGAGGTCGACGTTGCTTTTAATCAGTTTCCAGTCGACCTTTGATTCGGTCGAAAGAGCGCTGTATTTGAAATTATGCAGTTTCTTTTCGAATTGACGCAGGGTGGTGATTTCGTCTTTTACCGCGCGAGCCGAATAATTGGTGAATTTGTCGTCGTAATCGTGAATCCCCCTTTGAGTTGCGGTGACGGGGAAATATTTCTGGAGGTTATCGAGGATTTCATCGGAGAGCTTGTTGAATTCGTTTTCGAGATTACTTGCGTAAGAAATGGCCGCGCAGACGAAGATTAATGCAATTAGAAAGATCCTTATAAATTTCACGATGGCACCGTTTCCTTTCGGTATATCATCCCTTGGTAAAATCTGCCGCGAGTTCAATATGCATCGTGTGCGGAAACATGTCAACGGGTATCACGCGGCCGATATTATAACCATTTTCCCTCATAATTGCAGCGTCCCTGGCAAAGGTGGCGGGGTTACAGGAGATATAAACCAGCCGGGGATAGCCGAAATCTATCAAGCCTTTCAGGGCCTTTTTATGAAGTCCCGCCCGCGGCGGATCGATAATAGCACAATTGAGCCCCGAAAATAACTCCGGATCGGTCTTCATCAGATCCTGGGCCGACCCGCAGATATATTCGGCATTTTCGACATTATTTATAACCGCGTTTTCTTTCGCGGCAGTGACCGCCGATTCTTCGATTTCAACCCCGACCACCCGTTCGACCCGATCCGAAGCACACAGGCCGATGGTTCCGGTGCCGCAGTAGAGGTCCAGAAGCCGGTCGGTCGGCTCCGGGTTTAATAGTTCGAACGCGGTTTGGTAGAGTTTTTCGGCCTGGCGGGAATTGGTCTGGAAGAAGGAATTGGCATAGATACGGAATTTCTTTCCGAGGAGGATTTCTTCGATGCAGCCCGGCCCGAACAGGATCGTTTCCTGTTCTCCCTTGGCGATGTTGGCCTTCTGGCTGTTGATATTGTGGGCCACTGTCGTAATTTCAGGAAAGGCGGCGGTGAATTCCGAGATGAATTTCTGCGCATCGGGGAATTTGCCGTTGGAAGTGACGATATTGACCATTATCTGGCCGGTATTGGCGGTTTCGCGGATAATCAGGAAGCGAATATAGCCGGTATGTTCGATCAAATCATAAACCGGGATACGGTTGGTCTTGATATACTCCGACAGCCACAGGACGATCTTATTGGCGGTATCGGACTGCAGGAGGCATTCTTCGAGATTGAAAATCTTGTCGAATTCGCCACGGTGGTGCAATCCCAGGACGAAGCCATCCTCCGGTGCGACATGGAACGAAAATTCCATCTTATTGCGGTACCGGAACTGCTCCGGGGCCCCGATGATATCGGTGATTTCGACGTCGTCCATTTTCCCGATATGCTTGATACAGTCGACAACTTGTTTACGCTTATAGTACAGCTGCCGTTCGTACTCGAGGTCCTGCCAGGTGCATCCGCCGCAGATATCGAAATGGCGGCAGGGGGCATCAATTCGTTCCGGAGCCTTTTCGATTATTTGCAGAACCTTGGCGGCATCGAAGCGGGGACGGCTCTTGGTGATGCGGGCGCGAACCGTTTCTCCGGGAAGACCTCCGTTGAGGAAAATAATTTTCCCGTCGATGTCTCCGATTGCCTTGCCGTCGAAGGCCAGGTCCTTGATTTTCGCGTCGACAATTTCTCCGATTTTACGCATCGTGCGATCCTGAATCATGTACGATATTGAAAGGGGAGTCGCTGTCCGGGCAATAATCTTTTTCCGCCTGAATCGTGCAATGGTCGATACGGAATTTATCCTGCATGGTCCGGCTCAATTCGTAGATTACTTCCGGGGCGCGGGTATAATCGGCATCCTGAATGACGATGTGACATGAGAGGGCGACCGAAGTCGAAGAAAGGGACCAGATATGGAGGTGATGGATACTGCAGACAAGAGGGTGCTTTTCGATTTCGGCGGCGACCGTGTCGGTGTCGAGATGTTCCGGGACCGCCTCCATGAAGATCATGGTCGCTTCTTTGACCACCTTGAATGACGACCAGAGGATCATCAGGCCGATCAGGATAGAGAGGATGGGATCGAGATAATTCCAGCCGGTCTTGATAATGACGATCGCTCCGATAATCACCGCCACCGATGACAGGGCGTCGTACAGCATATGCAAAAAGGCGGTCTTAAAATTAAGGGAGCTGTCTTTGGAGGCATGAAGAACCCAAATGGACAGGAGGTTGCCAAGGAGTCCGATTCCGGCAATTATCAGAAGGAGGGTCGGGTTTTCGATTTGCTGGGGAGCGAGAAACCGCCGGTATGCCTCATAGAAGATATAGATGGCTATCACGATGAGCGAGACCGCCGAAATCATGGCGGTCATGACCTCGATCCGCTTATAACCGTAAGTGGAACGCTTGGTCGAGGGCCTGGCGGCTCCGATTTCGCCGAGATATGCCAGAATCAGGGAAGCGACGTCGGACAGGTTGTGGATGGCATCGGCCAGGAGCGAGAGGTAGCCGGTTAAAAGTCCCCCGATGACTTCGGCGGCAGTTATCGCGGCGTTTAATAGAATGGCCGCGACGAGGTTTTTCCGGGCTATGTTATGCGAATGCGCCAATTGTTGTCTCCAATCCTCTCCTGATGAGAATATATAATATAAAAAACGGAGCAGGAATTGAAAAGGCTTGTAATAGTCTCCGGTTGAATGTAAATTCCGGCGATTTTGGAGTATAATGTAGAATGAGCCCGTTTTTATATGCCTGTCTGCTGTCGCTGTTGCCGATTTCCGAGCTTCGTGGCGGAATTCCTTACGCCCTGGCCCACGATATCGGCATTATCAAGGCCTTTTTTGCCTGCGTGCTTTGCAATATTCTGGTGGTTCCGATTCTATATCTATTTTTCGAAACGCTTCACAAACCTTTATACCGGCTGAAACCGTATCGTTTCCTGTTCGATAAATGGGTCAACCGGACCCGGAAGACAGCGGAAGAAAAGATTGGGAAATACGGTTACTGGGGAGTAATGCTGTTCGTGGCGATCCCGCTTCCGGTTACCGGAGCCTATACCGGGACCCTCGCGGCCTGGCTTCTGAATCTCGATAAGAAAAAGGCGGTCTGGTACCTGGCTATGGGGGTAGTCCTGGCCGGGATTATCGTGACGGCGGTTTCGGTTACGGGAATCGGGATTTTCAGGATATTTCTTAAAGAGGGATTATAACTGCGCCGTTTGAGGCGGCGCTTTTTCGATACGGAACCGTTTCATCCGGTTTCCTTCGACTTCCAGGACTCTGAAAAGCAGATTGTCGATACGGATTTCTTCTCCCTTGATCGGAACATGTTTCATGCGGTTGAACACGAATCCTCCGATCGAATCGGCGTCGTCTTCGGGCAGAGTGGTGCCGAAGTTGTCGTTCAGTTCGTCGACTCGGTATGAAGCCGAGGCGAAGGCGACTGTCTCCGACTCTTTGACAAATTCCCGCTGCTCGATATCGTGTTCGTCCTGAATCTCGCCGACGATTTCTTCGATCAAGTCTTCGAGCGTAATCATGCCGGCGGTTCCTCCGAATTCATCGAGAACCATAGCCACGTGTACTTTCTTATGCTGGAATTTGGCCAGCAGGCGGTTCAGTTTCATAGAATCGGGGATAAAGAGCGGTTTACGGATAATATCCATGATGGCGGAATGCCGGGCATCGCGTGGGATAGTCAGAAGGTCTTTGGCGTACAGGACGCCGATGATGTTATCGAGCGATCCTTCGAACACCGGGTAGCGGGAAAAACCATTCTCGACGATTTTCTTTAATATCTGGTCCAGTTCTTCCTTGATATCGACCCCGATGATATCGGTGCGGGGGGTCATGGCGCGGCGGGCGGTGGTATCGGAGAAATCGAAGACCGAATGAATGATCTGCTGTTCGGTAGCGTCGAACACTCCCTTTTCGCGCCCCTCGGCGATAATGGAAATAATTTCATCCTCGGTGACGAAAGCCCTTTCCGGAATTTTCTTCATGCCGAAAAGGCGGATGACTAACTTCGAGAATGTCGTCAAGAGCCTTACGAAAACATAGCTGATGCGGCTGAACCAGTGCATGGGGCGGGCAACACTGGCGGCAATCCGTTCCGGGCGAGAGAGGGCGAGGTATTTTGGAACCAGCTCGCCGATTATCACGGTCAGAACTGAGATAAATATTACGATCGCAGTGAATGAAATTGTCCGGGCGAGACCGGGATCGAATCCCCATGCGACCAGGTACGGTATCAGATAATTGACGATGGTCATACCGGAAAAGACTCCGGCCAGGACCCCGATGAAGGTAATCCCGAGCTGGACCGTAGCGAGGAAATGCTCGGGCTGGCTGGCGATTTTAAGAGCCAGATTAGCCGAGCGGTAGTTTTTCTTAATCAGTTGTTTAAGGCGGCTGCGGCGGCTGGCGATGATGGAAAATTCCGCCAGCGAAAAAAAGCCGTTGGCCAGGATAAGGATGAAAATTGCTATTAATTCTAATACCGAACCGTTATCCATCTAACATTGGCCGGCGGGTACAGCTTAACGGTACACGCTTCGTGTGGCCAGGTCCTCCAGTCTTTTAATTCTTTCATCGACCGGCGGATGGGTCGAAAAGAGCGCGGTCAGTCCTTTCCCCGATAAAGGATTCGCGATAAACAAATGCGCCGTTTCAGGGTGCTGTTCGGCATTGATGCGGTACGGAGCGCGATGAATCTTCTTGAGCGCCGAGGCCAATCCCAGGTACTGATTGGTTATTTCGCCCCCCTTTTCATCCGCCTTGTACTCCCGGCTGCGGGATATTCCCATCTGGATCAGCATGGCCGCGATCGGGGCGACTATCATGGCAACAATCAGGGCCAGTGGATTTCCGCCCCGCTCGTCGGATCGTCCGCCGCCGAAAATAACCGCCCAGCGGGCCATCGAGGCCAGAATACCGATGGCTCCGGCAAGAGTGGCGGCGATGGTCTGAATCAGCATATCGCGGTTGACGACATGAGCGATTTCATGCCCGATAACCCCTTCGAGTTCGCGGTCGTCGAGCATTTCCAGAAGTCCTTCGGTAGCGGCCACCGCGGCGTGTTCGGTGTTTCGCCCCGTCGCGAAGGCGTTGGGAGCCTTAGTCGGAACGATGTAAACTTTCGGCATCGGGATCATCGCTTTCTGGGAAACGTGGCGAACGATGCTGTACAGCCGGCGATGGTCGCTTTCGGTTATTTGCCGGGCGCGGTACATTTTCAGGATTATCTTATCCGAGAACCAATAGGATACAAAATTCATGACCGCGGCCAATCCAAATGCCGCAATCATGCCGTTTTGACCGCCTAAGGCAAAGCCTACGGCCATAAACAGCATGGTCATCAACAGAAGGAGAAAACCGACTTTAATCGTATTCATACTTACTTACATCCCTCAAAAAAACATTGGTCGTTAAACCGGGTTAATCTTTTTATCTCCAAGTTTAACGCCTGAAGGTCCCCAAAAGTTTTGGAAATCGGATTGAATCGGTCAAAATCGAACCGGATTCATATCAGCGCGACGGGCGTTTCTTTTTGTCCCGTCCCCACCATTCATCCTCTTCTTTCTCTTGCGGTTCCTTTTCCGGTTCCGAAATTTCCGGCCTTTCAGTTGATTCCACGCGTGGTTGGGAAATGTCGCGAGCCGGTTCTTCTGTTACCGGTTCCTCCGGAGCCGAATCTTTTTCTTCCGGGAAAGGGATATATTCAAGTGATGTTTCGGATTTTTCGGTCACTTCCTTTTTCTCACCGAAGAAGTCGAATTTGGGGAGTTCACCGAAAAACTCATCGCCCGACTTTTTGGTTTCGGTAATGGTCTCTTCGTCGAGGTTGACCTTCGAGGTCGATTCGGCCTGAGTATCGGTCCGTTCGGTAGTCTCTTTTTCTTCCAATTCGTTCAAATGACGACGGACTCTCGAAAGCTCTTTTTCCACGGTCGATGCCGGGAGGGCAACTCCGGTATCCAAATCCGGCTTTTTCCTGTCGGGGCGATCCGGGCGGGAGAATTTTTTCCGATCCGGTTTTCCCCGGTCGCGGTCCGGCCGGGTATCGGGGCGCTGGTCGGGGCGTTGCCAGCGCTCGTTTCGTTCCGGGCGCGGGCTCTTGTGGCGTTCGTCTTTCGGTCCCCGGCGATCATCGCGGCGCGGCGGGCGATCGGGACGCTGCCCGGGACGGTCTTCACGCTGGACAGGACGCTCATCGCGCTGGACAGGCCGCTCCTCACGCTGAGCCGGCTGCTCTTCGCGCCTTACCGGACGTTCCGGGCGCTGTGTCTGTCTTTCCCTGCGTTTTTCGCTGTAATCACGACGGCGTTGATCGCGGGCGAATTGCGCGGTGCGGTATTCACCTTTTATTTCGGCGGTTTCGCCGATAACGGCGGCGCCGACCGCATCTCCCCAGACGTTTACCGTAGTGCGGCAACGGTCGAGGAACCAGTCAATGGCGAGGATAAAGCCGATCCCCTCCAGCGGCAGACCAACTGCACTCAGGACCAAAACCATGGTCACCAGTCCCGCCTGCGGGATAGCGGCGGCTCCGATTGAAGCCAGCGTCGCAGTCAGGAAAATAATTACCTGCGCTCCAATGGAAAGCGGGAATCCGATCGCCTGGGCGATGAAGATCGCCGCGACCGCTTCGTACAAAGCGGTGCCGTCCATGTTGATGGTCGCTCCGAGCGGGAGGACGAAGGATCCCGCTTTGGGGTTGACTTTGTTCTTGTCGGTGACGCATTCCATGGTTACCGGGAGCGTGGCCGAGGAAGAGGCCGTGGTAAAAGCGGTAGTCAGGGCCTGCCCCATGTTGATGAAATACGCGAAGGGATCTTTCTTCCCCATGAATTTCAAAATCAACGGCAGGATAATCGCGCCATGAATGATAAGCCCGATAATCACGGTCAGTCCGTACAGCCCGAGTCCCGATACGACCTCTTCGAGGGTATCCCGTTTTTGCGCCACGATGCCGCCGATGATTCCCAGAATACCGATCGGGGCGAAATAAATGATGATGATGACAATCTTCATGATTGCCGCATTGAGTCCTTCGAAGAAGGAAATTACGGTCCGTCCCCTTTTACCGATAGCGGTGAGGACCCCTCCGAATAAGAGTGAAAAGATAATCAGCGGAAGCACCGCGTTTTCGGCCGCGGCCGCGAATATGTTGGAGGGGACCAGACTTATTATGAAGTCCGCAAAATTCGCGGGGGCCGCTGTTTTAACGAAATCGGGGACTTCGCCGCCGATTCCTCCGATGCCCTTGCCCGGCTGAATGATATTCACGAGGATGATCCCGATGAGGACCGCAAAGCCGGTGGTCGCAAGGTAGTACAGGATGGTCTTGGCGCTGGTTCGCCCGAGCCTGCGGACGTCTCCCAATGAGGCTACTCCGACAATCATGGAGGCCACGATGAGCGGGACGACGATCATCTGCAGGGCGTTGAGGAATATCGTGCCGAGGAATTCCAGCTCGATGAAAATATGCGGGAAATAATAACCGCCAAGGGCGCCGATTGCGGCACCGAGGACCATTCCGATTAGAATAATGTTGCCAGTTCTGTTCTCCATCTCTCCAGCCTAATAATTGTTTAAAGATTTATAAGATACTATATACTCGTTCCCATCGCAACCCTTTTCGCGCAAGGCCTTATCTATTTTGTTAAAATTCAACGAGTTAGAAGAAGTAGAAAAATCCGGCTGGAAACTTAAGACTTGCTTCACCGGGGGCGTTTCGCCATATTGCGGCCATGATGGAACCTAATCACGAATATTTCATGGAACTGGCTTTTCGCGAGGCGCAGGCGGCGTTCGAGGAAACCGAAGTCCCGATCGGAGCGGTGGTGGTGATAAACGGACAGGTTTACGGCCGGGGACACAACCGGACCGAGGCGCTCAAGGATGCCACCGCGCACGCCGAGATGATCGCGATAACTTCGGCAACCGAGAAACTGGGAGACTGGCGGCTGGAGGATGCCGTGCTGTACTGCACGATCGAACCGTGCGCCATGTGCGCCGGAGCGGCGGTGCTGTCGCGGATTAAGACTATCGTCTACGGAGCCAAAGACCCCCGGTTCGGAGCCTGCGGGTCGCTTTTTGATATCCCAACCGATATCCGCCTGAACCATAGAATTGAAATCATACCGGGAGTGATGGAGCAGGAAGCGATCGACCTGATGCAGTTGTTCTTCCGGCAGGTCCGGGCGAACAAGGAGAAGATAAATTGAGTAAGTACGATGTCGATATTAACCGGGCGCTGGTGAAGCCGATCTATATCGGCCTGGCCATGAATGTCTTTTTCCCTTCGGTGGTGGCCCTGGTGGTCTATTTCATCGAAAGCGAAGGGGGGAAGATCGCTCCGGCCGCCTATCCCAACGATCTGTTGCTCTGGGCGCTGGCCGGGCTGGCCGTGATGGACGGCGCCGTCGCGATATTTTTCAAGCAGAGACGCTTTTTCGTTCCGATGATCCGGTCCAAGGAGAGTTTCGCCGAGGATTTCTACGCCGGGGTGACTTCGTCGTCGATTTTGGTGTTCGCACTCTGCGCCGCCATTGCGGTGTATGGAGTGGTGGCTTACTTTTTGAGCCGAACTTTCGACTACCTGCTGTTTTTCATTCTGCTGTCGTTTATAGCCTTCCAGATTGTGCGGCCCCGGGCGGGATTTTTGAAGAAGGTGCTGGAGGCTCAAGAGGGGCATGTCGAGGCGGGGCGGTTTTTAGGGCGGCCTTGAGGCAAAAAAGGGGCTTTACAAGCGGCGGGAATTTGTTTTATTAGGGTTCGACATTTCTATATCGAGATAGCTGACGGAGAGGTGCCGGAGCGGTTGAACGGGACGGTCTCGAAAACCGTTGAGCCTTTACGGGCTCCCAGGGTTCGAATCCCTGCCTCTCCGCCATAAAAAGCGAATCGAAAATCGAGATTCGAGATTTAATCAAATCTCTGCCAGCAAATACAATTAACTGATGGAAAGTCGCTTATTTCCTCTGAGTATATTGTATCCTTGACAATTGCCTCAAATCAATTGTAAGTTAACTTCAATGAATAAAATCCGAATTAGGGCCGCTTGTTTGATTTACATCGCCAAAACGGAATTTAACTCGAAATAATTATGGTAGAAAACTCAGCCGAAGTTGAAATGAAAATTAAGGCCGCCGTGTCCTATTATTGGAATACAAGGGCATTACAGAAAGCCAAACAGGAAAAAGGCGGTAAAACTGATCATGGATCGAGAAGTGCAGTTACAGGCGGAGCTCAGATGGACGGCTTTATAGATTTGTTTTGCTCAGTAATTTCGCAGACCGGGATTCCCGAAGAAAATATATTTAGAAAAAGAAAGTTGGAATTACCGGGTTTCTTTAGACCAACCAAGGAATGGGATTTGGTTGTTGTTAAGGACGGTAAGCTTATTGTCGTTTTGGAAGCGAAATCGCAAGTCGGTCCGTCATTTGGGAATAATTTCAATAATCGGACCGAAGAAGCTATGGGAAGCGCCATTGATATTTGGACTGCTTTTCGAGAACATACATTTTTAGAAAGTCCACAACCTTTTCTTGGGTATTTTTTTATGCTTGAGGATTGCGAGGCGTCGAATCGTCCCGTTTCGGTAAAGGAACCCCATTTTAAAGTCCTCCCGGAATTCAAAAGCGCATCCTATTTACGGCGATATGAATTGTTTTGTCGCAAACTCGTGCTAGAACGTCACTATACTGCTGCCTCATATATTGTTTCGACCAAGATAGATGGTTTGAAGGGAATATATAATACTCCAGCGACTGACCTATCCATTGAACGATTTATTAAAACTCTTACGGCGCACATGTCCGTATTTATTTAAATAGATATGGTACATACGAAACACATTCTATATCATGCCGATTCGAGAGATATGTCTTTCTTGGAAAACGAATCAGTTCATTTAGTGATTACATCCCCACCGTATTGGAATCTGAAAAAATACAATGATCACCCTAACCAGCTCGGGCATATTCAAGATTATGAAGAATTTCTTAATGAACTCAGAAGAGTCTGGGGACATGTTTTTCGAATCCTTGTGCCCGGCGGACGCCTTGTATGTATAACGGGTGACGTCTGTGTTTCCAGGAAGAATTATGGACGGCACCTGGTTTTTCCATTGCACGCGGATATATGCGTTATTTGTAGAAAATTGGGTTTTGATAATCTAAACCCCATTGTATGGCATAAGATCGCCAATGCAACTTATGAAATAAATAACGGTTCGAAATTTTTGGGAAAGCCATACGAACCGAATGCGATTATTAAGAATGATATTGAGTTTATTCTGATGCAGCGAAAGCCTGGCGGGTACAGAACACCGACATTGGAACAAAGACATAATAGCAAAATCGACAAGAATGATTTTAATCTCTGGTTTCGACAGATTTGGGATATTCCCGGAGCTTCTACCAAAAAGCATCCGGCACCATTCCCGTTAGAAATGGCATTGAGGCTCGTGCAAATGTTCTCATTTGAAGGAGATATCGTATTAGACCCTTTCTGCGGCTCCGGGACTACAATGTTGGCGGCTATGAAATTGGGCAGAAATAGTATTGGTGTTGAGGTGGACCCGGATTATTGTCAAATGATCCAAAAAACAATGGAAATGGAACTTAGTGATTTCCTTACAGAAGCGGATTTTACATTAGAAAGTGTCGCTCAATAGTCAAGACAAACATCGTCATTGCCGTTAATGCATGAGCCATAAATTATTGACGGAGACAAAAGACCCAAAGCAGGCTGCGGCATGCCGGATGAAAGTCTGTCGACACGAGAATAAAGATGAACAAGAATCCATTGATTAGAATAAACTGCCCTTATTGTTATACCGGAAATGATTGGAAACCAGGTATGGGCGAAGAATTTATATGTGAAGATTGCGGAGAGGTTATGAACAAAAACCATGGAATCCGCGAGGATGAAATGATACAATGCTGCCCTATTTGCGGAGGAAATGAGTTTTTTTATGAGTATCTCTTCGGGATTCCCATCTTCAGGCTTAGAATAGTATGTTATGTCTGCGAAACGATCTTTTTTGGATTCAGCTTTCATAAAGCTCTCACCATAGAGAAGTATAGTCATGCAACCGCCGATAGGGTACAAAAATCCGATTTTTATGTGAACTGGAAGAAGCGTTGCGATTTAATTCAGTAGTGGGTAGTACAGCAGGCCGCATTCCGAGGAGGGCATAACGCGAACGACCGAGAAACCCGACAAGTGATACTACCGGATTCCGGATGGAGATTGACTCATGACAGATTCTGAAAATAATCCCAAGCTTTATCGCGATTTGGCCGACTGGTGGCCGGTCCTTTCGGCACCGGAGGACTATGCCGAAGAAGCCGAGTTTTATCGTAGCGTTATTATGTCCGAGGCAACTATCCCGCCCAGGACTCTGCTGGAATTGGGCTGCGGCGGCGGGAATAGCGCTTCGCATTTGAAAAAGCACTTCGATATGACTCTCCTGGACATGTCACCCGGGATGCTGGATGTAAGCAGGTGTCTCAATCCTGAATGCGAGCATGTTCTCGGCGATATGCGCGAGGTTCGACTCGGGCGTCAATTCGATGCGGTTTTCATTCATGATGCAATCAATTATATGGCAACACAGACCGATCTCGGCAAAGCTATCTCGACCGCCTATGAGCACTGTCGACCGGATGGAGTCGTCCTGCTTGCTCCCGATTTTACCCGTGAAACATTCCGGAGTATGACGTCTCATGGCGGTCATGACCTGGGACAGCGATCGCTGAGGTATTTGAGCTGGATGCCGGATCCCGATCCCGGTGATTCGACTTATATAACCGAGATGGTATATCTGATGCGGGATGAACAGGGCGTCGTCAGCTGTGTCCACGATCGACATATTTCGGGATTGTTCGGACGAGAGGTTTGGATCAAATTGATGACTGACAGCGGATTTATGGCACGGGCAGTACCATGCGCGCACGGCGAATTTGACGGTTTAACCACGGATGTTTTCGTTGGCAGAAAGCGCTGAGGAATTCAGTCGAGGGCAGAAGTCAGGGGCGTCAGCGACGCAGACTCCTGCTGATGGGATTATGTCAAAACGTCTAATATATTTTTTGTTAATTCTGCTACTTCTTGCATTTGAAGCAGACTGCAATGAATTGTATTTACTCCACACCGGCCCGACAGTCATGGGGAATCCGGCTGCACCGCATGAAGTCATACTGTATAAGTACGTTGATAAGAGCAAATCTCTAGATAAAGTGTGGACTATGGGGGATTATCAACCCGAAAATATTTCCATTTTTGATCGGCAGGGCCTATTTCTTGTAATCGGTGCGAAAGATTCCAGCCGCGTTTTGTATCAGTTAATCATCGATAGTACTCTAACAGCCAAATCCATCCCGCTCGAAAATAATTCACGAAATTTCACCATCGGGTATTGTCAACAGGATATAGGGGGCGAAATAGTCCTTGGCTACAATGACCGATCTGGAACATCGAAATACCTCAATCTATGGGCTGACGATATTACTCGCAGTAATACGAATGAAGATAAACATCCGCCCGGAGAATTACGGGTACAGGGGCTCGGGAGCCCCTACTATAGTCTTGGCAAAAGCGCGCTCTCGTTCGATAGCTGGCCGGTGAACGGTAAGGAGTATCGGAATTCCGGATTCATTTATACCGGACCGAACATTCCCGACAGTATCAGGCAGTTTGATTCCGAAACGAAGTGGATAGTTATTGCCGATGAAAAAGACTATGTTGCTTTTCTGTCCGTCCCGAAAAATGACGGCCGGGATACGCGTGAGCTTATTTTAAATAACAAGCTAACGGGCAAATGTAAATCCATACTTGTCAATGGCAATGAGACCGATCTCAAGAATATCAACGGTTTTCTGGCAGGAGTAGTTGCCCATACTAGTAGCAAAGGGTCAAGTTTTAAATCGGTTTGCAGTGATAGTTCGGTCGTAATCGATCCCATGACGTTCGAAGTGTATTACTGGGATCTGGGAAAATTTTCCGAGGTTTTATGGGTCGAGAATGACAGCATATTATGCCGAACGGAAAATCAATTAATTATTGCGCGTCTAAATCACGGAGAAATTATTGCCCAAGAAATCCTATTTGACGGTGTCGAGGTAAACTTCATTCACTGGGCATTCATCCGCAATTAACCCTCCCTTTCCACAATTTCCCCTTGCCCGTTCGCTCGGGATGGACGTCGTCGCGGCGGTTATTGGCAGGCCGGTGCCAGACCACCTTTAAACTTGAAATTAATCAGGTAAACGATATCGAGAATATCAACCGCTCCGGTACCGTTGACATTGGCTGTCTCCATCGGATCAGGCGCGGCCCCTCCCTTGAATTTGTAATTCACCAGGAAAATAATATCAAGAATATCGATCCTGTTGTCGGAATTGATATCTCCGCAAATATAATCTGCGGTCATGTATGCCGCGAAAGTCCGGGAAAAATCCGACCATATTCCCGAAGTACAATATCGATAATGCCAGTAATAGACGGAATCGTTTCCCAGTGGAGCCGGAAGAGAATATTCCGGAGAAGTCAGGCCGCCGATATTGTACATCAAAATGGGCGATGAAAAATCATAATATCGGTCGAGCTGGAAATTGAAGCTGTCGGCGGCAATACCGGTCACCGCCCGGCTCCAGTCGAAGGTCGGAGGATTGGCCGTAATCGGTATCCCGTTACCCGGTTCGATGGAGGATATCGGCTCGACGGTGTAATAGAAGACGATACTGTCCGAGACATCGCGCGATTTGATGATATTCGGCACGGCGTACTGATAAAAGATGGTGGCGTTTTCGGTGCCGTCGATTCGTATCCCGATACTGAATACCGGGTCAGGCGGGAGATTGGGGTTCGGGGTAATCACCAGACGGTATTCGCCGTACTGCACATTGTAATCAAGCGATATTTCGTCCAGATCGGAATTATTATCGATATCCAGCCGCCGGTAATCGGACCCCGCCACGGAGGTGTAAGTCCGCGATATCACGAACGATTCCGGATTGAAAACGTTGAGACTGACATTGTCGTATCCCGTGGTAACCATCTCGGATGAAATCACCGGTGCATCGGGAAGATTGCTGGTCAGGATCAGGACATCGTATTCCCCATACGACGATCCGATCGCGAGATCGGGGTTGCCGTCGCGATCGAAATCTCCGGATGTCATGACCGCCTGGTAACTAAAGGAACCGGCAATGGGAACGATTATAGGTCCGGTAAATGTCCCAAGTTCATTGCCAAGAAAGATTTCTACGGTCTTATCGCTGTTGTTGGTGGTCACGATATCAAGGTATAAATCCCGGTTGATATCGATGGCGGCGACAGTATATGTCCTGCCATAGACAAATATGGTGTCGATTGCCGTCAAACCTCCGGAGCCATTTCCGTAACCGATATAAATATTGCTGATATAATTACCGGGATCGACTATGGCTAAATCGCAATTACCGTCCCGGTTGAAATCGGCCATGGCATTGCCAGTGCTGATATCGGCGGAATATTCTTTGACAATGAAAACTGCCGACTGGACAAATCCGTAACTTCCGGTACTAAGAAATATTTTTGCGGAATCGCACCCCATGCCGAGGACCAGATCGTCATATCCGTCGTAATTAAAATCAGCCACATCGGCCGACATGGCGTGGTCGCACATTTCGGTTCCAACCGTAACGCTGACCGGAAAATGCCCCGTGCCATCGCCATAGTAAACCCGATTCATGCCGACGAATATGTCGGCGTAAACATCGTTGTTAAAATAACCGAACGCCACCGGCGACCAGGTATCATAGTAAACCCTGGGAGTAGTAACTACTGAAAACTGTCTATTACCCTGGTTAAGTAATACAGCGATCTGAGTATAACTGGCGGCAACGATATCAATCAGGGAATCATTATTTACGAACGCCAGATTGAAATAACCGAAAGAAGTCAGCAGTGTTTCCGGTGCCGCGAATGTCCCGTCCCCATTTCCGTAAGAAATACTCAAATATGTAGCCCGCATATCACAAAGAATCAGGTCAACATTGTTATCAAAATCCACATCGGCAGATTTCATTATTCTGATTTCATCTGCGGCAAATGACATTGAAGACGTAAATTCCAGCGGTTCGATGCCGTCGGAGACATAAACGAAATCTTTATAATTGGCCGTATCGGAGCCATCCGCACTCGTTATTGTTAAAGTTACATCGAATATACCGGACAATGTATATTGATGGATAGGATTCGACTGGTAACTTTGTGTTCCATCGCCAAATTCCCAGAACCATGTCGATATGGACGACATACCCGTTGATTGGTCGGTAAAATGGACCGTCAATGGATTCGCGCCATACCGCGGCGAAGCGGTAAATCGCGGCGTAAGGCCATCGCAGGCATTCCCGAAACCGTCCCCATCGTAATCTTCCTGACCCGGATTATAAACTATCGGGCAATTATCCCAGGGATTCTGATGGTCATCGCAATCGTAGTCCATGAAGCAGTCCAGGCACTCGAGTGATGCCATGTAAGCGGCATCGCAGGAGACTGTATCATAAAAAGATGCCGGGGCCACGAAAAACCAGTGGGTTCCCGGAGGAAGAACCAGCCGAACCTGTACCGGATTACATGCCGAGTCAACCACGTAAGGGGATACATAGCCGGTAATATCGTCACAATCGCCCGAGCCCGGAGATTCCGCTTCGATTAGCCCGGTTAGAATCCGGAATTCGGCGGTAACTTTCCAGATCACCGTCAAGGTATCTTCGAGGATCACTTCGTACCAGTCGGTATCCCGGTGATAGATGGTTTCATCGACGATAAAGGTCCCGGCCGTTCCGCAAACGGTATCACCGCATGAAATCGATGTAAAAATCGGCGGGTCATTGAGGCATCCCGAGTTTGTAATATCCGGGTTATCGCAGCCGGTCGGCTCACCTTCCTGATCCGCCCCGGCAGGGCACTCCACGGCGCAATCGATTCCAGTGCAACACCGTTCATTTCGTATAAAAAGTCCGTAGTCTTTATTATAAGGGGAGTCGACCATTTGTAGCCAGTAGGCGATTCCGCTGTATTTTATACTGGAGCGCAGTTCTCCGGCGTGGGGTCCCGAAGCACGATCTCCCACGCAGCCGAGGCAATCTCCGGGAGCATTGGGAAGAATCGTCCATCCGACGTGGTAATCGGTTCCGGCCGGGAATACCCATTCTTTATCATATCCGGCCCAGTCGGCTTCCACCCATTTGTATCCCGATTCCGGCATTTCGGAATTCGGAATGTCCAGAGAATCGAGGATATTGCCCGGGAGCCCAGTTCCATCATCAGCCCAGAGGTAAACCCGCATATCCGGATTCCCTAAAATATAACCGCCGTGCATCCAAATCGACGATACCTGTAAGGTGCAGGCCACTTTGTAAGATTCCACCGAAAAGCGCATGGCATAATGAGTTGATTGGTTGCCGTCGGGAGTATAAAAAATTCCGACTGTCGTCGCTGTATCATCATAATAGTACTGGACATCGCAGCTGTATTTCGGAGAAATATCGCTCAGGAGTTCGATATCGTCTCCGCCCGATATCACGATCGGTTCCGTCGCCTGTAATTTTTTCAGGAGACTTTCCATTTCAATATCATGCAATGTAGATAATTCCACTCTCCGGAGGGCTCCAGGTTCGATTTTTGTCTTGGCGGCTCCAAATGCGGATATGCTGTTTTCCTGCGGCTGTTGCCCGTTAGCCACTGAGAGAATTAGGCACAAGATAAGAGTTGATACGATCAGTGATATTGATTTCATATGTCCATCCCAAAAAGGTTACAGCGTGAAATATGAAGCACACCTTACACGACTTAAGCCAATATATACAAATAGTTTATGCCGTCAAGTCCATTATAAAGTACCTATGTATGATTTTTCGATGAGTATAAAATCGGTACTGCCGGGAATAAGCAGCTAAGGGCTATTGAACCGATGTGCAATCAGATAACCAGTATCACCCACCCTTTCTACAAAGTCTGTTGCCGAATCGTCTCTCGGATAGTATATTTCGAATAACTAATCATTTAAACCCGGGGGAGGGGAAATGAATTCGATAGCGATTATTCTATTAACGGTAATTTCCTGTATATTAATCAATATTCCGGTGTTCGGTCAAAGCAAGGTCGGGACGGAATCTTCGACCTTCTTAAGGCTTAACGCCTCGCCAACCGGGGCCGGAACCGGCTTTTGTGTGGTCACCAATGTCGATAACTACTCGCCGATTTATAATCCCGGAGCGGCCGGGATTTTTATTCTGGACCGGAATGTCTATGGCAATTTGCCGCTGAAATTCGGATACTTCACTGACGATGTCTATCTAATGCCGTTCAGTTTCGGATTAGGGGTAACCAGCGATTTTTTGAATCTGGAAAATTCCGACCGTTTGAAGTTCGGGCTGGGGGTATCGTATTCCGTTTTCAAGTTAGGTGCAGATAATATACAAGTCAGCAATTATTATTATTATGAAGATCCAAATGGATATACCGTAGATCTTGCCGACCACGCCTATATATACTCAGTCTCGGCAGGCTTCCAGTATTTTGTCAGAATCGGAGCCGGCTTTTCGCTAAAGCACATCAACGAGGAACTCACTAATTCTGAACTGAATTTCAATACGTACGATTACGGCATTTACGCCGAATTGCCGCTCAGTTCTTTCTGGCAGCCGGAATCCGATAGGTATTCATCCGGTTTCGGATTCGATATAACCCCGTCGATCGGATACGCCGAATACAATGCCAGCGGGAAGAAATTCCAGGTCGAGTCAAATTCGTACGATCAGCCCAATTTTGATAATTTCGGCTATGCCATGTACGGAGCGCTGACCCATGGCGGGCGGGCCGTGGTTTCGGCGCGAGCGATGTGGGAAAAGGAAAAATCTCTTATCAATCGAGCAGATAAAAACGATAAGAACGGTGTTGAAATCGGAGCCATGGAAATCCTGTATGTCCGGTTCGGCAAATCCGAAAACGACTATATTCCCAATAAGTATAATACTTTCGGAATCGGATTAAATTTAGGCGCCCCTCTGTTCGATTTGTTGGATAGTGGCCCCGAGTTTCTCTTGCGCACCGATATCCGATTTGATTATGCCAGAGCGTCCGAAAAAGAAAATAACTTCCTTGAGGACCGCGATCTATACGGGGTCAGCTTCGCCTACAGCCTGAGGTAACGGTTTTTCCCGATCCGGGCGAAAACTGTTGATATAGATTTCAAAAACCATATATTTCCGGGGCATCTATCCGGTTTTTTTTCGTATTTATAAGTAGTTCACCGGAGGTAAGTTTTGTCATTGAAAAGGGGATGGCTGGCCTGGCCCTTTCTGCTATGGTTTTTTCCGGCCCTTTTGCCGGCGGCGGTTATCCATGTCCCGGCCGACCAGACCACCATCCAGGCCGCAGTCGATGCCGCTCTGGACGGCGATACCATCCTGATTGCGGCGGGAACCTATAGCGGAACCGGCAACGAAAGCATCCAGATCGCCGAAAAATCCCTGGTGATAATTGGGGCGGACGGCCCTTCCGGCACTATTATCGATCTTACTTCATCGACCGATGGCTTCAATATCCAGTTTGATTTTGAGTTGGCGCTCGATTCTGTGGTTTTTTCCGGGTTGACCATCCAAAACGGACGGTACGGCATCAGGACTTTCCCGCTGGGAGTGAGTTTCGGAGCGGTCCGGGTTGACAGCTGTATTTTCTCCGGCAATGTTAATGGCATCAGAAACGAAGAGCTGAATAAGAAACGCGGGAAAGTATCGAAAAGCCGGTCAGAAGTTTACGATACTTTGCATATCAAAAATTGTGTATTCAATGCCAACGATACCGGGATAGCGATTTTCGCCAATTCCGATGTCGGCTCTTATGCTTATTTGGACAGCTGCACTTTTGCCGGTAACGGGTTGGGGCTTTTATCCGCCGCGGCCTTTTCTTCTCATGTGACTATTGACGGCGCGGTTTTTCACAGCAACGACACCGCCCTGAAAGGCCCTTTCACCGGGAACGATCTTCAGATAATCAACAACAACGTCGGAGTATTCGGGCGGTACGATCCTTTTGTTTATTATGACCAGATTACCCTGAACGATTGTCTGCTGGACAACAATTCCGATACCGTGATTCATGCCGGTGAGATGACTATTCTCAATAACACCACCGTTAGCAACAACCCCGGGGAATTGATTATAGGGACCTTTTTCGAACAGGACGATTTCACCACGGTCCGGCTGAATTCTTGCGAAGTCCACAATAACTCGTCGGTTCCGGTTCTTGACGGCAATGTATTTATCGACAGCACCCGTTACATCGGGAATGATGGACTTAAATTCTACCGCGAACACGCTCGGGCCCAGGTTACCAATTCCCTGTTCGCTTCGGGCAGTGCCTCCGCGTTCTCCGTTGTTTCCGGAGGAAGATCCGACAACGTTCGGCTGGTCCGGACGCTCGATATCGAAAACTGCACCGTCGCCGGCAACGTCGGCTCGGGAATCGAAATTGAGGCGCTTTCGACCACGGATGTAAGGATAGCGAATACTATCATTTCTGGAAATACCGGGTACGGACTGGTATCCGACACCACTATCGGTAAACCCATACTATCCGTGACCTGCAACGATTTTTACGAAAACGGGACCGGAAATTATGAAGGATTACCCGATCCCACGGGGATGAGCGGCAATATTTCGGCTGACCCGATGTTCTGCGATACGGCCGTGGCGGATTATACTGTCAAACCCTGCTCCCCCTGCGCTCCTGCGAATAATGCATGCATGGTGCAAATCGGAGCCTACGACGCCAGCTGTCCCGGTCCGACCTATTGCGGACCGGTCTGGTGGGTGGCAACTGATGGTTCCGATGAATCCGGAGACGGTTCCGAAGAAAACCCGTTTGCCACTATCCAGACAGCTGTCGATGCCTCGGATAACGGCGATACCGTGATTGTAACCGATGGAGTATACACCGGCGACGGCAATCGGGAAATTAATCCTTTGGGGAAAAGTATCATCGTGCAATCACTGAACGGCCCTCAAAGTACTATCATCGACGGCCAGGGGAGTCCTGAAGATCCTCAGCGGGGATTCATTTTCGAAAACGGCGAAGATTCAACGACCGTTATCGAGGGGTTTACTATCCGCAACTGCGTCGCCGATGAATTCAGCGGCGGCGGAGCGGTCTGGGGGCACGGGACCCCTCCGGTCAGAGTTACTTTAAAACATAATATCATTACCGATTGCAGTGCCGGATTCGGCGGAGCGTTGTATTTTCGGGATGAGGCCCGGCCGACTCTAATCAATAATACCATCGTGAATAATTCCGCTTATGCCGGGTCGGGTGGGGGACTCCAGGCCGACAGCGGAATCATCTTGAATAATATTATCTACTGGAATACTCCCGATAATATTCTTGGTGCAGATATCATAGCGTCGTACAGCAATATCGAAGGGGATTTTACCGGCGAAGGGAATATCGCTTTCGATCCTCTTTTCGTCGATACTGCCGGAAGAGATTTCAATCTGCAGAGCGGTTCTCCATGCATTGATGCCGGAGATACCTCGGCGGTTTATAACGATCCCGATAACACCCGCAATGATATCGGGGCGCTGTACTATTACCAGGAGTTCCCTCCGGCTCTGGAGCCGATCGGCCCGATGGAGACTTTTGAAGGGGCATTGTTGGAATTCACGGTGTATGCCGCCGACTCCAACGGGACAATCCCGGAATTGTTTACTTCGGAACTCCCGACCGGTGCGAGCTTCACCGATAACCTCGACGGTACCGGATTATTTTCGTGGAGTATAGAGTACAATACAATCGGGGTATTCCCGGTGACATTCTTCGCGTCCAGCGTCGGAGACACCGTTTTCGAAGATGTCGAAATTACCGTCAACTCGGTTCTCCCTGCTGTCACGGAATTTTACATTGAGGGGAGTGCAGTTTATCAGAACCTGATCAATCATATTCCGCAATTCGACTGGGATTATTACGATGAGGGAGATCGACCGCAGATTTCGTTCGATATCGAAATCGGTTCCGATAACGACTGGGCCGTTGCAGAACTCTGGGCTCCGGAAATATTCACCGTATCCGATACATTTATCGCCTTCGATGGCCTGCCGCTCGATGACGGGCAGACATACTACGTGCGACTTCAGGTCGACAATGGCACTTCTTTGTCCGAATGGTATGAGACCTCATTTCGGATGAATTCCATTCCGACTATCCCCGTGATTGTGCAGCCGGAAAACGATACGGTCCTGGCGGAGCAGTCTCCGCTGTTTTATGCGGCCGGTTCCCTCGATTTCGAAGGGGATGAATTATGGTATGATATTCTGTATGTGAACGACGCCTATTTCGGGACTGCCGACACGACCCTGATAACCGGGATTCCGGCCGTGAACGACACCGTGATACAATCGGCGATAACGCCCTTGAACGATAACTGGCGCTATTCCTGGGAAGTGCGGGCGTTCGACGGATTCGAATTTTCTCCCTGGACCGATTCGGCGTCGTTCTGGGTGAACTATGAGAACGAGGCTCCTCAGCTTTTCTCGGCTATCGCTCCTACCGATACCATAATGGGGATTTTGTACGAATTGCTTCCGACCTTCATCTGGTCTCCGTCATCGGATGCCGATCCCGGCGATACCGTATGCTATAATTTGATCCTGTCGCTCGACGAGAATTTTACCTTCACCAATGTTACCGACAGCATCCATGATACCGCCTATACCCTGACCGACAGCCTTAATTTCGGAACGGAGTACTGGTGGAAAGTCCAGGCTTACGATACCGGAGGGATGTTCACGTTTACCGAAAATATCCAGAATTTCCGGACCTGGCGTTTGGGGGATGTCAACGCCGACTGGTTCGCCAATATTGTCGATATTGTACGCCTTGTGAACTATAAATTCAAAGAGGGTCCGGCCCCGATTCCGTTCTATAGCGGTGACGCCGACGGCGATTGCATAATAAATATTCTCGATATCATTTACCTGGTCAATTACAAATTCAAAGAAGGTCCCGGGCCGCTTCCCGGCTGTGCCACTCCATAAGTGCCGGGATTTTTCCCAATATCAATCCTGATTTCAGCGGAATTTCGCAATTCCTTGATTGGTATTTGCTTTCGTTTCAAAATGCGTTAAACAGGCGGAAACCTGGTATTTTCGCCCGGAAAACTGCCTTTCCGGACGTATCAATAATGAACTAAAATAGTCCGCATTAGCTTCCCCGGAAATACGGCAAAAGCCGGTAATATGGCGTGCCGGCGTCATTCTGCGGAAACCAATCCATGATGGAGGTTTGTTTTGAAAAACATACCAGTCTGCTTATTGAATCTAATAATCTTAATCGTAGTGGCAATAGTCGCCTTCCCCGAAGAAGCCCGGCTGCAAACCCTGGCCACGGAACTGGTCGCCGACGGGTTCGATGTCCCGGTTCATCTGGTTTCCCCTCCCGGAGACACCGAAAGGCTGTTTGTCGTTGAACTGAAATCGGGTCTTATAAAGATAATCAAAAACGGAACCGTTCTGGCCACCCCGTTTCTGGATGTCAGCGGGGATATCGTCAGCACCCAGAATGAACAGGGATTGTTCAGCCTGGCTTTTCATCCCGATTACGCCTCGAACGGCTACTTTTTTATCAATTACACCGGGACCGACGGAGCCACCTTTGTAATGCGCTATACCGTTTCTTCCGACCCGGATATCGCCAATCCCAACAGCGGTAAATTGATATTCACCATCGGCCAGCCCTTTTCCAACCACAACGGCGGGATGGTGGCCTTTGGCCCCGACGGATACCTCTATATCGGAATGGGAGACGGGGGATCGGGGGGAGATCCCGGGAACCGCGCCCAAAGCCCCCTCAATCTTCTCGGCAAAATGCTGCGGCTCGATATCGATACTCCGATCGGTGTTCCCTATGCCATACCTCCGAGCAATCCCTTCGTAAACGAACCGGATACCTCCAGCGAAATTTGGGCGTTGGGGCTGCGTAACCCCTGGCGCTTTTCGTTCGACCGGGGAACGGGTGATTTATACATAGCCGATGTCGGCCAGCAGAACTGGGAAGAGCTTGACTTTCAGGCGGCATCATCGGGGGGCGGCGAAAACTACGGTTGGCGCTGTTATGAGGGCAATGTCGCGTATAATACCAGCCAGTGCGATATCGGCTCGACCGATTATGTTTTTCCCTTCCATGTTTATTCCCATAGCGACGGTTGTTCCATTACCGGAGGGTACGTGTATCGCGGCTGTGCCAGCACCACGCTGCAGGGGACCTATTTCTTCGCCGATTATTGCAACGGACGAATCTGGTCCTTGCGCTATAACGGCTCAACCGTGACCGATTTCACCGAACGAACCACGGAATTGAATCCTCCGGGATCCGCCGAGATCGACAATATCGCCGGATTCGGAGAAGACGCCGACGGAGAAATATACATTCTCGATTATGCCGACGGAGAAATTTTCAAAATAGTCCGCGATGATGCAGGTTCAGATTGCAGTTTCACCCCCGGATGCGGCAATGTCAACGGCATCGGGGGGGTGGACATCCTCGATATTGTATTTCTGGTAAATTACAAATTCAAAGGGGGGGCGGCTCCGGCGGATCCGGATCTCGCCGATGTCAACAACGACGGCTTTATAAATATTCTGGATATTATTGCAATGGTTAATTTTAAATTTAAAAATGGTCCCCCCCTGGAATGCCCGGCCTGAAAAAGAATACGAGGGGGAATGAAAAACCCGGCCAGGCGAGCACTTACCTGACCGGGTACATCAATCGGGCAATCGCCGGATTGAACCCATTCCCCCTCAAAAGCACAGTATCTGAGAGTAGAATTGCAATTTCTCTATCCAGAACTCCCTGGGGCCAATGACCCCGATTCCAATGAATTTTCGACCCTGCTCTTAATCCCACTTGAAATTGGCCAACATCGCCGTTTGTTATGAAAAATCTGCTGTCCCTGTACCTTCTTTAATTGAAGAAAAATAAACAACTTCGATAGTCCCTGCTTCGTCGTGGGTGAAAAAAACGCCACGACACTCCACTTGATGAGTAATTACTACCCAGTAAAATATAGATTTATGCCTCTTTTTTGTCAAGCGAAAAGTGAACTTATCGGTCGATTTATTTGGGGAGGGTAATTTTGTAATACTTGATTTTCTTGCGCAAATTGGCGCGATCCATCAAAAGATCGCGGGCCGCCGCTGAAATGTTAAAAGAATTCCGCTGCAATGTTTCCATAATTCGCGATTTTTCGAAATTTCTTACCAGGTCGGAAAGACCCACCTTTTGATTCAGAAACTTTTCCTTGTCCGGTTTCAATGCTCCCGCAACATCATCTGCGGATATTGTGTCTGTCGTCGATAAATGAATCAATCCCGACACGACATTCGCCAGCTGTCTGATATTCCCCGGCCAGTCGTAATCGCACAGGATTTTTATGGCCGCGGGATCGAATATTTTCTCCGAATTGCCGGAATTAACGGAGGTGCGCGATTTAATCATTTCAACAAGTCGAGGGATATCCTGACGCCGTTCGCGCAGCGGAGGGAAATTGATGACGACCCCATTGAGCAGGTAATACAGGTCTTCGCGGAATCGTCCTTCCCTGATCAGGGCTTCCAGGTCCCGGTCGGTTGAGAAGATATACCTGATTTCGATCGGCTTAACGGTGTCCGCCCCGCTCCCGAGGTATTTCCCGGATTCCATGACCTGGACAAGCCGAGCCTGCAATCCCGGTTCGAGATTCCCGATTTCCTCCAGGAAAAGAGTCCCGCCAATGGCCGATTTAATCGTCCCTGAAGCCCCGAAATTGGCGGGAGGCGTTTTGCCCGCGTCTCCATCGTTCCGGATTATTTCTTCAAATTCCCAGCCGTTCAATGAATCGCATCGCAGGTTTATGAAATTATAATCGCGTCCGGGGCTGTTATGGTGCAGGGCCATCGCCGCCGTTCTCTTACCGGTGCCGGTTTCTCCTTTAAGCAGGACGGTGCTGCCGGTCGGGGCGAGTTTTTTCATTTTTTCGAATACATCCTGCATGGCAGGCGATTCCCCGATCATGCCGAAGACCTTTTCGGCGTAATCGATTATCGAAAAGGTGTTTCTCTGGAGCCTGGTTTTTTCAACCGCATTACGGACCGCCCGCTCAAGGCGAACTTCCGAGGAGTCGAGTTTTTCGACATATTCGAACGGACTTTCGCTTGCATCTATTTCTTGTTCCGCATAATCTCCCGGGTACGCCGTATGGAATATTACCGGGATATCGGGATTTCTTTTCCGAATAGCTCGGGCCGCTTCGATTCCGTTCGTCCCGGGCATCTTAATATCCATAATGACCGCAAAGACATCCGGATTGGCTTCCAAAACTTCCAGGGATTTAGGTCCCGAGTGAGCGGTCAGGACCTTGTACAGCCTCTTGAAATTCATTTCAAGAGATCTCAGAATTGCCGGCTCGTCATCGACAATGAGTATGATCGGTTTATTTTCTTCAGGCATAATAATCGTAATATGTTCTTCAGTCTCGGCTCAGTCGGTCGCCCGATACCATTTTGACGGTGAATTTTGCGCCATGATTAAGTTTACTGTCAACCTCGGCATAACCGCCGTACATTTCGACAACCCGCTTGGCGTACGCCAGGCCGATTCCGGTTCCTCCGTTATCGCTTTTGGTCGAGAAAAACAATTCAAATATCCGGTGCATATCCGTTTCGGCGATTCCTTTTCCGTTGTCGGCTATTGTCAAATTGATCATCTCGTTCGTTTGCCCCCACTCGATCAATATACGGGGCTCAGGTTGTCCGGTCAAGGCGTCAAGGGCGTTTGCGATAAAATTATTCAGGGCCATAGTCAGGTGATTCCGGTTCGATACCACCCTGGTTCCGGTTTTGCCTTTGATTTCTATTTCCACTCCGGATTCTTTGATACGGAATTGATTCTGGTTTATTATTTCGTATATCACATCGGACAGCTTCACCACTTCGGGCGCCCTTTCGGAATCGAGCTTGGTGAAGTTATTGACCGCGCGGGTAAGCTTAGCGGCCCGCTTGATCGATTTGTCGGCGATGGCGGCGCATTCGCGGACTTCGTTGTTTTCCGGGTATTCATTGTCGTGTTCGTTGACCAGTCTCGGAAGAACCAGCGATGCGGGATACAACGCATTGCGGATTTCGTGGGCGAAAAAGCCCGCGGTCCGCTTGGCCATTTCGAATTTGTACTGGTCCGCGGCGTGCATTTTTTCGACCGCCTTGACGCGGTCGGTGATATCGATCAATGTCCCCATAATGGCGGGCTCGCCGTTGTAACTGATGCTTCCCACCATGGCTTCGACCCAGCGGATCCCGCCTGAGGGAATTCCGATTTTCAATTCGTACCGGTCGATCGGTTGTGATCCGCGCATCCGTTTCAGAATATCGCGGTACAGGCGTCTCCGGTCTTTGGAGTCAACCAGGTAGGCCAGTAGAAATTCCGGGGGGCTGTCCAGGATTTTTTCGATAGGAACCTCGCCTATTTCGGCAAGGCGGCGGTTAACGAATACGACCTTCCCGTTCTGTGCCACGAAGGTAGCCTGGATGGAATGTTCGGCAAGATCGCGGAATTTTCTTTCGCTTTCGGCGAGGATTTTTTCGGCTTCGATACGCTCCGAAATATCGACCACGATACCTCTCATCCCGACCGGGAATCCCTCCCTGAAGCTCAGGGTGGAATATGCGATTATCGGGAAATTCGTTCCATTGCGGCGCAGCGCCTGGTATTCGTAACCGCGAACGTCTTCACCCCGAATCTGCCTTTCCATGTTCCTGAAAATAGCCGGGACATCGTCCGCCGCGAAGAGCCTTGCGATGTTCAGGCCCCGTTTCACGTCTTCTTCATCGTAACCGAAAGATCGATATCCCTGGCGGTTGGCGTACAGGATATTTCCCATGAGGTCGATTTCGAATACGGTCTGCGGGAGCAGATCGGCCAATTCGCGGAATCGTTCTTCACTTCGCCGGAGCTCTTCCTCGGTCCGTTTTATCTCGGTGATATCGATAAAGCCGCCGAAAGCAGCGTCCTCGTTATTGAATTTTATCCGGTGCAGGGTTATAAGCGCCCAGAAAATCGTCCCGTCCTTTTTGACTCCTTTCAACTCGAAGTTCTCGACCGATCCGTCGCGCCTCAGAATTTCAGCAACCCGACCGCGAGTCTCTCGCTCGGCATAGAAGCGTTCGGAAGATGTCCCGATAACCTCCTCCTTACAATAACCGAACGCCGGAGCGAGGAGATCGTTTACGTACATCAGTTTGCCGTCGGACAGCCGTGCAATGGCAATCGGGATGGGGATGGCGCTGGCAATCGCCTTGAAGCGCTGTTCACTTTCTTTCAGAGCTTCGGCGGCCATTTTGCGTTCGGTGATATCTTCCGTCAATATTACCACACGGTCGACTTCACCCTTAGCATCTTTAATGGCGTAGAAGTGCTGCGAGAGCCAGCGCGGAGTTCCCGAGCGGTGCTTTTCCGATTTCACCTCGGGAACATAAAGATATCCCCCCTCTTCGTATACTTGCTTTACTTTTTCCGCCCATTCCCGGAAATAGCTGTCTCTTACGTCAAGCCTGAGCTCGGTGCGAACACGATTCATATCCTCGGCAATCGACTTATCGTCTTTCGCCCAGATTGCTTTCCAGGCCCGGTTATAGCTGAGCAATTGACCGTACCTGCTGCGGACCGATACTCCCAGCGGGGAATGTTCGAAAATGGCCCGGTGGAATTCTTCGCCCCGGCGGAGGGCTTCCTGGGTTTCCCGCTGTTCGGTGACGTCGCGGGAACTACCGATCATGAAGAGCGGCATGCCGGATGAATTCCTGACAATGGCGCAGGAATCGCTCAGCCATTTCCAACTGCCGTCTTTGCATTGAAAACGGTATTCCATCTGAATGGCAGAGTGCTCGGTATCACCCAGAACGGCATCTATACTTTCACCGAGCTTCTCGCGGTCATCGGGATGAATCCCCGATTTCATAATATCATTATCTTGTAATCTCATCTTCCTGGCTTCTTCCGGGGTGAAGCCGGTAATTTCCAGGACCGCATCACTGATGTAATCGAACTTATTCTCTCTGAAATTGTAGCGAAACAGAATATCCCGGGAATTTTGGAGTGCCTGGTCAAAGCGCATTTCCGTTTCGGCCAGTCTGTTTTCCGCTAACTTGCGTTCCGTGATATCGGCGTAGGATTCGACAATTCCCTGGATTTCTCCATCCGGGCCCCGGTAGGGCTTGGCCGTCACTATTGTCGCGACATAGGCACCGTCGGCAAGCGTGGATTCCCATTCGTATTGATAGGATTCCTTGCCGGAGGTTATTTGCATCATCGGGCAGCGGGCGCTGCGGCAAAAATCTCCCGGCCACTGGCTGTAGCATTTGCGCCCCAGTTCTTCGTCCGGTTTTCTTCCGAACAGCCTGGTATAAGGTTCGTTTATCTGGACCATATTGAAATCGCGGTCGATAACACACATGGGAGCTGCGGCATTGAAAATCTGGCGGAGCTCGTTGTGGGCCTGTTCGGCTTCTCGCTCTATTTTCTTGCGGTCGGTGATGTCGACCCCTATCGCAATTGCGGTAAATTCATTGGAATCGGGATAAAATAGCGCCGAGTTCGACCAGAGGATCAATCGCCGTTCACCCGTCCGGATTATGATATCGCGTTCGTACCTGTCATGGGGATTTTTCCTTACCCAGTCCAGAAAGGGAATATTTTCGCGATGGTGCTCCTCGGGAACGAATATCTTCTCCCAGTTTTTCCCAAGAACCTCTTCCCGTTTATATCCGGTTACCCGCTCCATCTCATCGTTAAACATGGTTATTTCAGCGTGTTCGTTCAGGCAGACAATCATGCTGTTCGAAGTATTGAATAGTGCTTTTGCGAATATCTTCTCCGATTTCAGTCTCTCCGTCGCTTCGAAAAGGCTCGTGATATCTCTTCCGATTCCGAGAACGCTGTCCGGTTCTCCCCGTCCGTTGTGAATCGGCTGAAGACTGGTCCGATAGCGGAATTTCTTTCCCTGAAGAACCACTTCCGAATCGAATAGTTCGCCGCGCCCGGTCCGCAGGACCTTTTTGATGCTGTTTAACTGCCGGCTCGCTGCTTCGGAGGGAAAGAGCTCGTGCATATTTTTCCCGATAAAATTTTCCGCGGCCCCGCCGAGCCTTTTCGCGGCCACGCTGTTCAAGAACAGGAAAACGCCGTTTTGGTTGACCATGAAGACCGCTTCGCCGGAACTTTCGACGAGCGTGCGGTATTTCATTTCGGTATCCTTCAGGGCATCTTCGGCCGACCGCCGCGAGGTTATGTCGCGCAGGACTCCTTCTACTTTTTCCGGTTTCCCGCTTCGATCGTAAATGAGATAACTGTTCAGACTGACTACGATGGTCGAGCCGTCAAGCCGTTTCATGTGCAGTTCATAATCGCTGACACGGCCTTCCCGGCTGAGTCGATCCAGTAAAATATCGCGATGTTCCGGATATTTATACAGCTCTATGACATTCCTCCCAATTACATCATTGACGGATTTAAAACCGAATATCTTCAGGGCCGACTCCGATGCCCATTCAACGGTGCCGTCCAAAGAGATCCGATAGAATCCATCCATGGAATTCTTCAGGATGGAATCGAGCAGGCGTTCGCTTTCTGTAAGCTTGCGCGCGGTTCTCATGCGGAACGCGTTCACCACCACCAGGGCCAGGGCAAGCATGGTCAATACAATCAGGATTTCGTTTTTGTACCGCCAGAAAAGAACCGAGGCGAATTGCCCGATATTCTTATGAGATACTTCGAAAAACCCGCAGCCGTTGCCCGAACCGGCAGCCATTAATTTGACCGCTCTGTCACCGTCATAAACCAGCGGAGTTACCCAGTAGTAGTCCCCCGGAAGGGATGCCATTTTTTGCAACCGGGGAGAATAGAAATCGAGGCCCGAAGAAGTCCTGAAAACGAATGAAGGAAGATTCATTCCGCGCAATCGAACCGTGTCTACCATTTCCGTAAGGTTGGTTTCGCCGGATTCTGCCAGCAGCTTAAAATTGCCGTCATAAACCCTAACCACTCCATTGGTCGATAAAGTGTAGATTTCGGGTATCCCATCTCCTTTGAAATCGCAGTACCATAACGACTGCAGTCGGTGCGGGATATCGTATCGCTCCAGGGTTTTGCCGTAACGGTCGATTTTTGAAATCTGATATTGATGCGGAATGGTTTCTGTAACGGAATCGGGCGATAGCATCGGGAGACCGTGATACACCAGAAATTCTCCCGGAGTCAGCGAGGGCCATATTCCGGCCGGACCATGGTCGGCAAAAACCACCGCCTTGTACTCCACTTCGCCGCGGCTGTTGACTTTCGCCAGGTAACCGAAGAAATCATCGAAATTGTCATCGACGACGCCATTTTTATAATTATAGGTGATGAACATTACGGCCGGATCCAGCGAATCGCGGCAACTGACCAGGGAGCCTTTTCCGACCGCACCCGCCACCGGCAATGACCATTCGATCCTCAGGTTTACCGGATCGATGCAGAAAAGTTCGCGCGGCTCCAGATCCCGTCCCGGACAGACCTGCAAAAAGACCTCGTCGATGCCGTCGAAATCGTAATCTTCGACCAGGCTGAGGCGTGTCCCGGCCTGCCATTCACCGTCCCCGGAATTATCCACCCCGGTTGTGAGGAACAGCCGTTCCACTTTTTCCGAAAGCGGGACATCCTTAAATACGAAGGCCGAATCGTTATAATAGCCGTACCCCAGGATGGCGTTCTTACCTGCCTTGTTATCATAATAAACGGTATATCCGGTGAGAATTCCCCAAAACGGATCCTGGTCGATTACGGCGCGGCTGTTCAAGTCAATCAGGAAAAACGAGGCCGGGCCTTTCTGGATATAATCGCCGTTTTCCGCCCGAATGATGATGGTGCTGTCTCTCTCGGAATCCGGCAGACTGTACATCCGGATGAATTCGGCGAGAGGAATCTGACGGTCCGAGAAGCGGTCGATTTGCTTCTCGAGCAAGCCGTATGACAGGAATCCTGGATCGGCATCGAAATCGATATCAAGCTGTTCGGCGGCAAACATGGATGGAGTTGCCGCCAGCATTAAGGCGGCAACAAGTACAATAACCCGAAAAATACCGAAATAGCGGAATTGCATAATCGTTCGATTCCCTGAAATTATCGCAGACCCCTTCCCAGGCGGCAGAATAAGCGGAAATAGCGGCAATTCGGCCGCCCGGCGTTCTACAATATAATGAAAAGAGGCAATTATGTCCAGAATTTCGAGCCGGGACAGGGAGATTCGATTTTCACCGGGAATTGAATAATAAGGAGTTACGCCGTTCCTGACCGGAACGGTGTAGAGTAACGAAAGCTCTGCCGCTATTCCTGGAAGCGGTAACCGACGCCGCGAACCGTTTCGATATACTTCCCGGCCTTCCCCATTTTCTTGCGGAGACCGGCGCACTGGACATCGACCGAACGATCGGTAACGGGGTAATCTTCGCCGTGCAGGGCGTTCACGATCTGGTAGCGGGTATAAACCCACCCCGGACGACGCGCCAAAAGATGGAGGAGTCGGAATTCGGTCGGAGTCAGATCGACCCGCCGTTCATTGACAAGCACTTCGTGACGTCCCGGATGAATGATCAGGTCGTGGATACGCAGAGTCGACTGCTCATCGGTCTTGTTCACCGTTTTCCTCCGCATAACGGCGCGGAGTCGGGCAAGAAGAACCCGGGGACTGAAAGGCTTGGTGATATAATCGTCGGCGCCGAGTTCCAGACCCGTGACGATATCGGTTTCCTCCCCCTTGGCGGTGAGCATGATAATGGAAATTTCCTGCGTCTTGGGATCCCGCTTCAATTGCCGGCAAACCTCGAGACCGTCAACGCCAGGAAGCATCAGGTCCAGGACGACGATATTCGGAATCGATTCCTCGATCGAGGCCAGGGCCTCCTCGCCGGAAATAACCCCTTTCACCTGAAAACCCTCTTTCTTGAGGTTGTAGGTGATGAGTTCCTGAATGTCGGTATCGTCCTCGACAACCAGTATCTTTTCTTTTGCCATATTTCCTTACCTTTAAAGATACTTAACCGGTCACAAATAGAATCATAAACATTAGGACATTGTTAGCGAATAATTAATAAAATATTCAGAATAAAATAAATAAGGAAATCTTTGCCCACAAAGGCCGCTTTACCTCCCAGCCCGGACCTCATCAAGGGTTTTCAGGGCCTCCCGGATATCGCTTCCGGCCGGCGCCTGGTAGACCCTTAGATCGAATTCCGGTATCACCGCCAGGATATGATCGAAGATATCGGCCTGAATGCCTTCATAGTTGGCCCAGGCCGTATCGCTGGTGAAGACATATATTTCGATCGGGAGGCCATGTTCGGTCGGCTTCAGTTGCCTGATAAGAAAAGTCAGATTTTGATTGATGGCAGGATGGTTTCTTAAATATGCCGCCACGTAAGCGCGGAAAGTCCCCACGTTGGTCAGCTTGCGGCCGTTCACGCGGCTGGAAGTATCAATCTTCTTTTCTTCGTTGTACCTGGCTATTTCTTCCGCTTTCTTCTCGATGTATTCTGCGATGTATTGAATCTTCCGGTAGCGATTCAGCAGGTCCTCGTCGCAAAAATGAATAGTGGTCATGTCGATATTAATCGAACGTTTTATCCGCCGTCCGCCCGCTTCCGTCATCCCTCGCCAGTTTTTGAAAGAATCGGAAATCAGAGAATATGCCGGAATGGACGTTATCGTCTTATCCCAGTTTTGGACTCTGACGGTGTTGAGGGAAATGTCGATGACATCTCCGTCGGCGCCGTATTTCGGCATCTCAATCCAGTCTCCGATTCGGACCAGGTCATTGAAAGTCAACTGGACCCCGGCCACCAGTCCCAGGATCAAATCTTTGAAAATCAACATCAGAACCGCGGTCATGGCTCCGAGTCCGCTGAGGAGCAGGAAGGGGGAACGATTAATCAGGGTGGCCAGCAAATAAATCGCCGCGAAGATGTAAGTGACTATCTTGATAACCTGAATGTATCCTTTAATCGGGCGTTTTAGGGAGATGTCGTATGTGTTGTAAATATCGAGCACGGAATTCAGGAATGCATCGAACACCATTATCGCCACTAGGAGCATGTATATTTCGGCCAGCTTTCTGATGGCTTCTTCGGCCACGGGGAACATTGCCGCCGATGCATATATCACTATCGCCGGGGCCAGATGAGACAGCCGTTGAAACACTTCTCGTTTTAAAAGGGCGTCATCCCAGGTCGTGGAGCTGCGCTTGACATAAAATTTGACGAATGCCAAAAGAATCTTTTTGGCGATAAAGTTGACGATAACTGACAGCAGGATAACTCCCGCCGCGAGAACGGCGATAGCGAGGTAATGTCCGCCGGTGCCGGTCATTCCCTGGCCATTCAACCAGATTTCTATGCTTTCCAATAATGAATAATCCGGATTCATTTTAGGTGCTCCGTTGACCTTTTAGTGTTCAATTGTCAGGCCGAGCCGGCCTGCCGATTCTGTTTTACCTTTACAACCATATCTTAAGCCCGCATCTTATTTAAATAAAGCAGAATTTTTCTTTTATGGAGCGGATATGAAAATCGGAATGAGTTCAGTGTTGCTGATTATAGTCGTTCTGGCCGCAGGAGTCGCGGCTCAGTCCAATACTTTCTATGGCCGGGGAGTTTTTCTATCGGGAACCCCTTCGAGCTTCAACGACGGTCTCGCCGGTTTTATCAATCCGGCGAATCTGGCCTTTCTCGATCGCTGGGAATCGAGGTTTTACTGGTCGACCGAGAACGATAAATTCGGCTCTTTCGAAAATTGGGGTTTTTTTGCCGGAAGTGGTCTCGGATTCGGAGTCCAGCATCTCAATTTCGGCGATAACGCCGTTACCGATTATTCACTCGGTCTTGGATTCGGAGATAAGAGCGGAGCTTTCGGCATGTCGTACGGATGGAGCACCGGCAACGATGAAATCCTCGGAAGAGAAAATATCCTGACCGTATCCGGCGTTAAGCGCCCCTTCGATTTTCTCTCTCTGGGATTATCGGGGAGGTTTTCTACCGAAAGCCGCTGGAACGAAATGGTCGGCGAGGCGGGCCTGAGGCCGTTCCGGAGTTCCTTCCTGACCCTGTTCGCCGATGCCTCGTGGGAATACAAAACCCGGATAGAAGATGCTCTCTGGTCGGCCGGGGGAGCAGTCGAAATCATGCCCGGTATCAATATCGTCGGGAGATATTTCCATAACGAATCGTTTACACTCGGCCTGACCCTCGATTTCGGATTCAACGGAATAGGGGGACAGGGGCATTTCGATACCGAACAGGAGCTCGCTTACTACAGCCATTATGTTCGTGTCGGAGAAATGCGGCCGAGTATCATCACCGAAATCCTCGATAACAAGCCGCGCTATGTCCCATTCAATTTGAGAGGAAAGGTTGTCTATAACAGGTATCGCTTTTTCGATGACGGTAAAATCCGCTTTTTCGATTTGCTGAAAGATATCCGAGCCGCCGCCGATGATCCCCGCGTGACGGTGCTGGCGTTCAACCTGGCCGACTTGTCGATCGCCTCGGAACATGCCTGGGAAATTCGCGAGGAAATACTCCGCGCCAAAGAACAGGGGAAAAAGATCGTCATGTTCGTGGAACGTCCCGGGATGGCGGTCTATCACCTGGCCAGCGCCGCAGATTATATAGTCATGGATCCCGAAGGGGCGTTAATTTTGCCGGGTTACATTCTGAATCGGACTTTCTATAAGGGAGCCTTCGATAAACTCGGAATCGGTTTCGACGAATGGCGCCTCATGAAATATAAATCGTATTTCGAGGGATACACTCGCGAAGGGATGTCCGAAGCCGATTTCGAACAACGCCAGGATTATGTCGATGACCTGTACGAATATGTCCGCGAAGATGTTTGTCGTGGAAGAGGACTCGCTCCCGCCGAATTCGACCGGATTATCGATTCGGTTGCTTTCGTTATGGCGGATCAGGCCCTTGAATATAATCTGGTCGATACCCTTGCCCGCTGGAGCGATCTGGGGAGGATTATCCGCGCCGGACTTCACGAAGGGGCTCGCAGGCTGTCCCCGAGGATGACCCGGGATAAAACGGTCAGCGATCAGGATTGGGGAGAAAAACCGAAGCTCGCGGTGGTCTACGGCCTCGGCGCCTGCGATATGAATTCCGGAATAAATGCCCGGAGATTGGAGAGGGTATTCCGCCGACTGTCTCGGACCCGCGATGTCAAAGGGGTCATTTTCCGAGTGGATTCTCCCGGAGGGGACGGCATGGCTTCCGATGTCGTCGCCGAAGCCCTGCGCCGCTGTGCCGAACGGAAACCGGTGATTGTCAGCCAGGGGACGGTGGCCGCTTCGGGGGGATACTGGCTTTCGATGTACGCCGATACCATTCTGTCCGGGCCGCTCACCGTAACCGGCTCCATCGGCGTTATCGGCGGATGGATTTACGACAAAGGTCTGGGGCAAAAGACCGGCATCACTTACGATTTTGCCAAGCGGGGCGAACACGCCGATTTAATCGCGGGAATCAGCATTCCCTTCACGAATTTGCGCCTTCCCGGAAGAAACCTCACCGAGGAAGAACGGAAAGAAGCGGAAAAGAAAATCCTCGCCATGTATGAAATATTCATGCGAAAAGCCTCCGACGGACGGGGCCTGCCGCTCGACAGCGTCCGGACCCTGGCCGACGGAAGAATCTGGTCGGGAGTTGCCGCACAGGAAAACGGACTAATTGACCGCATTGGCGGATTGACCGATGCTATCGCAATGACGGCTTCGATGGCGGGATTCGAAACATCTGATGACTACGATATTATCGAAATACCCGACAGCTATGGATGGTTTGATTTTGGGAATGCTTTGAAGAGCAGGCTGCAGCCGATGTTGAATATTGAGAACGACCCGTTGTATCAGTATTTGAGGCTTTATTCCAGGGATCCCTGGCGGCCCCTGTTTATGCTTCCGCCGGGGACATATCCTGATGAGGAATTCATTTTCGAAGAATAAGAAATCCGGTTATTAGATAATAAAGGTCCTTTCACCGTTGATGATTTGCGAAATCATCCGCACCGATTTTTCGGCCGGGGCGCGCATTAAATCCAGCGAATGGAAAGTGGATCTGACTAATTCGCGCGGGCACAGGAAATCGGCCTCTCCGGAATCCCCCCGCAGTTTCCGTTTATGCGCATGGTAGTAAAGGCGCTGATATTCCCGAACCTTTTCCTTGTTGCGTTCGTAGTAATCCCGCTGATATTGACGGCGTCTTTTGATTGTGTAAGGCATCCCTCTTTTCCCCGTTGCTTTAGGGTTGGTGATATGTAAAGTCTGAAAAGTCAGTTTTTTTAACTTCGGCGGCATGAGTGCTTAAATCACTTCCCCCGAAAAGCGCGATTTAACTCACCCATACCGCCTACCGTTTTCTGTCCCCTCTTATCGGTAAACAGGCCTTTGTTAACCCGCCAAAGGTCTTATAGCTCAAGTGAACAAGTCGGTAACCTGCTGTCCTGTTTGTTTCCTGTGCGCTAAAATACATTATTATTGCACTCCGTCAATGCGAGGAGATTGCGTAGGAAATACGTATCAGGCAATCTAACACGATGCCGGATTAGACCTTAAGTGTGCCAAATATGGATGAGAATTATCAATTCTCGTCGTCAATAAATCCGATATTCATTTCCGGATTCATTCTCGATTTCAAATAGCCGGCCAGGTTTACCCTCTTGTTGGCCAGCCCGAGCTTGCGTCGAATCAATTCCCGGTGCTTATGAATGGTAACTACCGATAAATTCAATTCGGTCGAGATTTCTTTGGAGGTAAGACCGTCGCGGATTAGAGTGCACATTTCGGTTTCGCGCGGAGTAAGGTGCCCGAATTTTTCCTTGAACAGGTTGATATCCTTTTCCAGAATGGCCTCGAAGTTATCGTAGATTTCCTCGATATCGGCCACGATTTCCTTATCCACTTTGCCTTTCAGGCGGTCGAGAATCGGCAGGATGGTTTCTTCGAGACTGACTCCCAGCCGGTGGCGATAATTTTTCCGATCGTTTTCGATATGCTTGAGCACCTGCCGGAGGGCGATGTTTTTTTCGGTCAGGGCCTTCTGCTCGTTGCGCAGGCTTTCCGTCATCCGCCGCAGGGATTCCTCGATCCGCTTATGCTCGGTAATGTCTCTGATTATGCAATGAGCCTGCAGGAAATTATCCTGGTTGTCGTACGCGATCTTCATGTCGATTTCAGCGAACATGCGGCTTTTGTCGCGGCGCTGTAGTTCATACTGAAGCCCCTTCAACTGCCCCTTGGGGCGCATGCTGTCGTAATCCTCCATGAATTGCTCGCGATAGTGGAACACCAGGAAATCGCCGAACCACCGCGCGATAGCTTCGCGGGGAGCGTAACCCATCGCCCTCAACCAGGCGGAATTCACATCGATGATGTAGCCTTCCTTGTCCAGCGCCTGGTAGATCAGGGGGGAGCGTTCATATAAATTCCGATAGCGTTCCTCGCTGTCGCGGAGGGCCCGAATGGCCCGCTTGCGCTCGGTGATATCGGCGTTGCTCCCCACGATTCTCAGCGGATTTCCCGCTTCATCCCGTTCGATTACCTTACTGCGGGTGAAAACCCAGCGGTATGTATCGTGCCTGGTCCGCATCTGGTATTCGAATTCCCTGATCCGGCCGTCATCCTCAGTATTTTGAGAAAGATTTTCATCGAAAAATGACCGGTCGTCTTCATGAACCAGCTCGCGCCAGGTTTCCAGCGACGGCGCAAACTCATCCACCTCGTATCCGAGCATGCTATAGAAACCGGGGCTGAAATATAGCAACGAGTTTTCCCGGTCCCACACCCAGATACCGTCGCCGATCAAATCGAGCGCTTCGCTCAGCGTCTCCCCGAGGTTGCGGAAACCGGAGTTTTCGTGAACCCTCTGGATAAATGTAAGTTTCTGTTTCATCGCTTTCCAGTATTATACACAATCGTGACGGAAATCAAGTTTTCGCGCACTAAATTTCAACACAAAATCCGGGCGACTCAGGTCCGTTCCGAAAGAAATTCAGGAGGCCCCTGGAACTAACGAAAATTCCGATTAATGGATACTACCAATTCCGTACTTAATTATAATTAAATACCGATTCGAAATTTGTCAATATACTTAGATTGGATTCGCTGATTTTCTCCCTGTGACGCTAATCCAATCCCGGCCGGTTAGTTCATAATACGGGAATCCTCAATAACTTAAGGATCGTTCCGGAACATTAATCTGCCCCCTCCTGTTTTATAAATACGAATTACTTAACGCGGATTTGAACTATGAAACGCTTTCTATTTATCAGCCTCGTCGCAGCGCTCCCGTTTTTGGCTTTGGCCTTCTCCTGTTCCCCGGGTGAAGGAAAAGACGACAGCCCGGCCGAAGACGTGGAAACCGCCGAAGAACAAGGAGACACCTTGAGCACCGAAACCCTTGAAGGATCCTACTACGCCCCCGATTTTCCCCAACATCTCGACTGGCTCAATACCGACCGAAAATTCTCCATCCGGGATTTTCGCGGCAAAGTGGTCGTCCTCGATTTCTGGACCTTCTGCTGCATCAACTGTATGCACGTCATCCCGGTCCTGAAACAACTCGAACAAAAATACCCCGAGGAACTGGCCGTAATCGGAGTCCATTCCGCGAAATTCACCAACGAACAGGGAACCGAACAAATCCGCCAGGCCATTCTTCGCTACGGCATCGAACACCCAGTGGTCAACGACAAGGATTTCGAAGTCTGGCGCGAATACGGAACGCGCGCCTGGCCGACGTTGGTGGTCATCAATCCCGAAGGCAAAGTTATCGGAGTCAATTCCGGCGAAGCGGAATTCGCTCCCTTTGATCAATTGATATCCCAGACCATTCGCTATTTCGATAAAAAAGGAGAGTTGAAGCGGGGCCCGCTCGATCTCGTCCTCGAAAAAGAAACTCTTCCCAACCACGTTCTCACTTTTCCCGGAAAAGTGAAAGCCGACCCGAAAGGAAAGCGACTTTTTATCACCGATTCTAATCACAACCGGGTCATCATCACCGATCCCAATGGTAAAATCATAGATGTTATCGGAAGCGGCCAGATGGGGCAAAAGGACGGTTCTTTCGAAGATGCCTCGTTCAAGATGCCGCAGGGGACAACTCTCGACGGAGATATTCTGTACATTGCCGATACCGAAAATCATCTCGTCCGCAAAGCCGATCTAAAGAAGCGGACCGTAGAAACCATCCTCGGGACCGGTCAGCAGTCGCGATTGTTCGGTGTCGGCGGAACCGGCACCGATATCGCCCTGAATTCGCCGTGGGATTTGCTGGTGCATGACGGGTCACTCTATATCGCCATGGCCGGGCCGCACCAGCTCTGGAAAGCCGATTTAGGTTCCCTGTATGCCGCGCCGTTCGCGGGTTCGGGGAGGGAAGGCCGTGCCGACGGCACTCTGGCCTCGGCGGCCCTGGCCCAGCCAAGCGGCATCACCACCGACGGTAGCAAGCTCTATTTCGCCGACAGCGAAACCAGTTCCATCCGTTCCGCCGATTATGATACCTCCGGTAATGTCAGCACCATCGTCGGCGAGGATTTGTTCGAATTCGGAGATATCGACGGCGGCGCCGATGTCGCTCGCTTGCAGCACCCGCTGGGGATCGTTTACAAGGACGGCCTTTTGTATGTCGCCGATACGTACAATTCCAAAATAAAAATCATCGATCCCCAAAAGCGAACCAGCACCACCCTCGCCGGAATCGAAAAGCATGGGTACAAGGACGGATCCTTCAAGGAGGCGCAGTTCTTCGAACCTTCCGGAATCACGGCGCTGGGTGATTCGTTGTATGTTGCCGATGCCAACAATCACCAGATACGGGTGCTCGATCTGAATTCTAAAATCGTTTCGACCTTGGAACTGAGTAACCTCGACAAGCTGGCCGAAAAAGCGATGGACAATTTTGCCGGACGAATCGAAAAGTCCGAGCCGAAAAAGGTCAAGCCGGGGGATGGTGTCCTGACTTTGTCGGTCGATCTCGAAGCGAATTACAAGATCAACACCGAGGCCCCGCTGTTCCTGGAATGGAAAAGCGGCGACAACGGTACTATCAAGTTCGATAAAAACGGCAGTAAGATGATAAATTTCCCGGTCGCGATACCGTTCCATGCCGAAAAAGGGATGACCACCGTGACGGTCGATGCCGTGGTGTATTTCTGCGAGGAAAAGAACGCCTCGGTCTGCCTGGTGGACAACATCCGGCTGGAAATTCCGGTGGAGGTTACCGAGGCCGGGATGCAGGATTTGAAAGTAGCGCTCTCTCCACGCGCACTTCCCATGTAGGGCGACCGGTCCCCCCAACCGGGACAGAGGTACAGAGGTAGGATTTCAAGGAACGGCGGCTTCTCCCAGCCGCCGTTTTTTTGTGTTTGAGCAATTTGCTCTTTCCTGAATTTAATTTATCAGGTATATTTGATTATCGGAAAAGTGAGGGATTTGGATGTGTGATTATCCAGCCTGCAAATTCAATAATTGGCCTGGTAGCAGATATTGTCAATTTCATGCGCCAATTGAAGAAAAGAAAAACATATCTCTTGAATATTTCAATGAAGCCTACTTTGATCAGATAGGAAAAATTGATACCTTTGAAGGGTTTGTATTTCCCGGTGATATTAAATTCGGCCGGAGGGAATTCACTTCGGCGAATTTCGATAAGGCCATCTTTTACGGAAAGGCTGATTTCTCGGATGTTGTATTTTCTGGATTGACCAATTTCGAGTCGGCAATATTTACACATGGTGCTTCATATACGCACGCAAGTATATTGGAAAATGCGTCATTTATAGGTGCCAAATTCCTAAATATTCTAGGATCGGTTACCAAACTTGAGACATATGATTTTAATTTCAAAGAAATTAATGGTAATATATCATTCGCATCCGCAATATTCGAAAAATCTCAAGTGAGTTTCAAAGACGCCATATTTAATGGTGAAATTGCAGATTTTAGCAACTGCAGCTTTCGAGAAAGCTCAGTGGATTTTATTGATACGCAGTTTAATTGCAGACGCATAGAGTTTATCAATACAAAATTCACAAAGGGTTTTTTAATTTTCAGCGGAACCAAATTTTCACGGGGAAGTGTGGCTTTTGTAGGCTCCAAGTTTTATTCACAGGAAACGGTATTTGGCGATGTAAATTTTGATGGTGGAAGTGTAGATTTTGCAGCGGCCTATTTTAATGGTGGTCGTACGAATTTTATTCGTTGTAGATTTGCTCATGATGTAAGATTCATCGGTAATACAATTTGTGATACTGTCGAAATGATAGATGTTGACTTTGCCGAAAAGGCAGCTTTTCTACTTTCGAATCCAATATTTATTCAGAATGGTGATACTCCAATGAGTATTACATTTCGTCGAGTAAAGTTTAATCCGTTTAAGACCTTCTTTGAAATATTTAAATTTGAAAAGGATAATAAGCAATCAACTACACTACTATTTCCTTATATCATTTTCCGTGATTGTCAGTTGCAGTATGTGTACTTCACAAAAGTGAATATGTCTTACATTTCATTATTCAGAAATGCCTTTTTTGAAGAAGCCTTTTTTACGAATAGTAAATGGGAGCATCTTCCACTCAAAATACGGAATAAAATATTCCCCTCAATAATTAGTAGAAGGCATCTTTGTTATGAGGACCTATACTTTAAACAGGTAAATGATGAGCGTAATAGACTTAAGGAAATCCATGGTGAAGGAACTCACACATTAAGCGATTTCCCCGACACTCATACCGAACTCGCGGAATTATATCTTAGATTGAAGGCGGCAGCCGATAAGGCAAAGGACTATCATCTTGCCAGTTGGTTTTATTACAATGAAATTGAAATGAAAAGGCTGCAAATTAATGACAATATAAAAAGTAAAATAAAAGGCAAATTGGGATGGCTTCGATATATAATCGCATTTAGACTGCATTTGTACAACTTTTACAAATATACTGCGGGGTATGGGGAAAAACCAGGTCTTAGCTTTTTTTGGTTTTTACTGTTTTCAATCGCATTTTCGTCTTGGCATCTCATCAATGGTTTGAAAGTTACGACTATTGACAAGGTAGGTGGCATTGCCTCCGAAAAAATAATAAATTATGACATTTCGTTTACTTTGGACGGTATAAGAAATTTCGGCCAACTTTTTTCTGACTTTCTAAAAGCCTTGGAGTATACACTATATAAAATTCTTCCGACTTCCTACTTACCTTTTCCGAGTATTGGGATTTGCCCATCAGATTCTGGTATATGGGATTTTATTCCGACGCTCCTCTCCACTGTCACTTTGGCATTGATGATTATTTTTACCGGCATTGGCCTTAAACGCCATTTCAGGCGATTTTAAACAAATAAAAACGGCGTCAGGAAGAATCCCTGACGCCGCTTACTTTAGATTCCCGCCTTCGCGGGAATGAAAAAATCCGGGCTACTCCTTCGGCATCCAGTAATCCCGAGGATACAACTTATATACCCGGTTTTCCCCTTCGGTGCTGTTAATCAACTGCTGCAGCGATTCGAACTGCTGCGGCGGACCGATCAAAAAGAAATTGCTCTCCTTGCTCTGGGTCAAAGGCTCGCCGTACCCTACCAGCACCGGACCGTACGCCTGTTCGCGGCGTTTCCAGATTTCATCGAATAAATCGGGACGGTCTTTCATTTCCAGCACTTTCTTGCTGAACGCCCGGACTTTATCCGGAGTGTACCCGTCAACCAGATCCTCCGCCATCCGCTCGCCGCGTGATTCATAACGTCCGGGAGCGCGGGAGGCTCCGAACACCTGCGCGATAGCGTAATTCTTCAGGCTCGGATCAGGTTCGGCCTCTTTCAGGGTCTTCACCACGAACCGCATCGTTTCCGACACGTCGGGACACCGTTCGGCATAGTACGAAACTCGCCCGGATGACTGGCTGTACCCATAGCCGTTGGAATAAGCCAGCCCCGCTCCCCAGGTTTTCATGAACAGCCCGTGCGGTCCGCCGCCGCCGAACAATTTGCCCGAAAGGCAATTCAATACGGCATTGGTAGTGGTATCGTACTGCCCCGCGACGCTGGCCGAATTCAAAACGACTCCGTTGCGGGTTCCTTCGAACACCAGGCCGACATAAGTCGGGTCGGCGCCCGGGTTGCGGCTTTTCATCCGTTCCGTAACGCGGTTGGTTTTGGCGTACTGCTGGGGAGTCGATTTCTCGTCGCCCAACATCCCCACGAATTCGTTTATTTCGGGCATCGCGGAGTTGCGGTCGCCGCTGTTGGAAATCATGAACAGGCGAACGTTGTCCTTCCGGCGCAGCAGATCGAGGATGCTGTTGATATTGGCAATAGTCGTTTCCGGCAGAACCATCAGGTCGGCCTTGATTTCATCGCAAAGATACGCCCAGTCCTCATCGAGGTTTTCATCCGGGATTTCCGGAAGAGTCGTCTTGATCGATGATGCAATCTCCTTGGCGATGGTGCGAGCCCGATCCTTGAAAGTCATGGGATTGGCCTTGAGGTCGTAAACGAAATCCCCCTCTTTCAAATCCTCGAGTCCTTCGATCATGCTCAGGACTGCGATTTTTTCTTCACGGTTTTTTCCGATACCGAATTCCTTTAAGGCATCGAGAAAATCAGAAAGCTGTTTCTGGTCGGCATCGCTTCCGGGGTCGGTAAATTGCCACTTCATGCGGTTGAAGTGATGTGTCTCGGTCAGGAAACAATTGCTCGAAAGAAACAGCGGATTGGTCTGGAAGCGATACCCGTTGGTGGGATTATCGACCCAGTACTCTTCCGGATTCTTGGTACTATTCCGATATGCAATCAGCGATTGATCGATGATATCCATGATGCGCGGAAGATTTTCTTCGCTGAGATTGGGATGATACAGGGCGCTTTCCATCCAGCCGATGGCATTCAAAAGTTCCTCGCGGTTGCTCCCCTGCCCGGCCAGGACCATTTCGGCGCGTCCGCTTTCGTTTCCGAAACTGAAATAGGCGCTGAGGTTCAGCACTTCCTGCCGCAGTCTTTCGGTCATAACATCGTACGGAATGACCTCGCCGTCCTTCTCGACCCCGATATCGGTCAGAACCGAGGGGAGAAGCGAAACGTACATCAGCATGTTTTCCGGGATGACATTGAGATTGAGCGCCAGTCCGATCTTTGAGGAATTCATGTTTTCGAATGTCGAGGCCACCATCGGAATCCCGCCCGGCAGCTCGATCGTTTCGTACTGGAGTTCGTCGTCGAGGGTCATCGGAGGGTTGTCGATGAAGTCCGGGAGTTTCTGGTTCGCCGCGATTTCATCCAGTTCGGCGGTGTTGACGTCGAATTCCTCTTTGTACTTTGCAATCGCTTCCTGCGCGCCGGTTACATTGTACTTTTTTTCGAAACTCTCGACATATCCCGCCAGCCGGCTGTTCTTATCCTGCATGAATTTCACCAGGTATTCCGCGCTCGGGATCGCTCCCACCAGGTACGGCGGAGTTTCCGTCAGTTTCCACTGCTCGATATAATCGCGCCAGATATTCTTGTCGCTGTTCAGCAAAGAATCGGCAAAGGCGAAATGCCCTTTCAGGCTCAGCGATTTGCGGAAGCCCGACTCCAATTCAAGCGTCCGGACGAACGACAGC
>Ga0209287_10000148_pt1 | contig 45719 bp, 44 predicted proteins | sample PPLLak3cmMay2015_2_FD_187255 | JGI IMG/M metagenome (GOLD analysis project Ga0209287, IMG submission 187255) | Freshwater sediment microbial communities from Prairie Pothole Lake near Jamestown, North Dakota, USA - PPLs Lake P8 Core (1) Depth... | ecosystem: Environmental > Aquatic > Freshwater... | reverse complement strand
TATTGCTTCGCTCATCCTGGCGATTCCCGCAATTCCAAAATTAAGGATATCTCTCGGACGGCTTTCCGGCTGGGATAGACTGATGCTGATATGTTCGGGAGTGGCGCTGGGGCTGCATTTTGCGGTTTGGATCACTTCCCTTTATTACACCACCGTATCCAATTCCACCATTCTGGTGGCGACCCAGCCGGTTTTTATTCTCGCCCTGGAAGCGATGAGTGGGAAAGAAAAAATCAAACCCGGTTCCATTATCGGAATCGGGCTATCGCTCGTGGGTATGGTTATCATATCGGGCGGAGATTTCAATCTCGGATATCAATACATTCTGGGCGATCTCCTCGCGCTGGCGGGAGCATTCCTGGCCGGGCTGTATCTATATATCGGGAGACATATCCGCGCCAAAATCGATAACCTCAGCTATATTTTTCCGGTCTACACCATTTCCGCCGTTACTCTATTGTTGATTTGTGCCGGATACGGTGAAAACATGGTTTCTTTTTCGGCCCGAAGCTGGCTGTTCTTCATCCTGTTGGCCTTGATACCGACCGTTGTCGGTCACTCGCTGTACAATTGGCTGCTCGAATATGTCCCGGCTCACAAAGTGGCGACCACGATTCTGGGAGAACCGATCGGGGCAACCATCCTCGCCATTTTCTTTCTAAATCAAATCCCCGGCTGGTGGACGGCGATCGGCGGCGTCCTGATTTTGTCCGGGATTTATGTTGTCCTCAAAAAAGAAAAGCCCGATATTCCCGAACCGATATAGGATAGATTGAATCATGATAGAATTCCCGGTCAGCGGCGTTGAGACATACTGGTGGCTGCCGGCCCTGGTGGCGTTTGTAATTTCGGTTTTTACCTCAATGGGGGGATTATCGGGAGCTTTTCTTATTCTTCCATTTCAGGTGAGTATTCTGGGGTTCACCGGCCCGGCGGTTAGCCCGACGAATTTGGTTTACAACATCATTGCCATACCCGGCGGCGTCCTGAGATTCTGGCGGGAAAAAAGAATGGTCTGGCCCCTCACCTGGGTGATTATCATTGGAACCCTGCCGGGGGTTTTTATCGGAGCCTTCCTGAGGATAAAGTACCTTCCTGACCCTTCGGCCTTCAAGCTCTTCGCGGGCGGAGTCCTGCTGTATATCGGCATACGCCTTGCCCGGGACATCATCAACAAAAGAGAGAAAAAAACCGGGGCTTTCGAACTTGATAAGTTCATCGTCGAAAATTCCAAAATCACGATGAGTCATGTCAGCTTCGATTTCAATGGAGAAAATTATACCGCCTCGACACCACAGCTTTTTATTCTCAGTCTTTTAGTGGGAATCGTCGGCGGAACCTACGGCATCGGTGGTGGTGCGATAATTGCACCTTTTCTGGTGGCCATTTCGGGACTCCCGGTATACACCGTGGCCGGCGCCTGTCTGATGGCCACTTTCATAACGTCTATCGCCGGTGTCTTGTACTATACCCTCCTCGCATCCGCATACGCAGATTCCTCAATGACCATCAGACCGGATTGGTTTCTCGGCGCCATGTTTGGACTGGGCGGAGCGGCGGGGATTTATGTCGGAGCGTTACTGCAAAAATATTTTTCCGCTCGGATTATTAAAATAATCCTGGCCTTGTGTCTCCTCTTCGTAGCCGGGAAATATATTATCGGATACTTCACATGATTGAATTTCCCATAAGCGGAGTTGAAACGTTCTGGTGGCTGCCTCCCCTGGTGGCCTTTGTCATCGCCTTTGCGGCCGGAACCGGAGGGCTGTCCGGCGCCTTTATGGTCCTCCCCTTCCAGGTCAGCATCCTGGGATTCACCGGGCCGGCGGTTACACCAACCAATCTTATCTTCAATGTCATCGCCACCCCGGCCGGAGCCTATCGTTTTTTTCGAGAAGGAAGAATGCTCTGGCCCCTGTTCTGGACCTTAATCGCGGGGACCGTCCCGGGCGTCATTGCGGGCTCGTTGATTAGAATTAATTATCTGCCTGACCCCTCACATTTCAGAATTTTCGCCGGAATTATCCTGGCGTTCATCGGAATTAAGCTGATTCATGATATTCTGACTCGCACCGAAAAACTTCAAACAGAAAACAAAGAGAAGTTTAGAATAGGCGAGACTGAATTCTCCCTCAAAAAGATTACTTTCACTTTCAATGGGAATATCTTTACCGTCAAACCCATTCCCCTCTTCGCGATTTCCCTGGTCATTGGCATAATCGGAGGTATCTACGGTTTCGGCGGAGGAGCACTACTGGTCCCTGTCATGGTTACCTTTCTCCGCCTTCCGGTCTATGCGATATCCGGAGCAGCTTTACTTGAAACCTTTGTTACCTCCCTGACCGGAGTCGTATCATACTCGGTGCTGTCGATGCTGCATTCGGCAACCGGGAATCCCGCAATTCCGGATTGGCACCTCGGCGGACTGATGGGTATCGGCGGCGCCCTGGGAATCTATTTCGGGGCGAGGGTACAAAAGCACCTCCCTTCGCGGCTGATCAAATCCATTATCGCCGTTTGCATTATTTTCATCGCCGTAAGATATATCCTGGCCGTTTTTTCCTGAAATGTTCTGTTGACTTGCAGAGCCTCCTTTCGTTAATTTAATCAAATCAAAAATATGATCGGCTGTTCTTGAAGCCTGACTCAAGGGAGGAGTTATGATGTTCAATCGCCGTTTTTTCACCACCGTTGCATTGTTTTTGTTATTTTCGTTATTGATCGCAATTGATGCATCGGCGGTCGACGCCAAACCCAAATATTATTACAGTATCCGCTTCGGTTATTTCGGAAGCGGCACTTTGACCGTCAACGATTTCGATATCGATACCAAGTCCGGACTGGCCTATGGATTTGCCATCGACATACCGACTCGCAGTTCTCTCTTGTACGGATTTACTTTTGACGCATTCGAACTGAAATTCTCGTCCGAGAAGTCCCACGCTTACAGCGTCGCCTTTTCCTTGAAATATGACGTCGTTTCCGGCGAAGGCAAGTTCGCATTTCGCCCCGGAATCGCGGGAGGTATCGCAATAACCCCGGATATCGGAGATTATATCGAAAAATCATACAACTTCACTTTCCGCGCTGCAACCGATCTGATTTACTTTATAGATCCTAAAGTGAGTCTCGTGGGCGAAATCGGGGCTATCTGGGATATATATGGTAGAGCCGGAGATGACGACCTTTCCGGCGGACCCTTTCTGTTCATCCGCGGCGGAGTCGGATTTTAAATTGTATATGCGGGCATTGTGTACTATTTTCCGGGAAACAGATATTGAATTGAAACAGGGAAGTATCATTTGAAGAAGGCCGGAATTATCTGCACGATCGGGCCCTCGAGTGAAAAGCCGGACATCCTGAAACAACTCGCCGAAAGCGGAATGAGGATCGCGAGGCTCAATTTCTCGCACGGAAGCCACGAGGATCACCTGAAGGTGATTAATTCCATTCGTCAAATCAACGAAAAGCTGGAAACTCCGATCCGGATATTGCAGGATCTCGAAGGATTTCGGATTCGGGTCGGCGATCTGGACAAAGACGGAATCGAATTGAAGGAAGGCGAAGAGGTGAACCTCGGGAGGAAAACCAGGGGGAAACCGAAGTTTATTCCGGTCGACTATGAGGGATCGTTCGAGGATATCGATGTCGGCAGTTATATCTATATCGATGACGGCTATATTGCGCTGAGAGTACGAACCATATCCGCCGATAATGTCAAGGCGGTGGTGGTGACGCCGGGGCGGATCAAACGGCATAAAGGGGTGAATATTCCGGGGCTTCATTTCGCGGCCTCCTCAATGACCGACAAGGACAAAACCGACCTGGAATTCGGCCTGGCCGGCGGAATCGACATGGTGGCGCAATCGTTTGTCCGGAACCGCGGCGATATCGCCGACATCAGGAACGTGGTTAAAAATTCGGGTAAGAGGATCCCGGTCATCGCGAAGATCGAGAATTCCGAGGGGTTCGATAACATTGACGGCATCCTGGAGGAAGCGGACGGTATCATGGTGGCGCGCGGCGACCTCGGGGTGTCGCTTCCCGTATACCAGGTGGCGGTGCTCCAGAAAATCCTCATCGCGAAATGCCTCGAACGTAAGAAGACCGCGATCACCGCAACGCAGATGCTGGAAAGCATGGTCAAGAGCAGCCGTCCGACCCGCGCCGAAGTGTCCGATATCGCAAATGCCATCCTCGACGGGACCGATTACGTCATGCTGTCCGGGGAAACCGCGGTCGGAGCATACCCGATCGAGACGGTCAGTATGATGCAGGATATTATCCAGTACACGGTCCGAGCGGTGGAAGAAAAACGAATCGGGACCTGCGGCCAGAACGCTAATACCTAAAACCGCTTGCAGTCGATCAGGACTTCGTGGAAAGTCCCGTCCTTGCTTTTCATCTTGATGACAATCTGCAGCGAATCTTTCGATAATTTCCGATACACGATACCGTCAAAGGCGATTTCATTGTCGCTGACATAGAGGAGCGGGAAGCTGATGACCTCGTCTTTTTGTTCCCAGCCGGTCAGGTCGGAATTGAAATGTTTGACATTGAGGGCCATCTGCCCTTCGCGGGGGGCGATGGTCATGATTTCGTAGAAGCGGACGGTGTCGTTTTTGGTCATCTTGAACGTCCCGACCATGGTCCCGGCCGATTGCGGGTTCCAGATTTCCTCGCAGGTTCCTCCGAGCCCCTCCCCTTTCCATTGCCCGACCAGCCACTGGAGGTCATCGAGCGAGACGTTTTGGGTTTCATCGGCCATGACGGCAGTTCCTGCGGTAAATATGACCGCCAGTATAGGGATGAGGCGGAATATGGTGCGCCAGATTGAAGTCATATAGCATCCTGTATTCAGAAATTGGGTTCATGTTCATTGAATATATTACGATTGGAGGGGTTGGGAAAAGCAAAATCGCGGTGGAATGCCTGATATGTTGCGGCAGGTCTTGATTTTGCAATCGGTTCGGCGAAACCTGATATTTGGATCGGCGTCAGGAAGGGGTTCCTGACGCGTGAAGAGAGGAGGTGACGATAATAAGAGGGGGCAATGGGCAGGTCGGAAGCCCTGATGCATAGTTATCGGGGCAGTAATTTTACAAGTGAAAGACGTTTGTGGCAATGAAATTTGGGCTGTTTTATATTTTTTAGATAAGCGATATGCACAAGTCTCCAGACAAAACAATATTATCATTCAATGAAACAAATCGATACAAGTAATCACCCGTCAGGAACCCTTTCCTGACGGCGTTTTTAGAATAAATCAGTCTTTACTTTTAATCCTGAAATCGCGGAGTCCGGCTCAAGGTAATTTCTGGCGCTTGAATATTCCCAATCCTGAGGTTTTTTTACCAGTCCGGCCCTAACAGGGTTGTTGTGGATGTAGTCGATTTTGCTTCTGAGGATTATATCATTCGTGATACTCAGACAATCATAACGATACTGCCAGATTTTGCTGTCAGGTGCCGGCTCAAGATCAGCTGCGGATCGGAGTTTTTCCATCAGTTCTGTTTTGTTATTTGTATTCAGCCATTCGCCTATTTGGCGGGACGTCATTCTCTTATAATCGCCCACACATTTTGCGATGTCGTGCATTATTGGATTGATAATCAAATGAATATGGCTTGGCATGATGACATAGGCGATTAATTCAAAATCGCCTCGGTTCTGATAGAAGGCAAGGTTGTTGATGAGGATTCGGCGAAGAGGAGGAAAATGAAATAATCCGATTTTCCCGACAACAGAAGTTGTAACGAAGTAGACGGCTCCGGAGAGGTTAAACTGTTTTCGGCTTCGCGATCTCATTTCGGTACGGCGTCAGGAAAGGGTTCCTGACGAGTGATTTGAGAGGGGTTCTATATTATCATCGTGTTTTCTGCGGATAATACTCGAACCTCGAATCTTTAATCCGGAAAGAGAAGTTTGATCAATTGAATTTTGTCTTTCCGATTCCCTATCCATATATCCGCTCCATATCACCATAATTTCTTGCATCGGTACGGCGTCAGGAAAGGGTTCCTGACGCGTGATTTGAGGGGGGTTCAATATTATCATCGTGTTTTCTGCGGATAATACTCGAACCTCGAATCTTTAATCCGGAATGAGAAGTTTGATCAATTGAATTTTGCCTTTCCGATTCCCTATCCAAATATCCGCTCCATATCACCATAATCTCTTGCATCGGTATGGCGTCAGGAAAGGGTTCCTGACGCGTGAAGAGCGGGAGATATTTATAATTAAGAGACTATTATTCCCAGGTTGATTTTGGCATAATCCCCGTTCAAAATACTTCTCCCTTTTATATAATCCCAAATCCCTTATTTACACTTTTATTCCGGACTTTCGAAGATGTCGCCCTGGGGGGTGGGGCGGAAGGGGACACCGAGATGTTTGAAAGCGTCCTGAGAAACCATCCTCCCTCGTCTGGTGCGCTGCACGAAGCCGATTTTCAGCAAGTACGGTTCGACCATATCGACCAGGGTATCGACCTCTTCGTTCAGGGTCGCGGCGAGAGCCTCAATACCGGTCGGTCCCCCCTTGTAATAGTCGATGATGACCCGGAGGAATTTGCGGTCGAGATCGTCCAGCCCGATAATGTCGATGCCTTCGGCATCGAGCGCCCGTTCGGTGATGGCTTCGTCGATATGACCGTCGGCGTCGACCGTGGCATGATCGCGTACCCGGCGCAACAGGCGGTTGGCGACACGGGGAGTTCCCCTTGCTCGTCCGGCAATCATGGCGGCGGCGGGATCGGTGATTTCGACACCGAGCAGTTTCGCGGAGCGGACGATGATCTCCTTCAGCTCTTCGGGGACATAAAAATCGATATGGAAGTACAACCCGAATCGGTCACGCAACGGCGGAGACAACAATCCGGCACGAGTCGTGGCACCTATCAAAGTGTATTTCCTGAGCGGGATATTGATGACTTTTGCGAAAGCTCCCTTGTCGACCACGAAATCGACCTTGTAATCCTCCATCGCGGGATAGATGAATTCCTCGATAGCGGGAGAAAGCCGGTGGATTTCATCGATGAAGAGGATGTCGCCGTCTCCGAGGTTGGTGAGAATCCCCATCAAATCGCCGGTACGGGAGAGAGACGGCCCGGAAGTGGTGACGATGCGGGTTCCCATTTCGTTGGCGATGATATTGGCGAGGGTGGTTTTGCCGAGCCCCGGAGGGCCATAAAACAGGACGTGATCGCACGATTCGCCGCGGACTTTGGCGGCTTCGATCATAACCCGGAGTTTATCTTTCAAATCGGTCTGGCCGATGTATTCGGCGAGGGTTTTCGGACGGAGCGACAGAATAAAGGATTCTTCCTCGGGGGAGATAATTTCACCGGATATAATTCGTTCGCGCCCCATCGGTGTTTATCCCTTCGTTCCGGCTTCCATCCGGAAGATGGCCGAGATCAGTTCTTCGGTGTCTTTCACTTTCGGATTCATTTTCATCGCCCGTTCGATCATCTGTTCCGCCGCGACCCGGTTGTACTGCAGCTGCATGAGGACTTCGATGGCCTCGGCGAAAAGGTTGGCCTTTTCCTTGGTGACCGAAGTCAGCGGCTGTTCTCCCTTATCGAGGGCGAACCGGGCCATTTTCCCGGAAAGCTCGGCGACCACCTTGTCGGCGAGACGTCCTCCGATACCGGGGAGCCGCTGTAAGGTCGCGGTGTCGCGCATTTCGATGGCGGTCGCGATTTCGCGAATCGGTAAGGTCAGCGATTTCAGCCCCTTTTTCATGCCGAGCCCGCCTACGGTAGTAAACAGCTGAAAAAACTCTTTGTCAATCATATTGGTGAAACCGATCAGCTTCGGGTAGTGGTAATTTTTGCGGTCGCCGGCCTCGATGAAATAAAGGGTGTGGAGGGTGATTTCGGCGCTCTTCTCGGCGGCCTCGCGGAGTTTGGGGTACAGCCCGGAAGGGATGTGCAGATCGTAGTGCATGCCGTTAAGATAAAGGCTGACGGTTTCTTCGGTGAGGCGGCTGACTTTTCCGGTAATCTGGCTGATCATACAATTTATCCTCGCGCCAGAGCATTGTGGTGACAAAGAGCCACGGCCAGGGCATCGGCGGTATCGGGGGACGTGATGGTTTCGGTGATGTTCAGGATCGATTCTACCATTTTCATAACCTGTCGTTTCGTGGCGCGGCCGTTTCCGGTGAGGGAATTTTTAATTCGGGTCGAAGCGTACGAGACGATCGGGATGCGCGACAGGGCCGCCTGCAAAAAAACAATCCCGCGGGCGTGTCCCATAACAATGGCCGTCCGCGGGTGGGCATAGTGCGAATATAATTCTTCGACCGCGATGTAATCCGGCTGATGCTGTTTGATGATGTTTCCGAATTCGGTGTAGATTTCGCTGAGTCTTCCCTCGAAGCCATCTTTTTCGTTAGTCTTGATAACTCCTGCTTCAACCACCCGAACCGCGTTACCGTCCGACTGCAGGATACCGTAGCCGGTTATTTGCAGTCCGGGATCGACACCGATAATGATCATTCTTCCCGCAATAGTGCGGCATCAGCCCGCAAGTTTCTCCATAATTTTGTCGTCGATATCGAAATTGCCCCAGACATTCTGGACATCGTCGTGATCTTCGATCGCCTCCATCAATTTCAGCATGGTCTCGGCCTGTTTCTCGTTCAGTTTAACGGTGTTGCTGGGGATCATGGCGACTTCGTACGAGGCAACCGGAATCGATTTGGCTTCGATAGCCTCCCTGACCGAATCGAGATCGCTCCAGGGAGCGACGATTTCGAAGACATCTCCCTGCCTGGTCATATCGGTGGCTCCGGCTTCGAGCGCGATTTCCATCAGGGTATCTTCGTCGCACTTGGAAATTTCGACGTTGATTATGCCCTGTTTTTCGAACATCCAGGCGACACATCCGTTTTCGCCGAGATTACCGCTGAACCTCGAGAAGATATGCCGGATTTCCGAGACGGTGCGGTTTTTGTTATCGGTCATGGCCTCGATATAGACCGCCACACCTGCGGGACCGTACCCTTCGTACGTTGTTTCTTCGTAGGTGGTCCCGGGGAGTTCGCCGGTTCCCTTCTGGATGGCTCGCTTGATATTATCGGCGGGCATGTTGGCCGCTTTGGCGGTATTGACAGCGGTACGCAAACGGGGGTTGGATTCGGGGTCTCCTCCGCCGCTGCGCGCCGCCACGGTAATCTCCTTAATAAGCCGCGTAAACATCCGACCGCGCTCGGCATCGGCTTTGCCTTTTTTGCGCTTAATCGTAGACCATTTTGAGTGGCCGGACATGACTCCTCCAATCGTTATAATCGTTTAGGATTTAACTGATTAAATTAACATCATGGCAGGCGCAAGGCAAGCAGATAATGATTTTTGTGATGCGAAATAAAGGAACCGTATCTTAGAAATCGGGCTGCCAGTAAGTTACGGTATCTTTTTGGGATAAATCCAGCTTTTCGCCGGCGAATGATTCGCCGGTAAGTTTATCGACGTGCTTTTCGAATTCTTCGTTTCTGACGATAATGGTCACCCGGCGGTTGCGGGGATCTTCGGGGTTGTCGGGGTCTCGCAGTTTGTTGTCGGCATAGCCGCGGATGGCGGTGACTTGCCCGGATTTAAGGCCGCTTTGTTCCATCAGACGGCGGGCAGAATTGGCGCGGTCGGCGGAGAGTTCCCAGTTGGTGTAGCTTTTCTTTGACTTAAAACCTTTGCTGTCGGTGTGTCCCTCAATTACGATATGGTTGGGAAGCTTGCCGAGTTCCGATGCTATGGCGCTTAAGATTAGGCTGGCCATGGGTTTAAGATGCGAACTGCCGAGATCGAAAAAGATCGAGGAGTCGGATACCAGAGAGGCATCGATAAGATTGATGCGGAGTCCTTCGGGGGTGACTTCGATTTCGATCTGGTCTTTCATATCACCGACCTTGGGGAGGTTTTGGATGGCTTGGGCGACCTGTTTGCCGACTTCGGTGAGTTTTTCGCTTTCGACCGACATGCGGGATTCGAGGTTGTCTTTTTCGAATTGCAAATTTTCGATGGCAGAGTTGCCGCCGTCGAGCACGGATTTGCCATATTTATCCATGAAACCAACGGGATCCTGGAAATAACCCTGGACCGCTTTCTTAACGGCGTCGGATTGGTTGACCAGCCACATCACCAGGAAGAAAGCCATCATAGCGGTAACGAAATCGGCGTAAGCAACCTTCCAGGCACCTCCGTGGTGACCTTCATGGCCTCCCTTTTTTTTAATGACTATGGTCGGCTGGGTTTCTTTTTCTGCCATAGAGTTTCCGATCAGGCGCCGACGGCTTGTTCGGCCGGCTTGGCGGCGGTTGCTCCGGATTTGGCGCCGCGGCAGGCTTCTTCGACTTCGGTGAAGCCGGGGCGGACATCCTGCGGAATGGAGCGCCGGGCATATTCGATGGCGATTGAAGCGGCAAAGCCCTTATGGAAGGCCAGGAGTCCCTGTTTCAGGACGACGTAATACTGCGCCTCGGTTTCCACCATGATGGTGAGATTTGACGCCAGCGGCTGAACATATCCGTACGAAAGTAGCACGCCGAGGAAGGTCCCCACCAATGCCGCACCGACTTTATAGCCGATCACTTCCGGCGGTCCGCCGATGGCCCCCATGGTGATGATAACACCAAGGACTGCCGCCACGATACCGAGACCCGGAAGGGCGTCACCGATGCGGTTCAGCTGCGAGGCGGGCTGGGCATTTTCCTTATGGTGCATTTCGAGATCGAGGTCAAGCATGGAGTCGAGGTCATGTTCGGGGATTCCACCCATGATAACCAGACGCATGGTGTCGGCGAGGAAATCGAGGGCGTGGTGATTTTTCAGAAATAGAGGATATTTGCTGATAACGGAGCTTTCCTTGGGATTTTCGATATGGGATTCGAGTCCCACCAGTCCGTCCTTGCGGGCCACGTTAAACAGCTCGTACATCATAACAAGTAATTCAGTGTAGCTTTCTTTTTTGAACCCACCCCCTTTAAAGATATTAAGAAGCTGGGCGACGAGGAGCTTCAGGGTTTTCAAAGGGGTGCCGACCAGAAGCGACCCGATGGCGGCGCCGCCGATAATAAGGAATTCGGAAGGCTGAAAGAGGACCATCAGGTGGCCGTGATGCATCACATAACCGCCTAACACGCAAGCTGTTACAAATACGATACCGAAGAGCGCAATCATAACCTATATTCCAACTTCATTCGTGAATTTTCTCAATATGTTTTATAGCGCCAAAGTGGGCTTCTTTATCTCAGATTATCGTCATTTCGGCTGAAATCTGAAGATGGGGAAAGGCCAAAAAAAGTCTTGTCCGGGGCCGATTTAAGCGTATATAGGCAATTATGGCCTGCATATTTTGTGAAATAATTGCGAAAAGGAGACCGGCCCGGGTTTTTTTTGAAGATGATGCCACCATTGTCTTTGCCGATATTAATCCCAAGACTCCGGTCCACCTGCTGGTCTGTCCGAAAGAACACCATGAGCGAATCTATAAAATCCCGGAAAATTTAATGGTTCGGATGCTCAAGACGATCGGAATCATTGCCGAAAAGTTAAAGTTAGAGAACAACTTCCGGCTGCAATTAAACAACGGAGCGCTGGCGGGACAAATAGTGGATCACTTGCATCTTCATTTTCTGTCCCGGGGGACCGCAGAAAACCTGGTTTTCGAAGAGAGGAAGTAAAAAGAATCGGCAAAGGAATTATTAATTTCTTTGTATTTGCTTGACAATAATTTTAAAAAACTTATAATTTATTGCTATGTTAAAAGTTACGTACATCTTAAACGGTCCGAAGGGGGGGATATAATAGTTGACAGGCGTAAAGGTTCGCGATGATGAATCTTTCGAAAAAGCCCTCCGCCGTTTTAATAAGTTTTGCGAAAAGACTGGTATACTTTCTGACATTAAGAAGCATCAGCATTTCGAGAAACCGTCGGAACGACGCAAGCGCAAGTTGAATGCTGCCCGGCGTAAAATGCGAAAGATAAATTACTACAACAACAGGTAGTTGCATGTCTATCCTGAAACGGATCGACGAAGATTTAATAAAAGCCCTGAAGGCCAGAAACGAGTTGAAGGCAACTCTCCTTCGGGGCTTAAAATCTGATATAAAGTACCGGCAGATCGACAAGGGTGCCGAGCTAACCGAGGAGGATATAATTTCCGTCCTCAGGACATCGGCGAAACGGCACCGCGATTCCATCGAGCAGTTCGCGGCCGGGAAGCGACAGGATTTGGTCGATAAAGAAAGCGCGGAACTGGAGATTATCAACCAGTACTTACCGGAGCAGATGTCCGAAGAGAAGCTGCGGCAAATAATCAAGGAGACCATCGATCGTACCGGTGCGGATTCCCCGGCGAAGATCGGAATGGTCATGAAAGAATTGATGCCGCAGGTGAAGGGAAAAGCGGACGGGAAGCTGGTCAAGGAATTGGTGACCGCGATGCTTTCGAACTGATCGTAAACGTCAACAATTTAAGGGGACCATCTTTCAGGAGTGTCCTTAAAAAGGAGTCTGGGACATGAATTGGATAGATATTTTACTTCTAGTCCTTCTGGTTGCGGCGGTGATCATCGGTTCCAAGAAGGGATTGGTGCGGGAACTGATGGCGTTGGCGGTCCTGGCGGCGACAGTAATCTTATCGATTAACTATATCGATCAGATTGCCATTGTCGTCTATGAGCAGCTTGGGGGCTCACCGCTGGTGACGGCCATTCTTTCATTCATAATTCTCCTGGCTTTGATTTATGCGATTTTCAAGCTTTTGGCAATGCTGTTTTATAAAATAGCCAACCTGCAGAAGCTCGGGAAAAAGGATCAGGTCGGCGGAGCGCTGGTCGGGGCGGTGCGGGGCTGGATCATAATCAGCTTCCTGACATTCCTGGCCTTCCTCTTCCCCATGCCGGACAAGTTCTACGTCGACTTTGAAAATTCGTTTCTGGGCCCGACCTTCGCGCGGACGCTTTCGGCGCTTTACGAATCTACATCGGTGGTGCATCCCAATAATCCCGATTTCATGGTGAAGGTGGAAAACGCCTTGATACAGAAGCCGACTCCCGACATGTCGCAGGAAGACCGCCAGGAGTTATCGGAATCGCGCGAGGAAGTTTACCGCGTGGTATACCGTATCGACCAGTTTTTCGGGAGTAAAAAGCCGTAAAAGTCGCTTTAGGCTCTTTTAAATCGATTAAATTTGATTATATTCAAGTCCCGCGAAACGGCGCGGGACTTTTGATATTATGGAAAATTTCGACGAACATAGTCTGGACGTCCTGGAATACGGCAAGGTAATTTCTCTCCTGAAGGGATTATGCCTCACCAAATTCGGTGTAAATAAAGCGGACGACGTTTCTCCCGGCCAGGATTTGGAGGCGATTAACCGCCGCCTGGATGAAATTTCGCAGATGAAGGATATTATCCGCTTCGGCGAGGCGTTTCCCCTGTACCGTCTGGAAGACTGCACCGGCATCATCAGGAAATCGAAAACCGAAGGGATATTTCTGGATCCGCCGGAGTTTTTGGCTCTTCTGGAATTTATCGAAGTATCCTCGGAACTGAACGGCTATGCCAAAGACCAGAGAGAAAATTTTCCGCTGATCGATAAATATCTTTCGGGGCTGCATCCATTCCCTGAAATCAAGAAGGCGATTATCAAGACGATCGACCGGGACGGGACCATTCTGGATTCGGCCTCGCCGAAGCTCAAGGAGGTGCGCCGGAAAATCTCCGATCTGAAACGGAAAATCACCAATAAGCTGCAGCAGCTTTTGGCCGACCGGACCAAATTAAAGGGGTGGCAGGACGATACTGTGACGCAGCGGGACGGCCGTTATGTTATCCCGGTGCAATCGGGGCAGTTCCGTCCCGATTCGGGAATCATCCACGATCGTTCGCAATCGGGGGCGACGCTGTTTATCGAGCCGAAGGAAACGGTGGAGATGAACAACCAGCTGGGGCTGATGCTTCAGGAGGAACGGCTTGAAATCGACCGTATCCTGCGGGCGCTGACCGCTCAGGTGGCCGAAGGGGCCGACCGGATGCTGGTGAATTGCGACCTTATCGGCGAGCTTGATTATATTCATGCTGCCGCCGATTTTTCTATCCAGACCGAAAGCAACCGCCCGGTAATCTCGAAAGATTTCAATTTCAACCTGATCGGGGCGCGCCATCCCCTGTTGATGTACTATATGAAAGACAAAGATGAGATTATCGCCAATGATATCAGCCTCGAAAAGGGACGGAGCGGGATAATCATCACCGGCCCCAATACCGGGGGTAAGACGGTTTTCCTGAAGACGGTCGGCCTATTGATACTCATGGCGCAATCCGGGCTGCATATCCCGGCGGATGATAAATCACGGATCGGGATATACCGGAATATCTTCGCGGATATCGGCGACGAGCAATCGATAGAATTGTCTCTCTCCACATTTTCATCGCATCTGCGGCAGATTGTCTATGCGGTCAAGAATTCCGGAGAAGGCTGCCTGCTATTATTCGATGAAATCGGCGCGGGAACCGACCCGAAAGAGGGGGCCGCCCTGGCCGAGGCGATCCTGCTGGAAATATCCCGAAAGAACGTGCAGATAATCGTGACGACGCACTATTCGCAGTTGAAGACCTTACCGATGATGCATCCGGAGTACGAAAATGCTTCGTTCGAGTTCGACCGCAAATCGCTCCGCCCGACTTTCAGGCTGCACATGGGAATTCCGGGGGCGTCGTATGCGGTGGAGATAGCCTCGCAGCTGGGGATGTCGCAGAGCATCACCGATGAAGCGACCAAATTGCTGGGGTCCGGGGAACGGTCGCTGAACAAGCTGACCCAATCGCTGGAGAAGGAACTGGGAGCGCTCCGCAAAGACAAGGCGAGCCTCGAGGAACGACTTAAAAAAGCGGGGCAGCTCGAGGATTACTACAAGAGCCGGCTGGCGGAGCTGGAAAGCAGCATCGACATCGATAAAAAGAAGCAAATGGCCGAAATCGAAAAACTCCTGAACGACAGCCGGGTTGAAATCGAACGCCAGGTGCGGGAAATCCGCGAGACTTCCGCCGACAAAGGGACGGTCAAAAAGGCGCATGGCTTTCTCAAGGAAAAAACCGCCGAGCTGAAGCGAATAAAAGCGAAAGAGCAGGACGGCAAAAGGCAGAAGTACGTTCCGCAGGCCGGCGATTTGGTGCGGTTGAAGCATCTATCGCAGGAGGGGGAAGTAATCGAACCGATCGGCGATAACCGGTTCAGAGTGCAGGTAGGTAACGTTACCATGACGGTCGAAACGGCATCGCTCGAAAAACTGGAAAAGAATGACCCGGCATCATCGGAGAAAAGGCGTATAAGCCCTGTCGACCGCGAGGAGACTCCGGGGCCGGAACTGCACCTGTTGGGCATGACGGTAGATGAGGCTCTGGAAGCCATGGACCGATATTTCGACAAGGCGGTCATGAACAATATGACCCGGGTGTATGTCATCCACGGCAAGGGGACGGGAGCGCTGCGGAAGATGGTCGCGGATTTTTTGCGCGGGCATCATGCGGTCGAATCGTTCCGGCTCGGTGACTGGAACGAGGGGGGCGCGGGGGTCACGATCGTTCAGCTTAAACATTAGCAAATGATTCCTCAGGATACCATAGAGCAGATCCGGCAGGCGTCGGATATTGTCGACATAATCGGGCAGTACTTACGGGTGAAGAAGCGGGGGCGGAATTTCCTGGCCCTCTGCCCCTTTCACACCGAGAAGACGCCGTCATTTTCCATTTCTCAGGATAAGCAGATATATCACTGTTTCGGGTGCGGCAAGGGGGGCAATGTTTTCACGTTCCTGATGGAACACGAAAGCATGACCTTTATCGAAGCGGCGAAATTCCTTGCCCTGAAAGCGGGAATAACGATCCGCGAGGAACGGACTGACGACCGGACCAAGGAGCTGTACGAACGGCTGCACTATGCACACCAGGTGGCACTGGATTACTTCAAGGAAACCCTATTTTCGGATAGGTACAGGAATCAGATATTCAGGTATCTGAAAGACAAACGGAATATTTCCGATGAATCGATTGAACATTTTCAGCTGGGATTGTCGGGGGAAGAATGGGACGGGTTTCTTAAGTACGCGCAGAAGAAGGACCTCTTCCCTGCCGAACTGGAAAAGGCGGGATTGGTGGTCCTTTCCGAAAAAAAGGGGACGTACTTCGACCGTTTTCGCCAGCGACTGATGATTCCGATTTTCAATTTGAGCGGGAAACCGATCGCATTCGGAGGAAGAGCGTTGAAAAAAGGGGAGCCGGCCAAATATGTCAATTCGCCGGAGACTCAGCTTTACAGTAAAAGCACGGTGCTGTACGGGCTGAATTTCACCAAGCAGTTCATCCGGGAATCAAACGAGGTAATCATAGTCGAAGGTTATTTCGATTTGATTTCGCTGTACCAGGCGGGAGTGAAAAACGTGGTGGCATCGTCGGGGACGGCCTTTACCTGTCAGCAGGCAAGGCTTCTGGCACGATTTGCGGAGACGGCTTACCTCTTTTTCGACGCGGACTCCGCCGGACAGACGGCGGCGGTGCGTTCGGTGGATGCCCTGTACGATGCCGGGCTGGAGGTGCTGGTGATGGTGCCACCGGAAGGTGAGGATCCCGATTCGGTGGCGGTAAAAGCGGGGTTGGCGGGGATTGAGGAGCTTAAGAATAAGGCGCGGAGGTATATCCGTTATCGGCTGGACAGGTTCGATCTGCAAAAAGCCGGGATTATCGCCAAAGAGAAGGTTATCAAGGAGTTATCGGAGGTGGCATCGCGCATCCAGGACGATACCCGGCGGCAGTTGTTGGTCAACGAAGCGGCGGATTTGCTCCAGGTGAATGCCGATATATTCAAGCTGAATCTCCACCGCCCGGAAACGAAACAGGGGACGGCTCAGTCGGGAAGGCAGCCCAAAAAGATAATCGATATCGAGCGGGATCTGATTGCTCTTATCATACAACATCCCGATTATATCGACTTGGCGAAGAATACGCTGCACCATGACGATTTCCAGTCGGAGGAGATGAAAAAGATATACAGCCTGATGCTGACTCTGTTGAATTCCCGTCAGGCGATTTCGGAATCATCGCTGATCGATATGATCGAGGACAAGGAGATGGTGTCGGATATCACGCGCCTGGGGTCGATGGAGTTTCCGGAAGGGAGTCCGGAGGTAATCATCGGAGATCATGTGCGGAGTTTGATGAATTTCAAGCGGGAGAGGACAATCGACCGGCTCAAGGGTGAATTGAAAGTGGCGGAAGAACAGGGAGATAAGGACCGGATGCATGATCTCGAGGCGGAAATATTGTCGTTGATAAAACGGCGGGGGGATTGATGGTGCTAAAACGGCTGTATCTCGAAAATTTCGCGCTGGTCGATAAAATCGAAATAAATTTCGAATTGGGGTTGAATGTCCTGACCGGCGAAACCGGCGCGGGGAAATCGATCATTGTCGGAGCAATCGCGCGGGTGCTCGGAGATACCGCCAGCAAGGAGGATATCCGGTCGGGGTTCAAAATGGCGGCGGTCGAAGCGGAATTCGATATTGCAAAACGGAAAGATATTGCTGCGGAATTGAAAAGTCTGGAAGTCGAAAGCGAAAATAATACCCTGACTTTGCGAAGAGAGATATTCCTGGAAAAGGCTTCGCGCTGTTTCCTCAACGGGCAAATGATAACCCTGACACAGCTGCGGCCGATTGCATCGCTGTTGGGCGAATTACACGGGCAGCATTCACACCAATTACTGCTCGATGAAAAAAATCACCTCGGTTTTCTGGATGGGTTTGCAGGTCTGATCGAAGAAGTGGAATCGCTGAAACAAAAAAATTCCGAATGGGAAAAGGCGAAAAAAGAACTGGAAAAATCGCTCAATAGCCGGGACCTGGCGAAAAGAGAACGGGAACTGCTGCTGTTCCAGATGGAGGAAATCGATAAGGCCAAAATCAGACTCGGTGAAGAAGAGGAACTTCTGGCCGAGAAAAAGATCCTCGATGCTTCACGGCTGTTGACCGAGAAGTCTTCGCTGATTCTGGGACTATTGGATGAGAATGAACCGTCCGCAATTGAAATTCTCGGAACGGCACAGAAAGAGCTATCGGACATGAGCGAGCATGATACCAGACTGACTCCGCTGGAGGAAATGCTGAACCAGGCGGTAATTAATCTCGAGGAATTGCGTTCGGGACTGGAGGCGTATCGTTCGGATATTCCGGATGACCCGAACCGTCAGGAAGAGATAAATCTTCGGCTCGACGAGATTTTCAAACTGAAGAAGAAGTACGGCGGGTCGGAAGAGGGGATTCTGGCTACCCTCGATGAGATTAAGAGGCGGCTGGGAGATAATATCGACGTCGACGAGCAGATAAAATTCCTGAAGAAAAACGAATCCGCCGCTTTAGCGGCGTACATACAGCCGGCGGTTGAGATATCCAAAAAGAGACGGGACGGGGCGAAAGGGATTTCGCAGAAAGTCGAGAAGGAACTGGCCGAGCTGGGGATGGAGAAGGCGAAATTCCAGTTTGAGTTTACGATCAATGAGGCGGATGATGGCATCGAACATAATGGAAAGAAAGTGAAGCCGGCCCCGGAGGGATTGGAGGACGGGAGGTTTCTGGTTTCGGCCAATCCCGGCGAACCGCTCAAGCCGCTGGCCAAGACCGCATCGGGGGGTGAAATCTCCCGTATTATGCTGGCGATTAAGGCGGCGGAACGAAAGGGGACAAAATCGGAATTCCTGGTGTTCGATGAAATCGATGTCGGTATCGGGGGGATGACGGCGAAAGCGGTGGCGGAAAAGCTGGCGGCTCTGGCGAAAAAGCACCAGTTGCTGGTGGTGACACATCTCCATCAGATCGCTCAACTGGGCGATTATCATTATGCCGTTCAAAAGGTTAGCGGCACAAAAGAAGGCCGGCGGATAATCGAAATCAAGCGGTTGTCGAATAAAGAGAAAGAAGCCGAAATAAAACGGATGCTGGCTCTTCCTTCAGAAGTGTAACTCTTTCTTTTTCTTAGCGTAAAAAAGTCTATATATTTGCCGGGGAATTGAATATATCGACCACTCCAAAGTAAATAATATGGAAACGGAAACCGAAGATTCAAAACTTATGGCGAAAATCGCCGGCGGAGACAAATCCGCGATGAAACTTTTAGTCGATCGATACAAGGAGAAGGCTTATTACCTGGCTTTGGGAATGGTCGGGAATTCCGACGAGGCGTACGATGTATCCCAGGATGCATTTATCCGGGTTTACCGCTCGGCAAAGAAATTTCATTCCGGAAGCCGGTTTTTCCCCTGGTTTTATTCGATCATCGCAAACCTTTGTAAGGATGTATTGGCGCGAAGAATGAAAAAGGAAGTACCGAATATCGACATCGACGACTGCGAGTTCCTTCTGGCCGAAGAAGGTAATCCGGAAAGCGTCGTTCTTGAAAAGGAACAGGCGCGGATGGTCCGGAAGGCCATCATGAAACTCCCACTCGAAGACCGGGAAATTATCATGCTGAAGCATTTCCGGGATATGTCGTACGACCAGATCGCGGCGCTTCTGAATATCCCCAAGGGGACGGTCATGTCGCGCCTATATTACGCGCGGAAAAAGCTGGCGGCCATGTTGGAAGAGTTCGATTAGTTATGTCTGACGATAAGTACAAAATAATGCTGTCGGGGTATATCGATAACGAGTTGACCCCCGACGAAAAGAGGGAGTTCGAGGCGTACCTGGAACAGGACGCGGAGCTGCAGAAGGAGTACGAAACTTTTCGCAAGCTCAAGGAGGTAACCGGGGCCATGAAATATGCCGATATTCCCGAGGTGGTCTGGGAAAATTACTGGGCCGGGTTGTATCGGAAACTGGAACGAGAGCTGGGCTGGATATTCCTGTCGGTCGGAGCAATCATATTGCTGGCGTTCGGCTGTTATCATCTGGTCCAGGATTTCTTTTTCGACCCAAGACAATCACTGGTTTTGAAAATTGCCATCGGGTCGGGGCTTCTGGGGTTGGTGATTCTACTCGTGTCAGTCATCCGTGAAAGGATATTCGCGGCCGTGCGCGACCGCTACGACGAGGTACAAAGATGATAGTAGTCAATACGGATTTCATTCCGGATATGAAAGTGGTCAAAGTCCTTGGATTAGTTCGCGGTAATTGCGTGCGGGTGCGACATATCGGGCGGGATATCCTGGCTTTTCTTCGCAACCTGATAGGGGGCGAAGTGATGGAATATACCAAGCTGCTTTCAGAAACCCGCGAGCAATCGCTGGATCGCATGGTCGAGGAGGCTTTGAGTCTCGGGGCCAATGCCGTTATCAATGTCCGATTTTCGACTTCACAAATAATGACCGGGGCGGCGGAACTTCTGGCCTACGGCACAGCCGTAATAGTGGAAGAAGTAAAATAATCCCCGGTCCCAATTCGAACGAAAACCCCGAAACGATCGGGGTTTTTGTTTTGTTCAACAATGTTGACTAGAATGAAGCGAGCCGTTATTTTCGAACAAACGGCAGTATTTGGTATGAAAATATCGGCATTCACCATGGCCCGCAATGCGGTCAAATACTATTTTCCCATCAGGGAATGTATCCTGTCGGCTCTTCCGATAGTCGACGAATTCATCGTCGCTCTCGGCGACAGCGATCCCGACGATAACTCAAAAGGAGTAATCAACGGAATCGGCTCGGCAAAAATCAGGATATATGACCGGGTTTGGAATCATGCCGATTTTGTCGACGGGAGAATATTCGGCGGTGAAACCAATTTCGCATTGTCGCAATGTTCGGGGGACTGGTGCTTATACCTGCAGGCCGATGAAGTCCTGCATGAAGAGGATCATGCAATAATCCGCGAATATTGCGAGAGATTCGCGGGGAACGACCGCGTGGACGGATTTTTGTTCTCTTATCTGCACTTCTGGGGGGATTACGATCATTATCTCCCCTACCACGGCTGGTATCGGAACGAAATCCGTATTATTAGAAATAATGCCGGTATATATTCACACGGGGACGCCCAGTCCTTCCGGAAGAAAGAAAACCAAAAGTTAAACGTAATCAAGATTCCGGCCCGTATTTATCATTATGGCTGGGTTCGCCCTCCGGAGCTGATGACATCGAAGAAAAGAGAACAGGATTCCATGCACTGGGGGAAAGCAAAGGCCGAAGCCGAGTACGAAAAGCGGGATACCCTGTTCGATTTCGGCGCCCTGGGAAAACTGCCGAGGTATAAGGGCAGTCATCCGAAAGTAATGAGGGATTTCATTGGCAGGATGAACTGGAAAGATAAATTGAATTACAGCAAACAGACCGATCTGAAACGGCTTCCGGCAAAACACGAAATAACCAAATACCGCTTGATCAGCTGGGTCGAACGAAGACTTTTCGGCGGGAGGCAGCTGTTCGGCTACCGCAATTGGAATCTGTTAAACAGCAACAAGTTATAACACGATGCCTCTCCCTTTGATACATCATATTCCCGGCAAAATTCAATTCTGGCTGAAGGTATATTTCCTCGGGCTGATCCAGTTCGCGCTTTTTCGAAGCGCCTTTTTATTCATTTATTTCGGTGATGCCGGGGAATTCACGATCGGCCAGTTGCTTCATTCGTACTATATCGGACTCCGTTTCGATACGGTGGTGCTTTCGATAGTGATCCTCCCCTTATTCGTTGTCAATATCATTCCCGGCGTAGAGCTTTACCGAAAACCGGTGAGGATTATATATAGTACGCTTTTATATCTCATTTTCACCGTGATTATTTTCCTCAATGCCGCCGACCTGGGATTCTTCAGACAGTTCGGAAGCAGATTGAACTATTGGGCGGTGGAGTACCTGGACAATTTAGGTTTGATGTTCTATTCGATAGCGACTTACCCGGTCACCTGGATTTATTTTATCGTGTTCCTGGTATTGGCCGCGATAATGATCTTCATTCTGAGACTGGTAATAAAAGCCCACTCCGCGAGGCCGCGGCGAATAAATATATTATTCCGTTATGGTGCGTACCTGGCCCTAATTGTGCTTCTGGTCATCGGGATCAGGGGCCGTTTCGGAATCAAACCGCTCGATTGGGGGGAGGCGTTTTTCAGCGAAAACCAGTTCATCAATCAACTGACTCTGAACGGCGTGTATACCCTGTCGCATTCCATTTATGAAGAATCGGAAGGGAGCGGAGTATATTCGATGGCCAGAACCGACCGCTTCGACAATTTCAAGCCCAGGGAATCGGTCGAAACGATCAGGGAAATGTTGAATATCGATTCGCTGAAATTCAACGATTCGCTTTCGCTGGCCAGGACATCAAGCGGCAAAAACAGCCGGGCCTTTCTGCCGAACATCGTGATTGTCCTGATGGAAAGCTGGTCGGCGGAAAGAATCGGAATATACGGGGATACCCTCGGCATCACGCCCTGTTTCGACAGCCTGGCCGGGCAGGGGATGCTCTTTAGAAATTTCTACGCGAATGGCGTCAGGACCAGCAGGGGAATCGCCGCGACACTTTGCTCGTTCCCTTCCCTGTCGGGACGTTCGATCCTGAAGAGATATTCCGCAAGTTATCCCTTTATGTCCATCGCACAGGTATTGCATCCATTCGGGTATACTTCGGCTTTCGTCTATGGCGGCGACATGCAGTTCGATAACATGAAAGGCTTTTTGCGGAATGTCGGGTTCGAGGAATTTTACGACGAAAATTCCTTTGGAGATGCCCCGAGGCTCGGCAAGTGGGGAGTCCGGGACGATGTTATGTTCGAGCAAATGGCGGCAAAGATGGATTCTCTTCCCCGGCCGTTTCTCACTGCGATATTGACTATCAGTTTTCACGATCCTTTTCAAATCCCGGATGAGCGGTTTGCCAAAATCGACGAATCATTTCCGGAATCGGCCCGGCGGAACTGCCTTTATTTTTCGGACTGGGCGATGGGACGGTTTATCGATTCGGTCGGCAAGTACTCCTATTTCGACAGCACCCTGTTCGTCTTCCTGGCGGATCACTGCGACCTGCAGTCGACTCGGTATGTCATGTCACCGGAGCATTTTAAAATCCCACTTTTATTCTATTCTCCCGCTTTACTGGGAGATAGCGCGGTCACAATCGAAGAAACCGGCAGCCAGGTCGACGTTATCCCGACTTTGCTGGATTTCCTGGATTTATCCGCGGAACATCAAAGCTGGGGGAAAAGCATTTTCGATACTTCCAACGGCGATGATTTCGCGGTGGTCGTAAACAGCGACAAGCAGGGATTGCTGAGAAACGGGCTGTTCTATTTCGACTGGGGAGGGATGAGTGCGGCGCTGCACGACATGAACGATCCGAACGGCCTAGATCATGATATCAAGGATCGTTACCCGGACATCGTGCTAAGAATGAGGCGGGACCTGGCCGCGTATCTCCAGACCGCGGAGTACCTCTCCACCGGGGTTATGCGTCAGCGAAAGAGCGGAAATACCCCTTAGTCCGCCCTTCCTCCCGGTTCGATTCCCTTATCGGTAATATAGGCGGTCACCAGTTCCCTCGGAGTGACATCGAACGCCGGCGAATAGACTTTGACTCCCTGCGGTGCGGTACGCACTCCTCCCCAATTCACCACTTCCTCGGGATCACGTTCTTCGATGGGAATATCATCGCCGGTAGCGGCCTGCGAGGAATCGAAGGTGGAATACGGCGATGCCACGTAGAACGGGATGCCGTGCTCTTTAGCCAGCACCGCCACTGAATAGGTCCCGATCTTGTTGGCGACATCGCCGTTCTTGGCGATGCGATCGGTCCCTACAATTACGGCGTTGATTCTCCCCTGTTTCATGACCATCCCGGCCATGTTATCACAGATGAGGGTAACGTCGATATCTTCCTGCATCAACTCCCATGAGGTCAGGCGGGCTCCCTGCAGGAGGGGGCGGGTTTCATCGGCGTAGACACGAATGGTCTTCCCGGCATTTTTGGCGGCATAAATCACGGCCAGAGCCGTTCCGGCTCCGCCGGTCGCGAGCGCTCCGGCGTGGCAGTGGGTCAGGACGGTATCACCGTCGCGAAGGAGTTTTTCGCCGTGTTGCCCGATGGCATCGCAGAGGCGTTCATCTTCCCTGAGGATTTCGACTGCTTCGTCCCACAGGTGCGATTCGAATTCTTTTTTATCGTCGCCATTGAAAGCATGGGCGATATCCAGAACCCGGTCGACCGCCCAGCCGAGATTGACGGCGGTGGGTCGGGCGCTTTTGAGCTCCGAAGCGACATCGGTCAGGATACGTTTCAGGTGTTCGACATCGGTATTCACTTCGGCGCGGGCGGCCAAAGCCAGGCCGAAGGCTCCGGCAATGCCGATCGCGGGGGCCCCGCGGATTTCAAGAGTCTTGATCGAAGCAATGATATCGCGGTAGTCGGTGTATTCGTGCAGTTCGACTTTGTGCGGAAGCTGCCGCTGATCGAGAATAGCGACCTTGCCTTCGAGTGGAGTCAGGGCCTTATATTTCATTTTCACGCGTTATTCTCCCATTATCTGAACGACCACGCGCCGTTCCCGTGAGCGGTTATCGAAATCGAGAAAGACCACCTGCTGCCAGGTCCCCAATATCAGTTTTCCTCCGGCAAAGGGAATCGTAATATCGGGACCAATCAGGGCCGAACGGAGGTGCGAAAAACCATTACCGTCGTGCCAGGTTTCATCGTGCTTATAGGATACGTTCGAGGGGATAATTTTTTCCAGGAATTCCGGGAGGTCTTTCAACAGACCCGGTTCGTATTCAATGGTGGTCAGACCGGACGTTGCCGACGGGGTGAAGACGGTGGCGGTCCCGGAAGTTATTCCGGAGTCAGTCACACAACTTGCGATATCTTCGGTCAGGTTGATAATATGGCCGTTCCCTTTGGTCCGGAAGCGGATTTCTTTGGTTTTAACCATCGTCAATTTATATTGACCCGTTTGATTTTGCGGGTAGTGGTTTTTTCGAATTCTTTCAAGCGGATATCGAATTTGCTGATCTGTTTGAACGAGGCCAGGTGTTCGTTGGCTTTCTTGATTTCGGCAGCGAGGATTTCGCGGATTTTGGGGAGCTCCGGCGAGACCGGGTCGACCAGGTTATCCTTTATCATTTGTTCGAGGTTGGGATAAATGATGGCGCAGATATCTTCCCCCATGCGGTTTTCCCGCTTGCGGCCGACCACCACGACCTCCTCGACATAATAAGAAAGGTGGATTATCTCTTCGATTTCCTCGGGATAGACATTCTTGCCGGCCGCGGTTATAATCAGATTTTTGGCTCTCCCCTTTATGAAAAGATGACCATCCTCGATGGTGCCGAGGTCGCCGGTGTGGAGCCATTCGCCGTCGAGTAATTCGGCGGTGGCTTCGGGATTGTCGATGTATCCCGGGGTGTTGTTCTCCCCTTTGACCATTATTTCGCCGATACCATCGCCGCCGGGGTTGTCGATTTTGACTTCGATGCCTGGCAGCGGCTGGCCGACTGAGCCGAATTTCATATTGTTTTCGAGATTAACCGAAACGACCGGGGAACATTCGGTGAGGCCGTAGCCTTCGAGGAAGACGAACCCCAGCATGTTGAACCATTCCGGGATTTCCGGCAGGAGCGGGCCTCCGCCGGAAACAAACAGAGTGACGGTATCCAGCCCGGCCTTTTGCCTGAGTCCCCGGAACAACGGTTTACCCCAGCGGCAGCCGAGTCTCCAGCCGAGTTTGCTCAACCCGTACATGAGACGGATCATCATTCTTTTATGGAACGGCTGTTCGGATATTTTGCGGACGATGGTCTTGTACATTTTTTCGAACAGGAGGGGGACTCCGACCATGCAGGTGACGCCGAAATCTCTGATGTCTTCGATGATGTCGCGCGAATTGAGGGCCCGGGCGTAGACGACTTTTACTCCGATGCTCATCGGGTACAGAAATCCGGTGGTGGCTTCAAAGGTATGGTGGATTGGCAAAATCGACAGAAAAACCGAGCCGGGAGACACGGTCAGGGCGGCCTTGATGCTTTCGATGTTGGCAGTGAGGTTGCGGTGGGTCAGGATGACGCCCTTGGGAGTGCCGGTGGTTCCGGAAGTGTAGATGATCGCGGCGGTATCGTAGGGGTCGGTTTCCCGTTCGATATAGGTGTTTTCATAACCGGTAATGGCGCGGGCCCCTTCGATGCTGTCGCGGATACCGATTGTACTTATCGAAAGATTTTTGGCGGCGACAATTTCGGCGACGGATTCGATGCTGTCATCCGCCGTAAACAGGTATTGTATCATCGATATTGAAAGAAGCTTTTCCCGTTCGGTTTTTTTCAAAGCGGGATCGATTGGAACAACGATGCCTCCCGCGGAAAGAATCGCAAGATAGATTATTCCCCATTCCGGGCAGTTTTCGGCAAGGAGGCCGATTCTTCCCCCCCGCAAAAAGCCGCTGGTAACGAGGCCGTGGGCGATTTTCCCCGCGAGGTCGGCGACTTCGCCGCGGGTATAGGAGCGTTCCGGCTCGGCCGACGAAACCAGGGCATCGCCATCGGGATCTCCGAGGCAGGCTTCAAGTATGGTTTCGTGAAGACTCAGAATCTCTGTTTTCTGTAAAATCCACTCACCGGTCATAGCGGTAAATTATACGTTCGGATAGCGGAAATCCAGTCAATTCCGGGCAAAAAATAAAGGGCCATCCGTTTGTGGCGCCGGATGACCCTCTCGAATCAAAATAGGAGCAGTTTATTCGAGATTTATTGTCACATCCTCATTGAAGGTGATGTTGCCCGCGGGATCGGTATCGGTAATTGAAATGATAACCGAGGTGATCGAATCCACAGCCGGCGGAGCGGTGAAGTTGAATCCGGTGGCTTCGCCGTAAATATCCGAACGCTGAGGGCTTCCGCTGATGGAACCGGCGGTAGCGGTAGCGGTCAGAAGGTGGTCGGCCAACACGTTACCCCAGCGATCTTTAATGGTCGCCGAGAAAGGAATGGAGCGTCCGGCTCCGACACTGGCCGGGACTTCCACGCGGCATTCTTTCGAATATGCCGGGCCGGTCCAGACGGTGCAGGGCTGGGTAATGGTAAAGAAGCCCTTGTACGAAGCGCTGACGATATCGATCGCGCCGATGCTGTCGTCATGAGTGCCGTTCGAGGAGTGATCGTAGTCAAGGATGACCGAAGTAATGAAGGTGCGGGCCATGGAATTGTGGCAGCCGTCCTTCGCGAAAGCTCCGGCCACACCGATATAGGTGGCCTCGAGATCGAGTTCGGTTTCATCGGCCACGAAATTGCGATTGATATCCCGGGCATGAATATTGAAATACATTATGGTTTTCCCGTCGGCATAAATGCTGGTCGGGAAATCGGTAAACCAGAGGGTATCCGGTATGCCGCTATTGATGAAGTACGAACTATCTTTAACGGTTCCGCCGGCGGTTTCCGCGATTATCCAGACGATACCGTTTTGTCCGTTGGCGGTGCTGTTACCGGTCGAGTACCACTTGGTTTCGGCAATACCGTCTTCGTCGGTCATAACTTCGAGATGAGCCTGGACCAGACCTTCATCGGCGGTGAAATAGACGGCGGTGGAATCTTTAACCGGGTTATTATAGATATCGCTGACCAGAGCGACGACCTCCTGATCGCGCCCGACAAAATCCCAATACGGGACATTGCAATCCTTGGCCGCAACATAGATATAAGCCGGAGGACCGGAATGGACCATGACGCTGGTGGCGTTGGAAAGGACGGTATCGACATAGGCGCGAATCCGAATGGTTCCGGAAACGGTTCCGGAACTGAGCGGGCATTCCGCCACGCCGCTGCCGTTGGTGGTCGTGGTATAAGGACCGCGACGGTTGGCGCCTTCCAGGGTCCCCAGGTGTTCGCCGTCATCGGTGTCATCGGGACCGTCGGTGATGATAAAGTTAACCTGGACCCCTTCGGGAACCGGGTTACCGAAAGCATCGTAGCCGATGGCGTATAGGGTCGTGGTTTCGATTCCGCCGGTCCGCTTGACCGCGATATGAATATCCGCGGCGCTGAGATAGAAACTTGCGATATTAGCATTCGGAGTCAGCTGGATTGAAGCCAGGCCGAATCCGGAAAAACTTTCGGAAGGATCGACCGTGGCCATGAAATAGACCGGGCCGGCCTGAGTCCCGGCGGTATAGTTGATCACGACCTGACCGGTGGTGCCTTCGACCTCTCCGGTAGAGGGCACGTTACCGACCGCATCCCAGACGCCGTTTTCGTTATTGTCATAAACCAGGGTATCGACTCCGGCGGTCCAGTAACCGTTATTGTCGCGGTCGAGGAAATATTCCCCGGCGACGAATCTTACCAAAGTACCTTCTGGAGCGAAATTACCCTGATCGTCCCTCACCGTAACGGTAATCTCGGCGGTCGAAGCACCGTCGGCCTGGACCAGACCGGGAACGACGGCTATGGTTACGTTGCCGGTTCCGCCCGAGCCTCCGCCGCTGGTAGAAGCGGTCAAAAGCGCACTGCCTGCGGTGGCATCATCAATGCTGATCGTAACGGTAATGTTGCCGGTATTGATAGGGGTGAAGATCGTTCCCACCACGCCGTTCGCGTCGGAAGTATCGACGGCCGGAGTGAAGTACCCGGCATTGCTGGGGGAGCAGATGAAATGAACGGCTTTATCGGCCACGGTTCCGTCATCATCATGAACGGTTCCTTCTATGATTGTCGAAGAACCGAGCTCGACGGTACTGGGATTGACGTTGATGTTCGTCACGGTGTAATCACCGGTGCCTCCGCCGGAAGAACCGCTGGAACTCGATGAGCATCCGGGTAAAATCATTCCCGCGGCGAGCATCAATATGCCGCCAATAACAGCGGGCAATAAATGGGATTTCCTTCTCATAACTTCTCCTGTTCGATTCTATCGCTTTTTAATTCACTAATCGATATTTAGAATTTCGAAATTTGAGAAAAAAACCCGCTTTTTAAGGCGGGCTTTTTCTCCAGACTTTTAATTACCCGTATCGGCAAGCTGTTCGTCGACAATCGTCGGCGTAACGAAAATAACCAGATCCCGGTCTTCGTACTCCCTCAGAGTATAGCTGAACAAGTTCCCCAGCAACGGAATATCTTTCAGAATCGGAATTCCGACGCGGGATTCGACTTCGATCTGCGAAGTCAGCCCGCCGATTACCGCGGTCTGGCCGTTGGCCACCACGACATTGGTTTCGGCATTGCTGGTATTGATGATAATACCGGAGGCATCCGGCTGGACCGAGCTGCGTTCCGGAATAAGGTGCATCAGAATCTGATTTTCCGCGGTGATATGCGGAGTAACCTTCAGAATGGTGCCGACCTCTTCGAACTGAATCACGACGTTGCCTGATTGGTCGAATTGCTTGACCGGAACCTTCTGGCCCATCTGAATTTTGGCCTGCTTATTTTCAATAGTGGTGATTTCCGGATGCGCGATAATCTTGCCTTTGCCGTCCTGTTCGAAAATCGAGGCCACGGCATCCGCGCTCCAGTTTTTCATCAACAGCCCGATGCGGTAGGTAAAGACCGGATCGGTTACCCGGTTCAATTCCTGGTCGCCGCTCTGGTCGATCTGATTGCCACTATTGGAAGTGTATCCGCCCGAAGCGCTCCAGTCGACGCCGAATTCCAGGTCGTTACTGCTGTTGATTTCAAGAAGCTGCGCCGAGATTTTGATCTGGCGGGCCGGGCGATCCAGCTGCTTGATGAAATCGACAACCCGTTCGATATTATCGGGGATTTCCTGAATAATCAGGGAATTGGTGCGCTGGTCGAAATCGACTTTGCCGCGGCCGGATAGAAGTCCTTTAACGGATTCGGCGATTTCGCTCGCGGCGGTATTGGCCAGGCGGACGATGCGGACATCGAGCGAGGCCAGTGTCATCTGCTCAACATTGTGCTTTTCGTTTTCCGTTCTTTCCTTGCGATATTCATCGGCGGGGAGAATGCGGATATAGCCGTCCTCTTCGAAGACCACCGCCAGATTATAAGTCCGGCCGATAATCTTGAGGGCCTGATCCCAGGTGACATTGCTGAGATTGATGGTCACGCTTCCCTGAACATTGGGGGCCACCACCACGTTGACCTGGCCATAGTCGGCCAAAAACCTTATAACGGAACGGATATCGGCGGCCTGGAACGAAATATTTTCGATCGGTACCGAGGGATCCGTCTCTTTATCCTGCGCCGATACGGTTGCGGCCATACCGGCAACTAAAACCAGAAAAAGCACCAGCCATAAATATCTTTTAAGTGCTGAGTTTTTCATTGGATTCCTGCCTTTCTCTAATTTTGGCTGAGATACAGCGCAACCGTTCTACTCCAGCCGTATTCGAACAACCGGAAGTAGGCTCTATCTTCATCTATCTTACCGACATAACCCTTCTTGACCTTATCGCCTGATTTCAGGATATAGCCGTATCCGTCAAGATCTTCGAGAAGGGCGCGACGTTCTCCGTTGGTCGACTGCAAAACGCCGACCAGTCGGGCGGTTTCCACATCCGGGATTTTCCGCTCGATGGGATTGTCGCTCCTCTTGGTTTCATCTATCAGAGTCTCAAAAGGGTCTCTTCCCACCCCGGGGGCGTACTTTATCACCATGCGGGTCGGGAATTCCGCCACGATTGTTCCTTTCAATTTTGCGGGGAATACCGGTTGGCGGCGGAACCGTGAAGTTGGTTTTTCATCCTGTGCGTCTTCCTGGGCCAGCGTGGTGGTATCCTGCGACGACGGAGTCTCTTCGAGAAGAGTATCCACGGGGGTATTCACGGCCAGCTGCGGCTCAGGAGGGACGTTCGGCGGAGTAGTCTGGACTACCTGCGGCCGAACATACGGCTTGTCGAATTCCGGACTGCTCTGCTGAGGATTAGTATCGATCGGCTGCGGCATGACCGGTACGGAAGTCTGGTTCACCGGGGACTCCTGGTAGACAATCGGTTCCGGTTCCGGGGCGGGTTCCTGAGCCATTTCCTCGGTATTGAACTGTTCCTCGACTACCGGTTCTTCGGTGATCGGTTCTTCGGTGATCGGCTCTTCTGCTATGACGGTTTCGGTCTCTTCGGTATATTGCGCCATTTGCTGCTGTTGCTGCTGCAACTGCCATGCAAAAGTCATAGCGATATCTTTTTCGAGATAGCCGCTTTGCTGCGGACGGACGTACTGCCAGGCCGACCAGTCAAAAGCCGGCTGATATTCCGGTACCGGTTCGGATTCCGTTTCCGGTATAACCGGCTCGGAATCTCCGTTCATGGCCAGGACCGGAGACAGACCGGAATTTCCGGAAATAGGCTGCTCCGACTGATCGTCGGAAGTCGACATCGAGCCGCTGTACGAATAATCGTCGGATTCTTCCGTTTCGGCGTCATCGGCATAGACCGGCTTCTTGTCTATGATATCCTTTTTAAAGGGAGACACGAGCGGAGCCGGATCGGCCTTTTTGTTTTCGGCCGGCTTTGCTGCCGTGGCCTTTTCCGTCTTAACCGGAGCGGATTTTTTGAAATTCGAGCTGTTCCAGGTCAGGAAATCGGAATCGTTCGCGGCCTTTATATAAATGTATACATAGGTCCCTTCGTTTTTCACTTCATAAGGGGCCGTTTCGTTCATATCGAGGACGACGCGAACCACCCGGTCCGGGTCGGTCGAGAACTGACTGGTCCGGATCGAATTAACCGCGGACGAGGGAAGATTGGCGAAATCCTTCACGGGCAGACGATGCACGGCCTGCTGCATGTCGACGATGATGCGAAACGGTTTACCGTCCTTGGCGTCGACCGAGAAGTGCTTGAAAGTCACGGCATCGCCGGCATCGATACGGAGAACGGTCTGGTTTCCCTGACGGCTGAGAATGAGATTCTGGATATCGGCATCGCCGAAAACCAGCGGAGTCGCCAACAGGGTAAACGCGGTAACTATCAGTAATACTTTATATTTCATCTCCTGCCTCCGCCCGTCTTATATGTCCAACGGCTGCAGCCGTTCTTCCGGCTTCACGAAGTAAGTCGAAAGGACAAAAGTGGCCGATACCGTCGGTTTCTTATTCTGTTCGCGCATCCGGGGGTCGACTTCTTCGACCTGGTTGGTGCCGAATTTCGCGACTTCATTGGCCTTTATGATGATATCGGAAATGTTGGCGATGAACGGGAAATTAGCCACGTATCCGAGGAATTTCCCGAAATCATGAAATCCGCCCTTCATTTCGATTTCGAAACTGGCTACATTATAGAAGCTCTCCGGAGCGATCGGGAGAGGTTCGATCTTGTTGATCTTGGTCCCGGTCAGCGAGGACGCGGTGTGCAGTTGAACCAGGAACGACGGAATTTGCTTTACTTCGGGTAGAAGCTGCTCGATCTCGTCGTACTTATCGAGCAATTCGGCGTACTCCAGCTTGAGCGCTTCGAGAGACTTGGACTTCATCTCGACATTCTTCAAGTTAGTTATCATGGTTTCGTATTCCTGGGTCATCTGCGCCAATTCGGCATTATAGGATGTATAGACACGGGAATACCAGAAATAGACAACCACAAAGAAGGCCAGTACGCCCATCAATAGCTTTTGTGTTTTGGGTTCTCTGAAATCCATGACGCCTCTCTCTCGTTAGCCCGCGTTGGAGTCTTCAGCGGCCTGCGCCAGGCTCTTTTCCAGTTCCTCGTCGGAGAGGTAATGGACCTGGCATTTCATTTTAAAATTATATGCTTTCTGTTCACCGAACGCGATCTCTTCGACCGATGCCAAATCGACCTCGTCGAAATAATCCGACCGCATCATCTTAATCATAAAGTTCGCCAGGGCGTTGAGGGTGAAGGTATAGCCTTCGAGTTCAACGTCGCGCACCGTCGGAACCGACGCCTGCTGGACCTGGGCGGCTGCGGCCGAGGTGTCGGCCGGGGCCGGTTTCGGGGCCTTTTCCACGAAATTGGTCAGCCAGACGAATTCGGGGATATTCCGCGAAAGGTCTTCTAGAATCCTGACCCAGGTACTGCGGTGGCGGTCGAGACGTTCCACGGCATCCAGGCGATTCGTAATTTTGTTCTTGATATCCATCAGGGCGTCGACCAGCTGAATATCCTGCTGCAGCTGCATGGTGCGGCTGCGGGCGATTTCCATCTGCCCTTCCAGCTCATCGATTTGATGCATCTGATAGAAGGTTATGCCTCCCAGCATTATGACCACTCCGGCAACCGCGGCGATAGCGTACTTGCCTTGTTTACCGAGTGCGAATCCGCCCGAGCGTTTCTGATACTGCTTGGGCAGGAGGTTTATTCTTATCATGACACCTTCATGCATATATCTACCCATCCATTCTCATCGCGAGCCCGACCGGGACGGTTAACATCGGTGCAATCTTTTCGAGTTCGAGGTACTGGAACATCTCGGGGTCATAGTCGATGTTGCGCAAGGGGTTGAGAATTTCCAGCGGAATGTTCAGCTTGGATTGCAGGTATTCCGGAAGGTAGGGAACCAGCGAACCGCCGCCGGAAAGCACCATCCAGTCTATTTTTTCGATCTTTGCCTGAGTCTTGAAATAGGAGAATGCCAGTTCGATGCCGGAAATCAGCTCTTCGGTGGCCGATATAATAGTGGCCTTGAGCATATCCTGATCGATGGAATCCTTCATCTCCCCCTTGATGGCCTTGCCGGCCAGCTCGGCGTTGAGGCGGAATTCCTTTTGTATGGCATTATAAACGTCGCGGGTGCCGGAAGAGATATCACGAGTGGAATGATATACTCCCTGATGAAGGTAAACGACGTTGGTTACATCGTAGCCAAGATTTACGAGAACGGTGGTCTTTTCCGGATCCGTCTCATAGTTGAAAGTATAAGCGTTCATGGTCGCGAACGCATCGGCATCGACAATGCGCGGATTCAACCCGGCGTCGATAATCAATTCCACGAAGGAATTGAGGAACTCGTTCCGGGCGGCCACCAGGAGGATTTCCTGTTTGCGGGCTTCCTCGTCGATCTGAATCACGTGGTAGTTCATGGTGACATCCTCGACGTCGAATGGCGAGCGCTGTTCGGCTTCGAACAGAATCGCCTGTTCGGCTTCGGAGCCGGACTTTTTGTCGATCAGGAACTTATCGGTGATGACACCGTAACCGGAAATGGAAACAACCACGTCTTTAATGCGGGGATCGACCTGGTCGATCAGAGACTGGATATTATAAATGACAGCGTCCCTGTCTTTTACTTCATCCGAGACGATCGCTTCGGGGGGCAGTTCCCTGATACCGATAGCGCCAACCGCCATTCCACTCTTATTTCTATCGAGCTTCACCAGCTTGATAGAATTGGCGCCGACATCCAGCCCAACGGCGCTCTTATTCTTCTTGGCAAATAACATAAACGACTCTCGGCAAAAATTTTGTTAGTTCTCTTTTTTTATCGACAAATTCCCATTAAAATTAACTGGCGGAGTCCGGTATAGTTGAGGACTCCAAAAACCATGACCTCCAGTCACTAAAGGGTTCTTTGGAGTTATCGGATGGGCGGGGTCAAGAATTTAACATTTTTAATAAGGTAAAAAAAGCCCCTCACCTGTTTTAGGATGAGGGGCCAACCGGAGGATGAGAAAGAGGGAGCCTCAATAAGTATAAAAATATTCCAGTTTTGACCTACCTGTTGAGGCCAAAACACTTACGCTGCTATTACAGTAGACCTCGCCATTGTCATAATTCATGTAAATGTCCCCGGTTTCCGAGGCCGAGCCATTGGGCTGAAAAACCACCGAATTATTGCTAAACATGGTATAAAACCAGACCGCATTGGTATCGAATTGCAGGTTTGAGATCGCTGAATCGGTGCCCAGTTCAAACTGGGTGTTCAGGGGAGAAGACATTTCTTTAAATAAAACCAGCTGCCCGGCGCCATCGTCAAAATAAATACCGAAGGGGTTTTTCTCGGCAATGGCGTTGGATCGAGCGGTTCTCAGGATGGAAACGATATCCTTGGTCTGTCCCTTGAATTCAACTCGCTTAGCGGCGCGGTCGAAGCCCGGAGCGACCAGGGCCGCGGCGATCCCGATAATAACCACCGTGGTCATCATTTCGATCAGGGTAAAACCCAATTTTGCTTTTAATTTGGAGAACATAATTACCTGCCAGCTTAGTTTGGTATTTTTGTATTTTCTGCTTGCAGATAGGATGCCGAATTGGGCAATTCCCTCGAGCAGTGCCGGATCGATTTTAAAATGATTGAAATATAACGAATTACGGCGGATAAAACGGCCTTTTGAGCCACTCAACCGGAATGAATAAAACGTATCATAAGTGAATAAGTATGGGGAACATCCGATACTAATAGCACTCCGCCAACTGTTATTGACAATATGAAAATATACATTAAATTGTAAATACAGGTTAATGACCAACAATTACTTCCAGCATCTCAAGGGGTATTACATGACGTTTACTACCAGAAAGTTGTTCCCCGCCATACTTTTTATTAGTTTCCTCTGCCTCATACCCTCATTTTTATCAGCGAAAGACATCGCCGGTCTTCAGGAAAAAGCCGTTATCCGGGATCGCGCGGATGATATCATCGCGACAGGAACGATTGATTATTTAAAATCGTTCGATTCTCAAAAGCTCAAGATTTGGGTATTCTTCACTGATAAGGGAGTCTTCAATTCCGCGCAGTTCAGGGAAGCCGCGGAATCGGTGCGATTAACCGACCATGCCGCCGCCCGCAGGGCCAAGACGGATAAGACCGATCCGGTTTTCGCAGACCTGCCTCTGGATAAAGGCCATCTGGATGAAATCGGGGCACTCGGAGCCGTTCTGAAGCGGCAGTCGAAATGGCTGAACGCCGCCAGTTTCGAGGTCACCGAAGAGCAGATAAACCGAATCGCGGGACTTCCTTTTGTCCATAAAATCACGCCGGTGGCGAAGTTTCACTCCGATTATAATCTGACCGAAGAAGACCTCGGCGACATCGATAACTTTGAAATGCCGGAAATCCAAAAATCGACCAAAGACATCCTTGATTACGGCCAGTCGTTCACCCAGAATCAGCAGATTCGCGCCGATGAAGTGCATCAGTTGGGTTACAATGGGGCGGGGGTAATCGTGGCCATGCTCGACACCGGGGCCCGCAAAACCCACCAGGCGTTCGCCCAACATTATATCGACGGCCGGGTGCTGGCAGAATACGATTTCATCAACGATGACGGAAATGTCCAGAACGAAGGCGGAGATCTATTTTCTCAGCATAATCATGGGACATATACCTGGTCGACTCTCGGAGGATTCAAAGAGGGTTCCGTAGTCGGTCCGGCATACGGCGCCAGTTTCATTATCGCCAAAACTGAGGATGTGGCCGGTGAGACCCAAGTCGAAGAAGACAACTGGATTGCGGCCCTGGAATGGGCTGATTCCATCGGGGCCGAAGTAATATCATCATCGCTGGCCTATTCCGACTGGTATGATTACGAAGACTATGACGGCAATACCGCCCCGATTACTCTGGCCGCGAATACCGCCGCCGGTCTCGGGATTGTCGTTTGCAACGCTATGGGGAATTACGGACCCGGTTCGGGAACCCTTGCCGCTCCGGCGGATGCCTTCGATATTCTTTCCTGCGGAGCAGTCGATGCTTCGGGCGCTTTGGCCAGCTTTTCCTCGAGAGGCCCCACTGCCGACGGCCGGATCAAGCCTGAAGTCTGTGCCATGGGCTATGCGACTTACTGCGCACTTGGCGAATCAGACGTTTTCTTCGGAACCAAAAACGGGACTTCGTTATCGACTCCGCTGGTCGGAGGAGCGGCGGCGGTTTTGATTCAGGCCAGACCCGGGCTCACCCCGCAGCAAATAAGACTCGCTTTGATGGAGACGGCCGATAATGCTGCCAGCCCTAACAACAGCTTCGGCTGGGGAATTATCGATCTCCTCGCCGCCATCAGCTGGGGAGCAGATTTCGAGGCTGATAGCAGGATCGGACAAGTCGGACAGTCCATCTTGTTTGCCGATATTTCTCCCATTCCGGCGACGGCATGGAAATGGTATTTCGGCGACGGCGATTCTTCCGATGTCCAGGACCCGACCCACATATATAATGACTTGGGAGCATACGACGTGACGTTGATTACCCAGACGGCAGACGGTGAGCTCAGTAAGAGCTTCGAGAATTACATTAATGTTATTGCCGATACCATCAGTCTGGAAATCGATTCGGTTTACGCCGGACAGAATATCACCATATCCATTAATCTGACCAACTCCCAGGAATTGAAAGAAATTGTGATTCCGATTTCGTATTCCGGTGGTTTCGATTTGGTATATGCATCATTATTACCGGGAACGCGGACCAACTATTTTACGACGGTACAGGTAACCGGGTTTACGCCTGAGACCAAAAAGCTGGCCGTCCGTCTGGTTTCGGATCCGGCGGATATCCTTCCGATGCTTCTGCCAGGCAGCGGAGAAATTGCCCGGCTGACGTTCAAGACCGATTCGACGGCTCTTTCCGGACAGGCGATTGCTCTTGATACTGCGGCAATCCCGCTTTTATCTCTGAAGGTTAAGAATCCGGACATTGAATACCCTCCGGCCTACAATGCGGGCGAAGTGACCATGCGCTATATCAGGCGCGGGGATGCTGACGGCGATGACGATGTCGATATATTGGATATGGTTTACCTGGTGAATTTCAAATTCAAGGGAGGCCCGGCACCGCTGACTATTCAATCAGGCGATGCCGACAGCAGTCTGAATATCGATATCCTTGATATCGTCTACCTGGTGAATTATAAATTCAAGGGCGGACCGGCTCCGCAGCAGCCCTGATTAAACGGAATGAATTCTTAGCAAGCGGCAGGTTCGAGATTAAATCTCGAACTTGCCGTTTCTGTATATGACCTTTCCGTCGCCCAGAATTTCTCCATGGTGCATATCGCACACCATATCCCAATGGAACCCGGATTTGTTTCTGCCTCCCGCCTCCGGAAGACTGGCTCCCATAGCCATATGGCAGGTACCGCCGATTTTTTCGTCGAAAAGGGTGTTCTTGGTGAATTTCTGTATTTCATAATTGGTGCCGACCGCGATTTCCCCGATGCGTCTTCCCCCTTCATCCATATCGAGCATATGCAGCAGGAATTCTTCATTTTGGGATGCCGACACTTTTTCCGCTTTCCCGTTCTTGAATTGCAGGCGGACTCCCTCGACACTCCTGCCGTGATAGAAGGCCGGGAACGTGAAGCGGATTTCCCCCTCTGCGGTATCTTCGATGGGGCAGGTGAAAATTTCGCCATCGGGGAAATTTTCGGTCCCGCAGCAATTGATCCATTTCCTCCCCGCGACCCGCATTTTCAGATCGGTCCCATCGGCGCGAATATGCAATTGCTCGATATTATTGAGGATGTTTACAAGCCGATCCTGCTCGGCTTCGACCTTCTTCCAGTAGGCGACGGGATCGTCTTCATGCAGATGCCCGGCGCGAAAGACAAACTCCTGGTAGTCTTCCAGAGACATTTCGGCGTCCTGAGCATGAGCGTTAGTCGGAAATTGCGTCCCGCACCATCTCAGGGACCGGTCTCCCATCCGGGCGAACATTTTTTCGGTTATCGGACGAGTGGTTTGCGCCCAGAGCTGCTGTTTTTTGGAATCGGTTCCGGTCATATAGCGGGTATTGGTGGAACCCCAAAGTGCAATAAGGGCATCCATTTTTTCGACTTCGAATTCCTTGATAATCGGCACGGTCCGCAATTGCGCATCGTTGGCGTGTTTGAAGAACGTTTCGATATTTTCGATAACGTCGATTTCGGTGTAAGGAATTGCTCCGGCCAGCAGGGCCTCTTTATAGATAACTTTAATAAGAGGAATCGCGATCGCCTCCCCCTTAATCTTCAGCAAGTCCCCTTTCTTGATACCGATACTGTAGTGCAGAAGAACCTTCGCCAGTTTTTCAAGATACTGCTCCATCATCGCTCCATTCTATTTTGAGATTTGTTTTTCCATTTCGAGTAATCTGACTTTCAATGGCAAGCCTCCCCCGTATCCGCCAAGACCGTTCGAAGCCACCACCCGGTGGCAGGGAATGACCAGCGGAAGGCGATTGCGGGCATTGGCGCTTCCGACCGCCCGAAAAGCTTTCGGGCTTCCTTCTTCTCGGGCGATATCTCCATAGGTTTTTACTTGACCGTAGGGTATGGCCGCGACCCGCTCGAGAATTCTTTTCTGAAAGGGGGTTCCCTGGAAATCGAGCCTTAAATCGAATTTCTTTCTTTTCCCTTCAAGATATTCACTGAGCTGTAATTCGGCTTTGGCGTTTTCTTCGCCCCCTTCGGAGATTTCAGACTGGCGGTACTCTTTATTCAGTCTTTCGAGAAATTCCTCTTCGGATATATCTCCGAATTGAATATGAGCCAGTCCCCGCCCGGTTTCGGCCAGGAACAGCGTTCCGATAGCGGTTTCGATTTTGCGATAATACACTTTATTCATTCGGATAATCCTTCCATTAAATAGAACCATAAGTACAGCGTGTACAGCGAACGGTACGGTGAAAAAGAACGGGCGTACTTCAGAACCGTTTCATTATCGGGATTTTGTTTCAGGCGATAGAAGAGCCGCACCGCCCGATTCAACCCGGAATCTCCCAGCGGCAGGCAGTCGGTATGGCCGATACCGCGCATAAGAATATAATTGGCCGACCAGATTCCAATTCCCCGGATAGCCATTAAATCGTTTACGGCATCATCATACGAAGCTGATTCAAGAATGTCGAAAAACCGTTCGTTTTCAATGATATTTCTCGAAAAGCCGATGAGGTATTCCGCCTTCCGCTCCGAAAACTGCATTTTCAAAAGCGACGCTTTTTTAACCCGCGACAAGGTCCGCGGTTCGGGAAAGGAATACAGCGCGGTTCCATTATTGCGATAAAGAGTACCGTAATTTTCGACCAGGCGTTTCTTGATGGTAAAGGCGAAATTGAGATTTATCTGCTGTCCGATAATCGACCAGGCTCCGGCTTCGAACGGGGACGGAGTCAGAATCGGTTTCAGGCCGTACAGGCGATCGACCAGCGCGGAGAAGCGTTTGGTTCGCCGGGCCTTTTTATAAAACGGGGCCAAATCCAGGTCGGCGGAAATATATTTTTTGACGGCAGAAACAATTTCGGTTTCGATTAATCTTCCGTTACCGAGAATATTCCATTCGAGATGGCATCGAGGGCGATCTGGGGTTCCTTCGAATTCGACTGTGGCCATGACGGGAATGTCATTGACTGAAATCACCCGTTTCAGGGTATGCGGAGTTGCCTCGTCGATGACTTCGAATTTACTCCGGCGGCAGATTAGCAGCGAAAGCTGATGATTGAAAGGGGGCTTTATTTTAATTTCGGTTACCGGCATGGTTCATTTCAAAAGCCTGAGGATTTCATCGAGGGAATCGACTATCAAATCGGGATTACCCGCCTGCAATTTTCCGTTATCTCCGAAAATCGATTTAACCGCAATCACCTTTAGCCCGGCTCGTTTGGCGGCGATAACGTCGTTTATGGTATCGCCGATCACGACGCACGATTCCGGTCGGCCCTCGAGACGTTTCAGGGTTTCCAGGAAAGCATCGGGAGCCGGTTTCACTTCGGCGACATCATCGGCGCCGACATAGGTATCAACGTAAGTTGACCATCCGAGGTTGCGAATGATCTGCTCAACATGCACCCGCATTTTGGTGGTGCCGATTCCGATGGCGTAGCCGCGCTTTTTCAGTTCTTTCAGAATTCGCCCGGCATTGCCGATCGGTTTTGCCGAAGCCGCGATTACCCCTTTCCCCTTTTTCTGAAAATGCATCCAGAACTCCTTGTAGGATTTTTGGGAAAAGGCTTTGAACATGGTTTCAAGCGGGTAACCGATGAACGCTACGATTTCTTCGGAGCGGCGGGGCGGTTCGCCGATTCGATTCAAAGCGTAGTTGGTGGCTTCGATTACTCCGTCTGAGGAATCGATGAGGGTTCCGTCGAGGTCAAAAATAAGCGATTTGATTCCGTTAAATTCGATCATTTCGGGATGATCCTTTCACCAAAAAACCGGGGTTAATTAGTATATGTCCGGTGTTGCGATTAGTCAATCACTTAAGGGGGGTCGAGAAATCGGGCCCGAATCCGATATAGAAATTACCTGCAACAGATTGCAGTTAAATTCGTTTAATATGATAAAGGGATAGATACATCTATTGACGATAAATAAAACCCAAACGACCGGAAACCGTCCCCTCACGAAATTGTACGAAAATTGCAAGCCGTTTAGTCTTATCGGGATACAAATAAGTGACAATATCCCAAAGAGGGGCTGAAACCAAATTAACGGCTGGTCTGTTTAAGTTTAGGACAGAGAAGAATCGGTTGGTTCTTTACTTGCTTGACAATGGACATAGGAAAGATAGATTGAATACATTGCATTGACCCCTTGAAGGAGCATGGAATATGAAAAGCTTTAGTCTAATATTGGTTTCGGTTACGGCGTTTTTCCTGGGTCTCATCTGGGCGGTTGGCTCCGGAGAGGCCGGTCAGGTCCGGGCGCAGGCCGATCCCGCGATGATCGCGGATACCATTCATATCAACCTCGATGAAACTCCTTCTACGGAAGTGGATACCGGGGAAGAATCGCGCGAGACGCTCTTCAAGGAAATCAAGAAATTCAACCAGGTCGTTTACGATATCAAGAACCGCTACATGGAAGAAATCGACACGCGCGACCTGATCAATGCCGGGATTCGCGGGATGCTCGAGGACCTGGATCGTTTTTCGGTTCTGCTGGAGCGTCGTTCGTACGATCAACTGATGGAAAGCACCAGCGGGAAGTATGAAGGTCTGGGGATGGAAATCGATTCCCGCGACGAATACATCACGATCGTAACGCCAATGGAGGGAACTCCGGCCTACAAAAAAGGATTGCGTTCCGGCGACAAGATTATCGAAATCGACGGACATTCCACTTATAATATGACCACATCCGATGCGGCCAAGCTAATGCGGGGTCAGGCAGGGACTGCGGTTCATCTGAAAATTCAACGGACCGGCATTCCGAATATGCTCGATTTCGAAGTCGAGCGGGCCGTTATCGAACTAAAGTCGGTCAATTACTACGGCGTGATTGACGGGACCGATATCGGGTATATCCGTCTTTCCCGTTTCGCCGAGGAAACCAGTCACGAACTGCGTGAAGCACTGACTGAACTCAATACGAAAAATATCAGCGGATTGATTTTCGACCTCCGTTCCAACGGCGGCGGACTTTTACAGCAGGCCGTGGAAACTTCGGAATTGTTCCTCGATGAGGGACGGCTGGTGGTTTACACCCGCGGGAAATATGCCGAATCCGAGCGGCGGCTCTATTCCCGCAAGCAGCCGCTGTATCCTGATAAACCGCTGGTCATCCTCGTGAATGAAGGAACCGCGTCGGCTTCCGAAATCGTTTCGGGTGCAATTCAGGATTGGGATCGCGGGGTTATTATGGGGCATACCACTTACGGTAAAGGACTCGTTCAACAGGTCTTTTCGGTCGGTTCCGATAACGATGTCGCCCTGAAACTGACCACGGCTAAGTACTACGTGCCGTCGGGAAGATGTATCCAGAGGCCGGAGCGTCAGGGAAAAGTCCATCCCGAGGATATGATGGCAGAGGGGTTCGAAGAAGAGCCTGATACGATTGCCACCGATTCTCTCAATACGGCGGAAAAAGAAATTTACTACACCAATAACGGTCGGGTGGTTTACGGCGGCGGCGGGATTTTGCCGGATGTCGAAGTTACCGGCGAAGAGACTTATACCACGATTGAAATCGCACTGGAGCGGCAGTCCCTCTTTTTCGACTACGCGGTCAACTATTTCGCGGATCACGAAGATGCCGGGGTCGACATTGAAGTCAACGATAAAATGGTGGAGGAATTCCGGACATTTATTAAATCGCGGGATTTCGAGTATAAAACCACCCTTGAATACAGCCTCGATGAATTGAAAAAGACCGTGAACGAAGAAGGAAAAGACGAAACCTATAAAGGTGCTCTGGCTAATCTCGAAGTCCTGATCGAAGATGAAAAGACCAGGGATTTCGACAGCGCCAAAGATTACATTAAGAGGGCTATCAAGCGGGAGATCATCAGTAAGATTGCCGGACAGCGCGGCATTTACGAAGAAATCATCCTCAAGACCGATCCGGGCGTACAGCAGGCAATGTCATTATTGCAGCATAAAGATCGGTATACTTCGATCATAACCAGCGGTCTGGATCATGACCGGGTGCAGGTCAGCCATGACAAGCAGCCCGACTAATTGAAAAGCATCGAAATAAAAAAGCCCCCTTATTCAGGGGGCTTTTTTTATAGGGTAAATTCACTAAACCACGAAAGTGACCGGCTTTTTTCGCGAGTATCGGACGGCAAAATCGACGCCAAAAGTCGCCAACAAAATTAAACCGACCGCAAGGATAGTCTTGATATTCAATCCGAAAATATCAACGGCTCCGAGTAATTTCCGAAGGGCGGTAAAATTCAACGCTTCGGAAAAATCCCCGGCCTGCAGCAAGCCGAAAATCGCAGAGAAATCGATAACATAGAATATTGCAGACAGCCCGAGCAGAATCATTGAGCCGGCGAATATCGGTATCCAGGCGTCACGTTTATCCCGAACCGGTTCCAAAGCCTCTATTTCGGTCATTACCCGATCGGCAAACGATACGGAAAGCCCGGGAATGTCATCCCTGTTCAGCCCGGAATATAACTTCTGATAATCCCCGAAAACCCTCCGGCATTCCGGGCAGTTCTCCAAATGGTTTCGGACTGCCCCCGATGATTCTCCGACCGGATTATCCAGATACTCCTGAATCTCATCTTCGCTTAAATGTTTCAGACCCATAATTCCTCAATATTGTATCGCGCCGTCAGGATTTCCTTTAGTTTTTTGCGCGCCCTGAAAAGATAACTTTTCACGGTTCCTTCCGGCATTTTCAATATCGTCCCTATTTCATTATACGATAATTCATCGATATGGTAAAGGGTCAGAATGGTCCGGTAGGGATTCGGAATCCGTGATATTTCTTTGTTTAAGATGTCGCCCAGGTTTTTTTTCTCCAGCGAATCCCCCGGATTATCGGAATTATTGTCAGAAAGATGGTGAATCTCTTCCAATGGCCGTTCCGACAAAGGCAGCCTTTTAGCCTGCAAAAAATCGATACAGCGGTTGGCTGCGATACGCCCGATCCAGGTGGACAGCCGGCTCTCTCCCCTGAATTTATCGAGATTCTGATAAACCTTCACGAAGACCTCCTGGCAGATATCTTCCCGTTCGGTGTAATCCGGAATCATCCTGTAGACGATATGATTCACCAGCCGCTCATAATCGACAATAATATTCCGGAACGCTTTTCTGTCGCCGGAAAGAACCCGTTTAACCAGTTCAAAATCTTTTTCCACATTGTTGCTCTTAGTATAACAGACTGAAATGCTCCCCAAAGGTTGCTAAAAAAATAAGGTGAATCTCTGCAACATTTCCGACCGGGGCCGGTCTATTGGAATAAATAGACAGGAAAAACAAAAACAAAGGAGAATATATGAACGGCAATCTTGAAGACATTGTCATCCCGTTGGTGATATTTCCCAGCATCGTGATTATTTTCAAGGCATTCTTCGACTACTTGACGCGTAAGCGCCTGATTGAAAAAGGGTTAGTCGGAGATGACGCGGCCAAGTTGTTTCAGCAGCCAATGGACCGGTTTGTTCCTTCATCATTGAAATGGGGTCTGGTCCTGGTCCTGGTGGGCGGCACCATGGCGGTCCTGAAAGCTCTTCCGGGATATATCGAACCCGAAGTAGCTCTTGGAGTTATATTGGTCGCAGCCGGGGCGGGATTGTTGACTTATTATTTTCTGGCCAATAAGAAAATCGAAGAAGAAAAAAGGAAATCAGTGTAATCCTTTCACTGCCCTTATAGTAGAATGGGATTTGTTCCCGTTTAGCCGTGTATTGCTCGGGGGCGTTCAATCGATGATTGAACGCCCTTGTTTTATTTCAGGTCGAATTTCGAAATATACCAGTCATCTTTGATTTTTTTAACAACCACCTCGGCGGCTCTGCCGACGGTATCGGACGAATCGGCCATGATCGTAAAATTCACTACCCCCTCATCGGCGGCGTAATAGAATTCCTTGCCGCCGAAAGCATAAAAGCCGGCGGTTTCAGAATCGCCATAGACATCTCTCAATACGGATGCCGAGCTGTAACCCTTTTGGTACGATTCGGCAATAATCAGGGAATCGATGGCCGCAGCATTCTTATCTTTCACGGCATTCTGCAGTTTCCCGATCAGGGTGAGAATTTTGGGGCGTTCGTCCACCGAAGGATACGGATCCTTGCAGCTCGAAATCAATCCGCCGATGAAAGCTAATAGCAGAATCAGCGAAACAAAATGGCGTAAATGCATCATAAATCCAATCTTTGAAATGAATATAACTGGGATTCTTCTTTCTGGATTTTGCCGTTTTCGACCAGCTTATCCATCAATTGCGTTACGACCAGGTTCCAGCACCAGTATCGCGCTCCCTCGCCGTACTGCTTGTACATATAGCCGTCCAGTGCTTTGTCAATCGCGGTACGCAGGGAATCGACCGGCTCGCCAGTATCCTGCATCAGAAGGGAAACCGGTTTCAGAAGGACACCGGTGTCGAAGAAATAAACGACCTCCCTGCTTTCCCTCGAGAAAAACCAGCGGACGGGAATATTGTTTCGGGCCTTTTCGCGGTA
>Ga0209287_10000146_pt1 | contig 45768 bp, 40 predicted proteins | sample PPLLak3cmMay2015_2_FD_187255 | JGI IMG/M metagenome (GOLD analysis project Ga0209287, IMG submission 187255) | Freshwater sediment microbial communities from Prairie Pothole Lake near Jamestown, North Dakota, USA - PPLs Lake P8 Core (1) Depth... | ecosystem: Environmental > Aquatic > Freshwater... | reverse complement strand
CTTCCGCCACACCACGATCGACCAGTACAGCGCGGATATCAACTGGGATCTCGGCATCGGAACGCTCACAGTGATGCCGTCCTATCAAAAAGCGCATTTTCGCTCACAGGAACCGCCGCGGGGCAATAGTTACCGTGCGGAAGACCAGAAGCAGGAAACAATCCAGGTCGACACGCAGTTAACTTCGCCTGCTGACGCTCCGTTCGAGTGGCTCGCCGGCTTCTACTATTATGACACGGAGTATTCGAACCTGATGCCCTCCGTTTCACTCAATGGATCGGGCCCCCCTGGCCCCCCTGGCGGCCCCTGCTCTCCGGTCCCTGGCGTTTCAGTTACCTGGTGCTATGGGAATACCGATCCGAACCTGCAGACCACCTATGCGGCCTATGGCAATATGAGCTACCCGGTCCTTGACAATCTCACCCTCAACGCCGGCTTGCGATATACCCATGACATGAAATCCACCCGCAGGGCGAACGACCTGCCAGGCACCCCCGAAGGCCCCACCGGCACCTGGGTGTTCAACGAGGCAGAGGAAGGCAACTGGGAGGCTGTCACCTATCGCGTAGGCGGCCAATATGACATGACGGATAAGGTGATGCTCTATGCCATGTACGCCACAGGCTATCAGCCGGGGACTATTGTCTTCGGTGGGGCAAACGAGAAACAAACGCTGGAACAATGGACCGGCGGTGTCAAGAGCCGCTTGCTCGAAAACCGGCTGCAGGTCAATATCGAAGGCTTCCACTCGACCTATCATGACCGCCCGATGCAAGGCGCCTTGAACTTTTTCACCTCGAATTATGTTGCGGTCACCGGCAGGAACAATTGTGGAGAAGGCTTTGGCCCGGGCGCAGTTCCCTATAGCTACGGCACTGATCCTGAGCTGGGTGAATATGCCTGCTACTCGAACCAATCGCCGACGGTCCCCGATATGATCAGCATGGGCGCCGATCTGGAAATAAACTGGCTCCTCACTGAGAACGATCGGATCGATGCCAGCGCCGAATATCTGCAATCAGAGCAGGGCAGACCGACCTTACCCGTTAGCCAGAGCGACCTTGAAGGTTATGGCATACCCACGGCCATGGCATCGGAGATGTTTAATGCCCTGGCCGACCAGGCCGGACAATATGACGGGCTGGTCCTGCAGAACTCACCGGAATGGAGTGCAAACTTCAGCTATTCGCACATGTTCACTTTTTCAAGCGGCGCCACTCTGACTCCCAAAGTCAATATGGAATACAGAGACACCTACTGGTCCCAGGGCGGAGGCCCCGGAGCCAATATCGTCAAGCCGGGCGATTCCGTCCAGAAAGCATACACACTCTGGAATGCCTATCTGAACTGGGTGTCATCCGACGGCAAATTCAATGTCAACGCATATGTTAAAAACATCCAGAACAAACCGATCAAGACCAATCTCGGTGCAGAACCGGATCCGCTTGCGCCAAAATACGTGACGCTGGCCGCGCCGCGTACATTAGGTATTGTCTTTAGTGCGAAGTGGTAATTTGTAACCGTCAGGCCGGCGTCCGCGCGACGCCGGCCTGACGGCCCAACACCCCTGAATGGGACCATCTATCCTTTTAAATAACCGCTGTTTCCATCCCACCCTTTCCATTTTCATCGCCATGACTTCTCTGTTTCTGACCGGCTGAAGCCTTTTCACAGTAACACATGATGGGTCAGACACTGACATTGACAGAAAAACAGTGAAGAATGAAGGTCTGGTCCTCTTTCTTTTCTCAACTACCTCCAGCTTCTTATAAGTGGTCATATCATGCGGTTAAAAATATCTTGACAAACAAGGCTGCTCTTCATAGAATTGCCATGTTTAGAGCATGAAAAAAGCAAGTTTCTATCAAAAGAACCAAACCAATTAAAAGGAGGCAAAAGTATGAACAAAAAATTGTTAATTTTGTCGTTAGGCATCTCACTCATTCTTTTTATGAGTGATATCCCCCAGATCTTCGCACAGGAGTCCGATACCGATGAATTCACCCTCGAAGAGATCACGGTAACCGCCCAGAAGCGGGAGATGAATGTGCAGAAGACGCCCGTTTCCATCCAGGCGGTGACGGCTGATCAGCTGGCAGAGGAAGCCAAGCAACGCCTCGACGAAATCATGCAGGGCGTTGTCGGCGTGTCCTCCCAGGGCAGCCAGGTCGGCACCGATTTCTACATGCGCGGCATCGGCACCGGCAACTTCGGTCCGCCCACAGGCGGCCTTGACCAGGCCGCCGTTGCCGTAATGATCGACGGCGTGTACCAGAACCGCGGCGAAGTGGTGCGCGGCGGCACGCTCGACATGCAGCGGGTCGAAATTATGCGCGGCACCCAGAGCACCACCCTTGGCGGCTCATCCCTCGCCGGCGCCGTCAGCCTTGTGTCGAACAGCCCGGTCTTCGAATATGAAGGATCCGGCTCGCTTGAGCTCGGCAATTACCATCTTATAAGCACTCAAGGTGTGCTGAATGTACCCCTTTCGGACAGCCAGGCGCTGCGTTTCGCCTACTCGACCGATAAACGCGACGGCTATATCGGCTCAGGCGCCGGCGATTCCGATCTGACCAATGCCCGCATCAAATATCGCTTGCAGGCGACCGAAGCCTTAGAGATCCTTTTTACCTATAATCACCAGGACATTGGCGGCAACGGCGTCGATACCGGCGTGCTCACGTATGACGGCTATTGGGAAGGATATAATGCGGCGAATGCGGCTAACTACAACACTACCATGGGCAGCCCACCGATGTTCGGGCATCTGGCTGGAAAGAGCTATGAAGATCGCGATAACCCGTGGGACGACGGCTATCCTGCGGGTGAATACCCCAACGACCCCTACCGCAACACCAAGATCAACCAGTACAGCGCCGAAGTCCGCTGGGATCTCGGCATCGGCGCGCTGACAATGATTCCGTCCTATCAAACTGCGCATTTCAAGTCGAATGAACAGCCGCGCGGCAACAGTTTCCGTTCGGAAAACCGCAGGCAGGAAACAAAACAGTTCGATATGCAATTGGCTTCGGCCAGTGACTCTTCAATAGCGTGGCTGGGCGGCGTCTACTATTATGACACGAACTGGTCGGGCTCGATCAAAACCACCGCATTTAATTACGAAGCATGCGTAGGCCCGCCGGGCAGCCCTTCGCCCAATCAATACAACTGGTGCTGGTCTAACAACGATCCGAACACACAGACCACCTATGCGGCCTATGGCAATATGACCTATCCGATCCTTGACAATTTACGCCTTAACGCCGGCCTGCGCTATACAAAAGACGAAAAATCCACCCGCAGCAGCCAGGGCGATTATCCAGGCACAGCCGCTGGTCCCAACAGCGCCTATGTGTACGGCGACACCAATGAACAAACTTGGAAAGCTGCCACCTATCGCGTCGGCCCCGAATATGACGTAACGGAGCAGATGATGCTCTATGCCCTCTACGCCACGGGCTATCAGCCGGGGACCTTTGCCGGGGGCCCGGGCAAGACGACCGGTAAACAATCGCTGGAACAATGGACCGTCGGCCTTAAGAGCCGCTGGTTTGACAAAAAGTTGCAGGTCAACCTCGAAGGCTTCCAATCGACTTATCATAACCGTCCCCTGGATGGCGGCCTGAGCTTTTACACCGCAAACTGGAATGACTACAACACTACTACCCAATGCGGCTCCGGCATGGGCCCGGATGCCCTACCCTATAGCTACGACCCCGTCAATGGATATGCCTGCTACTCTTCCGGCCAGGGGGTAACGATCCCCGAAATGTCCAGCCAGGGTGCTGATCTGTCAATCAACTGGGTCATTACCGAGGCTGATCGGCTTGATGCCAGCACCGAATATCTGCATTCGGTTCAGAGGACACCGCAAATGCCCGTGACCGAGGACTATTTTGTAACCACCGCCGGCATGCCGGCTGAATTCGCGGCGACGTTCTATCAGGGCCTGGTCGCTGTAGCTAATAGCTACGATGGACTGACCCTGCAGAACTCGCCATCATGGAGCGCCAACGCCAGCTATTCGCATATGTTCACTTTACCGAGCGGCAGCACGCTGACGCCCAAGCTCAATCTCGAGTACAAGGGCACCTACTGGTCTATGGGTGGCGGCCCCAACGCCGATATTGCCAATCATGACTTTGCCGACCAGGATGCCTACACACTCTTGAATGTCTATGTGAACTGGGCGTCATCTGACGGCCAATTCAATGTCAACGCATATGTCAAGAACATCCAGAACAAACCGATCTTGACAAATGTGGGTTCAGAGGCCGGGTATAAAACTGTGTCGCTGGCCCCGCCGCGTACATTTGGTCTGGTCTTTAACGCCAGATTTTAATCCATAACCGTTAGGCCGGCGCCCCAACGACGCCGGCCTAACGGCCAAACACCCTTGAAGGGGCGTATCTATTAGCTTGAATAACTGCTTTTTCTATCCCATTATTCACATTTCCATCATCATGCTTTCTCTGTTTCTGACCGGCGTCGAATGACAAATCTAGTACTTAATTACATTAATACGCGATTTATCTATCTCATTCCGGTGAAAGTCCTTCGACGCTGCTCAGGACCATGAGCTTGTCGAATGGCCGGAATCCAGGATTCTCAAGGGTTCTGCTTTCTCCTTTTCTCTTTACTTACTTTCTCATAGGCGACACCTACTTTTACTTTAACTGACGCCGGATCTTGAGAGAAGTATCCCCCTGAAGCATCTTAAAATAAAAAATCAGTCGGGTCCCGGCGGACCTTTGCCCTACTTTAATTTCGGATGCAGGTATGATCGTATCGGTAACGGCTATAAGGATCAGGATGATCTCTTTGCCGAAGAAACGGAGATGCGTAATATTATAGACACACTGCTCACAGAAATAGAGAAGGTGCGTAAATTGAAGTAGACCCCCTCAAATGTCCGAAATGTCCTGGAAAGATGAAAGTAATCAGCATGATAGAGGATGAAGATGTAATGAAGAAAATCCTCAAGCACCTCGGATTACTTGTATTTCTTCAATTGTTTCCACACAGAAAAATTTTAATTGTTCGCAAAATGTCATTATTAATTCGCATATGGCCATAGAAATAGTTGTTGCTCTTATTTAATGTTATTCATATTGTCTACATAATTGTGAAGACAGTTTGCGCGATCTCCATAATGACGAATATTCAATCCCCGCCAAGTACAAACAAATAGCTGTAAAAATTTTCATGAATTTATGTGGCAATTAAAAACGGGTGATACACCGGATCGGCCGGTGTTTTTAAATAACCATTATTAGAGGAGGAAGAAAATGAGCAGACGTTCAATTCAAATTTTTCTTGCATTAATTGCAGGACTCATGATTTTCCTTGGGGATGCATTGGTTATGCTTGCCCAGGAAAGCGAAACAGAGGAATTCACCCTCGAAGAAATCACGGTAACCGCCCAAAAGCGGGAGACGAATCTGCAGAAGACGCCCATCGCCATCGCGACAGTGTCCGGAGAGGAGCTGATAACTGAAGCCAAGCTGCGCATCGACGAAATCATGCAGGGCGTTGTGGGCGTGCAAACCCAGGGCAGCCAGATCGGCACCGATTTCTACATGCGCGGCCTCGGCACCGCCGACTTCGGCCCGCCCGTTGCCGGTGCCAACCAATCCGCCGTGGCCGTATTGATCGACGGCGTCTACCAGAACCGCGGCGAAGTGGTGCGCGGCGGCACCCTCGACATGGCGCGAGCTGAAGTGATGCGCGGCACCCAGAGCACCACCCTTGGCGGCTCGTCCCTCGCCGGCGCCGTCAGCCTGGTTTCGAACAGCCCGGCCTTTAAATATGAAGGATCCGGCTCCCTCGGGGTCGGGGATCATAATCTCCTGAGCACCCAAGCTGTGCTGAATGTTCCCCTCGCCGAAAACCAGGCCTTACGTCTCGCCTACTCGACCGAAAAACGCGACGGCTATATCAGCTCTGGCGCCGGCAATTCCGATCAGTCCAACGGCCGCATCAAATACCGCTGGCAGCCCACCGAGACCTTCGACCTCGTTGCGACCGTCAGTAAACAGGTCATTGGAGGCAACGGCGTCGATGTGAACTCGCTGGCTTATTACGGCTATTGGGAGGGATATGATGAGGCGAATGCCGCTAACTACGACGTTACCATGGGCTACCCGGTGCTTTACGGGCACGTGAATAATGGCGTGAGATATGATGACCGTGACAATCCATGGGACGACGGCATGCCTGCCGACAAATGGCCCAACAATGTTTTCCGCCATACCAATATCTACCAGTACAACTTGGATATCGACTGGGATCTTAGCATCGGCACGCTGTCCCTGATGCCGTCCTATCAAACAGCGGAATTCAATTCCCAGGAAACTCCGCGCGCTTCCGGTAAACAGGGCGGTGTCCTATTATTGCAGGAAGGTTGGAATGCGCAACACCAGTCCCAGAAAACAATCCAGTTCGATACGCAATTAGCTTCGCCCAATGAATCTCCGTTCGAGTGGCTGGCCGGCCTCTACTACTATGACACGGAAGTTAGGGGCGTTATGTACTCAGCCAACTTTAACAAAGTCCAAGACCCAATGGCTCCTGACTACGACCCAACTCTACCTCTAAACTACTATAACTGGGAGAGCACCAATCCGAGCGGACAGACCACCTATGCGGCTTACGGCAATGTGAGCTATCCGGTCCTTGACGTTTTCCGCATCAACGCCGGCCTGCGCTATACCAAAGACGAGAAATTCGAACGTAAGAACAGTACCCGGTTGAATGGCACCGCCGACGGCCCCTGGGCCTCCGAAGGCGACTATGTGTACGACAGAGATCGCAACGCCAAGTGGAAATCTGCCACCTATCGCGTCGGCGCCGAATATGACGTATCGGACCAGGCGATGGTCTATGCCCTCTACGCCACGGGCTATCAGCCGGGGACCTGGGGCGGCAACGGCAGTCTGACTCCTAAACAAACGCTGGATCAATATACCCTCGGCCTCAAGAGTCGCATGTTCGACAACCGGTTGCAGCTCAATGTAGAAGGCTTCCACTCGATGTATTATAACCGCAATCTGCAGGGCTCCCTGAGCTATTTCAGCGATGGTTTTGAAGGTGCCGCAGGTAGGAGCCAATGCGGAACCCCGGGGGGTGGGCCGCCCGCCCCAGGCGCTACTGTTTCAGTCGCCGCCGATGGATCATATTACTGCGCGGATACCGGCCAGGGGGCAACGGTCCCCGAGCTGCTCAGCATGGGTGTCGATATGGAAATCAACTTTCTCATCACAGAGAATGACCGGCTCGATGCCAGCGCCGAATATCTGAAATCGGAGCAGGGCAAACCGGATCATGGCGTGACCACGGACTATCTTAATACCCAAGCTAACATGACCGATGAAATCGCGACGGCGCTCATAAATGGCCTGAACGCTTTCGCTGCCTCCTATGACGGGATGACCCTGCAGAACTCACCGGAATGGAGCGGCAACTTAAGCTATTCGCATATGTTCACTTTGGCGAGCGGCAGCACGCTGACGCCCAAACTCAATATGGAGTACAGGGGCACCTATTGGTCCTCGGGCGGCGGCCCCGGCAGTAAAGGAATTGCCCAGCCGGGCGAATCCATCCAGGATGCCTATATGCTCTGGAATGCCTATCTGAACTGGACGTCTTCTGACGGCCAATTCAATGTCAACGCATATGCCAAGAACATCCAGAACAAACCGATCCTATCCAATTTCGGTGGTGAAGGTATGTCAACTGTGACGCTGCTCCCGCCGCGCACATTCGGTCTGGTATTTAGCGTGAGTTTTTAATCCGTAACCGTTAGGCCGGCGCCCCCGCGACGCCGGCCTGACGGCCCAACACCCCTGAATGGGAGCATCTATCCTTTTAAATAACCGCTGTTTCCATCCCATTCTTCCCATTCCCATAGCCCCATGACTTCTCTTTTTCTGACAGGCGCCGAATGACAAATCCAGATACTATGACAAAATATCCTGCCTAAAAAATTGTTGTAACCCGTGCCTCCACACTTCGTTATACATAAGCGGTAGCAGCCGGCACAAGCTTTCGTGCCAGTTTTACATTGACAACCTGTTGTAATACCGGCATATACTTTCTCTCAAAAATCAGGTTCCTGTCGTTCAAACAGGAATCGCAAGCCCGGTTGGAGGAGAAAATGACGGGTAAGACAACAAAGGTGGGAATTCCGGTTTGTTTTATTTTGCTTTTCTTTTTTATCAGTTGTTCTGGGTCGGATAACAGCTCAAAAAATTCCAACAGTGCGGGTGATACAACCATTGATCCGTATGCAATTGAACCGTCGAGTATTCAAACATTTTCGGCTGTCCCGGGGAGTGACGGGGTCTGCACGGAAGATGGCAAGCCGGTGATAAGATTGTATTCCACCACCTGGTGCCCGCACTGCCAATGGATCGGTTCCACATATGACGCAGTCGTTAAGATGTATGTCGATGAGGGCTTGATTGTCGCACATCACTGGGAGGTAGACACCGGCGATGATACCTTGACCGGCCAGGTCGAAGAAGGCGTCCCGGATTCCGAGATGGCAATTTTCGATGACATTAATCCGGAGGGATCGATCCCTACATTTGTTTTTGGATGCAAGTATTACAGAATCGGAAACGGACATGGTGACCTGGAGTCGGAAGCGGCTGAGTTCGAGGCAGTCATCGAAGCATTAATCGATGAAACTTGATTTTATATGGAATTTACTTTGTTCGGGAGGCGATTATGAAAACAAGAACCAAAGTATTGAGTATGTTGCTGGTTGTGGCGATGCTGGTTGCGGTGACCACCGCGGATGCAGCTGAAATGAAAAAGGGCGGTATGGTCGGCAATTCCTACGCCAGCCAGGTGAAACAGATTAATGACGACACATTGCGCATTACCACGCGCAAAAAGGTGTCCGGTGATCTGGACGAGGTAAATAAGCCGGGCACTACCATGTACAACGCCTTGGTCACGGTACAAAACGGCGCCAGCGCGCGCGCGGCGATCGAAGCCAAGAATTTGGGTTACGACGTGGTACAGGTACTGGGTTCGCGCAATCTGACCCAGGTTCAGGAGAAGCGCAATGCCACTGCTGATTTGTTCGGCGACGGCACGAGCGAGTCGGCGTTTACCTTTGCACAGGGTCACTATTACAATGACGTTGAATTGGCCATTGAACTCACAGTGAAATTGATTCCGGGCAAGATGCCCGAAAATCCGCCGAAAGACTATATGGACGTGAACAAGGTTTTGGAGCAGATCGGCTTGACAGACCTGTTTGCCGGCAAGAAGTAAGCCTTGCATCCTCAGGCAATTGAGCGAACTCGCAGCCGCATAGGATAGGGGACGTAGGTTAAAAGGTAAAAATATTAATTCGATTTATCTTTTAACCTACGTCCCCTATTTTACATTTTAAGGAGCAGGATTTTACCCGGTTTCGGGTTTAATTGATACCCCCTTCGCTTTTTATTATCCCTGGTCAACAATTTTACACCATATCAAGCCTTTTTTGGACAACACGCAGATTTTGATACGAGGTGATAAAAAAGGAATAACCAAGAGATAAAACTTGACTAATTTGTCCTGTCAGATTATCACTTTGCCAAAAAACATGGAGAGATGTCCGAGTTGGCTGAAGGAGCGCGACTGGAAATCGCGTGTACTGCCAAAAGTGGTACCGGGGGTTCGAATCCCCCTCTCTCCGCCATTCATTAAGATTATAAAAACCCTATTCTTCGTTTAAGGATAGGGTTTTTTGATTCATTCCATACGATTATACCTTTTTTGCGCTTCTTTATGACCTCTTCCAATTTTTACAGGATGCGATAATCGGTTGTCGATTTAGTTGTCGATTTAGTTGTCGATACCTAAGACGAAAATCAACAAAATATGGCACATTTCAAGTCATGCTTTTATTGGTAACGATCAGAAAATGAGGGCCGTGCTTCATTTTTATTAGCCGGATAATCACTATAAAGTAAGGACATTTCAAGTAGGATAATATCGGCATCCGCTGAGTGTCCTTTTATGATTCAATGCTAAAGCACAACAGCTGCGCTGAAGGCAGTTCTCATGGCCTTTTCTACGTTGCCCACCGCTGCGCAGTCGCCGATCATTACGAATCTCTCAGCGACGTTCCACAGGGGCATGGCCTCATCCTGCCTGCTTCTCATGCCTGCCGCTATTACGACAGTGCCTGCCGCCAGCCTATGCTCATTATTTTCGGCGTCTGCATAAACCACCTCTTCTCCGATACCCGTACAGCGCGCCTTTAAGATGTACCTCAAATTTCTGCCGGCCTTGATCTGCCCTATCAGTCCCTCCCGATAGGAGACCGACGCGTCCGGGGCGAGCCTTTCCTGCATTTCAATCAATGTTGCCTCATGACCGGACATGGCAAGATGCAGGGCAGTCTCGCAGACTACCTGTCCCCCGCCTATAACAATGACCTTTTCAGCCAGGGTGTCTTCCCTCCCGTAAACCTCAGGGGCTGTCATGACATTCTTGCCGTCGATGCCGTTTATGGGGGGAATAAGCGGCTCTGCACCAAGTGCCCCTATGACAATATCAAAGTCCTCTTTTTCCAGACGTGCTGAATCCGCCCGCGTATTCAGAAAGACCTTGACGCCTGATTTTTCAATCTGGCGCACAAGATATCTCCTGAATTTGCTGAGGGAGGATTTAAAGGACACATAATCGGAAAAAATAAGCTGGCCTCCAAGCGCCCCGCTCATTTCATAGAGCGTTACATCATGCCCCCTCTCTGCCGCAATCAGGGCTGCCTCCATGCCTGCAGGACCTCCGCCCACGACTGCAATCTTCTTCCTTGCCCTGGGAGGTTTAACGATCTTTTCCAGCCTGTGTTCCAGCCCTATGGCCGGGTTGACTGAGCAGACATAGGTCCGGTTTTCGATGCAGGCGCTGTCATGGCAGCGCATGCATTTGATGCATGGAACAACGTCTTCGCCCCTTCCCTCATAGGCCTTTGTGCCGAGATCCGGGTCCGCTATCCAGCCGCGGCCCATGCTGATAAAATCCGCCTTTCCAGCGGCGATTATCTCCTCCGATTCATCCAGGTCCTGATTGCCTCCAATGGTTACCACGGGTATCGCGGTCCCACTCTTTTTTATCGCCTCCGCAAGCCGGAGGTTCGGTGCGGTCGGATGAAAACCCATCGGATGTGCATCCGATACGGTGCCGGCGTGCACGTGAAGCAGGTCCACATGTCCCTCAAGCAGCCTGGCGAGCTCGATTGAGTCCTCTATTGTTATTCCGTTGGGGATCGGCTCGGCACCCTCATGCGGAGTTCAATTAAAAAATCTCTGCCGCATCTCTGCCTGATATGGTCAAAGACCATAAGGGGAAAACGCGCGCGATTTTCAACGCTTCCGCCGTATTTATCGGTTCTTTTATTTGTTGCCGGAGACAGGAATTTCGCTCCGAATGTAATGCGGTAGGCCATATGGACCATTACCATGTCATAACCCAGGTCCTGCAATACCCCTGACTGATAGGCGTAACTTTCCGCGAGCTCTTCCATGATATCCTCAGGCATTTCCAGAATGGGGTTGGCAAGTTCAACAGCCTTCCTGGGGATAAAGCTATATTCAGGGTTTTTTGAAGCGCCGTTTATCTCCATTGAAGCCTTTGCGCCATGGAAATGAATAATCTCAGCCAGCTGGGCGAGATAATGCCTGGAGTGGGCGGTATAGATGTCATATGAAATGTGTTCTCCGTCGGAAACTACCGGCAAAGGGCTGATTCCGGTGAGGGTGACCATGGCAGCGCCCCCCCTTGCCCTGTTTGCAAATGTCTCCATGATAGCCCCGGTCGGGAAGGGCTCACCGCCCTGAAGCGCACGGAGCCCCATGGGAGCGGAGAACAGCCTGTTTCGGAAGACGGTTTTGCCTACCTTAAAGGGCGATAAAAGACAGGGGTATCTTTTTAACATCATTGTCACTCCTCGTTATGAGCATTGTTTTGATAAATCTGAAGGATGTCTCTCTGCTTATCAATTATATTAAACTAAAATTTATCATCAGCAATCTAAAATCTTTTCCGTTTTTCCAAAAAGAATACTGTAATTTTTAATAATTTTTGTATAATGCAAATAACTGTAATGAACAAAAGAGCCGGACTGAAATATTCGACGGGTTTTACCCATACAGTTGTTCTTTCTGTAAAGACAGGCGACCAAAACACCTTTTTATTACGTTTTCATTAATATTATGGCTTAAGCACATAGGAGATGAAAATGAACATCCTGTCCTGGTTTATATCTTCTTGGCCACGCATGAGTGTCGATGATCCTGTAGATCTGGAAAGCTGGCGAATCTGGTTTTCAAAAATCGCGGTTATTTTAGGTGTAATCTTCCTGCCGGTAGGAATTGCAGTTTCCTTTCCGGTTTTTATAGCCGACCAGGACCATCTGCTTATAATATTTGACATATGTGCGTGGCTTATTCTGACAACACGCCTCTTCTCTAAAGCAAATTCCTACAAACTCAATACTTATATATTTTTTATCCTCCTCTATACAATGATGATCTATTTTTTTATTGAGCTCGGTCCCACCCATGCCCGTTCGGCATGGCTTATCACATGCGCAGTAGTTGCCGCACTGATGTTCGGCATACGGGGCGCAATAATATCCACCGTTTTAAATATCATAATACTGATTACCCTTTACTGGATGCTCGGTCCCGAAAACGATGCATGGGCAGCAGAGTATTCAGCTTCCTTCAGTAAATGGTTAATGTTCATCGTTAATGTCTCTTTATTAACACTGGCCTCCAGCCTGTCTGTGGGTTTTATGCTGAACAGGCTGGATCGATCCCTTAAGCATGAACGTGCGGTTCAACAGAGACTTGCAGAAGAGAGCGAAAAGCTCCGCGCTGCCAACATCAGCCTCGGGCAAGAGATTGAACAGCGCAAACAGGCTGAAAAAGAAAGAAGCAGATTGGAGGATCAGCTCGGCCGGGCTCAAAAAATGGAGGCCATAGGCACCCTTGCCGGCGGCATCGCCCATGACTTCAATAATATTCTTATGGCAATTATAGGCTTCACTGAGCTCGCCCTGACGGATGCCGGCAAGGGAACAAACCAGGAAAAGCATCTTCACGCGGTTCGCAAGGCCGGATCCAGGGCTAAAGACCTTGTAAAACAGATACTGACCTTCAGCCGCTATTCTGAGCAGGAACTGAGACCTTTACAGCTAAAGACTGTCGTAAATGAGGTCATGAAATTAATCAGGGCAACCCTGCCTTCAACCATACAGATAAAGCAGGACATCAGAAGCGATTCAACGATACTGGCCGACCCGGTTCAGGTACATCAGGTCCTCATGAACCTGTGCACCAATGCCGGGCATGCAATGATGAAGGATGGCGGAATACTTGATGTCAGCCTGGGCGATGTGGAGCTTGATATTGCCTTTTTGAAGGATCATCCTGGAATAATCCCCGGCCGTTATATGAAACTGACTGTAAGAGACACCGGGCACGGCATTTCCCCGGAAATCCTTGACCGGATCTACGACCCCTATTTCACAACCAAGCCGCATGGCGAAGGGACCGGGCTTGGCCTTTCAGTAGTTCACGGCATTGTAAAAAGCTATAAGGGCCTTATCATGGTCATGAGCGAGCCCGGCAAAGGAACAACCTTTGACATCTTTCTGCCTGTCATGGGTATAGATCTCACTTCGGATGAAAGGCCTGATGAGCCACTCCCGTCCGGGAAAGGGCATATTCTCTTTGTTGATGACGAGCCCGCTCTTGCAGAAGTTGGAACTTACATGCTGGAAACTCTGGGATATGAAGTTGCAGCAAAAACATCCAGTGTTGAGGCACTAGAATTGTTCAAGGCTCAACCGGAGAAATTCGATTTGGTCGTCACTGATATGACCATGCCCGTTATGACCGGGGAGACCCTCGCAGGTGAGATTATGAAGGTGCGGGCCGATATCCCGGTTATATTGTGCACAGGCTTCAGCCATCAGATAAATAAGCAGAAGGCTATGCAATTGGGCATCAGGGCCTTTATCATGAAACCTTTCGTATTAAGGGATATCGGCATTGCTGTCCGTGAGGCTCTGGGAAAGCACTAATGCCGTCTTGATTGCATACTGGAGTGAGGGGAAAGAAAGGCCGGGCATGGCCCGGCCTTTGAGGAAACCTTAGAAGCCTCCATCAACAACATATCTTTTAGCCTTGTTGTCATTGCGAAGGGCGAGATTTCTTTCCCTCACCTCTCCGCAATTCAACCTGATGCTATAAGGTATAAACCATCCCACGTATCCTTTGGATTGGAAAGGTTCACCAATGGACATTATCTCAAGACCCGCTAAATAATCCTTTATCTCCTGCTTCATAGGTTCTTGGTCTGTATCCGAAACCGGTAAAAATTTCACTACTTCATCCCAGTCGCCTTTTGAACATGCCTCAAATAAGATAATGGCTGCTTCCTTAGGGGTCATTTTGCTGTATCTGTTATTATCAGATAGGATCTCCGGCTCACCTAGCCAGAACACATCATTCGGCAGATCAAGAACAAAAAGACTTTCTTCAAGCTGTGCGTTATATTCAATTTCCGTGATCTCAAAAACCAGTATCTCTTGTCCTTTTTCTATTACGTAGATTTTGAAGTCTTCAAGCAATTTGGTATCAGAATCAAACTGATAAACCTTTAATGAATCAGAATCACTGATAGATGTGTCCCTTAAATAATCATCCTCGGGGATATCCGTTTTCGCATCAACTTCAAGAATAGTCTTGTCCCTGCCGTCAATCTGTTCATGGCTCAGACGTATCTCCCTGTCAGGGTCATCTTTTGCCTGTTGCAGTTCATTGTCCAAAATCCCCTTTACGTCCAGCAATCGCCCCATCCATGAGTCAAAACAACACCCTAACGGCCCGGCGACCTCCAACCTGTATGCATGAGTTGTAATTTCATTTTCCTTTATAACCAGAGTGGTAGTCTCACCATCCATGACTACATATCTCCCTGCTTTTTCAATACGCCACTTGAGCTTCCCATTATCAACCTGTTTCCACATTTCTATTGGAATAAAATCCAAATTTAAATCTATTCCCACAAAATTATCATTTGGAGAACTTCGCATCCTCGCTTTCATATGGATTAAATTGAGTCCTGTTGCAGCCTTTACTGCCTCAGATAAAACATCCTGGGCCGTTGCGACAGGCTCTGATTTATAAAAAATGGTTATTCCGATTATCACAGCGAAGACCATTGCCGTTGCTGCGCTTAATCTTTTCATCCTGCTTTTCATTATCGACCTCCAGTACTCAAGCCAGGGATTCGGCTTGAGAGTCTTTTTTAATCTTTTATTTTGTTCACAGACAATTCGGTCAAAGACTTTATCTTCGAGGTCGGCCGACCGGTTTCGCCTGCCGGAGAGGACTAATCGTTCCTGAATCTCCATCATCGCGCTGAATTCTTTCTGACACTCGTCACATTCAACAAGATGATTATCGACTAGTGCCTTTTCCTCCTCGGTTAACAGGCCTTCAATATATTGAACAAATTTATCTTTTATTTGCATGCAATCCATATTACGCCTCATTTTTTTCCCTAAGAAAAGATCTAAGCTTTTCATATGCCCTTGAGAGCTGCTTGGTGACTGTGCCTATGGGGACATCGATGGTTTCAGCTATCTGCTGACATGACTGTCCTGAATAAAACCTTAACAGCACAACCTGGCGGTAAGGTTCTTCCAGCAGGCTGACTGCCTCCTCCAGTTTATACTCCTCAGATGCGTCTATGTCCTGACTGGGGGTGTCTTTGAAGCTGTCCAGATCTACAACCTTGTTCCTGTCTCTCAACTGCTCCTTTGCCACCCTGTCGGCAATGCCGATCAGCCATGAATGGAATTTATCAGGGCTTCTCAGGGTGGAGAGATTGAAATAGGCCCTAACAAAGGTCTCCTGGGCTGCCTCATCGACAAGGTTTCTGTCTCTCAGCCTTCCTGAAAGAAAGGCCAGGATACCGGGCTGATAACGCCTGATAAGATGACGGAACTCATCAGGTCTGCCGTCAAGACACTGCCGGATAATAGACTGGTCATTTTCCGCCATCATCACCTCAAGGTTCCTCTCAACAGAATTTTGAACGTTCAATATATAGTGAAAAAATATGCGATTTTACGACATTAAAAGATCTTTTATATCTCCTTTGTTGAAAATCATAACATTGACAAAAATATTGTAAAGGCATAAAATCTGGCCAGACTGGACATATTTATCAGGAGGTGTTCTATGGAAAATGTTTGGCAGCTTCAGAAAGCTAAAAACAAATTCAGCAATCTTGTAGAAAAGGCGCAGCATGAAGGTCCGCAATTTGTCACAAAGCACGGGAAAGAGTCCGTGGTCGTGCTGTCCGTCGAGGATTATCAAAAAATCTGCAAACCGCAATCTGATTTACTGGAATTTTTTAAAGGCTCTCCATTAAAAGGCGTTCAATTGAAGCTTGAAAGAGATAAATCTATGCAAAGGGAAATAGATTTATGAAATACCTCCTTGATACATGCATCATTTCAGAAATGTTTAAACCTAAACCGGAAAGGAATGTTGTCGAGTGGTTGCTGGATCAGAATGAGACAGACTTATACGTCTCCGTATTGACCTTTGGTGAGCTTCACAGAGGCATCGAGAGACTGCCTGTATCAAGAAAAAAAGAAGGCCTTCATGCCTGGGTAGAAAATGATCTAAAGGAGAGATTCTTAAATAGGACACTAGATATCAACATCATGGTTGCAAAAACCTGGGGCAGGATACAGGGCCTTGCCGAAAAAAAAGGCAAACCAATGCCTGTAATTGATTCCCTGATTGCGGCTACAGGTATAGCCTATGGCTTGATAGTCGTTACCAGAGATACGGCAGATATGGAGGAAAGCGGCGCAGGGCTGTTCAATCCGTGGATACAATGAAAAAATATTATTCAAGGGCAACAAATGGAAGTAACCGCCGAAAAAAGTAATAATCATGGGCACGATCACCATGAACACCTGCACCAAAGAAAAAGCGGCTTTTCCTATCAGCGTATGTGGTGGGCTCTTATCATCAACCTGGCGTTTCTTGTTGTTGAGGTGATCGGCGGCATAGTTACAAATTCCCTTGCCCTGCTGGCCGATGCGGGGCACATGGCGACCGATGTGGGGGCCTTGATTCTCGCGCTGTTAATGGCCCACATCTCCAGGCGCCCTGCCACGCCTGAGCGCACCTTCGGCCTGTTGAGGGCAGAGGTCCTCGGTGCCTTTGCAAACGGCGCTGCCCTTGTCCTGATTGTAGGGCTAATATTCTGGGAGGCATGGAAGCGGCTCGGAAATGTCAGCCATATAGACGGCCCTTTAATGCTGATAATAGCCTTTGTAGGGTTTCTGGCCAACCTTATGAGCGCCCTTATTCTGGCAAAGGGCCGCAAAGAAAATGTCAATATGCGCGGGGCTTTTCTTCACATGGTGGCGGATGCCATGGGCTCGATAGGCGCTGTTATCGCAGGGTCGGTAATCTGGCTGACCGGGTGGTATCCCATTGACTCCATCGCCAGCGTTGTAATAGGGCTCTTGATACTCTGGAGCAGCTGGGGCTTTCTCGGGGAGACCATGAACATACTCCTTGAGGCCACACCGGGAAACATTGATTTTCTTGAAGTAAAGTCATCACTGGAGGCCATTGAACATATAGAGGAGGTGCATGACCTCCATATCTGGACGATCACCTCCGGAATGCCGGTGCTGTCGGCGCATATCTCTCTTGCATCCTGCTGTTCGGAGACAACCCACTGGCAGAAATGCCTTGAACAGGCCCAGAAACTTTTAAAGGACCGCTTCGGGATTGAGCATACTACATTGCAGGTGGAGGGAGACAATTCATCATGTGAGAAGTCCTGCGGGCTTGGGAATGGGGATGGGACAGGGAGGAGCTCTTAAAATAGAAGCAAAAGAAAATCTTTCACGAGACCCCACCTTAATCCTCCCCTGAAAGGGGAGGAAATCTTTAGGAAGCAATTTGGTGAGGTTACTCCTCCGCCTCTTCCTTCGAGGATGATTTGCCGACAAATATATATTTGAAATACTCACCGGCCAGTTCGCCTTCCTGGATCTCATTATACTTCTTCAGGGCCATTACATACCAGAGGACCCTGTCTCCTGAAAGCCCTGTTGCGGCAGCCATCTCAGGGACTGTCTTCGGACCGCCCTTCAATTCCTTTTTGATAAGATTGATCTCCTGGTTCTGCTTTTTCAGGCGCTCTTTATTCCGGTCAAGAATCTCCTTGCGCTCTTCCCTGAGTTTCTTAAGCCTTTCCTTGTCATCCTTTGCGGATGAATCATCCTGCTTCATTTTGGACGTCTCCCTTGTGATAATGGCTGAAATTAAGGGCGCCTGTCACCTGCGCATTTATCTCTTTGTTGGCATAATGAGCTAGCGTTATGGCATTGCCGGGGCAGACCGATACGCACGCGCCGCAACCGTAGCATGCAGCCGGATTGATATAGGCGCCGGACTCAAGGATAACAGGCACATCGAATGGGCAGGTCCTTACACAGGTGAGACAGGAGGCGCATTTGCTCTGATCAACACTTGCAACAAAGGGCTCAAGCTCCACCTTGCCTCTTGAGAGTATGATGGCAACCTTGGATGCCGCCGCAGAAGCGCCTGATGTGGCTTCTGTTATATCCATCGGCGCCTGGCATGTGCCGGCCAGATAAATTCCTGTGGTAAAAACCTCAACGGGCCTCAATTTGGGGTGGACCTCAAGGAGAAAACCGTCCGCTCCGCAATGGATCTTGAACAGGTCAAGCAGGTGGTCGATTTCGCCGGGTTTCATGCCTGTCGCCAGTACAACCAGATCAAGGGGACTTCCAGCTCTTCGTCGGCAAGAAGGCTGTCTTTCACCATTACGGAAATGGCGTAGCCGTCCTCTGTGTTTTTCTGAACCCTGGGGGCATTCTCCACCTTGAAACGGATAAAGCGCACGCCCATCTCCGATGCCTTAAGGTAGATCTCTTCGTGGCCTTTTCCGTAAGTCCGTATATCACGATATATATGGAAAATTTCTGTCTCGGGATGCCTTTTTTTTATATCTGTGGAGGCATTGAGAATAGCCGTGCAGCAGGTCCTGGAACAGTTTTCCTGCAGCCGGCCCTTTTCATCAGGCTCATGTATGCCCTGCACCTGCCTGGACCCAACGCAGTGGACCATTGCCATGCTCTTTATCTTCCTCCCGCCTATCTCCAGATATCCCCCATCTTTTTTCTCCTGCGACATGGTCTTGAAAAGATCCATGAGGGTTATTACTTCGGGGAAGTCGACGTATCTGTATTCGCCTTGCCTGGGGGCGTAAAGGGAAAAACCGGTCGCCAGCACGATGGACCCTGTTTGAAATTCTATAACCTCCGTTTCCACTGGAGGTTTCACCGGGAATATCCCTGTAAATGGGATGAAATCCGTCCCGGGATTAAGAGCCCTGTCCGCAAGGACAGGATACAGGGCATGGTCCCCGGAAGACAGGGGCCGTCTTTCAACCTTCAGGTTAAAGTTTCCAATATAACCGTCCTGGGACGTGACCTCGGCGCATGTGTATATGTCAATGCCGGGGGTTGACATCAGCCTTTTTGTGAGTTCGGTAAGGATGTCGCCGGCCTTTTCTCCGGATGGAAACAGGCTGTCAAGGGCCGCTACATGTCCTCCCAGAAAAGGACTTTTTTCAATGAGTGCAACTCTCAGACCCTGGACGGCCAGATCAATGGCAGCCTTAATGCCTGCAACCCCACCGCCGATTACCGTGGCATGATCTGTCACCTGAACTGTAATAGGCTCAAGGGGCGGAATCTCCCTTGCCTTTGCCACAGCAGCGGCTACCATGGCTATAGCCTTTTCTGTAGCGGCAGGGGCTTTATGAACATAGCTGACATGTTCCCTGATATTGGCATGGATATAAAGGTATGGATTCAACCCCGCCCTCACAAGGGCATTCCGAAAGGTAGTTTCATGAAGACTGGGGGCGCAGGCCGCTACTACCACGCGATTGATCTTCCCGCTTTTTATACTTTCAATCACCAGGTCCTGGCCGGGGTCGGAGCACATGAACATATTCCGCTGTGCAAGGGTTACCCCGGGCATATCAAGGGCGGCAGCGACCACCTTTTCCACGTCCACGGTGTTGGAGATGTTTCCTCCGCAGTGACAAACAAAAACTCCTACCCTGGCTTCATCGTTCCCGTCACTGTTTTTTTTGTCATCGGTCATTCGTTTACAACCTCATAGTAATATTAAAATCAGCCGATTATTGTTTTCATAGTCTATGCAGCTGTCTTATTCTTTTGATCGAGGGATTTGATAAAGTTGGATGCCTCCATTGACGCCGCCCCCGCTTCAATAATGGAGTCAACAATATCCTTTGGGCCGGATATGGTCCCGGCAATGAAAACACCTTCCAGGTTGGTGAGGGTTGCCGCGCTCCTCGGGCGGGCCTGGGCGAGAAATCCGTCATCCGTCTTGTTCAGTGCAACCTTACCGTCAGGATTCCAGGCCGGGATTATTGCAAGACTGAGAACAACAAGGTCAAACTCCTCTTCTATAATGCCTTCAGTCCCTTCCTGGTCTTCATAACGCAAAATTACGCTCTGTCCGGGACCGCTCCCCTTGATGATCGGCTTCGCCTTTATGAATTTTATACCTTTGTCCATGGCGTTTCTTAAAAATGGCTCATAGTTCTTGCCAAAGGCGCGCAGGTCGATATAGAAGATGGATATCTCTACGTCAGGCAGTTCATGCTGGATAAGGAGGGAATTTTTAATGCTGTACATGCAGCAAACCCTGGAACAATAAGGAACGCCAAGGGTCTGATCCCTGCTGCCGGCGCAGAGGATAAATGCTATTTTTTTAGGCTCTTTGCCGTCGCCCGGGCGTAGCACCCTCATGTATGGACCGCTTGGCGCAATTATGCGCTCCACATGGAGGGCTGTTATAATGTTCGGATTGTCTGCGGCCTCTCCGTATGCCCTTTTCGCAAACTCCTCAAGCAGCTGGTAGCCCGTTGACATGATAACGGCCTTTGCCTTAAACTCAAGGGGTTCAGGCTCCTGGAAATAATCAACAGCATGGGTGGGGCATATCTTGCTGCACCTGCCGCAAAGGGTGCAGCTTTCGGTGTCAAGCAGGGCTATCTGGGGGATTGCTGTCGAAAAGGGAATGTATATAGCCTTCCTGGCGCTCATCCCCCTTTGTTCGCTGTCTGAAGCCAGTACCGGACAGGCATACTCACATTGTCTGCATCCTATGCAGGCGCTGATGCTCACATAACGGGGTCTGCGGATAACACGCACACTAAAAAGCCCTTCCGGCCTTTCAACCGACTCCAGGTCACACATAGTATAGATGGTGATGTTTTTATGATGGGCAACAGCAGCCATTTTGGGGGTCGTGATACAGGAGGCACAGTCGAGCGTAGGGAAAACCTTGTCAAATCTTATCATCTTCCCGCCGATTGTAGCGTCTTTTTCTATGATAGCAACCTTGAACCCCTGATCTGCAAGATCAAGCGATGCCTGCATCCCGGCAATCCCTCCTCCAATTACTATCGCATCATATGAACCGGAGACATTAAGTGACATAACAGCACTTTCACCCTTTCGTGATAAAAACCTGAGGGTCTTTCCAGAACTATGACTGGCTTGAACCCAAAGAATATTTGACAGAGACAGAACAGATTTATCAGTTAAAGAATTTTACATATTATAATTGAAAATTTGTGTCAAGAAAGATCAGATTCACCGAACAGCAATTGAGGGCATAACGTATTGATATATTACTGCATATTTTGAAGACAACCCGAAATAACCTGATTTGAACAATTAAGGCTGAATTATTCTGCGGCAGGATCAGGGCCTTCCCTAAAAAAAACCCCGACCGTTTGGTCGGGGCAACCGGATTAGCCGTTACTTTATTTTTTTTCCTTCTTCCTCCAATTAATGGACGGAACGATTTTTTTAAATGTAACGCGCAATCCAGAAAGTCATTATATAAAAAACAGGACCGTCTGCACAACCTGCCCTGTCGTCAGCTTGCATATCCTGATGACCACATGCTGAAAGGTATAAGATGCCAGTCTATAGGACTGTAGGGCCATGACAGCATTACATCGCGCTGGTCCTCCATTATCTCAATCCCCGCCAGGTAATGGCCTCTCAGGCGGCCAGAATCCTGCCTCTGCAGATATGTAAGTTCGGAATAGAGGTCCTGATAGGGGTTTCCAAGATCATGAGAATAGTATCTCATTTTCAATCTGTCTCCGGTTTTTATCCGGTTCAGGAGATCCGAGGTCTCCTTGATCAAAACAGACAAGTTCCCATATTCGATATCCCAGATCTTGAATTGATAAACTGTATTCAGTCTGTAGACAGGAATTTCCACGCTGTAATACTGTTCAAGATCTCTTCCGGCACTGTCAATATTATAAAAAAATCTCTCAGCTGCGGAACTCTTCATAGGCACCTCCTAATAATTATGTATAATTATACATACTTTAATTTCTATGTCAATATATTTTTATCAATTTATCTAATTATTTTTTATTTAAGTATATATTGGGGTTAATGATGATATATTTACAACATATTGTATAACACCCCCCATTTCTGCCGACTTCTCGGCAATCACCCATAAAAAAATGAGCCCACCAAGGCCACGTTAAGACGGGGCAGGAAATACCCGTGCAGGCAGACACCCTGCCGCTCTCAAACTTTATCCACAGTTGATGGATTCCGGCATACTGTTTTAAGCAGGCCATTAACAGCATCGATAGAAATCTGACGTTCCGTTGGAAATTAAGTCAGTTTTTCCCCAGAACTTTAAAAAAATGAAAAAACCCCGGCATTCAAACCATATAAACAGTTCAAACACTGCCGGCCCTAATTAATCCGGACCCGGGGGCTTGAATAATATAATAAGCTGAATATATTAATAAATAAGCGCGACTAGAACACAGCAACAAGAGATAAGACCCGGGCAAAACATGCACGGGAACCTATACATGTCACGCATGTGCCCTTCCTGGCATATAATGTGCTTATTACCCATGGGTACAACTTCCTGGTTTCTGTAATGCTCAATTTTTTAACCGCTTTTTTTTAGACAGAATCGGATAAGCATTAAAAATTTAAGCATCCGTCAGTAAAAACCGATAAAACATAAAGAATTAGGTCAACTTAGCAGGAGTAACACATGAAGGTAAGATGCTCAAATTGCAAAAAGGAGTTCAACCTGCCGGATGAACGGCTCCCGAAAGGGAAACAGATAGCCTTTCCATGCCCCAGTTGCAAGGCGCTTATCGAGCTTGATCTGAGGCAGAACCAATCGGCGGAGGCGGCTTCCACAACCGGAGAGGAACAGAAAAATCATCTTACAGGCGAGGCATTGAAAAAAAAGATCCTGAGGAATGTAAAGGACCTGCCCCCGATGCCCCAGACCGTATTAAAGGCCAGAGAGATCATCGCTGACCCCAAGTCGGATTTCAAGGAACTTGCGGAGCTCTTTGAAACAGATCAGGCAATCGCCGCAAAGATACTTAAGCTTGCCAACTCACCCTACTATGGAATGGGCGGAAAGGTCTCGTCAATCCAGCGTGCCTCTGTGATACTTGGACACAAGACCCTGGGTGAAATTATCGCGATGGGCGGGGCGTCAAGCCTTCTCGGCAAGAGGCTTGACGGCTATGGCCTTGATGCGGGCGCCCTCTGGAAACACTCTCTTGCAGTTGCATTCGGATCAAGAATCATAGCACAGAAGATTGATCCTTCATTGTTGAATGACGCCTTTACATCAGGGCTGATACATGATACCGGCAAGCTGATCCTGGATAAACACATCTCCGAGCGGTGGGACAGATTCGAGGCATTCATGGCAGACGGCAATGAGTCGTTTCTGAGCGCCGAAAAGGCCATCCTTGAATTTGACCATGCCGAGGCGGCCTATGAGGTCTGCAAGGAATGGAACATCCCCAAGACCCTGACAATCGCCATAAGATATCACCACTTCCCTTCCAGGTCCCATGAAAGCGTCCTGGCCTACATTGTCCATGTCGCAGACGCGATAGCAATGATGACCGGTCTCGGGCTGGGCGTTGACGGCGCCTTTTATAAAATGGATGAGAACGCCATGGAATTTCTCGGGCTGAAAGAAGAGTTAATAAATGACATTATGGTTGAAGTGCTGAGCGCCGCACAAAAGATTTCAGTTTAGGCATTTTTCAATATATAATCCGGAATACAGGGGCCACCGCGCCCTGATATGAGCGAAAAGAGACAGGGATTAAAAAGGAACTACGGATGGGAAAAATCAACGAGCAGCACTTATTGGATGAGATCCGGTTTGATATCGGCGTTAAGGATTTGATAAAGGGAAAACTTGTTCTTGCCGCCCTTGGGCACGTGAGCAGGGACACTCAAAAGCAGGCCCTTAATGAAGTAATGGCCGCTGATGACAGCTTCGCCATCCCTCTTCTTGCCGGTTTCGTCGCAGGAAATCCCGATCTTGCCGTTATTTTCCCCCATGTCAGGGAAACCATGTTTTCAAAGGTCCTCGACAATCCTGATATACTCCTTGATGTGATCCCGAAAACAAAGGATCATGCGAGCAGAATTTTAATGGCTGAGATAGCCGGAGAAATCAGGTTTACAAAGGCCGTCCCCCTGCTCCTCGATTTACTGACAAAGGAAAAGGATCTGAAGCTGATTGAAACTGTTATATCTTCCCTGGGAATGATAGGAGACCCTGCCGCCGTATCTTACGTCAGCGAACATCTTTACTCCAGCAACAGGGATATTGTCACGGCATCTGTTACGGCGCTTGGCGAAATCGCCACTCCGGAGGCGCTGCAAAAGCTCCTGGACAGGCTTGGAGGAGAAACAGATATCGACCTCATGATCATGGATGTCATCGCAAAGATCCAGACTCCTGAGGCTATTGAAAAGCTTAATGACATCCTTAGTTCAAAATTTGTGCACCTTAGAACCGCCGCCAAGAAGAAACTCGGCGAGATAGGTGTTATGAGCGTCCGCGTACTTGTCAAAAACCTGCTAAGGGATGATACGGACCTTGTCATCCACTCCTTAAACGTCCTGGGAGACCTGGGAGACGGCGCCGCGATTGCCCCTATTCGAAAACTCATCTTCAATGAGCCCAAGGACCCGAACATCCGGTTCGCGGCATATGAAGCCCTGGGACGACTTCCTCTTGATAAAAACTCCTTTACCCTGGCTGCCGGACTAGAAGACGCGGTCGATAATGTCCGTGACGCTGCTGCCAGGGCCATAAACCATAACTACAACCCCGTCCTGGCCGGGGGCGTAAGAAACCTTACCCGGTCAGGAAACGCAATGGCTATAAAGATCATTTACACAATAATCAACGCTCAGTGCGAGCACATTTTCCTCGATCTCATAGAAGAGGATTATTTCAAGACTCCGGCGATCAGATACCTTTCGTCCAAGGCACACCCTGATATCAAGGCCTCATTTTCAAGACTGCTTTCAAGAGCCGGCTACAGTGATCTGGCAAAACAGATCAGCGTTAAAAAGGAAGAAGACGGCAAAGGCAGGCTGAAGGTGTTCGCAGTGGATGACTCAAGGATGATTCTAAATATTTACAGGGCCGTGCTGCATAATTTAGGGTGTGAGTCCCAGCTCTTTGAATTCCCGGCAAGCGCTACAGAACGGTTAAAATCGGAAATACCTGACATTATCTTTACAGATTTGAACATGCCCGACATCTCCGGCATCGATCTTACAAGGGAGATCCGCAAAAAATATACCAAAGATAAACTGCCTGTTATCATGGTGACGACCCAGGATGAGGAGCGGGATAACAAGGCCGCCTATGATGCCGGGATAAACGGCATCATGAGGAAACCCTTCTCCGAGGCGCAGATTAAAAACGTGCTTGATGAATTCGCAAGAAAAAAGGCCAAAGAAAAATAAATTTCACCTGCGAAAGAGACGCCCAATGCCTGATCTTACATTGAATGAATACAGGGATATTTCCGAAGACGCCCTGAAACACCTTATAATTGAGGAAGAAAGGAAAATGTCCGGCGCTGCCTGCCATGAGAAAGGCGCTGTTAAAAAGGCCTCCTGTCTAACCTTTTTTTTATTATTAAGGGACATATTAAACAGGGGGCTGCACTCATTAACACTTCATTAGATCCCATCATGCCGGCCTTAAAATAGTGCTATCAGCATACAAGTTCTAACTTGACTTGGATTGTCGATTTGGGCAATGATTAGATCCACCGTATTTAGAAACCTGTACATTCCGTTTCCATCAAGCCTTGAATGATGGAATTTTTATCAACAGTTGATGCTATAATATATCGATTATATAACCCCGGAGTCTGAGCATGAATATTAACGATGATAACACCCCTGCCAATTTTATAGAAAGCATAATTGAAGAGGATATGCAGACAGGCAGATTCGGCAGGCGCGTTCATACCAGGTTCCCGCCGGAACCTAACGGGTATCTTCATATAGGCCATGCCAAGTCCATATGCCTTAATTTCGGCCTTGCTGAAAAGTATAAGGGCCTGTGCAACCTCCGTTTTGATGACACCAACCCGGTCAAGGAGGAGGAGGAGTATATTGAATCCATTAAAGAGGACGTCAAATGGCTGGGATTCGACTGGCTGGACAGGATGTATTACGCGTCCGACTACTTTGACAGGCTCCATGAATTCGCCGTTAGCCTGATCAGGTCAGGCAAGGCCTACGTTGATGACCTGACCGCCGACGAGATAAGGGAATATCGCGGCACGCTTACCGCGCCAGGCAAGGACAGCCCCTGTCGCAACCGGTCAGTGGAGGAGAACCTGGACCTCTTTGGACGCATGACAAGGGGGGAATTCAGGGACGGGGAAAAGGTCCTCAGGGCTAAGATCGATATGGCATCGGCTAACCTGAACATGAGAGACCCCGTGATGTACAGGATACTGCATGCCGGGCATCACAGGACAGGGGATAAATGGTGCGTATATCCCATGTATGACTTTACGCACGGACAGTCCGATTCAATAGAAGGGATAACCCATTCCATATGCACGCTGGAATTCGAAGACCACCGCCCTCTCTATGACTGGTTTGTAAAAGAACTGGATATATATCATCCCCAGCAGATCGAATTTGCAAGACTCAACCTGACACACACCGTGATGAGCAAACGCAGGCTCCTCCAGCTCGTGGAAAGAGGCTATGTAAGCGGATGGAACGACCCGCGCATGCCGACCATCTCAGGGCTCAGAAGGCGCGGCTACACGCCTGAATCCATAAGGACATTCTGTGAGCGGATCGGCGTGGCCAAGAGGGACAGCATGATCGACACGGCGTTCCTTGAGCACTGCCTGCGGGAGGATCTTAATAAAAGGGCGCCGAGGATGATGGCGGTCCTGAGGCCCCTGAAGGTTACTATAGACAACTACCCTGATGACCTCAACGAGGAGCTGGATTCCGTTAACAACCCGGAGGACCCATCCATGGGGGCAAGGAAAGTCCCGTTTTCAAAGGTCATATATATCGAGCAGGAGGATTTCCAGGAAGATCCTCCGAAAAAATTCTACAGGCTCGCACCGGGCAGGGAAGTAAGGCTCAGGTACGCCTACTTCATCAAATGCACCGATGTGGTAAAGGATAAAGACACCGGTGAGATTATTGAATTGCATTGCACCTATGACCCGGCTACAAAAGGCGGGGATGCCCCTGACGGCCGAAAGGTAAAGGCAACCCTGCACTGGGTATCGGCCAGGCATGCCTTCAACGCGGAGGTCAGGCTGTATGATCACCTTTTCCTGATGGATAATCCCATGGATGACAGGGACGGCCTGGATTTCTTTGAAAAGGTAAACCCCAAATCCGTGGAGAAATTGGTCTCATGCCGGCTTGAACCTGCCCTGAGGGAGGTCAAACCGGGTTACAGATGCCAGTTTGAAAGGCTCGGATATTTCTGCGCCGATTCGGTTGATTCATCCGTGAATAATCCCGTTTTTAACCGGATTGTCTCCCTCCGCGACACATGGGCAAAGGTTCAGAAGACACAGGGAGACGGTTGAAAGGAGGATGATGCCTCTTTCAAGGATAATACATTTTCTTCAACATGACCTGTGGCGGATACCGCTGGAGTCCCTTTCCCCTATTAAATCTTTTTTCCTCAGGCAGGTCAGGATCGTTTTTCTTGCCTTCCGGGGGTTTGATGAAAACAAGTGCGCCCTGAGGGCGTCAGCCCTGACATTTTATTCCCTCCTTTCCGTGGTCCCCTTTGCGGCCCTTGCCTTCGGGATTGCCAAGGGATTCGGGATACAGAGCCTCCTTGAGAGCGAGCTGATAGAGAAGATGAAAGGCCAGGAGGAGGCGTTCAGGTACATAATCTCATTTGCGAATTCCGCCCTTGAGGACGTAAAGGGAGGATTTATCGCAGGTGTAGGCGTAGCAGTCCTTATTTTTCTCATCATAGGACTGCTGGGCAATATAGAAAAATCCTTCAATGAAATATGGGGTGTAAGACAAAACAGGACCATTGGAAGAAGGCTCAGCAATTATCTTTCGATCCTTTTTGTAGCTCCGATTCTTTTCATAATATCAAGCAGCATTACAATATTCATTTCCGCCCGGATTATACACTTTACCCAAAACGTGGACCTGTTAGGTCCTGTCAGCCCCCTGATAATGCTGGGCCTCAAGATCCTCCCCTACTGTGTCGTATGGCTCCTTTTCATTTTTATCTACATGTTCATGCCCAATACAAAGGTCAGGTGGAGCTCCGGAATTCTGGGAGGCATTGTAGCCGGAACTGCCTTTGAAGTACTGCAATGGGGCTATATTGTATTCCAGGTAAAGGTGTCCAACTACGGGGCGATCTATGGAGGATTCGCGAGCCTGCCCTTTTTCATGGTATGGCTTCAATTGAGCTGGCTTATTGTGCTCTTCGGCGCTGAGATATCCTTTGCCCATCAGAACGTAGGGACCTATGAGCTTGAGCCCGAGTCCCTGGGCGCCAGCGTGTCCACAAAAAGATTGATTGCGCTGTCCATATGCCATCTGTGCGTCAAAAGGTTTATGAATGGGGAAAGTCCCCAGACCGCATCAGAGATAGCAAAAGCCCTTGAAACGCCGATCAGGCTGACCCGTCAGCTGCTCTATGACCTCGTGAGCTGCGGCATACTTTCCGAATCCATCGGGAAAGAGGAAAGGGTTATATTCTACCAGCCTGCCCGCTCGCTGGACAGCCTGAGCATCAATTTTGTCGTCAGTTCCCTGAACGCACTGGGCAGCGAGGAGATCCCCATCACCCGTTCATCGGAGATACAAAGGATATCAAAATGCATGGAGGATTTTTCAGGGATAGTTGAAAATTCAGAGGCCAACCTGCTATTAAAGGATATTTAATTCTGACCAGCTATGCCCGGTTAGGATTTTGCACTAGCATGCATCCTCGTCATGGGAAGCCCAATTTTTTAAATTGAAATGGTGCGGCCCGCTGAGGATTAAGCATCAAGCCTGTAAAGCGGGCGGAAAGGGATCTCAAATGCTAAAGGGGGGTGAGGTCCCGGCAGATATTATTGATCATACCCGCCCGCTTTAGATCACCTTTGTTCCGGAATGTTGCATCCAATCCATTTCAATTAAAAAAATTGGACCTCCCATGACATCTATACCGGTTACTACTCCCTGCAAAATCCTAACCGGCCATTGCTGAATTCTGACCTGATCTCAGGCAGGTATTAGAGACGACATGTTTACCAGATTGATCTTGGAACCGTAGAGGCTTTTCTTAAAAAGCCTGATGGCCTCCGCCGTTTCAGGGAAGGGGTGGCCTATGCCTACGGCAGCCCCGGTCCTGAGGGCGCGGCTCCTGAGTTTTTCAAGCTGCACGGAAATTGCGGAAACATCGAGCACACTGTCCAGGAAGATATGCCTCCTGGCAGCGGCCACATTAAGGCTTTTTGCCGTCTGGTATCCTGTTGAGTGGTTTGTTGTAAGGCTGTCCACAAAGAAAAGCCCCTTGCCTTTTATGGTCTTGATCACATCACTCATCTCCCTCTGGCATTCTGTGAACCTTGAACCCATGTGATTGTTGATGCCCAGCGCAAAGGGGAATTCGGACATGTTTTCCTCCATTACCTCGGTTATCCTTGCCCCGTCATCACCCACGAATACCGCGCCGGGTCCTGGATCAACACTCGCGTCGGCCGGCTCCATGGGCTGATGGAGCATTACCTCATATCCAAGGGAATGGACCCTTTCAGCCAGATTTATGGACATAGGAAGCCTCGGGAGAACGGCAAATGTCATAACAGTCTCAAGCTCAAGAAACATGTCGAGGCGTTGTCTGCTGAAACCGATGTCATCAATTATCAGGGCGATTTTGGGTTCACAGGCGGAAGATTCACAGGCAAAGGCGAATGATAAGGAATTTAAACCCAGAAGGCTTCCTATGGAAAAAGCAGCGCTGGTATATAAAAATTTCCTCCTACCCATTGCCGCTTCTTTTCTTAACATAAAATGACCTTGTCACTGGAAAGATTTTAAAAAGCTAATCTTGTCTACATCTGCTTGCGGTACAAGTCAAGTAAAAATACTATATATTGTATTTATCCAGGGGTTCTTTAACTTTGTTGACAAAGGGTTCCATGGTTATTATTATTGAAACTTAATCGCAACAGGAGACAGGCATGAACGGTGAAATTGATCTATTCAGGACCTTCATTTCGGAAAAAGGCCTTCGCAACACCCCTGAAAGGGAGGAGATAATAGAAGAGATCTTCTCCAGCCATAATCATTTTGACGTGGATGAACTGTATCTCAGGCTGAAACATAACGGCAGCAAGGTATCCAAGGCCTCGATCTACAGGAATATACCCCTCATAATGGAATGCGGGCTGATCAAGGAGGTATGGTTTGAAGACGGGCATATGCACTATGAACACATATACGGACATGGGCCCCATTGCCATCTGAGATGCATACGATGCGGAAAGGTCGTGGAATTCGTTGACCAGGGGCTGAAAACCATTGAAGAAAGAATAGCGGACGAGAACGAATTTCAGATCATTGACCACCGCCTGGATATAACGGGTTATTGCTCCCAGTGCAGGACCGGGGATTAGGATTTCAGGTTTATGTTTAAAGAAAACACCCATGAAAAGAAAAATTTTAAGTCGCTTATAGAGAGCGATGAAATCGGCAGGATCGAAGACAGGCTCAATGTCATTGACCTATTTCTTAAGACCGAGGAACACATTACCCTTGAGGATCTTATCTCTTTGTTAAAAAGCAAGGGTTATGAGTATGACCAGGAATTTGTCAAACTCTGCCTGAACAGGTGGGTTGAACTGGGGTTTGCACAGAAAACAACCTTTGAGGGTCAGCCGCCCAGGTATGAACACCGGCATCTGGGCAAACATCATGACCATATGATCTGCACAAAATGCGGCAGGATAATGGAGTTTAAGAATGACGAACTGGAGATGCTGCAGGAAAAGATAGCAGCCCGTGCAGGGTTTCATATACTGCAGCACAAGATGGAGATATACGGCCTCTGCTCCCGGTGTCTGGCGGCAAGAAGCGACCTGATGCCCCTTTCCTCCGCAAAGACAGGAGAAGAGGTTTATATAAAAGAGGTGGTCGGGGGCGGCAACGCAAAGGCAAGGCTGATATCCATGGGCTTCAGCCCCGGAGACCGCCTTGAAATAATCAATAATGACGGCGAAGGCAGGCTTATTGTGGGCAGGGGCAGCAGCAGGCTCGCATTGGGAAGGGGCATGGCGGAGAAAATTATCGTATCTATGGGGAGGCAGAGAGCGGGAGGAGATTTAATGAGCCCGCAAAAAGGTCGGCCCGTCTGGAGGTTTTTTCAGGATCGTTGAATCATGCTATCTTTTTGAGAAGTTTCCTGGCATTATCCCTGATATACCGGATAAGCCTTTCAAAGAAACCCCTGTTGATATACTCTTCTTTTTCTTCCATGCTGACCATCTCCGGGTTATACTTCAGTTTAAGTTTGATAATAGAGTCAAAATCGTCCCTGACAAATCTTTTAAAGATCATGGTCAGGGGAAAAACCCCGAACTCACCGGCGGAGATGGAGGCAGACCAGTCAACTAAATATGGCATCCCGTCATTTCCAACGATTATGTTCGGCGCCCTCTTGAGATCACAATGCGCAAGACCCGCGGCATGGATGGTCCGTAACAGGTCATGAAGATCCATGTAAAATTTTTCCGGTATGCCGGTCGTCTTATGGACAGACTTGATGCTTTCCCCGGAGATCTCCTCCATAATAACGGCCAGGCCGTCGATCGAGCCATAGAAGACAGGAACCCCTTTTATTCCTTCCAGTTTTTCATAGGCCTTTTTCTCCCTCCAGACAAGAAACCTCCCGGCCGTATTTCTGTATATAAACCCGTTAACCGAGAAGTCCTTGACAACAGCCCTTTTCCCGTTTTCTTCTATAACACGAAGCAAAGGCCTTGTATTTGAAGGCTTCCTCAGGACCCCGCATTGTCTTTCAGGCAAATCGGATAATTTAAGAGACTCAAACATTGATTATTAAAATCCTTACACATCTGTTCTTAACTAAAGTTTTAAGCAGGAATTTAATGCTTGTCAACGCATAAAATTTTTGCGGTTTGATACTATCCCATAATACAATTTTTTTGCAAAGCCCTTTTATATATGATAGTTATATCAATCGGATCTCGGGGACAGGATATTAAAAATGACTGCTGGAAACAGGTGGAAGGATCATTATACTGATCGCGCCAGGGAAGAAAACTGGCTTGCCCGATCGGTATACAAACTGGAAGAGATAGATAAAAAGTACAAGTTAATAAAACAGGGATCACGCATACTTGACCTTGGATGTTATCCGGGATCTTGGACTCAGTTTTGTATAAAGAAGGCAGGACAGGGGGGGAAGATTATCGGCATTGATCTTCAAAGACCTGACCATGTTTCCTCACCTAATTTCCGGTTTATCCAGGCGGATATCCTTGCCTTTAATGCTGAGGATATTTCCCTGGACACAGGGAAAATCGACCTGGTTATAAGTGATCTAGCCCCTCAGACCACCGGCAACAAATTTGCTGATACCTGCGGGTCCATGGCCCTTGCAGAAAAGGCCCTTAAAATCGCAGTTTCCGTCCTTAAGAAAGACGGACATTTTATATGCAAGGTCTTTGAGGGAGAGGATTTTAAATCCTTTAGGGATAAGGCCTCAGGATATTTCGATCAGACGCGGATACTGCGGCCTTCGGCGGTTCGCAAGAGGAGCAGGGAGGTTTACCTGATCGGACTGAAATTCGTAAAAAAGTCAATTGATTAAACAGATTATTAGGGTTATAAAACAGATTTAAGATTAATTGCTTAATCATTTCACCAATCAATTATTTTCACCGGTTTTAATCAGGAGGTATGAGATGTCCGGTCATTCTAAATGGAGTTCTATAAAACATAAAAAGGGCGCTGCTGATGCCAAGAGAGGCAGGATATTCACGAAACTAATTAAGGAAATAACAGTGGCAGCGCGCATGGGGGGAGGCGATGTGGACGGCAATCCGCGCCTTCGTTCAGCTGTTCTTGCGGCAAAGGCGGAAAACATGCCCAAGGACAATATTGAAAGGGCAATCAAGAAAGGCACAGGAGAGCTGGAGGGGGTCTCCTATGATGAGATCATGTACGAGGGGTATGGCCCGGGCGGTGTGGCCATGCTGGTTGAATGCCTTACAGACAACAAGAACCGCACGGTAGCGGAGGTAAAATATATCTTTGACAGGCACGGAGGCAGCCTCGGGTCACCCGGCTGCGTGGCATGGATATTTGAAAACAAAGGAGTCTTTACCTTTGACGGCCCCGGCATAACTGAGGAAAAACTGATGGAAATCGCCCTGGAGGCAGGGGCCGAGGATGTCAGTGAAAGCGACGGGGAGTTTGAGGTCATCTCATCCCCTGCGGATTTTGAAACAGTTAAGAAGGCGTTTGATGACAAAAAAATGCTCTATAAGCAGGCAGAACTGACAAAGATCCCCAAAAACACGGTCAAGCTTGAAGGCAAGAAGGCCGAGCAGATGCTTAATATCATGGAGGCCTTTGAAGACAGCGATGACGTGAATCACGTCTATGCCAATTTCGATATCCCCGATGAAGTCATGGAGGCCTTGGGCTGATGCTTGTTCTGGGCGTGGACCCGGGTTCCATCACGACAGGTTACGGCATAATAGAGAAGACAAAGGGCCATTTGAGATTAGTTAAGGCAGGCGCCATATCCTCTCCGGGGACAGTTCCCTTTTATGAAAGAATACATGAGATCTACCGTGCCATGACGGAGATCATGAACCTCTACCACCCGGATGAGATGGCCATAGAGGACGTCTTTTTTGCAAAGAACGTAAAAAGCTCCCTTAAGCTGGGCCATGCCAGGGGGGCGGCGCTGATTGCGGCGGTCAGCTGCGGCATCAGGATATTTGAATATTCTCCCCTGGAGATCAAAAAATCGGTAGTTGGTTACGGCAGGGCCGGCAAGGAGCAGGTCCAGGCCATGGTGAAGGTCATACTGGGCCTTCCCAAGATCTTCGGACCTGACACGTCCGACGCCCTTGCGGTCGCCATATGCCATCTTAACTGGATCAGACATGACAGGAAGCTCTAACCGGACAATGCAGAACAGTACATCATGATTGCTCATATCAAAGGTCTTTTACTCAGGAAATCCACCAACGCAATTATCGTTGATAACGGCGGGATCGGCTATGAAGTAATTACCCCGCTGTCGACATTTTATGCCTTGCCTGAAGAAGATAGAGAAGTAAGCCTCCATGTATATACCCATGTGCGTGAAGATGCATTTATCCTTTTCGGTTTTATGACCGAGCTCGAAAAAACGATTTTCAAATTATTGATTTCCGTTTCCGGAATAGGCCCGAAGCTTGGCGTTAATATACTCTCCGGCATAGGCCCTGAGGAGCTTCTCAATGCGATTTCATCAGGGGATGTCGCAAAACTTCAATCCATTCCAGGGATTGGGAAAAAAACCGCGGAGAGGCTTGCCCTGGAGTTAAAGGACAAGGCCCTGAAGGTCAGGGGGGACAGGGAGGTTCAGCCGAGCCTCATTACGATGAGACAGGATAAAGGCATATTTGATGACGCACTATCAGCCCTCATCAACCTGGGCTATCCTTCAAAGGCAGCCAACAGCGCAGTGGAAAAGGCCTTTGCAAAGGTTGAAGTAGTTACGCTTGAAGGTGTTATAAAAGAGGCGCTGAGAATCCTTGCATGATCTACAGGAAAGGTTTTTGATGACTGATGATAAGGACAGATTTATCGCCGCGGAACTCCAGGAAGACGAAATCCCGGCGGATAAAAACCTGAGGCCCGTCTGCCTTGATGAATACATAGGGCAGGAAGAGGTGAAAAGGAACCTGAAGGTGTTTATCGAGGCGGCCAAGGCCCGCTCCGAGGCACTGGATCACGTCCTTTTCCACGGGTCGCCAGGCCTGGGCAAGACAACCCTTGCCCACGTGATTGCAAATGAACTCGGGGTTAACATCACCAGTACCTCCGGCCCTGTTATTGAAAGGCAGGGGGACCTGGCGGCTATCCTGACAAGCCTCCAGCCGAGGGATGTGCTTTTTATTGATGAGGTGCACCGGCTCAATCATGTTGTTGAGGAGATTCTTTATCCTGCCATGGAGGACTTTCAGCTTGACATAATCATAGGTCAGGGCCCTTCGGCAAGGACCATGAAGATCCCCCTCCCCCCTTTCACCCTCGTGGGGGCGACAACCAGGACCGGCCTGCTCACTCCTCCCCTGAGGGACCGTTTCGGGGTCATCCAGCGGGTGGAATTCTACAAGCCGGTGGATCTGCAGAAGATCGTCATAAGGTCGGCGGCTATACTCGATATACCCATTGTGGAAGACGGCGCCTTTGAGATCGCACGGAGATCAAGGGGAACCCCGAGGGTTGCAAACAGGATACTTAGAAGGGTAAGGGATTTCGCTCAGATAGAGGCCGAGGGGGTCATCACAAGGGAAGTCGCAATGCACGCCCTGAACAGGCTGGATGTGGACAATGAAGGCCTTGATAAGATGGACCGCCAGATAATGCTTACCATAATGGAAAAATTCAACGGGGGGCCCATAGGCCTGGACACCCTTGCCGCGGCTGTGTGCGAGGAAAAGGATACGATAGAGGATGTGTACGAGCCCTTTCTCATACAGCAGGGTTATATCAAGAGGACGCCCAGGGGAAGGGTTGCAACCAAGACCGCCTATGCCCACTTCAAGATAAAAATAGAACAGGAACCTGATGAGATTCAGAAGAGACTTTTCTAGCCCGACGCGGCATGACAAAAGATGCTGATCCCGGCCTGTCATTCCTCCATTATCGACTTTATCCTGTGAAGGTCCAGCTGTGGCATTGCTGGATGATCGCTGTATTTTATAATGACATTTTAGATAACGCCTGGTTGCTGAACTATTAAAATTTCTTTCCAAGACCCGAATTGCGAAAGGGGAGAGTCATGATAAATAAATTTATGAGGGTATTATTCAAATACTTTTTAAACGGGGTTTTGTTTTTAACGCCGGTTATGCTGACCATAATGATTGTCAGCTGGATTTTAACAACGTGGGATGAGACCGCAGGAAAAATATTTCCTGTTGAAATCCCAGGGCTGGCATTGATAACAAGCATAGTCGTTGTAATCGTTGTCGGTTATGTGGCATCCTGGTGGTTGAGCGCCAAACTTATGAGCTACATAGATCAGATCATCACAAGGGTCCCTGTTGTCCAGTTCATCTATGGCGTTATCAAGGACACTCTGACAAACCTGCTGGGAGAGAAAAAGGCCTTCAGCAGGGTTGCGGTAATCAGATGGCCGGGAACAAATACGAAAATGCTCGGATTTATAACCTCGGATGACCTGGAATATATCGGCTTCAAGGATCACATAGCCGTCTATGTCATGCAGTCAATGCAGTGGGCCGGCGTCACCTTTCTGGTCCCGAAGGAGGATATTGAAATCCTTGAGGGCGTCAGGATGGAGGACGTGATGAAGTTCGTTGTCTCGGCAGGAGCCGTATCATCAGGAACAAAGGTTAATATCAATGGTTTAATAGGTCAAAGGAAGCCGTCGCCGATGCAGGATGCATAAAAAAACATTGTTGACAAAATATGATGAATAGATGAATATATTAAACAATTCTTAACAAATTGAATTAATAGTCTGCCATTAATGATATTTTTACGGATGTGAAAGATTTACCGCAGGCTGGAAACCTTCCTTTCAACAAAGCTGATTCACACAGGTAAGAGACGAAATATCATGGCTGCAAATATTAACGACTGCCATTCTTTTATATGCTTCATAACTGCTTTAATTATCATAAAAAAATTTATTAATAACCATATATAAAAAGGAGGTTTACGCTATGAAAGCTAAAATATTTTTCCTGTTCGTTCTTGGATTATCTTTCTTTTATACCGGCAATGTGAATGCTCAAATAACCCCGGGGACATTTTCATTCAGTGTCAATCAGGGATATTATGCATTTGAGGGCTCTCAGGACCTGAAAAACATGGTGCCCATGGGCCTTGGTTTGGGTTTTGACTTCAGTGAAAAATACGGCCTCGAATATTCCTACTTCTGGGGCGACACAAAAACAGAACCTGAGGGAGAGGTAACGGACTGGAACATATACCGCCTTGAGGGGCTGATGTATTTAACTTCCGGGAAAAAACTGGTTCCCTATCTGGCGATGGGCGTAGGCAATTCCCTTGTGGATTACGGTGTGGGCCTGAAATATTTTGTGACGGACAAGGTTGCCTTTCGTGCGGACATCCGTGATGTTATGCCCATGCCCGAGCATAACCTCCTGGTCTCCGTCGGATTCACCTACCATTTCGGCGGAGGGAAAAAGGCAGAGGTTGTAGAAGCGGCAGCAGCGCCGGTATACCAGGCTGAGCCGGAGCCGGCCGCTCCCAAGGACAGCGATGGCGATGGTGTAACCGATGACAAGGACCAGTGCCCGAACACCCCGGCAGGGACCAAGGTGGACAGCAAGGGCTGCCCGCTTGACAGCGATAAAGACGGCGTCTACGACAATCAGGACCAGTGCCCGAACACACCTGCCGGAACTAAGGTGGACAGCAAGGGCTGCCCGCTTGACAGCGACGGCGACGGTGTCTATGACAATCAGGACCAGTGCCCGAACACCCCCGCAGGGACCAAGGTGGACAGCAAGGGCTGCCCGCTTGACAGCGATAAAGACGGCGTAATCGATGGCAGCGATCAGTGCCCGAACACCCCGGAAGGCGCCACAGTTGACTCAAGGGGCTGCTGGATACTCAAGAATTTGAACTTTGACACCAACAAGGCAGACATCAAGGCCGAAGGTGCCAGGATACTGGATGATGTTGTAAGCATAATGCAGGCCAATCCCTCCCTGAAACTTGAGGTACAGGGACACACCGATAATAAGGGGTCCGCCGCCTACAACAAGAAGCTTTCACAGAAACGCGCCGATTCCGTAATGGACTATCTGGCCAAGAAAGGCATTGGCAAAGATAGGCTTAGCGCCATAGGCTATGGATTTGATAAGCCCGCTGCGTCTAATGACACGGAGGAAGGCCGCACCGAGAACCGCAGGGTTGAGTTGACCCCGGTTCAATAGCCGACTTAAGCAACAACCCCGCCCTTAAAAGGCGGGGTTGTTTTTTATAGGACCACAAAGGAAGGAGGGATGATCATGCTTAAGGAATTCAAGGAATTTGCCGTCAAGGGAAATGTGGTAGACATGGCCGTGGGCATTATCATTGGTGCGGCCTTTGGAACCATCGTAAAATCGCTGGTTGACGATGTCATTATGCCGCCTATCGGCCTGCTTCTGGGCAAGGTGGATTTTTCAAATCTTTTTATAACATTAAAGGAAGGCGCAACTGCAGGCCCCTATACCACCCCTGCGATAGCCAAGGCGGCAGGGGCAACCGTATTGAGTTACGGCGTCTTTTTAAACGCTATCATATACTTCCTTATTGTTGCCTTTGCAGTCTTTTTGCTGGTAAAGGGGATCAATAGGCTTAAAAGGCAGGAGGCCGCCCCTCCTGCAGTCCCGACTGCCAAGGACTGTCCTTTCTGCTTTTCTTCCATACCAATAAAGGCTGTGAAGTGCCCCCATTGCACGTCGAGCCTGTAAGACTGTTTTGATCTGACCAATTTCCCGGGGTGAGGGCTTTCTTAAAAAGGAAGCCCTCACCCCTTCTGTTATTCTCAACTTCTTATCTTCTCAACTTCTTAACCTCTTATCTTCCTGCCCTCTCAACTTCTGCCTTTCTATATATAATGATGTGCGAACTTTCTTATGTGATGGCCCTCAAGGACATGAAACTGCCTGAGCCTTTTCAGTGTCACATTTGAGAATGAGCCTATAGGTATATATATGATCTTTTTGCCGTGCCTGGCCGCCATGCCTTGGCACCAGCCGGAAGGTGGTTTGGCGGCCACATATACAACATTTTTTTCCACGCAGTAATCAATGGCGGCCATAAGAAGCCTCTCGGGCTTGTTCCTCGCGGATTTGAAATAGCTGTCCCTCCAGATGTCAAAGACCCTCATGGGTGGGTAGGTCAGCATGAATCCGCCGTACTGACAGCGGCTGATGCCGGGGCCGTCCATGACCTCGCCCGCAGGTGTGCTGTAAAAGGACATGTCCGATTCCTGATCGTGCTCGCCAAGCCATGTCACCCGCCATGGAAAATCCTCTCTGGCCCCCTTTGCAGGTATATCCTCGTCAAAGATAACAACAACAGAGCCGACCTTGCCCTTCAGGGGTATATTCTCCCTGACATATATCCTGCCCCTGTGCAGGTCCCTTATGGTCTGCCTGATATCTATCCCGTCCATCATGGATGCCTGGAAGGGCACCACCCTGCTGTTTTCCTCTGATTTAATCTCAAGAGCTCTCTTCTGGAGGTGTCTGCCGTACCCTTCAATGACGACATCCTCCTGGGGATAGGAACAGATGAAATGGCTGTCAAAATCCCTCTTCCATTCGCCGGGGGTATTTTCCTGCCTCTTCTTTTTTACGGGAATCGGGACCAGCCTCCTGCGTGATGTCTTTATCCTCCGGTGGAACCTTATCTTCATCTGGTCTATATAAAGATCATCGCCCTTGAGATCAAGCACGGGCAGCTCCGGATTATCAGTCTGCCAAGGATAATCGCTCCCCTTCTCCCAGACCTCGTAGGCAAAGTTGTCGTCGGCAACGCCCCTTGCGGCTACAATCAGCTGATAGAAGCCCGGGACAAGTCCACCGGACAGGAGAGAGTAGTTCCTGGCGAACTTATTCATGATCCTCAGCTGGCTGTTTGACAACCTCTCCTTGTCGTTTTTCCAGAGGTTCTTCATGGCGATGTTTATCAGCTCATTATTTGCCTTAAGCCGGTCAGGCTCGTCCGGAACAAGGCCCGACCTGAAATTTTCATACATCGCCGTCAGGAACGGCATCTCGGTTAAAAGCTCCCTGCTTGAATCCCTGTGCAGGTGAGAGATGCCGACCCCCTCCCTCTGCCTCCTCCCGATCACCTCAGTCTGCTGCAGCTCAAGCAGACCAATCAGCCCCGGAAGGTGATACAATCCCCCCACAAAAAGGACCCTTTCGCCTGTCCTGCTCAGGTTTTGAAGATTAAAGGCCATGGCCTTCTCCCTGAGCATATCCTGATCGGAACGGGGCTCATTGCGACTTGTATTCAAATATGAGTCGCAATAAGCGAAGTGTCCGATCCTTGTAATTGAATAGGGATCAGGCATGTTTGATGTGTCGATGGGATAGAACTCTGAGTCACGGTCAATAAAATGCACCGGTATATTGTCGGCAAGGGCGAGCCTTACAGCCTCCACCTGTCCATCCGTAGGCTCTATCAGCAGGTATACAAATGTGCCGTCGCTTTCCTCGTAGTGAATAACAGACAGCAGGGGGAGCCTTCCTATGCCGGCCAGGATCTTCTCGCCCAGTGTTGCCGGATATTCAATGGCGACATGATCAGGCCTGAACTCCCGGTACTGCCTCCTGACCTCAAGGGCGAACTCCATCCTGTTATGGAGGATCGGCACGAACCGCACGTTCCTCCATTTTATACTGTCATTCATCATCGTCGTCTTCCGACATTTCATCAAAGTATTCAGCCGCGGCCCGCTCCAGGATCATGGTTGATGCCTCCTTCATCCGTTCAAAGGCCTCTTCCTTTGATGCTGTCCCGCCTTCCTTGAAAATTCTTTTAAGGGCATACCTTGCCACGTTAATTCCGTCCCTCACGGAATAGCGTTCATTTGCATCATGGGCCGACTGGAGAAAATCCACGACATATTCGAGTATATCATCATCCGCAAAGGGCAGGTTCGCCTTGAGTATGAGGAGCTCCTCATCCCTCTCGGGGAAATCGATAAAGATCTGGGGCTGAAGCCTTGAATTTATATAATCCGGCAGCTCAAACGTGCTCGCGTCGTCATTCATGGTAGTGCACAGCCGGAAATCAGGATGGGCCTGAATCTTGATGCCTGCCACTATGGATTCCACATAACGCCTGCTGTCCAGCAGTGGGGCAAGCGAAGCCCAGCTCTTCTCGCTCATCCTGTTCCCCTCGTCGATGATCGCTATGCCGCCCTTGATCATGGCTGATACGACTGAGCTTGCCATATACCTGATCCTGCCTCCTTCCGCTATAACCGGGGTAATGATCAGGTCTTCAGGCCTTGTGTCCATTGTCGCCTGAAACAGGTATACGGGCTTACCCATGGAGCGGCCTGCATGGTATGCCAGGGTAGTCTTCCCCACTCCAGGTTTGCCTATAAGGCGCGGGTTAAGGGGCAGGTCATCATCGTTGATGACTATCCACGCCGCCAGCAGCTGCGTAACCAGCTCCTCCTGCCCGACCCATACCATGGGCACATTATCCGGCTGTGATAGATATATTTCAATGCCGTCAATAACAACCTTTTCCATTATTATATTCTCCTTGAATAATCCTATTATAACTATAACTTTTTACGATGCTGTTGGCAAGGTCCATGCCTGAATCTGTCATGGCTCCCCCGGCTCATTGCGGCAGGCGCCTGTGCCCTGCGCCTTGAACCCCGGGCTCATACTTTAATTTTTTTTACAGTAATCAAGATTTATAAATATATAGGCAATTAGTCCAATGATTATTGTCGGGAAAAAGAACGAGGCATGATAAAGTATGGCTGCGGACAGGCCTTCTTCGCGGCTGACCCCGAAAAACATGAAGCCGTACTGGACCGCCAGGTGAAAGGCACCGATATAGCCGGGGGCGGAAGGAATCATTACCCCGAAAGATGCCATGGAAAGGACAAGAAACGAGGCAATAAAAGGAAGCGACAGGCCTATGGACTGCTCTATAAATATAATCTGGAAAAGAGATAAGGCCCAGAGAAGCAATGAGTAGAATATCATCATCCCCCATCCATACAGACCTTTTACTGGAACTAACCCCTCTCCGAATTTCCGCACTATATCAACGGTTCTGTTTTTTAAATGGCCGGGCAGGAAAAAAATTAATCTGCTGAAAATTTTCAGATACCGTTCAGGTCTTAACCGGAATCCGATAATGAAGATGATGATCAGGAGATAGGATAAAAACAATGCAATCCCTGCTGATCTAAGGCCCGCCGACACGGCGCTCATGTCTTCGGGAAATTTAACCCGCATGAGGCCTATCATAAGTATTAGAAGCAGCGTGAAGCCGTCGGCAAGTCTTTCCACTACGATGGTGGCGAATGCCGAACTCCTGCTTATCTGCTCCCTCTGGCCCAGCTGGTCTGCCCTGATGAATTCACCCAGCCGCGCAGGAAGCACACAGTTTCCGGCAAATCCGATAATTATCGAAAGTATCCTGTTTGGAAATCCTGTCTCCTTGATGGGACCGAGGAGTATCCTCCAGCGCCATGCCCTGATGACCAGCTGGAAAAGATGTATTAAAACCGCCAGCAGGAGATAGAACAGGGAGCACCCGGAAATCACCTCCCCTAACTGAGCAATATCGACGTTGCGTAATGCCAGGTATATGGAAACAGCGCTTATCAGAAGACCCAGCCAGAGCTTCCAGTTTATATGTCTGTTTCTGTCCCGGGAGTTATCCATGAATGCCGAAGAGTTCTTTAGCTTGGTTGATATCCGTTGCAATCTGTTCGGATAATTCGGCTGCGCTGGAGAAAGCCACCTCATCTCTCAGGCGATGAATAAACCGGACGGTTAAATCTTTGTCGAGGGTAACCCCATCATAGTCGAGCAAATAGGTCTCTATTGAGAGGGCATTCGCCCCAAAGGTCGGATTGTTGCCGATGTTGCATACCCCGTAGTACTCCTGGTTATCCAGCTCGGCCATAACTGCATAAACCCCTTTTTTAGGGATCAGCTCATCAACCGGCATCAGGTTGGCGGTGGGGAATCCAAGCACTTTTCCACCTCTGCCTGCGCCGCTTGTGACCTTGCCTGAAATCTGGTAATCCCTTCCCAGCAAGATCCTGGCGGCCTCAAGGTTCCCTTCTTTGATAAAATTTCTAATGGATGTACTTGATACCACCACATTACTTAAATGTATAGGGTCGATTGTATGGACCTGGAATCCAAGTTCCTTTCCCATGGTCTTCAGGAGGCCGATATCTCCCTGTCGGTTGGAGCCGAAGGAATAATCATAGCCGACAACGATCTCCCTTATGCCGATTATCCCAAGGAGAATGTCTTTTACAAAATCATGGGCAGATATAGATGAGAATTGCCTGTCAAAGGGTATGCATAGCATAATATCGATATTTGCGTCGGATATAAGCCTTAATTTCTGCTTAATAGGGGTAATTATGGAAAGTCCCTTTCCGGGGTTCATCAATTTTATCGGATGAGGGTCAAAGGTCATTACCACAGATTGCCCGTTGATCGCTGCCGCGCGTTCCTTAACCTTATTGAAAAGGGCAAGATGTCCCTTGTGCACCCCGTCGAAATTGCCTATGGTGAGAACGGGATTATCAAGTGGTTTATTCAGCTCCTTTAAATCATAAATAATCTTCATAGGTCGTGTGAACTCACTTTAATATGTCTTTAGTATGTTTTCAATAAGCTATCCGGAATAGGATCCAAGTTATTTATTGACATGAAATGCCAAATACTATAATTATCTCCCCTGAAATATCAACCATATTTCTTGCCGAAGTGGCGGAATTGGTAGACGCACTAGGTTCAGGGTCTAGCGGGCGTACGCCTGTACGAGTTCGAGTCTCGTCTTCGGCACCACAAAACATCTATAACCTGCTGTTTTACAGCAGGTTTTTCTATTTTCAAGGCCCTCAAAACAGCTCAACTTCATCTGTACACACTTGATACACACATTGATACACACATTCAAGATGGAGTTGAGGTTATGAAAAAGCAGAACGCCTATGGGAATTACCTTGTTCGTAACCGCCTTTACTATTGTTTCAGGATTAAAGTACCCTTAGATCTACAGCAATATGTGGGCAGAAAAGAGTTGAGACGAAGTCTTGGAATAAGGTATCTTACGGAGGCTCGGGAATTGTCCAACCGTATTGCCCGAAATGTATTGCATCTGTTCCAGCGCCTAAGAAAGGAGACTCACACATTGCCACAACTTTCAGAAGAGAATATTCAAGAGATTATTAACGGCTACATCAAAGATACCCTACCAGTCACACGACGATCGTCGATTCTCGTCTCAAAAACCTACGCTATAGCGTTGTCATATGGCAAAAGAATAGATGGTCAGTGATGTGCTTTTTCAAAGAGTTCCTTCTCCGCCCTCCTCGTCTTCAAATTGCATGTTTTAGGCCCAAAAAATCGTTCGCAACATCCATGCCCATATTACCCTACCAGTAACCTAATGATCGTTGATTCTCATTCCGAATTCCCGAGTCGCGACTCTGAATTCTGGCAAAAGAATAGATGGTCAGTAATCTCATTTTTCGACATACAGTGAGAGAGGCCGGGATACATCATAAGTAAGTTGCTGTTCGGTCTGTCCCCAACAATACTCCATCTTATCTGGCAATGAGACATTAGCATATAGCACCCAGCACCAATTAATAACGCAGCCCACCCCAATCTATGCCCTTCTGAATGCACACAGCTGGGGCATATCCACCCAAGAATCAACGCTGAGCAATTGGCCCGGTAGATGTGGGCTTTTAGAGATCGTGGATATTTAACTATCATAACTGCCCTTCTATAATACGACCGGGCGCACGAGGACACAGCTGTGAAGTCACACAGTATGTGTCCCGGATTCATCCAGCACTTAGCATAAGTAAGGTTAGCAGGTAATGTGACGACAGACTGACCGGTATACACCCATTCGCCATAAAAATATTAACCCTGCATGCGTGAATAACCATACCTAATCTAGCACGTAGCACTTAGCACCTTGTAATCATTAACAAAATCCACCATAGCACCAGCAAACAATTCCAGCACTTATGTAATATAACCTACCGGAATTACTATAAATTGCTCTACAGCATGAGGTCTAGCACTAAGACCTTGAGAACATTGCAGAAATTGTCATTAGCTTGCGGAATGTGTCAATGAAAATGAGACACCCAGTTTCATAAATTAGAGACTAAACAATCTGTCGAAGGCTTATTAATCCAGACAGCCTTTGGCAGGGAAAGAGGGTTTGGCAATTTTCCTTTGAACCGT
>Ga0209287_10000145_pt1 | contig 45922 bp, 58 predicted proteins | sample PPLLak3cmMay2015_2_FD_187255 | JGI IMG/M metagenome (GOLD analysis project Ga0209287, IMG submission 187255) | Freshwater sediment microbial communities from Prairie Pothole Lake near Jamestown, North Dakota, USA - PPLs Lake P8 Core (1) Depth... | ecosystem: Environmental > Aquatic > Freshwater... | reverse complement strand
CTGCATTTGGAGCGCCTTGAAAGCACGGGAGCCCTGATCCCTGAACAGTCGGAACAGAAGCTGGTCGCGCCTCACCGGGTCTTCGACCCCTTCCAGCGCCGCTGACAAGTTGTCAATGATGTCTGGAAGGGGGAGCAGTGCCCCGGCGTCATCGCGGAAGCTGACCCCCAGTTCCTGGGCCGCACTTGCAGCACGGGGCGTCATCGTCAGGAGCCCCTTCATGAAGGCTTCCATCGATGTTCCACCACGGCTCGCCTGGATTCCCGTGTTGGCGATCAAGCCGAACGCGGCGGACAGCTCCTCCAGCGGCACGCCGGAGGTCGCCGCCATCGTCGCCGCGTAGCTGAAGGACTCTCCCAACATTGAGATGTTGGTGTTCGTGGACATCGACGTGAGAGCAAGAACGTCCGCGACCCGCTGTGAATCCTCGAACTGGAGATTCATCCCACGAAGGGTGTTGGCGATGATGTCGGCTGACTCCGCCATCCCAATCCCTTCAGCCGCAGCCGCCGCAAGTACACCGGTGATTGCTTTGAGTGAACCCTCCACACCGAACCCGGCGCGACCGAGAACCTCAAGCCCCTGTGCCGCCTGGGTGGCGGAGTACACTGTCGAGATTCCCAGAGCCTTTGCCTTATCCGCGAGTCGCGTCATGTCTTCCGCGTTCGCCTGGGTAATGGCGGACACAACGGACATCTGGGCCTCAAAGTTGTACGCTTGTTTCGCTCCCCATCCAATCGCCGCAGCGAGCGGTAACGCCGCCATGAACAGCGTGTTGAACCCGGCCCCGACTGTCGCCACAGAAGCTCTCAAGCGAACCATGTTCGCCTGGAGCGACTTGACACCGATGGAAGCCCTGTTCATTGCGGACAAGGCTTGGGCGTCGTTGAAGGTCAGGATTCCGCCAAGACCAATCTGTTCGAACGCCATCGGGGTCACCGCCTCCGCTTACCCGCCGCCCTCCTGGCCTCTGCTTCCTTGGCTTCGAGGTTGCGCTGTCGGACGATGCGTTCCAGGAACCCGTGACGCCAGCGACGGTCCATGTTCTCGACGTCATCCAATGTCGTGTGCGTCTGGTACACGAGCTGGAACGCCTCGTCCATCAGCTGCTCTTCGTCAAGGGCCGGGAGGGTAGCGAGAAAAAACCCTCACTCGCCCAGTTGATCATGGCAACCATCTCGCTCTTGCAGCGACGACAGCGCGACTCCACAACCATCTTCGGGCCAGGCGTTCGTTCCTCGATGGTTCGCTGAGTGCTCTCGATGTCGAACTTCGACATCTCATCGGCGTCATTGTCGAGGATCACGGGCGGTCCCTCGACACCTTCGACCGACAGAAGACAGGAACGAAGCACGTTGAGGAACGGAAGTTCACCGTCCACGGCCGCACTGAAGTCGAGCATCCCATACACAGGCGGCTGGAGCCGGAGCCTGTTGCGCGGCTTTCCCATGATCACCACGCCGTCACGGAGGTCTACGTCCCAGTACACAGTCTTGGGGTCCGAAACCACGGAGACTTCGACCGTGGAAAGGTCCCCCACGATGTCTCTGTTCGGAGTCCGGCACGCGCCACACGTTGCTTCGATGGGATAGTCCGGCCCCAGCGAGTTGTACCTGACGTACAGGTAGGCGTAGAGGATGTCGGAGAACCACGCCTGGGAGATGATCAGTTTCCGTTCGCCCGGCTCCATCTTCGTGAAGTCGTGCGGTCCGAAACGGCCAACCAGAAGCGAGAGTGCAGTCTGGACGTACTCACCGACCGGAAGCCCCGGCCGCTTGATCTTCGCCAGCTCGCGCTCCTGCTTGAGCTTGTACGGCAGAACTTCCAGCGTCTTGTCGAGTCGATCACCGACGACGATGCCGATGGGAAGCGCCAGTCCGTTTTCCTTGAGTGTCTTGGTCTGGAAGAACTTGTTCATTTCCTACCTCCAATTGCCCGCCGTTCGTAGACGGGCTTGTGAGGACAGGACGTCACCGACCACTAGGTCACGGGGATGACGTTGTCCGCCTGGAAGGTCAGCTCCAGTTCCTGCATCTCGCCTTCGTTGACCATCTCCATGTTCGGGATCTGGCGCTTGCTGATCCAGAGTCCGATCAGGGTGTAGGTCTTCGGGAGCCCGAAGCCGATGCGTTCCTGCACCAGCGTTCCGACCTTCTTGTACAGCGGGTGAACGGGGTCCTGTCCCTGGACGAACCAGGATTCGACCGCTGCCACTTCCGCATCGTGGTGGAGCGGGAGAGTGGCAGTGAACTCCACCGCCTTCTTCTGCCCGCCACTCGCGGTGGTACGGTCGGGGATGTCCACCTTCTCCACTTCCTCCGGGATCTCGCTGATGGTCGTCAGCGTGAGCGGAGGGAGCCCGGCCACGATGAGCTTCCCCTTGTTCTTGGGGATGTGATTGGGACGGATTGCGCCCTTCATGTTTCTTCCTCCTTGACTTCCTGTAGCCGCCTACGGAATCGGCATTGCGCCAACGATGGCGAGTTGTGCCGCAAGCCGGTTGACCGCGTCCTGTACGTTGGCCGGAACCCCCGGCCCGCCCCAGTCGCCAGGCGCGGTCCCTCCGAGGTAGATCTGGGAGCCGGGGTTGCCCGTGATCGTCAGCGTTCCCACTCCGGCGATGTAGCCTTCCGTCGCCGCGTTGCGAAGCGTGATCGCCCCGTTGTTCGTGTGCGTGCCCCGGAGCCAGCTGTTGTACCCGAGGATTGACACACCAGCCGGGACCGTGATCGCAGCGGTGGAACCCCAACGACATCCCTGGACGGCGACCGTCTGAGTTCCCGTTCCACCGATGGTGTACGTGACGTTCCCGCTCTGGAAAACGCCGTTGACGAGAGTGGTACAGTCCTTGCCTGCCGACGGAATCGGCAACGTGTCGTCCGCAGTGAAGTCGAACTTGCCCTGGAGTTGGCCGCTCTCGATGTACGACCAGTTGACGTTCACGTAGGACACGTCACACTCGCTGTACGGGTTGATCATCGAGAAGTTGTTCACGCAGGACACGGACAGCGTTGCGGTTCCGGTGAACTTGACCGTGTCCCAGATCACGTCGGTGAAGCCCATCCCGCCAGCCGGTCCCGTGATGACGACCGGCTTTGCGAAGATGACGTTGGAGAGCAGGAGCGCCTTGAGGTTGGCGTTGTTCGCCGTGGACTGGAGCGCGTTCCCTGCGGCCGGATTGATGGAAACGTACCCATCACCTTCGATCTTGACGTACTCCAACCCCAGGTTTTCGAGCAGGATGTTCTCAGCGTAGATCCCGCTCGCCACCTTGATGGAGTGGTACGCGTGATCACCGATTGCAGCAACGGCAGTGACGGCCGCCATGATCGTCTTGAACGGGAACAGTGGCGAACCGTTCGACACGGCCCCCGTGTAGTTCCTGTCCACGTGGTGGATCATCGCCGGAACCGCGAGCATCACGGACAGGTCGATCACATCCGGTCCGCTCTCATGCGTCGCGTGATGCGCCGCAGGCAGACCGGTGTTGGTCACGTTCTTCCACGTGGTGGTGTCGAAATCGAAGATGTACAGCGCTGGAACGGACCCTGGTCCCGCCGCTTCCTTCACTGCGTACAGGTCGCCGTCCTCCATCCCGCTTGTCGGAAGATCACCCGGAACATTGACCACGCCCCTGATCTTGATCCAGTTGGACAAGATGTTCATCAGCGTGACGGCGTCCTTGCCCTCGATGGAACCACCCTTCGTCAGTCCGCCTCCGCCATCCAGCGCATCGCTCGGAAGCGGGAACCCTGCCGCATGACCTCTCGACATCACCATCCTCCTGCCTTCAGCGCTGCCTCAGCGCCTCATCATTCCTTCACCACGCGGGGCGTCACGGCAGTCGCCGTCGTCGGGACGGTGGCCGCGTTGTAGTCGGCGCGCAGCTGGTTGAACTGAGTGGTGAGGTCGTTGAGCTGATCGATGATCGCTCCCAGAACCTCGTACAACGGATCGGGCTGCCCGTGGCTCTTGTCGAAGCCCGCACCGCCGTCGCCCATGAGCCGCTTGAGTGTCTTCGTCATCTTCCTTCCTCACTCCCTCTCGCCGCATACAGCGCGGCGTCACCGGGTTACAGCCTCCTGCTGACCGACCCTAGTGACCCCACGCCCTAGCCGCTGAACACCGCCTCGAACACGCCCGCCTTCCCGATGCGGAGCACGAGCCGTTCCGTCACGTTGGCGAGGCGCAGCTTGATCTCCGCGATCTTGTCGCCCGCCGTCCGCGTGAGGACGGTGTTGATGGACCCGTCCATCTTGATCGAACACGCCTCCTTGAACGGGTAGTCGTTGTTGAGCGCCCTGTGCTGGTACTCCGCGTAGAAGTAGGCCATCAGGGAGGTCATGATCGGCGTGTCGCTCAGCGCGTCGTTGATGTCGAAGATCGCCCACTCGAACTGCTCGCGGAGCGTGTTGATGTAGTGCGACATCTGCTCGCGCTGGTGCTTGAACGCCCAGCCCGGATCCAGCGAGATGGTCCGGTCGCCCCAGACCATGTAGTTGCCCTTGATCTTCTTGATCACGGCGATGCCGGCCGGGTTGAGACGCTCCTCATCCAACCGTTCCGCCGTCGGCAGCTTCTTGATCCGGGGGAGGGTGGCGACCACGCCCGCTTCGGCGCGGTGGTAGCCCTGGTATGTCGTCGCCACCTTGGCCTCACGGCCGTGGATGGCTCCAGTCTCGGAGATCAGCTTGAGGATGTCCGGCTTGTCCGGGTCTGCCACGTAGATGAACGACGGGAAGCAGACCACGCCGAAGTCGTTGCGCCCCAGCGTGTTGTTGACGAAGTTCAGACACCCGTCTTCGGTGATCGTGGCGTAGGGAACTTCGATGCGCCACTGCCAGGAGTTGGCTTCCGCGAACGCCAGCCCCGCCTTCTGGATCACGCTGCTCGTCTTCCCCGGCGCTGCCAGCTTCACGAGCCCCTTGTTCTGCCCGCGCAAGTCGTTGAAGTACGACAGAGACGGATCCAACGCCGGGAGGAAGTGCGCATCCGACAGTGCGGACAGCCCGTCATAGCCGCCCATCAGCTCCTGCGGAGCCGTCACCATCCACTCATCCCCGGCGACCGCCAGACCGGTCATGTCCCCGATGACGGTGATCGTGTTCACGGTATTCCCGGTGATCGGGAACACCTTGTCGAGGGTGCTGATCTTCGGGTACAGCTTCCCGCCCTTGAGCGCGTCCGGGGCGAAGGGGGTGTACTGGATCGTCACCACATCGCCGGGCGCGAGCGGGGTGGCGCCGTTCGTGACGGTGAACGGCGGAAGGAACGGCGTGGTGGGAGTGTACGCCACGCCGATGGACCCAGCCGGTCCCAAAGAACCGAACTTGGCGCTGGTCGCCGTGAACGCCGGGAGAACGCCGACCGTCACGGTGATCGTGTCCTCCCACTTCATCAGGGAGGTCAGCGCCCCCAGCGTCACCACCGGGTTCGCACTGGTCGGGGAAGTGGTCGCCCAGAAGAAGGGATTGACGGTCAGCTCCGTCGCCGTGAGCGCGTTGACGAAGCCGCAGAAGCCGGGCCGAATGTCCGACAGCGAACCGCCGGTCCAGAGCCAGGAGATGTCGATCTCCCAGTTGTCATCGTCGTCTTCGATGACCTTCTTCATGTACCGTTCGTCAGTGGGGTCCACGCTCAGGCGTTCGTAGACCTTCACCGGCGAACCGTCCACGTAGACCTTCATCCAGAAGCGGTCCAGCGGCTCCGCGTCGTCGTTGCCGAACTCGATGCTGACTGCCTTCCCCAGATTCTCGCGGTACAGCGTGTAGCCCAGGTCGGCCGGAGGCGGCGTGCCGAGGTCGGTCAGCATGTTCTGATCCGACTCGATGGTGATCACGCCCGCCGTCGTGTTCCCCAGGACCTTGTAGACCTTGGACGTGACGAAGTCCAGCTTCAGATAGCCGCCCTTCCACTCATCCAGGAGCATCGTCTTGCCCGTGGTGAGCGTCGTCGCGGTGAACGCGCCGATGGCGAGGCTGTTGTCCCCCAGGATCTTCGCCCAGCCACCCCACTTTCCGCCGTTGTCGGCGCTGATCTTGGCGATAGGGAAACGCCCACCACCCGCCGTCATGCGTCGGGCGTAGATGTAGCGTTCCGCCGCCACGTCCGTCCCGTCTGTCGTGCGGATGAGGTGAACCTCGCCCGCGCCTTCGGAGTGGTCGAAGAAGTCCTGGACCGCATCCGGCAACAGCGACTCCGCGATGCGCCCGCCGCACTTCCGCTGGAAGTCACGCTTGCCGTACATGGAGATCAGCTTGTTCTTGGGCCCCTTCTCCAGCGCGCCCACGTAGCCTGTGACGCCCAGGGCTGCTTCCGCGATGGGCTTCTCCGTGTCCAGTTCTTCGACCCGGACGCCCGCCGCTCGCACTGGACCGTAAACTCTTGCCACCATCGTCGTTCCCTCCTCACTTCACGGAGACACGGGGATGTCGGTCTCCAAGTCCCCGATCAGGCGGATTCGCCGCGTCGGAGACAACCCATCGGAACTCTTCAGAGCCGGTTTCAGGTAGCTGAGGACGTTGTGGATCAGCGCTGACGCCCTCGTTCGTCGGAGGTCTGTGAGATTCCCTTCGGACGCCTCCTGAAACTCCGACGCCATCTGGAAGCGGTACTGCTCATCGAGCGCCGCTGACGTCAGAAGGGGATTGGTGTCGAAGTACCTCACGATGTCCTCGTTCAGCCGCAGCGAATCAACGCTGCCCGGCGTGAGGACTACTATACTGAAGCGCAGGTTCGTACAGTACGGCTCCTGAAACTGAACCACTTCGCTTGACGCTCTGTCGAACACCCCATCCTTCCAGGGTAGCGTTGTGGAGCCGACTTCTTCGATGTTCTCGATGAGAACCGCTGGGACCTTCGCAACGCTCTTGTAGTCCACCCCCTGGACGACGACGATTGCCGGCTTGTAGACAAACCGTACCCAGGCGACGTGACCGGCCGGAATCGCCCCCGTGAGAGTGATGACCTTCGTGACGGGGTTGTAACTGGCGAACAGATCCAACATGTGGTCAGGGTCGGTGTTGTGGTCGAACACACTGTCGATGGAAGTGATGTCGTACCCGGAATCCAGCGGGTTCGCCGTTAGGTCGATGGTCGATGAGGCCGCAACCAACTTGATGGGATAGTCGGAGATGGAATCGATGTTCTTCATCGTCCTGACGAGCGATCTGTAGATGATGTCCTCCCAGAAGTAAACCACGCCCTCCCAAGCGACTTTGACCCAGTACAGCGTCGGTGTGTAGTCACGGTTCGTCGTCTTGAGGTTCACCACAACGCGGAAGCGACGGAAAGCGAACGTCTGGATGTGAGCGTTGATCTCCGCTTCTGTATTCCAGTCGCTCGCCCCGGCGACGACCCAAGCCGCACCACTCCAGTAGTACTGATTGACCCCGTTCGAGAGCCGGACATTGTGGCTGGTAACTGTCGTCAAACCGACATGCACGTGAGTCACACCGATCAGCAGCAAGTACCACTTCTTCCAAGCGCCCGGAGTCGTCTCACGTGTCATCACGTAGATGTCGTCATCAGTCGGATAGTGGTCATGGTCGTCGGCCTTCAGCTTGACGACGCTGTTGACGGAATCCAACTCGATCTTCGCGGGGTCGGACAACACGATGTACTGGCGATAGGACTCGCTGAACTCAAACACTTTCGGAAGAAGCTGGGTCCTCATGCTGCCCTCAACGCCCGCGCGATCATCGAGTTCCAGAACAGCTTCATCTTCGCCCGGAGCGCCGGGTCCAGGAACGGCTCGTGGATGAACTTCCGCTCTGGGATGTGAATCGTCCCGCCGCTTATCGGGATGATCGTTCCGCCGGACTTCTTCGCCTTCCTCGCCAGCGCTCGCGCCCGTTCACTCTTGAGGTCGCTGATGTTCATCTTTCCAGTCGTCACCAACCAGAGTAGGAAGAACATCTGTTCCATCTTCGTTGTGACCGTGATCTCCGCGCCTTGGTGCACGATCAGCGCGGTATTGTACGCCTTGGAAGTCCTCAGCACGCCAACGAAGTACACAGACGGCGCAATCCGACGATGTGTAACCGCCTGAAAGAGCCTTCCGCTGTCTACCAGCGGCTTGCTGGAGTCCTTGATCTCAACTGTCATCTCGGCGTTGTCGATGTAGTTTCCGGCCGTGATCCGCTTCCTGATCTCGCGGACCATATAGAGCGCATTTATCCGTGTCGCTAGGTCCGACGCCCGACGAATCTTCGCTTGAGAAACTGGAGACAGTTTCCGAATGTACTTATCCCACCCGCCGACCAGTCTGAGCTGCATCTACCCCTCAACAACCGGCGAGCGGTCGCTGAACGAACACTTCCAGAGCGTGTACCCACTCTGGTCGGGGTAGTGCCCCATCGGGCGAACGGATGTGATATACAGCGTCAGTCCGGTGAGCGACCCAATCTGGATGATGCGGTCCTTTCGCTGAGGGTGGTATCCGGCCGCAACGCACTCTGTCTTTCTGAACAGGACATATCCACTCTCGTTGTCGGAGGGGCCGATGTCGGAGGGATCCATCCCATTGTGAGCGCCCCAGTTCACTTGTGCTGGGAGAGTGTACATGACCTTCCTCGAACCCTGCTTCACCGGCTCGCGGGCGTCCTCATCGTACACGGTCGCGGACTCGTCCAGTCTTTCAACCTTCACAGAGACCGGGTGGATGAGGTTCGGCATCACCATCGCTACACCAGATCGTAAGATTCGGGAACGGCGACCGACATGGGCCCGGTGTACATTCGGACGATCTGAACGATCTCAGGGTCGCCCGTCAACCCCATGAGCCCACTGGAAGCAGTCGTGCTGATTGCGTACTCGATGGAGTGGCCGTCCGTTACTTCCTTCGACACAGGAGCCGAAGGGGCCGGAAGTGCAGGCCAACCAGCATACATCGCCGCCAGCGACTTCGAGATCAGCTTCAGGACCGCCCGCTTGATCAGGAGTGGGGTGGAACCATCCGGTTCCGTGTACCCGAAGTTCCCCACCAATTTCTGGTTCCGTTGCCCCTTGGTGAAGATCGGATACTCGTCCCAAAGCACCTTCTCGAACAGGTCCCGCTTCTCATGCTTGAGCTGCACCTTCGGGTTCTTACGGTCGTCTGGCGTCGTGCGGGAGTTGAACACTTCGTAGTATGCCGGGTCCAACGGTTGGCTTACGGGGTCGAAGTCGCCGTTGATGTACAGAGCACTGACCGTGATAATCGGAACCGGAAGCCAAAGTGTGTCAGCCCCGTTTCCGTCCATCAGGATCGTCAGCGGGCGAGACTCGAACCATTGACGGCAGAGCCGGTCGATGACTTGGCTCCAGAGGTCGATGGCCGCTTGGACTTTCGCGTCTGACGGCGGATCCGGGAGTCCTTCAGCCCTGACTTCCGCAACCGTGATGTACCCGGACATCTTTGGGCCCTCCGCTGATTGCTAGGGACCTTCTTCCACCGGTCCTTGAGGCGCTTTCACCCAGTCGTTGCGTTGCTTCACCCACACGGTCGGAGGGGTGGTGGAGAAGTCGCGGCGTACATCGTTGATCTGTCCTTCGGAAACACCGGGCTTCCCCTCGCAAATCCCATTGTACTTCTTCGCCAGCCTCTGGAGATCAGCGAACGATGAACGAACAATGTCAATCGTTCCCACTTGTTCCTCCTACGTCCCCAGCCCGATGATTTCAGAGTAGCCCGCCGCTCCGGCACCGGCACATGGGACCATGTAGCGCGGCATCATCCCCAGAAGTGTCGGGCCAACATTCGTGATCTCCAGCGGACCCATGTTCACACACCCAGCGTGAGTCGCGGCCGTCGCGGGACCGGCAGCGGTCGCTTCCGTCTTCCATCCCCCGAACAGAGACTTGAGTGCCATCGCGTTGTTTCCATCCTTGCCGATGGCAAACAACCCGCCCAACGCCTCCGATGCGATCATCCCGAACCCCTGTCGGGGCGATGCGGCTGGCTCCGGTTCCGTGTCATCGTAGAAGTTGACCATCCCCGCAAAGCCGCCCGCGTGGATGACCATGCAGGAACCGCAATTGTGCATCTGGCAACCGTCACCGACCACGCCTCCCAAGAAAACCGGGTTCCCTGCTCTCACGAACAGGAACCCGCACGGCGCATCGGGAACCACCCCGGCCGGTGTATCGGTGACGGCGGTAACCATGGCAAGTACGTCGTCCAGAAACTCCGTATTGGGAACGGCCGCACCCAACGCCATGAAGCCGTAGAGCGCCGAATCGTGATTGTACTTCGGTCCGCCACCGAGTCCGTTCCACGGGTCCCAGACACCATCGGTTCCGGCGAACCAAACAGGCGAGTTCACACGACGATGGAAGCGACAGTTGGAGAACGTGACGATGCGCGGGATGGAGTGGATCGTCGGGTCACGGACGAGCTTTGAGAAGTCGCCCTTGTCTGGGCTCGACGCCAGCCGGAACGCCTCGATGGACGCCAACGTACAGTCGCTGACGCAGCCGCTCTTGATCACGACCCCGCCCAACCCTCCGGCGAGCCCATTGAAGTGAACGTCGTCCCGGCGAATGATCACGTCTTCGTCCCAGTACTTGGGTGCCAACAAGATCCCAACCGGGCCATCCAAGTCATCCGCGTGTTCCAGCGCTTCCATGATCGAAGTGAAAGGTGCTCCGGGACCGACCGCCAACACCTGGGTCCCGAACGGGAATGAACCCCTCAGCTCCAGCGCGTTGAGGTTGTGAACGAGGTCGGGCGATGAAGTCCACTCTCGTCCGAACGCCGCGCCGTCGAACCTGTCAGCCTGAATCGGGAAGCCTGGAAGATGATTCATCTCACTCTCCTTCAGAGTCGCCCCTGAACGGTGACTATTCTATCTGCGCGTGGGGTATTGCGCGGCTCGGTCGAAACGCCTCCAACCTATCTTATCAAGGTTGATGCGCACCATCGGCACGGAACCGCCGCGATACACCACCAACGACAGAAGGACGTCATCGGTCTGGAAGTCCATCCGTTCCGCGACTACTTTGTCGCTGTCCTTCACGAGTTGGGCGCTCAACGACAGACGATTGAAATGTCGCGGTAGTGGGATGACGTGTTGGACACCATTCCAAACGACCGCTGCGCCTGTGACGGATGACTGGAAGTTCTTGTCGGACTGAGATTCGTCCCAGAGCCTTTGTTGATCCGGGTTCTCCAGGTCGAAGGTGATTGTACGCCCGTCCTGGAGGTTCACCCGGATCATGCGACCTCAGCGGGGCTTCTTGTCCTTGCCCTTCGGCTTCCAGACGGACGAATCATTGGGTGGGAACGGGTCCGTTGGCAGCACGCTGCTGTGCGACGCCGGTTCCATCTTCGGAAGCTCCGGCACCACATCCGGCTTCGATTCCGGCTCGTGCGCCTTCGGCTTCGCCGGTTCCGTCTTGGAACCGGGAACGGGCCGGAAGTCGATTGGCTGATCGGGCGATACGAACCTCAACGGCTGGACGAACTTGTCCTGGCCCAGTTTCCGCAGGACGGTGACCTGTTCGGGCGTCAGGTCGTACACGTAGCCCGGATTGAGGTGGAAGGACAGCGCCTTGCCGCCCACTTCGCCTTCCGCATCGAGCGGAGCTTCACCGATGAACTTGATCCGCATCACTTCACCTTCCTTGCCTTCGGCTTCGCCTTCGGGCGGGCCTTCGGCTTCACCGATTCAGGTTTGGCCTCCGGTGGTTGTACGGGTTCCGGCTTGGGGCTACCCCCAACGGGGACTCCGGCAACCGCCCCTGCCTTGGAAGAGACAGCTTCCTGAGCGGGCTTCGGAGTCAGAACCGGGGCCAGCTTCGGAGTCGGAGCCGGGACGGTGAAGGCCGCATCGACCGTCCCCGTCGTCGTCTGGACAACCTCCGGCGGCAAGACTGAAACCGGAGCGGGCTTCGGGGCCGGTCGCGGCAGCTCGATTGTCGGAGCCGGAGCCGGTTCAACCTTGAAGTAGGAAGACCCGCGAATCAAATCCCAGACATTCGGGTCCGTGATCTGAACGGGCACGCCCCGGTTGAAGGACATCGAGCCGACCGCATATGACGACGGCCCGACCAACGTGACTGTTCCCAACACCCTCGTTCCCATCTACGCACCTCCCTTCGTCGGAAGACTAGTCAATGCTACTGCTGTTGCTGGTTGTAGCGGTAAAGTCCCTTGAAGTCGGAAGCGCGAACCATGACCGCGACCTCACTGGGAGTTGGCGGTGAGGTCGGATTGAGGGTGTTCACGACGATGATCCGTTCCACGCCCCACTCGTTGTTCGGGTCGTTTGCCGCCTGATGTACGGTCTTCAAGACGGCTTGGACCGTGAAAGTCAGCTTCGCAAGGACCACAACGATGCTTTCCATCGGTTTCTCCTACTGGCAGCGATCACGGCTTCGGAACATTCGGGGAGTACACCCCGTTGAAGTCGTCCATCTTGACCGCAACCGCAACCTCACTGGGGTCCGGCGGGCTCTGTGGAGTCTCCGTGTTGAGGACGAGAACCCGATCCACCCCCCAGTCGTTGTTCGGGTCCGAAGCCGCCTGCTTCAGCGTCATCGGGATGGCGTAGACGTTCAGCGTCCGCTTCTTCGTCAGGACGTACATCGACCGTGGAGATGCCGCCATCGGTTTCTCCTATCGCACTTTTCCAGCCGGTCTTACGCAGTCCGAACTGAACCGCACTTTGTTTCCAGCGGGAAAGTGATCGTTGAAGTAAGGGGGACGGAGCGGGCCGAAGCTGGTTGGGGAGAACCTACTTGCAGCCCGCTCCGTCATGGGAAGTCACGGGAGGGTCCGACCCGTGCTAGACGCCGGTGCCGATGTTGACGCCCTTGACCACGGCATCCGTTTCCTCAAGCTGCACGTCCACCTTCAGGGTGATGACGTACTGGTTCACCCGCTTGAAGATGTCGCGATCCTTCTCGATGCGGATGTCGCGGCCGATGGCGACGACGAAGTTGTTGGGGTGCGTCAGGAGCATCTGCGGCTGCGCCTGGTAGGTGAACTTGTAGGTCGCCCCCGGCAGGAGAACATTGGTCACGACGCCGGTGGCGTAGTTCACGGTGTAGTCCACGCCCTCCACGAACGGCGTGGCGGGCGTCGCACCCAGGGTCGCCGGCAGGATCTTCAGCGAGCCGGTGACGAGCGGCTTGTAGCGCAGGGTCACAGTCCCCGGCGCGACGGCCAGCACCAGGTGCTCCACGATCTTCGGCTGGAACGGGAACAGCGGCGCGGACACCATCGGGACGCCGAACGGCGTGAGCACCTGCTCGCTCTGGAGGGCCGTGTCGCCCACCTGCGTCGCGCGGGTGCTGACCTTCTCCCGGTACAGCTGCTCCAGGTCGGGCGAGATGTAGAACCGCAGCTCCTTGCGGTTGCGCCGGAACTTCGTGGGCATCTGGTTCAGCATGCGGCTGAACACGGTGGAACCGATGTTCGCGCCCGCCGCGTCGAACAGGTGCCCGGAGTCGGAGCGCCGGAGCCAGCCGGTCATGAGCGCCATGTAGGCGTCCAGGACGTACTGCGTGGCACTGCCGCCCTCGATGTAGTCGCTCTCCAGGATCGCCGGGCCGGTCGGATCGGCGTTGATGTAGAGGTCCTCCAGGTCGTTGGCCGTCTGCTTCCCCATCATCTGGATGATGTGGTCCTGGAGCGCCGGGCCTTCGAGGTTGATTTCCAGCACGGTGTCGCTGATCTCGAACGGCACGATGATCTCGCGCGGCTGGAGAACGATCTTGCTCGTGCTGATCCCACGCCGGTGCGCCGGGTCACGGGCTTCCGCCGCCGGCATCGCCACACGCTTGGCGAGACCCAGCTTGTTGATCTCCATGGTCTCCGGCTTGAACCGGACGACGCGGGCGTTGTTCTTCATCATCGACTGGTCGATGATGTAGTCGATGAACTTGTCCGCCTGCTCCGGGTTCAGCTTCCCCGCCGCCGCGAGCGCATCAGCGGCGATGAGCGCCTTCTGGACGCGATCCTTGTCGAGCAGTTCCTGATTGGTCGGCATCTTCCTTCTCCTGTCCTTTCCTTCTCCGGGTTCCTGTTCCCGATTCTTGTCCTCAGGCCACCAAGCCTAGAGGATGTTGCTCCAGAAGCCGCCCTGATCCTTCTGGACGGGCTGCGCCGTCGTGTCGGTCGGGGCCGCATTCGGCGTGCCCCGCGACTTCTCCACGTCCTCCAGACGCTTCTTGAGGGTCGTGATCTCGTCCTCCAGCGCCTTGGTCTTCTTGCCGTACTCATCCGAGTCCGGGTAGCCACCGGAACCGTCACGCGGACCGTTCCCGCGACCGTCGTGGGGACCGCCGCCCGCTCCACCGCCCGTGGCCTTCTCCGCTTCCACGCCCAGCTCCTTGAGGATCGTCGGGACCAGCGCCGGATCGATCTCCTTCGCCAGCGTGAGCAGCTTCGTGAGGGCATCCTTGATCACGTCCGTCCTGGCCGACGTAAACTGCTTCGCCTTCTCCACCGGCTCACCGCCGGTGATCTCCAGCTCGCCACCCTCGTTGAAAGTGAGCATGATGGACTTGCGGGTCTGCGACTTCTCTTCCATGCCGCAGGCCTTCGCCGCTTCCACGCACATCTGCGCGATCTCCATCAGCATCGCCCCCAGCTTTTTGGGGTCGGGCGCACCGTACCCCTCCTGCTTCTTGGAGGCGCTGAGGACCGACTTGAGGGCACTCTTGGCGTCGGCAACGATCTTGACGATGTCGCCTTCGGCCTTCTCTGCCTCCATCGGCTCGCCCTCCTTGGGCTTCGCCTTCTCCACCGGCTCGGCCGGAGCAGTCGGCGCGGCCGGGGTCGGCTCCGGCTTCGCTTCGGTCGGCGGGCACGTTTCGGGGTTGCTCTTGTCGTTCATGTTTCCCTTTCCTCCGTCATCGTTCCTTTTGACGACCAGGAACACTTCTTCGTTGGCTGGCCTGTCCACCAACGAGACTTCCTTCACGTCGATGTCCATGAGACGCTGTCTTGTCTCGTGGGACTTGAACTCATTCGGAGCACTGGCCGCTGTCTCGCTCATCTTGTCCTAGTATAGCTGGAAAACTGATCAGGAGGAAGCCGGCAGCTTCGACACCTTCGCCATCCCACCGATGCTGAACCCCGTTACCTCTCCCGCAAGGACGCGCTTCCAGATCTCATCATCGAACACCTTCACGGACATGACCCAAGAACCTTCCGGGATCAGTCGGCCGCTGATCGTCAGCGGCGACGGCGCGATGTAGGACTCTACCACTTGGAGGTTCCGCCCCATGTCCCTGTGCATGTACCCAACGGTGTTCCCGCGCCGATAGTTCAAAAGGAAGTTGTACGCAGCCTTCTCGATGACCGGCGGGGAAATGATGTCACCCTGCGCATCAGTCGCGTCGGGCTTGAGAACGACAGCCGTGACGATGCGCTGCTCCTCGTTGCGCTTCAAAATCGGGAGGATCACAGCGAGTCGCTTGTTGAGAGCCTCACTGTCGAAGATCTGCTTGGCGGGCTTCGATACCATCCAGGCACGTCCCTGTGCTTGCGCAGGGCCTCCCATTCCTACGGGCACGAACTGGAAGATCCAACGACCATCCAGAACGCTCCCGTTGAACTCGAACTCCTTGTAGTGCTTGTCCTGGACTCCGGCCTTCCAGTCAAACTGATCACGGATGAAGAACCGGCTCCAAGCGCCGGAAGTCGAACCGACTGAGCCCGGCGGGAACGCCTTGGGCGAGCCACGACCGATTCCCATCCATGCGAGCGGCCCACGCACCGGAACTTCCGCCTTGGATACATCGCTGAGTTCATCTTCCCTGGCCGTCTTGAAGTTCATCAGGATCTTGGAACCCGGAGGCAGCTTCCCTTCAGCCATGAGTCTGAACTTGTTCCCCTGGAACTGGTTTCCAGGAGTGAAACCCTCGCCGCCTTCCCAGTAGTCTTCTTTGCCGGGACGCATGCGGAAGTCGGTGTGAATGGAAACCGGACGCGCGAGAGCGAGCAGTTCCTGATCGGGCTTCGACAGAGACTCCGGGTCAGCGCCCTTCAAAGCGTCGGACAGGTTGCCGCTTCGGCCGTCCTGCGCTTCCTTGTATGCGGGCGCGATGTTCTTCCCGGCCATCTCGCTGAGGCGGTCCAGCTGGGCCGGAGTGAACATGACCGGGTCCCAGCCGAAGTCGTGCGTCAGCTTGACCTGGAACTCTTCCAACCCGCGCTCATGAGTCTGTAGGATTCCTGTCCCTTCGTCACCTTCCTGGAATGACAACGTCCCTTCCGCCTTGACCAGAACGTCGAACAGCTCGATGTCGAGTCCCTTCGACACAACCTTGTCGGCGCGAAGCCGGTCCAGCACATCTGGGCTCGCCTGAAGGACGTTCGCCTTGTACGCCCGCTCGATGATCGAGCGCACACCTTCCGCCTTCATGCTTCCCGTTTCGAGGTCTTCCACGCGGGGAACGACGGTGGTGACGGTCCAAGTCTTCGCGTCCTCATCGTAGCGCGGGATGACTTCCTCCGCACTGAGCGTCAGGATGTCTCCTGGCTTCGCATCGACGTTCGTGTTGAACGTCTTTCCCATCTCCCGTAGCTTCCCGGATTCGTCGGTGTACCCCACGAAGTAGTTGTACGTCTTGGGCGAATCCTTCACCGGCTTCCGGTCGATGACCTCGACTTTCAGCTCCAGGAGGTTCTTGATCTTCGCCCAGCCTGTTGTCTTCCCGTCCAACGGGTAGTCAGTCGTGACTACCTTCACGACAGCGCCTTCGCTCCCCTGTTCGGCGCTCGCCTTCTTGATGGCGTCCATCAAGTCGCCCTTGGACGACACCAACCTAGCACGGCTGATCTTCAGGTGCTTGAAGTCGTGACCGGCGAAAAGCTGGCTGAGACGCTTGCGCATCTCTTCCCAGGGAAGCGTGTGTAGGTCTTCGTCCCCCAAATACAAGATGTGGAAGACGCGACCGACAATCCACGCCTTCTTCCCGCTGGGAGTCGTGAAGGTCCCGTCCTCAGCGACTTTCGTGTTCTCAGAGATCAACCCACTCAGCTCGACACGCGGGACAACGGTCCCGTCTTCGTAAGTTGCCCCCAGGTCCATGTCGAGGATCACGGGCTTTCCAATCGCCTTGAGGTCGTTGACGATGGGCACGAGCTGTTCGCTGCGGTCGTTCTTGCTGTCCTCAAAGTAGACCAGCGTCCCCTTCCCGTCACTCTGCGCAACGGTCCTGTAGCCGTTGTACTTGATCTCGACTGCGAGCCGCGTCCCTTCCTCGATGAAAGGCTTTGCCCACATCTCCCAGAAAGCGTCTGGCGTGAAGAACTCGTGCTGGGTGTAGCCACTTCCGGTCTTGAGGGGCGTGAACGCCTTGAGCGGCTTGAGAGCGGCTTTGGCTACCTGTTCGACGCGAAATGCCGGACGCTTCACGGCAACGAGGTCGAACAGCTCGATGTGATCATCGTGAGGACCGAACGGGTTGTAGATGTGGTGTACCTTCTCGTGAACCTCCGGCGGTAGCAAGTTCCTGAAAGCCAGCTCCATCCCACGAATCGGCTCCGAAACGCGCCACACGATGTCGATGTCGCGCGGATCGGAACGCTTCACCGTCCCGCCAACCAGAGACATGAAGCCGGGGATGATCGTGAAGTCCTGAAGGTACGCCGTGACTGGCGACGTGTCTGTGCGATCCTTGTCGATGACGACGACTGCCTTGTTGGAAGTCGTCCGGTGGAACTCGATGGCTTGGCCTGGTACAGCATCCAAGACGACTTTGCGGAGGTCGTCCAAAGTCTTGAACGTGTGGCGGTGCGTCGCGTCCCGACGAATCCCAAGCGGGATGAGATGAATGGACTTCCGCGCCGCGACCCGTACAGCTTCGTTCAGCGCCTTCTGGAAGTCCTGTACATGCTCCAGAACGTCCATTGAGAACGTGACGTCAAACGCGCCTTCCTTGTATGGGAGGTCAGCCGCGTCCCCGAAGGAAGCCTCCAACCCGGCGTTGCGACAGACGGACACGGCGTGGTCGGACACCTCAACGCCCTGGGCTTCGATTCCACTCGCCTTCAGGACTTTCAACGCACGACCAGTTCCACATCCGATCTCCAGCACGTTCTCCAACGCCACTTCCGGGAACTGCTCCGACACTCGTGCGAAGTCGGAGGCAAAGAGCCTGTCGATGTCCGACAAACCATTGTAGTAGTCCACGTTGTACGGACTCTGCTCGCCCATGAACTTCCGCGTCTTCGAGCGAAGCGAAGCCTGATCCAGCTCATCGTGAGCGTTGTGATCAATCCCACGGCGCTCCATCTCCGCCACTACCAACGCGTGGACCTTCAGGAACTCCGGTCGCGTCAGTCTCAAGCGCCCAGCATTCGCCAGATCCCAAAGTTGGTGTAACCGAAGATGGATGCTCCCGATCTGATCGTCGGACTCTCCGCGCAGGACTCGCGGCGAGGACAGGACCGCCGACAGTTCAACCTTCACGCAACTCTCAATGACCTCCGGCTCGAACTCCTGGATCTTCGGAACCAGCATTGTCTCCTGCTCCATCGAGTCCATGAAACTCGTGGACAGGATCGCCGGGTTCTTCTTCCCGTCCGTGAACGCATCCGTTCCGATGGCGCCCTTCTTGATGGCCTTTTTGCGTTCATCTTCCAGACGCTCGTACAGAGTCCTGATGGTCTTCTCGATGGAATCGCGCCGGGACTTGATTGCCTTCATCAGCTCCGGCCCGCTGTACCGGAGCTTCCACGGAGGGCGTTTGGCGTCCAACTTCTGTAGCGACGCATCGATGTATGGCCCGACAAACTCTTCCAGTTTGGAATCACTGATACCAGCGATCTTCGCTACGTCCCCTTCCAGTTCCTCCCAAGTGGCGTACTCAAACAAACGCCCGCTGGCGATGGAACGATAGATGATCTGGTAGCTGTTGAACGTGTACACGCTGGGGGTGAGTTCAGGGTCGATGAGGAAGTCGTCTTCCCCATACAGATTGAATGTCTCTCCCTCATAGTCGATGTAATACAGCTTCCCGTTATTCCCACGGATGATGTTCCTCATCCACAAGTCCGGGAACGACACGAGGTAGTTGAAGCACTGTTGCTTCTGGATGTCCAGCAGGTCGGGCCTCGCAAGCGCAACGACTCTCTTCCCTTCCTCCGACAAGGTCTTCCCCTCAACCCAGTTTCGGAAGGTCCCAAACAGCTTCCCATAGAAGCCGATTCGATGAAGCGGAATCGGCCGCCCCACCACTTTCGCTAGATTGGAAGCCGCAATACATCCCAAGGCTTTGTGTACCGTTGTGGGCTTGAAGAAGTACCGCTTCCCAGAACCGTCTTCCAGCACTGCCTTCTTCACCTTCTCTCCTGGGAGGCTTCTTGACAGACGCTTCATCGAATCGGCATCGTGAGGGAAGGCAAATGAAGGGTAAGTGGCCGTGATGGTGTCCGCCAGCCGCTTCTCCATGTCTTGATTCTCAGTCTCCATCGCGCCCTCCTACGGGGTCAGCTCCGCCATCTCCCCAGGTGTGATGAACTCGGTTTCTTCGGAGATGTCAACTGTACAGCGACAGTGCATGTGGAACGGCGGATACCCCAATCCCGCCTTGATGAACTTGGAAGCCCCACTTCCGCCCGGCCCGCGAGCACCGGTAAGCGTTCTCATCGCCGCCATGCTCCTTACCCAAGGGTGGAGTGTCGAGCGGATTGCGCCCGCTGATGCTCCGACTTCGGAGCGCATGTGGTTGTAGGCTTCGTCCACTGGCATGGCTGTGCCTTCCGAAGCCATCGAGTAGCAAGTCTCGCATGTCCGCTCGTCCAACGGGTTGACGATAGTGTAGTGCGTAGCTCCGACACCCCTCAAGGCACTCAACTGTCCGTTGACGCGTCCCACGGTCGCCGCGTTCGCTGCTACACCGCTCCAGTACTCTCGCGCCGACCCACTCCAACCGACTGGGATGCGAGAGTACGGCCCAGTGAACGGATCACTGGGATCATATCCATACTCCCTCGTCATCACATCTTCCAGTTCCTGCGCCGCCCGCTCTGGGTCACCGCCAGTCTGGATCATCGCCTCGTTAGCGATTCGCCTCACGGCTTCGGACAGGTTCCTGTCGTAGTGTTCTCCGGCCCAGAACGTCAGGTCATCGGCAAGAGCCTCTACAGCCTCGTCATCGATCAGCTCGAATGAAGCGCGGAGCGACGGGTTGGGCTCCCACTTCAGGACTCGCACGGGAACAAAGTCATACCGCAGTGTCCCCTTGTACTTCCCCTGGACCTTCTTGTTCATTGCGGAGATGGCTAGCCGGTACGCTTCCTTCATCATCTCGCGGAAGAAGGGGCGAACCTCGTCATCGAACCCGACGAACTGGGAACGAGCAGCGGCGAGCGCCGCGTCAACATCCTTCTGTCTGACCGGGTTTGGCGCGGCGCGAATGATGGTGGATGCGGACTTCACCGCCTTCTTGGAGCGGGCAGCCCAAGCCTTGATAAGCTGTTCGCGGAGCCTGTTCTCCAACAGGATCATCCGCTTCCACTCTGGGAGCGCCGTCGCCTTGAACAGCACGTCTTCGACGGCCGACAAAAGCCGGAGCGCCTTCTCACGCGGTACAGCGTTGAAGTCGATGTTGGCGAAACGACTATGGGCGAGGGTCTGTGTGACCGTCGCCGGGACGATTCTGCCCTGGCTCTCGCAAACGTCGCACACGACCTTACGCCCCCGCCCCCGCCACCTTCACCGGAAGCAGCGGCTTCGTCGCTTCCGCCTCCGCAACCTTCGCTTCCAACCGCTCCCGGATTCCCATCAGGTCCTTCAGAAGCACATCGGCATCGGCGTCCGGTCCCAGCGCCTTCATCGCCATCACTTGCGCTCCGGGCGTCATGGGCGCGGTGTTCTTGACCCGCTCCGCCAACTGGAGCGTCAACGGAACGTCGGGGTCCATGTCCTTCCAGTTCTCCGGGAACTCCCGACCCATGATGTCCTCAATGATGTAGCGGGCGATGCGCGGCGTCATCCCACCGGTCTTTTCGGCCGCGATCAGGACCTTGATCAAGTCCTCATCGTCCGTGATGTTCGGTCCCATCGACTGGAACTTGTGGTACTTGACCTCCAGGAGTGGGAAGAGCTGGTGGTTCATCCAGAAGTCGAACTCCAGCCGCTCCGGCGCAAAGACCTGCTCGTCAGCCAACTTCCGACTGGTTTCCGCTGTCGAACGATTGTACGTGTCCGACCGGCCGACAAAGATGGGAGGGAGCCGGAACGCTTCGCGGACTTTGGCACGGTTGTTCTCCCCGAAGGCCTGGAACAGCTGGTCCTGGGTCTGGGCTTGCGCGACCGGCTTCACATCGATCTTCGCGTTGCCCGATCCTTCCCCGGCGTCATTGGCGAAGGGACTGGCGGCTTCGATGATCAGAATGCGGCTGTAGTTGTGGGAACCCTGGATGTGGGTCTCCACATAATCCTTGATCCGTTGGATGGAACCGTCGCTCAGCTCGCCGTTGGAAACGGCGATGATCATCGACGGGACGTTGTTGTTCCGAAGGGTCACGAAGTTGACGTTGTCCGCCTCGCGGTCCCCGATGATCGTGATCAGGTTCCCGATCCACCGTGGGATTCCGTAGGGTGAGCGGGGACTGTAGATTCGGAAGTGGACAACAGGCGTTGCGAGCGTGTACTTCCCCTCCGCCAGTTGTTCCGGCGTGAGGACGTTCCCAGTCAGCGCATCGATGGGGCGCGGGTCTTCCAGTTCCTTGAACCAGATCGGCTTCGTGTAGATGGTCCTCACGATTCCGTCCGTCCCAAGACGAGCGAACTGAACGAAGCGCCGGAACCGCTTGCGGTTCAGGACTTCTTCAATCTTGACGCTCCCGTCCGACTGTAGCACCATCCGACGCTGCCTGTACTCCGTGTACTCCGCGTCCTGGACGGAGAGGCGCATCTGGTAGCTGGGAATGTGGACAAGCTGGTCAATCTTCCCAGCACCGTTCTTCACCACTTCGGTGTAGGCGTTCCCGGTGATCTCCAGGTCACGCCGGATTCGACGGCGCCACCCCACGAAACTCAGGTCCCCGCAGAAGTGGGCAAACAAGTTCTGTAGCCAGACTTGTTCAGCCGCAACGTTGGTCTTCACGTCGGGCGGGATGTTCGGCATCTCGACAGGGACGCGGCGAACAAACCGATGGCCGAAACCATCGATGTTCACCTCCATGGACGAAACGCACTGCTCCAGGATCGTACTGTTCTCCGGGAGCATCGCCATGATCAGCGGGTCGAAGGGCGGGACGATGATCCGCCCCTGGTTGATGAGCCCGCTGAGGTCGGGGTCCTCCAACTCGACATTGGAGCGCCCGGCTTCGGTCGCTCCGGGTGCTTGGTCGAGTTTCACGACGAAGCCCTTGAGGATGACCTCACGCTGGTTGCGACGCTCGACCATTTCCGTCTTCTTCGCTTCGTCGTCCATCTTCATTCCTCCCACGGGTCCGGTCCAGGGATGTTTCCGCAACCGGGGTGGTGATCAGCGATTCGACTCCCATCTGGGAGTTCTGCCTCGCACATCATCCTGTACTTGTAGCGGACTCCGCTGTAGTAGGTTCGGAACCCTTCGTCAACAACGCAGTCGCCTTGGTTATACGCGGCGATGTACTGAAGGTCGTGGACTGGGCTAGTGGAAGTACGACACATTGCTATGTGTTCACTGATCTCCTCAATCCCGATAGCGATGTTGATCTCATCGCGGGCTGCGAGATTCATCCGCTCCCGGTAGCTGCTAGGCAACTCAATCAGGTTGTCGCTGACACCTGGAAGGTAGTAGCGGACCTGTCGGCCCGCTCCTGCGTTCGCCGGTAGGATCTGGAACAACCCGATTTCACGCGCGCAACAGGTGTCGAACGTGATCCGGCGGTCGTTCTCTGCTACAATGCGAGCGGGCCGTGTGACGCTCCGGGAACCGTCGTGGGACTCCCAGGTCAAACGCCGGTCGCAAAACCCTTCGCGCTCTGTTCGAGCTGTCACACGCCCAACGTCCATCGTGTGAAGACAGGCGTTTCCGATTGACCCATTCCCGATGTCTCCCAGGCTGTACTCCTTCTCAGCGACAGCGACGGTCAACAAACAGTCAACGCCTTCTTCCCCGCAGGAGTACGCAAACATCTCCGACCATCGGGAAAGCGTTTCCTGCGCCGCATCCCTGATCTGTTCGCAGCGGGCAACACGGGACTCTGCAACGGAATCGCAGGCCGTGTCCTGCCAGTTGGAATGAAAGACGAGCATTGCGTAGTACAACAACTGGGAAACAGTGTACATCTGCCCCTCCTACAACAGCCCCGGCTCAGCACGCCGCGTCCGTTCCTTGAGACGCTTCCCCTTCAGCCCGGTGATGGCGAAGTCCAGAGCGTCGAACAAGTCGCGTTTCCCATGAGGGAACGACACGAGCCTGTCGATGAGTTTCTGGTGGTGGGGCATGAAATGGATTCGGTGCTGTTCGAAAATGGGAGTCAGTTTCCAAGCCCTCGTGACTTTGTCTTTGTGTGTCAGGACCGGCCTGATAAGCCACGTTGGGTGCTTCTTCTTCAGTTCCCCCGGCTGCGCCTTCTGATAGGCGTTCGCCTCGATGAACGCTCCGATGATGGAACGCTCGAAACGCCGGTAGGTGTTCTCAATGGACTCTTGCTGGGCGCTGAACGACAACCTCTGTTCAGTGAAGTCCAGAACCCAGAGGTGTTCTTGTTCGTCTTCTCCTACAACGACAGTAGCGAAGAAGTCGTGTTGTTCGCCTTCCCCGATGGCGAGGTCTACGCCGACTGCAACTCTCAGCCGTTCCAGCGACGGGTACTGATCCGATGGAACAACATCGCAGTCGTCATAGCTGAATATCTCGCCCTTCATCGCCTCCGTGTCACATTGGTACTGGGAGTTGAAGATGATCGGTCCGGCATCTTCCCGGAGTTCATGTAGGTATGGCGTCTTGAACTTCTCCGGGTACACGGACTGATCGTTCTCATCAAGCGCCGGGATGACCAGCGTCTTTCCCCTGAACTCGTGGTCTTGAAAGTGCTGGTACAGATCTTCGTAGTGGTAGCGCGTACCCAAGATGTGTATCTCGCCCCGGTGATCCACGACCGGATCGGGAGGCATGATACACGGCTTGAACACCTTGTAGTACCACGTCTTGATGGACTGCCGCTGATGGTCGGTTCGGCTGTTCGACTCGTCCAGGAGGTCATCGCCAAAGCCAATGTCGTAGTGCTTCGACGCGACGGCCGACCCGACACCGACCGTTGCTACAGTCGGTTCCTTCGCGTTCCGCGTCCTTGGGCGAACTGCGATGGAACGCTCGTCCCACTGTCTGTCCCCCACGTAGTCCCCAAAGATGTCGCGCAGCTCCTCGTTAGACTCGAAGTGCCCCTTGACCTCTCCCAACATATCCTCTGCGTTCTCAGCAACCTTCGATGCGAGAATCACATGGATGTTGGGATTCTTGAGGATCACGTGAATCATCTTCGCAATCGTCCCGATGGTAGTCTTCCCGGCCGTTCGGAACGCCAGCGTCAATGACTGTGGATTCTGAAGTTGGTGAACGATGATGGGGTAGTGTACACGCGGGTGAACGGTGTATCCCAGCACCAGTTCCGCGAGCACATCAATCCTGTTCCGCTGGAGAACCGCTCGCCGCACCCACTCCTTGTAGGCTTCCCGCCCCCTGTGTAGCAGAGAGATCAGCCCGTCTCTGTTTTTCGCTGAGACTACAGCCGAGGATGCGGCTATTCGATTCTCGACAGCGGCGGCTCCGGTCGCCATCGCTTCACGGTCAGTCGTTGCGCGGGTCGAGCCAGAAGCCCGCGACTTCGGCGCTGGCCGGGGCTCCGGCAGCGTTGATATTCACGGAGATGAAGAACCGGCGACCCTTGATCGGGAACTGGACGGCCATCGCGCTGGAGGCTCCAACCGCGAACGTGATCGGGCTGGATTCGCTGATGAACGCGCCCGCCAAGTCCGACCAGTACAGAACCTCGAAAGTCACGCCCCCTCCGGCCCCCACCTTCAGGTTCGCCAGACCCTCATCGTAGCCGCTCCCGTTCACCCCCATGTTCTTGTCGGTGACTGGGAGCGCGTCCACCGTTGTGACGGCGTCACGGTGGAGTCGGAAGTCCGGGGACGTTCCGATTTGGCCTGTTCCTGACATGTCTCTGCTTCCTTCCTTCGACTGTCGCCCGGCTCCGGGCGGGGGAGCCGGGCGACCGTCTGATGCGTTGGCCCTGAGCCGTCAGGCCTGGGCTACTCGAAGCACTCGTAGCGGACCAGCTCGCCGGTGACGTTCATGTCGCCGTCCGTCCCCAGCCGGAACCCGTTGGCGAGGGGCGTGATGGCGTTGGACGCCACGAGCGCCCCGGTGCCGGCCGCGACCCGCTTGAAGCCGCTGCCGTCCGCCATGCCCTCCTGCCACTCCATCTCGTCGCCGCTGGACACGTTGGTCAGCTTGACGCGACTGGGACGAAACCCGACCTTCTCCACGTCCACCGCAACGCCGGTGGTGCCGTAGAACGCCCCGTGCATGATCTTCCAACCGCTCGCCATGATCCATTCCCTTTCCCGCCCACTCTGGGGCGTCCCTGGAGTTGCGAACGATGCGCTTGACGGTTCCGTCCGGTCGCTGCTACCGCCCTCAACCTCGCGGTCCCTGCGGCTCCTGCCGCTGGTCGCACCGTCTGGGGGCAGCCAGGGCTGCTCCCCGATGGAACGATTCTAGTCTGGTTCGCTGACTGAAGATAGTGAAGAAACGTCGGGCGGTGGAGTGGCTGGCTTCTTTCGTACAACTACATGACGGGTCGCTCCGGCGTGCGCTCCCTTCGCTTTGGCGAGCCCGCCCGTTGTCTTTGGATTGATTGAGCGGGTCCGCTCTGTCGAAGCCGTCTTGGAAACAACAGCTCGCACCGGCTCCGGGAGCGCCGTCATCGGCTTCACTTCCAGCATGTCGCGTTCACCATAGCGGGACATTACCGCATTGACCGCTTCCAACTGCTCTGAAATCTTGGAACGCAGGTCGGCGTCAGTCATGTCTGCGACGGCAATGCCCGCGATAATCTGGTGGCGCTCCGGTGCTTTCTGTATCAGCCCCATCTGCTGTCCGGTCTGAAGGATTCGGTCGATGGCTTCGGACTTCGCCCGCGCCGCACCAACGACTGCCTGGGGCTGGTTCCCGTTCGTCCACTTCTTGATCAGCTTGTCGAGGTCCCGGATGACCCCTTCTTGTCGCAGACAGTAGTCCAGGTACACCTTTTCCGGCGACTTGTCGAGCCGTTCCACCCGGTCTTCGGTGTACATCTGTTCCAGCAGCTGGTGGTATTCGGCTTCGGACAGTTCCATGTCCTCCATGATCCTGGTAGCAGCGGTTCCGGCCGCGAGTTGGGCGCGGATCGCCGCTACCAAAAACTTGGAAGCAGGAAGTTTCGACTTCGCGGGTGGAGGTTTCACAGAGTCACCCCGAGATGACCATGACCTTGTCGGCCTTCCAGCTGGACGTTGCCTTCACAGCGTAGAAGGCATTCCCCTGGGGATTCACGCCGTTGGGCTGCTTCCAGACGAGCCGTTCCGCGCTGGAGCCAAAGTGGGTGCGGCAGGCGAACCCGACTTCCTGGGAAGTCAAGTTCCGCTGGCGCTTCTTCAGCTTCTTGGCGTAGTAGAAACACGGGGAGTAGAAGTGAACCAACCCCACCATGTCGTCCGGTGGCGCAACAACAGTGGACGGGGACGGACGAAGAAGGGACTTCACGAGCCCCAACAGCCCTTCCGGGAACTTGTTGATTCCCATGAGGATGATGGCTTCGCGGCGCAGCTCCCGTTCGTCCTTCACTTTCGGATTCGGGTCGCGCTTCCCGCCGTTCATCCAGTCCGGGTTGATGGGTTGGCTGTACCCGCGAATCATTGCGGTGAAAGACCTGAAACGAGGGTACAGCATGGCGAAGCGGTTGATCATCGTCCACATGACCGCCAACCCCTCGCGGTCCACGTCACAGTCGCCGCCCGCCTCGCCATACAACATCCGGGCCGACCACTCGATGTCGGCATTCTCGAATGTCGTCAGTTCCTTCCCACCGTAGACCACGATTCCGTTCGGCATCACGCCCTCCTGCGGTCGCCGTTCGCCGGGCGACCCTGCGGCCGGTCGTCACGCCGGTCACCGTTCAGCTTCGGCTTCGACAGCACTTCCATCTTGCGCTCCAGAACGTCCAGACGCTCACCGTAGGCCTTGTTGATCACGAGCAGCGCATTGACCTTGTCCTTGGTCGCCTCCTGGCGACTCTTGGCGGCGGTGATCTCCGTCCCGGCGGTGTTCAGCCAGCCCCTGACCTTCTGGGACAAAGCCTCGTGCTCGTCGTACAGCTTCTTGAGCCGCCGCTCCCACTCACCGCGTTCGAGGTCGAAGCGGCCCCGGCACTCCCCCTCCCACTTCGCCAAGGACTTCTTCAGCTCCTTGTCGGCCGTCGCCAGGTGTTCCTTCAGATCACCCAACGACTCCCCCAGCGACTCCAGACACTCGATCAGTTCAGCGTCCGTCAGCGGCGTCGGTGGCGGCTGCGTCACCCCCTCCGGGGGGTTCGGCTCCTGTACCTCCAACGTGAATGCCTCGCTCGTTGCGGGCTGTGGTTCGGTGGTCCCTTCCTGCTCCGTGGTTCCCATCGTCTTCCTCCCATCTCCCTCATCGCAGAGGGCGTTCAAGCGTAGCCTAGCGAGGGTCGCCCAACCCCGGCCCCGGTAGCAATGAGGATTCGCCGGGAGATGGGCGGTAGCAAGTCCGTTCTTGCTCGATCAGATAACAACGGTCCCATTTACAACAGACGAGTGCACGAACCCGTACACCGTTCCCACAGTGTTCCTCCGGGACTGGCAGACGAATGGCATCCGCCATCTCCGCTTCGTACCCCAAGCGGCACGGATTTGGGCCTATCGTGGGCTGCGAGATGTTCTCTTGTTTCAGGACGGTGTAGCCGTTCGATTCGAGCCAAGTTTTCGTGTCTGGCCGTGAACAACCGACAAGAATCAACAGAGCGATCCAACGCATCTTGAAGCTCACAGCGAGTGATTCATCTGCCAGGCAGAGCGGAGCTGGGAAAGTCGGGAACAGGAAGGCGACGAAAGATGCCCACGACTGTATCCGTAAGTCGTTGGGAGGCTAACGACGACGGCGCGGAACATTTCCACCTTCACCTTCCCAGCTCCGTTCCGACTGACACGCATCGTTCCCTCATTTCCGTAGCCTAGTGTGTGGTTGTTACGCGGTTCTGGACCAGAAGCACCCCACGAGGGGTGCGATTACACCGACACTTAGGAGGCTTTTCCCCCTTCGGAGTGTTCGCCGTCGCTCCACACCGCATACAGCGGTAACGATCCGTCTCACTGTCGCCTCCGGCCCAAGCCCAACGTCCCTTCTTCGCCACGTTCGCCTCCTCACCCAGCAAAACCGGGTGTAAATGAAGTGCGGGAACCCTTACCTCCCGCACCTGAACTGCTGTATCGGGCCAACTTTCGCAAACTCCCATCATCCCGCTGGTAGTCTAGCTGTGTTCGATGGGATAGAGCTGATCGGCGTAACGTCGAAGTACCCAAGCCGACTTGAAGATTCCTACGGTGATGGGGTTCCCGTGCTTCACAAACTCCGCGAGAGCAGAGATCAGCTCCAAGTAGATGGACGCAACACGAATCAGTAGACAGAAAAAGCGCAGTCCGAAGCTGAAGATTCGTTTCATCCGTCTGTTCCCTCCCCTCCCTTCGTTTCCTTCTTCCCCTTCTTCCCTGCTTCTTCGTCCTTCACGAACGCCGCAGCCAGCACAGCAACGAGGTCGGTCGCATCCGCTCCCGTTTCGGCCGGGACAAGTGCCTTGTAATCGTCGCGGTACACGATCAACGCGCCGGTCCCGCGCTTCCCGTTGATCATCCCCACGTAGGGACAGACGCCGACAACAGCACCGTGTCGGGCGATGTCGCCGCGAATCGTCTGCGTGAGCGCCTTCCACCCTTCGTCCTGTTCTTCCGTTTCCACCGTCGTCCTCCATCCGAAGTCTAGCCGGTTCCCACCAGCTTCGGACAGAGCATCACTTGCGTTTCTTCAGCCGGTCGAACCAGTACACCGCTTCCCTGGGCGGGAGTGGACCGTACCGCCTCACCTTCCCGTTCTTCTTCGTGACGACCACGTACCAATCGGTGGCTGACTTCGCGTGGACCGTAACACTGGCGTACTTCACCAGCCCTTCCCCTTCCCCTCGCGCTGCCGCTCGATGGCGTTCTTCCCCAGGAGATACAACGCGAAGACGATGGCAGCAAAGGCGAGCGGAACGGACCACTTGGAGTCAGTCCAGTGGTTGAGGGCCCACTCTGCGTACCCCTCGCGCCCCTTCCAGTCCTGGAACAAAGACTTCGGCGCGACTGCCAACAGCACACCCGACCAGATTGCGCGAATCTCGCGCCGTCGCTCCGGCGTGATCTCCTTGAACCCCCTCATCGTTTCCCCATCGTCAGCGACGGGCCGTTCAGGACCTTCACGAAACCCGCAACCAACTCACTGGGAATGAACTGGAGCGAAGCCGGAGTGTAGGGAACGTCGGGATCGTGCGTCTGGCGAGCGAAGTACACGCCCGCCCCATCCGGCCGCTTCCAGACGCCGAAGGTCTGAGTGACCGTGTACTCGTTCATCGGATCGGTAAACGTGGCCGTCGCCTCCGCATCCGGCGGGTTCGCCTTCGTCCAGAGGATGTCGCTGTTGCGCGACCGCCTCTGGAGTGCCCGATGCGCCTTGATCCATCCGTCGATGTTGTCGGACAGTACGCGGGCCGGGGCTGTACGGGGCTTCTTCGGGGTCGTCATCGTCTTCCTCCCTTCGGCTCCAACAGGTACGGCTTCCACTCCGAAGCCGGGAGCCCTTCACGAACCGCCTTCAGAACGTGTGCGGCTTCCGCTTCCCGAAGTCCGCAAATGGAACACTTATCCGGGGGCGGGAACCACTTCAGTTCCTCAAACTCGAACGGTCGGCCGCACTCCTCACAACACTTCAACGCTGGCATTCGCTTTCTCCACACCCAGTCCACGATAAACAAACGATGGGAGCTGCACAACGCCCTTCCTCATGGATCTGGTAGGCGTGCCGGACACATGTACCAGTTGCGCTGGAATCGTGCTCGATGTAGCAGAACCGGCAGACACCGCAAGTACGAGCCCTGCGGGGCTTCCATACAAGCCGCCCCTCCGCGATGGTCATCAGGACGACAAGCCCGATGACGCAGCCTGCTATGGAAACAAATATGAGTAGCGCGACAGCAAACACCCCAGCTGCAGTCATCTCTCGCACTCCGTGTGGCAGTGTCCGTTCAAGTCGGAGTTCCAGAGCGTCTTCCAGAGCGTCATCGCTTCACCTCTGTCCGTTTGTCCGTTCATCCGCTCGTACACCGCGCCCTCCGACCGAAGTCTAGACCCATAAAACACGACGGCCCGCCGCTGGGTAAGCAACGGCGGGCCGTTTGGCTGTCCGGGCACCACAAGCCCGCGCCAGGTAGAAGGTACCAATCTCAGGAGGTCCCCTCACAGGGTGTCTGTCCCGGCGAACGCTCGCCCGTACCGGGTCAGGCTCCGTTCTGGACGCAACGATGTACAGGATCAGGAGTGCTACCAAGTACAGCATCGCGCCATCGCACCGGAAGACTAGCGCGACGGGTACAGACGGCCGAAAGCATCCCGCTGGGAGTTGTAATGCTCAGTCGCGTAGGACAGCTCACGCTTCCGGCCGGGCACCTTCCTCGCTTCCTTCAGAGCGGCTTTGGCATTCGCAACGACGCTCGCAAGCTCACCGCGAATCCAGGCGAGGTTCCTGGGATGGAACCGAAACCCGCCCGGCCTTCCAGTGATGTACCCCTCGACACCGACCGCATCGATGAAGTCACTCAGCGGCTCCGTGTGCCCCACCGCGATGTGGCTGTTGTGTTCGCTGAAGTACCCGATGACGTTCCGCTCCGGGCAACACGCTCTCAGAATCTCGGTGGCGAAGATGAGTTTCATCCTGTCCGTCTGTCCGGGGAGTCGAACAAAACGAATGGGGATTCCCTTGTCGAGCCGTTCCGCCCCGTCGTCGTCTGTCTCTGCTTCGTCCATCTTGAGAATCAGAATCATCATTCCACCTCCACCGGAAGCCTAGCGTGTCGTCCCAACAAAACAGAAGTCATATACAGTGACGGGTCCGGTAACCAGGGGCCGGACAGGGGTATACGCCGGGAGAGTGCTATCCAACTCGCATGCGTAGCCTTGATTCACGCTGATAGCGTCCCACTCCGTATACGAACAAGGCGTCCACTCCTGGTGATAGACAACCGCTCCGTCTGCTCGCCCCTCGCGCCATCCAGTCCTCGTGAGCGGGTCACAGCTGGTTTCATCTTCCACGAATACAGGGACGCTGGGCCTCCATGTGATTCCTGTATCTGTCTCGTTCACGTAGCGGTTCGACCCCTGTTGAAAGAACCAGAGTCCGCCAACGTACCATGCTTGGCGCGGTCCCGTCCCGCCTCCGGGTATCGCCACCGTGAACGTCGTGGACGTGTGCGTCCAGTCGTCGCGGCCGGAGCGAAACAGAGCAGAGCGATCAGTGATTTGAACTATGCCGACCCCTCGTTGTGGGTCGCGCGTTCCAATCCAAAGCCAGTCAGAAGATACGAACGGCTCGATGCTCGTCCCACTCCCGTCCCAACTGGAACAAACATACACGTGGGGATCAGTCGGCCCGTCTTCCGGTTCCGTGTCTTCTGTCTCGCTGTAATCACCAATGCTGTCTTCTGTTTCGCTGTCCATTCCGTCGTCGCTGAAGTCGTCCGGGGCATCGGGCGTTTCAGTGAAATCGGGCACGTCTTCTGGGACGTATTCATCTTCTGTTTCCACTACATCTTCCAACTGCACGTCTTCATCGGGAAGGGTATCGGGGGGAAGGGTATCGGGAAGGCCAGAGTCAGGAGGGGAATCGAACGCGCCCGCGTCGTCTTCCGCTTCTACATCTACAACGTCGGCTTCCGCCGGGGTGTCGGGTTCCGCCTCTGGCTCGATGTCTGGCTCGATGTCTGGTTGTGAGTCGGATTCTGTGGTGGGGGCGTCGTCCAGGGTGGGGCTGTCTTGGAACGTGTATGCGTCTGTCTCGCTGTTAGTGTCTGTGTCCGAAACAACGTTGTCCGTTGTGTCGGCGTCTTCATCCGGTGTAAGGTCGATGGTGTTGTAGGAACACCCGGTGACGGCGAAGCAGATGAGAAGGACAAGAGTGAGTCCGATGGCTACGGCTGCGAATGTTACAATCCATTCGGTTGTTTTGTTCATAACGATCCTCCTGTAGAAGACTAGCTGCTAGTTTCTGTTTGGCTGTCTGACGTTGTGGTTTTGGTGCGGGGTGTGCGTGAATAAGGCTGGCCAGACGTAGCGCAAAACACTCACAGACCCACTCGATGGACGCCAGTGGGGGAGTCCATCTTCACATTCAGTTCGTGCGCGAATGAATGGTCTACGGCTGGGCCGACTTGGGATACAGCTACCAGTAAAATGATTCAAGAATCCGACCCCTCGCCCCTCCCCTACCACCCGCCCCTCCCCTACCGCCCGTTCCCCTGCCCCATACAAAATGTCTCGCGGTGGGACAGTCTGTTTCGCTGGGAACAGCGATGGCCCCGCCCCCAGTTGAGTTTCCCAATGGCTATCGTGGGACGGAATGGACGGCGCTGCTTTACAGTATTGCGATGAACTCTCCCCCTCTCCCGGTTGACTTGCGACCCCTCCCCGGTCTTCCTCCCCTACCGCCCTACCGTCTCATCGAGCCGCTGTAGACCCGGCTCTTTCGGTCCAGGTTGATTCAACGATGCGATGGAACGATGACGACGCTGTAGTGCCCCTGGCCCCCTCGCCGCTTGGATTGATTCCAGCGGGATAAGTGGGATGGTCCCGTTCGGATTGTCTTGGGGCCTGTCGTCGGTGGGCACCCAACAGCGCGGGAACCAGCCCAAGGTCGCCCTTGATACAAACTTGATTTGCATCTAACCTCAGCTAGAAAGTGGATGATACAGCGGTGGTACGCTCCGATCATGAGAACCCCCCTCCCGGACCCCATTGCGAGTTTCCGGCCGCTGTATCGTCGTCGCTGTAACGATACCATCGCGGAATCGCGTGCAGACACCAGCGGGAAACTGGGTGCTTCTATTCTTGTATGGGCTGTCTCTCTGTGCGGTGAGCTGTCTCCGATTCTGTTTGGGAGACACCGTTCGGCGGTGAGACACACGGACAAGTCGTGGGGTGATACAGTTACTGTAAACAACCGTTGGGTGGCCAGTTTCCTGCTGAAGCTGTCTGCAGTATCGTTTTGGAAACAGTCATCGGTCCTGGGCGATATTGGCTTTTACAGTATTCTGTATTCTGCCAGATTTGGCGGCTGTCCATTTGGCTCCGGCACCACGGCTGATGGGGCAGGGGCACATGTGCGCACGGGCACACAGGGGCACCAAAACACAAAACCACTCCACCCACTTCCAACCAGCTACCGTTCCAGCCTTCCGGGTTCCATCCCGCCTCCCATCCGTTTTCGTCCAGCTCTGGGAAACTGTCTTCCCGAATCCTATGCAGGCCTCAGCAGTAAACTGGGAAGGTCTAGGGTTCCAGCGTACCGTCTTGCTATCCCTTCTCCCCTCCCCGTTCCTCTTGCTCTACCCTCCCCCGCTCCCTTCCTGTCCTACCGCTTCCTGTTCCGCTGTCCGTTTCGTCTACGGTGGTTCGGGTGTTTACGGTTATGGATTTTGACAAGGTGGGGTGAGATGGGATCGTTAGCTGTAGTGGAACCAAGATCGTTCAGAGAGGCTGAAGGGGGTGGCGGGATTCGAGCGCCCGGATATGGCGGGATGCCGCCCAACCGTCCGCAAACCCACGGATGCGATTGGATGCAGATACGCTGGGGGAAACGTGAGGGTCAGTCGGACTCGTGTCCGGGTCCGGGGTTTGTACCCGGTGCAACTTGCTCGCAGGGAATCGGAACGTACTCATCCCTCACTTCGTCTTCAGTCGTCCAGACGATCAGGATTGCCGATGAGATTTCATCTTCGAGACAGAAGTTTGTGTCCCCGCTGTTTTCTCCGGGGAAGACCAGATCGGGAGCGCAGCTGTAGTGCTTCGGACCGGAGTTCACGATGACCTGTCGCCGGACGCCGGAGCCGTCCACGCCGAAGACGCGCTCACAGTAGACGTGATCGTGGCCTGCTAGAACCAGCGCAAACTGACCAATGATCGGCTCGAACAACTCCCTGTAGAGCCTTGCCCGCGAGTCGTCCTGACGCCGCGCCGCGCACGGATACAGAGGCTGATGGAGGATCAGGATGATCCACTTGCGAGGCTCTTCATCCAGCCAGCTGTTGACGCGCCGGATTGTCCGCTCCCCGATGTCCCAGGGCATGATGTAGAGTGCCGCATCGCTCCCGCACTCGACACGCGACGGTCGCGGCCAGTCCTCCTCCACGCAGCTTGACGACCAGCCGTTGACCCGCCTGAAGTCGAAGTCGTGGTTGCCCTCAGCGCTGTAGATTGGGATGCGGTGGTCCCAGATCAGGGGATGGACGGCTGAGCAGAAGTCGTTGTCGCCGTCGCACCCGATACAGTTCCGGGTCGTGTCCACGTTGTCGCCGCCGCTGACGACCAATTGGATCGGCCGTCCCGCTTCGGTCAGCTCCGGTTCGTCCAGGATGGAGATCATCACGTTGATCGCGCCACGATGGTACCCGTTGTCGCCGTGCGGGTCGGAGTAGAAGGCGAACACGCAGCTGTTTTCGGTCGCCGGTTCCGCCTCCTGTTCCGTCGCCGGGACCGTCGTCAGTAAGGCCGCAGCCAGCGCTTCGATCACCCACCTCATCGCCACCAGAATCGCCTCCACCATTGTACTCGCCCTCCTTGCTCGGAGCCTAGTCACGAGCTGTTCCATCGCTCCTTTCCCCAGCACATGGGACCAGGCCATGGGGCCGGTGCCCGGTCGGTCCCGCCGCTCACCGCTCACCGGGTCCGGTCGTCGGAGCCCGCTCGGAGCCCCGCCCACCTAGCTGTCCCGCCTGCTGCCTCCGGGGTCGTGGGCTGGGCCCTCGCCCGTCCCCGGAGCCGGGGCCGTCCTTGCCCGGACTAGCCCACCCGGAGTTGGTACAGGCCTGAAACAACGGCTAACTCCCAATGAACACTCGTAAAACAGCCCACCCGACTCCTAGCAGCCGCCTTTGGCCCTCCTGCTGCCCCGACCCGTCCCTTGGGTATCGGTCCAGGCTAGCCCTTCTGCGGGGTTCTAGGTGGGAACCCGGTTGCCGCCGGTGGAAGCGTAGACGGCCGGCAAGTCGGCTGAAGGTCAGGAGGGCAGGGGAGCGCCGGGGCGATCAATGACCACCCCTTGTCTCAGCGCAGCCCGCTCCACGAGGGCGATCAGGGCTGCGTGATCGTGAACGGCCGGTCGGATGGTGTTGATGGAAGCCACCCGCTCCCGGCCGTCATCTTGAAGGGCGATCAGGGTTGCCGCACCGACTGCAACGTCAACGTACACCTGGATGCGAGCCGTCCGAAGCGGGAACCCGTCATCCAGCGCCTTCCGGTCGATGATCCAGGCCATCGGAAGTCGTGGGGTCATCGTTTCCTCCCCGGCCGGTCATCGACAATATCCAGCGGCTTCAGCCCGCAAACGGTCCTCACCTTCTCCGACTTCGGAGCGACGAACCCAACGGGCTTCCCTTCGGTCAGGACGGCGTCACGGATCTCTCGAACCAACTTCAAGCTGTTTGCCGCCGGGTCCGGCCGGACCTTCCCCTCATCGGGCTTCCGACCTTCGGACAGGTTCACAGCGATGTTGAAGAGCCGTCCCAGCGGCCCGGTCGTGTAGTCCATGAGGTCCATGTATGCCGAGCAACGCGCTTGCCGCACGAGCATCAAGCCCGGCCCGCCTTCGACCTTCCAGAGCCGTTCGACACGGATCGCGTCGATGAGCTGCTGCCGCCGCCCGGCGAGGATTCGGATGATGTCCTGGATCGTCTGGCCGTGGTCGTGGAGAAGCCCGCTCAGCCCGATGAGGTAGTTCAGCCGGACTTCGCTCTCAGCGACGAAGACGGCGGTGCGCTCCAGCCACCTCAGCGTCCCGTCGTCGTCGCGTTCCCGGTTCAGCCCGCGCAGCCGCCGGACCTCGCCCTTGATCAGCCTCGTGAGTTCGCGCCGGACGTAAGCAACGTTGTCTCGCTTCATCGCGGGCCTCCCATCTTCTTCCGAAGCACATCCAGGTCGTTGAGAACAACCTCATGGAATCCATACGCCGCTCGCTTCACGATGTTCGCAACCTCCTGTCGTCCCGTGTCGCTCAACTCGCAGGGGAGCGAAGCAGCGAGAACGAAAGACACGTTACGAACGACCAGCCGGAGTTCCCTACCAACAGCCATCGGGTTCTCAAAGGCGTCAAGCGGCTCGTATTCCTGGATGACGAGTTCCCCTTCGGAGAACCCATCAACATCGAGCCCGACGATCACGCTAGGCATCGCTGTCCTTCGTCGCCATCGCCGCGTCCCGCGCTGCGAGGAACGCGGACGGGTCGGCCGTGAACTCGACTCCGAAGCGCGTCATGATCCGCCGGTTCGCCAGTTCCCGAAACGTCTGTTGGAGCGACTCCAGAAGCGGCGGGTAGCCATCCTCCAACATTCTGGAGATTGCGAGCCTGTTCCACTCGAAGACATTCTGGTTCCACTCGAAGATGGTGTGGCGCGGCGTCCCGGAGTCCCACCAGCGCAGGTCCATCACGTTCGCCGCGATTGCCCCCATGGTCCGCTCGCGCAGGTCGTCGGGGAACTCCCGGTCGCCAGCCACCAGAGCAACCGTCTTGCAGACGGCCGATTCGATGTCGCTCACCATCCTGATGAAGGTGTCGCGGGGGATAGACAGACAGCGAAGCGCGTGTATGTCCCGATTCACCATGTCCCAGTAGTTCAGCATCCCATCCTCCCGTCGCCGCTATCCTAGCGGGCCTTGTCGTCCGTCCCGACCGGCGTGTAGACGCCGTCAACCAACTCCACCTTCCCTTCGGCCTCCAGTCGCTTCATCTTCGCCAGGTGAGCCGCTGCGGCGCGGTTCAGCTTGCGAATCTCGCGCTGTCCTTCGCGGTAGACATCCGGGTCAATCGCGGCAGACAACGGACGACGGGGCGAGCGCCACGGGTTCCCCTTCCCGGATTCGACGGCGCGCATCCACTCACACTGACGCCGCACCCACGACCCAACCCACTCCGCTCGCCGTCCGTATCGGCGGTGAAGGCGCGTCATGTCCGCCAAGTTCGCACTGGAGATCACGTCCCAGATGTCGTTCCACACGACCGTGAACCGCTCACCCGCCGAGGGAGTGTAAGACATCGCGTCGGCGTTGACGATTGTGAGCCGTCCGGCGTCGGTGTACGCTTTCAGCGACGGGCCGACCAGCTTGATCACGTCGGCGCTCAGTTCCACGACAGTCACATGCTCGACTTCCGGCCGCTCCAACATCGCCCGTGCGACCATCCCAAGCCCGAGTCCGTTGATCAGCACGCGCCCGCTCGCCAGCTGTACGGCTTCCAGGTGGTCTGCGATCTCATCGGGTGTGTCGCTCATCACGACCGTCTCACCGCGCTTCAGCATCGTGTACTCACCCGGTGGAAGGTAGCCACGCCCACCGCCACTCCCCATCAGCGCCCGGAGCCGCGTGAATGATGACTGCTGCGGGCTAATCCAGAACCGCTCGATGCGCCATTCACCGCTCACCCCTTCCGGGACCGACACCTTGAACTGCTCCCACCACTCGCCCGCCGTCGCCTTCGCCGTCCCCATCATGCCACCTCGCCCATCTCACGCAGAGCCCGCGTCATCGCGGCACGCGCATCCGCTTCCGCCAGTCCGGGGTCGAACGCCTCGCCGGTCGCCCGCTCCGCGTCGTTGACGAGCAGCGACCACGTTGCGACCGAACGGGCCTTGTCCCAGGCCAGGAGAATCGCCACCCAACACTCGCCGCGCTTCCTCATGTAACCCTTCATCACCCGCCTCCCTTCAACGCCCCGACCCAATGACGGTGAGCGGTCAGCGAATCGTACTGCTCCATCGTCGCCCTCGCCCTCGCATCGACCCGCTTCACGATCCGCTTCGCCTGGGACAGCCAGAGCGAACCGGGGAACGACGCCTCCAACCGGATGTACAGCCGGTCGATGTCTCTCGCAACCTCGTTGAGCCCGCGTCCCGCCTTGCTCTCCATCCGCCGATTCGTCTGAACGAACCAGAGAAACGCCCGACACATCTCACGGTGAACCCGTGACAAGTGTCTGATCCCCTCCAGAGCCTCGAACCCCTGCTTGCGCTTCATCATGCCGCCTTCCTTCCCGCTCGCGCCGCGATGGCGTTGAGCAGCTGAGCCCGATACTTGCGGACGATACGCCGCGCCCGCTCCACGTGCTTCCCGGTGAGCTTCCCGTTCGACTGGATCCACCGGGCGTAGTAGGACATCAGCCGGGCGTCCACGCCGTTGAAGCCCACGCCGTTCCGATGCGTCGTCTGGTCGGTTGCCTTCTCGTCTTCCGTCTGGCGCTCGTACAAGACGACGACGGCACGAAACACCGCCGCGTCGGAGCGCACGAGCAGTGCGTCCACGTCATCCACGGCCCAGACCTTCCCATTCGCGTCCGTTACAGTCTTCATCTCACTCACCATCCTCCGCGTCCGGCTCGAAAGTGAACTTGAGTTCCAGCAACGCGCCGTTCATCTCAGCGACCGTCTTCACTACAACCCCCTTTCGGGCGACTCACCCCGGATAATCGCCTTCGCCTGAACCCGGTAGCGGGCGATGGAGCGCCGGGTCTGCCGCCGCACAGTGAGCCTCGTGTGGGCGTCGGCGTACTGGGCGAGCCGTCGCGCCTGGCGAGAACAGTTGCAGGCGCGACACGCCGTGACGAGGTTCCCCGGTTCGTTGGACCCGCCACGAGCCCAAGCGACGACGTGATCCAGCGTTGCGTCCTGAGGACCGGCCCCGTGAAGGTCCCGGCCGCAGTACACGCAGCGGAACCCGTCACGGAGGTAGATGGCCAGCCGGAGCGTGTTCCGAACCCACTGGCCCTTCGGACGGTCGGCCGACTTCCGGGTCACGGCTTCCTCCAGTCCACCACCGCCTCACCGTCCGCACCCGACCGGACCACCATGAGCGGGATCATCCCATCCGCGACTTCCGCAATGTCAGCCGGGGTCAGGAGCACGCCGACCTTGAAGTGGACAACCTCGATCACCCGGCTCACGCGGGTCGGCCGGGGCTCGACCACGTGACCGAACCGCTCGCCCGGCTGCTTCACGGACGGTCGCCACTCGATGGCGAGCGCCGGGTGGTTCCCGAAGTACATCACCGCGTGGATCCAGCGGCGGGCTTCCGCCATCGCGTCTTCCCGCCTCATCGCCTCATGACTCGTCATCGTCGCCTCCATCGCTCCGTTACCGTAGCGGGAACCGTTCCCAGCTACACCAGCACCACCTTCCGTTCATCGCCGTTCCCCGTCCCGCTCAGCCGGACGCCCTGGCCGCGTCCCGCCGCCTTGATCGCGCTCTTCAGTTCCGCCTTCGTGATGTCCCAGGCGTGGTCCTTTACGCCCGCCGTGGTCGTCAGGTTCGCCCAGAGGGTCTGGAGCCCGACCGCCGGTCCGTTAGCGTCCACCACCTCACGGACCTCCCGGCAGAGGGCCACCACGGAGTCCGGGGCCAGCCGGGTCGCGGGCTTCGTCGTCTTCGTCGTCATCGTCGTCGTCATCGTCGTTCCCTTCCTACGCCCGGCCCGTCAGCCGCGCCATCCGCCGGCAACCCTTCGCGTCCGATTCCGCCGCCATCCGCTCCAGGTTCCTCGCCCGCTGAATCGCCCCGTCCGCAACCCCCGGCATCCCCGCCGCCATCGCTTCCGCCGCCCACGTCCGCTCGCCCTTGGCCGCCGCCCGGAAGTTCCGCGCCTCACGGCGGTAGAAGGCCACGAGCCAGTCACCCGTCTTCGTCGCCGCGCTCACCGTCTTCGTCGTCTTCGTCGTCATCGTCGCATCCTCCTGACCCGAAGACCTAGCGAGAATCGGGCCGTTTGTCTCCGCTGTCTTGCCTCCCAAGGATGATTAGGCTTTTCGCGGCTTGCCCCGCTCCGGCCGCCAAGAGCCGTTGGGAAAACTTTTCGTACCCGGATCGGAAAGTCGTGGTATGGTACATTACACTTGGGAACCTAAACCAAACTCTACAGGTTGGTAGCTAAGTCCCAGAACCCATTTGGAAAGTTCCCATGGGCAGAAACAAAGCAACCTCAGGCCGCCATGGGGTTTACGAACCCCACCGGATCGGAAAGTCGTGGTATGGGGCATTACACCCAAGTCCTTCGCCCAGACTCTTCAGGTACGTGGTTATCCATTCGTGACTATGGGGAAAGTTCCCTAAAAGGGCTCATCATCCCAGCCATCCGTTGGGAACCACACCGGAGCGGTCGCCGGACGGTCCGGCTCAACATCCGGGTAGTCCATCGCGGATTTGCACATTTCTATGTGGGCCTCCCACATGCTCAACTTCATCTGGTGTAGGATTCCCAGCACCGTTCCACGCCGTTTGTACGGGTGTTTGAAGTCTCCACGTTCGTGAGCCGCCCGGAGTGCCGCGTGGACCTCTTGAAACGACGGAAGCCCGAAGCGCATGTCGCGGTAGCGACAGGCTCGTTCACAACCGTCACATCGGACGTGTCTCCAGAAGTACCCGCGTTGGTCACGCCGTCGCCGGTAGCTCCTGCGTGGCACAGCTCTACGCGAGCGTGATGGACTTCACGATGAGCCAGGGAATCGTGTCCGATTCGTCCAGGTCGAGCTTCAGCGCAGTCGGGCTGTCCCAATCCATCCCCAGGACCTTGATGGGGCGCCAGATGATCTCCGTCAGGACACCCGTCCGGTAGTGGCCGTCATCGGTCTCCACCAGAATCTTCCGCCCCACGAGCGAAGACAGATCGATGCTCCAAACCAAGTTCTCTTCAGGCCGAACCCTACCCATGGCGCTTTCCCTTCCTTCCGACCGATGCGCGTTCCTGCGCTGGCCCCTGCTGTCCCTCGCTGATCGTCGGGTAGGCTTGTGCGAACGTGAGGCGCTTCCGCGCCGGTTGTTCGACCTTCCCCAACTCCCACTGCTTGACGACGAAACACCGCAACCCACGACGGTTGCGAGCCTTCCCACTCAGGTCGATGTCGGCCTTTCCGCCCGCCGCGAGAGTCTGTCTGTAAAACGCCTTGGCGAACCTTCGCGCTGTGCGGAAACAGCGAACCACATCGGTGTGTTCGGCCGGGACCGGCTTCACTTTCGCCAGGACCTTCAGCTCACGAGTCGTCAGCTTGGTCCGGGGGAGTTCCACTGACACGGTGAACGGCGAGACTCCCGGTGGCAGGATGAGTTCGTGCGGCACCGGCGGGACTGGGAACAACGGGATGATGGGGGCGTCGATGACGGTGTCTCGCAGAGGTTTGATGTCGATGATTGTCGGTCGTGGCTGGGCACCGTGATTCTTCTTCGGCAGCCCCGGCTTCTCCACACGAGCCAACTGGTCGTTGACCCGCTTCTGAATCTCCCCAACCAACGTCCCGTCGTTGTGATCCGTCATTCCCGCCCCTCCTGCGTGAAGCCGCGCAGCCGATCTGTGATCGCCTTCGTCGCCTGCGCCGACTGAGCGCCGGACTCGAATGCGAGCATGAGCCCTTCCTGAACGGCCGCACTCTTGAGAGCGTCCAGCTTGTCCGCCTTCCATCCCACGAGCCGCATCAGTGCCTCAAGAAAACCGAACGCCGTCCCAACGGCATAGTATGCGGTGGAGATTCGTCGGATGACCATCTTGTCGTTCCCGTTGACCTTCGTCAACTCGCCCAGCCCCAAGTGCGCCGAAACAACCTCGAACACTTTGGTTCGCAAGGCTGCTTCTTCCGACCGGATCACTGGGGCGCTACGGTTCGCCCGATCCGTCATTGTCCTCGCCCTCCATCTTCCGCGTCACTCGAATCGCGGGTGGTTGTTCGACCGTCGCCCCACCGCTCGTGAGGCTCAGGTATCGCGCTACACGGTACAGCCGGACAGCGATGCGGTCGTCGGTAAGCGGCTTCAGCTTCCGTCCGGGAATCTCACGCCGCCGGGTCACGACGTTCCCCCATCCCATGAACTCGACCACAGCCATCTCACCGTTCTTCCCAACCACCCGGCCTGGCCAGTCGTAGAACCAACGCCCCTCAAACTCTGCGCCGTCAACGACAACGAACCGACCAACATCAATCCCGCTCCCATCCGGGAAGGTACAAAGTGGTTCGTCGGTCTTTGGGCGTCTCAACGGCATCGCCCTATCCTAGAGCGCCAGACAGCTATCGCTTCGACTTCGGCGGGGGAGCAGCCGGTACACGGAGCCCGAGCTTGGCATCCCAAAATCGCGCCGCTGCCTTCCCTCCGATGTACTTGTACAGCTTGGACTTGTGGACGAGAGTGGGCTTGGTAGGCAACGCTTGTAGCAACAGTAGCGAACGCGGCACCATCACTTCAGTCTTATCCTCCAACGCGATCTTGACGTCATCACCGTAGTCATGGACAACCGTCACCTTGATCGGCCCCTTGTCCGGCGTCTTGTACAGGAGTTCCGTCCCAGACGGAATGTCCGCAGGAAGGACCGCCCGGATCATGTGGACGCGCTTTCCATCGATGATTCTGTCCCCGATGATGACCACATAGTCGGCAGGCCGCTTGATCTTGATCCCATCTCGCTTGGCGATGACCTTCGCCGGATGCTCTTGGGGTTGCTGTACCTGTCTTGTGAACCTGTTCATGGAGTTCCCACTTTCCGGCTGACGCCTGCAGAGAGTTCCGCGATTGGACGGTCAGCGTTTCGGATGTCGTTCACGAGCCAACTGTACGCCTGGCTGGACTTCCCGCCGTTGCGGAGGATGTAGGACGGGTGGATCAGCGGGACCACGAGCCGGTCCACGCCGCCGAACGGCGTGATGAACACCATCCCGTGGAGATGTGTTACACCGCCGGAGCCGTGAAGGAACGACCGCATCGCCTCGCCACCAATCGTGAACAAGACCTTCGGTTGGACGACCTCAATCAGCCGTTCCAGGCGCGGCTTACACAACTGAACCTCGTTGGGATGCGGAACGCGGTTGCTTGGCGGTCGGCAAGCGACGATGTTGGTGATGTAGTATCGGCCCAGCAACCCGGCGTCCCGGATGGCATCCATCAGGATGACGCCGGACTTCCCAACGAACGGCTTGCCGTAGCGGTCCTCATCGGCTCCCGGCCCCTCACCGACGAACATGAACCAAGCAGGAGCCCGGCCGCGCCCCATCACGACGTTCGAGCGGAACGCCGACAGGTCGCAGCGCGTACATCGACCCCATTCATCGTACAATGCCGCCAGTTCCGGGTTCATCGGTCTTCCTCCCGCGTAAGACGGTCAAGGAAGCCTAGATCACGGCGATCATCGATCTCATCGAGAGTCTGGTGGTGAGGAAGTGTCCGCGAGACTGGAGCCGGTCGGTTCTTCGCCTTCGCAACCATCTCGATATTGGCCCTGCGCAGAGACAAGAACTGCGCTTCCAACTCCTGGTACGCTCGCCGCCAGAAACAATCCGCGCAGACCTTGGGAGGCGCATCCGTGCGCTTCACGCGCGTCGGCGTTGTACATTCCGTCCCACTAGGCTGCAGCGAATCTTGCGACCCATCGCCCACGGCGACCCCTCCCACACTACCACCTACGCCTCGCCGCCTTTCAACTCGAACAACTGTTTGATCCGGGTCGGCTGTAGCCAAGACCTGAACTTCATCTCGCGCAGGACACTCTCCAACTTCGCACCGTCCCAGTCCGTCGTCGGCTGGAACTTGACCTTCACGTCCCGCCGGATTCGGGACAGCTCATACCAAAGGTCGATGATCAACGGGTCCTTCAGGCCGTCATGGACGCGGGCCGGAAGGATTCGCCTGGCCGCATCGATGAGGTTGGGAAGCGTGAGCGGCGTCCCGTCCGCTTCCATCGCCCTCACGACCTTCCCGGCCATCCCCATCCCGACACCACGCACGCCGGGGATTCCATCGCCACCGTCGCCAGCGAGCGTCTTCATGAACAGGAACCCCTCTGACGTCACACCGTACTCCTGCTTCACCGTCGCCGGAGTCTCGATGCTAAACGAGCCCTGTTTTCCTGGGCGGATGACGTGCACCCTCTCATCAACCACTTGTAGCAAGTCGCGGTCGCCCGTGAAGATCCCGACCTTCGCCCCCAGCTTCTTCCAGCGCTCTGCCAGCGTCCCCATCACGTCGTCGGCTTCCCAGCCGGTCGCGTGAGCTTGCGGGACGTTTGTCCCGGCGAGGATTGTCTGGAGCCGGTCGCCCTGTTCCTTCATGGACTCGATCAACTCGATGCGGTCCAACGGAATCTCGCTGCCGCGCCGGTTCCGCTTGTAGTCCGGGTACAGGGAACGTCTGTGAAGGTTCCGACCGCCCTCCCAACAGACAACCACATAACCGCTACGGGGCATGTGGTGCGCCTTCGCTCGAACGACGATGTTGAGGAACCCGAAGATGGCCCCGGTCTTTCGCGCGTCCCCGTCCTGCTGTACAGACAGGTCGCTGAAGACATCGATGGAGCGCCACAGAACGTGCTTCCCATCGATTAGCAACACGTCATACATCGCCTACCCCATCAGATTGCACGCAATCCGCTCGACACTACTCAACCGCCTCCCCGACACCGATCCATCCTCTGGCTAGCAGGTTGACCGGGTTCCGCTTGGTTGCCCGGTTGAAGACCCTGATCTCACCCTCTTCCAGCTCATCCAGCCGCAGCGTCCCGCGCCGGAGCGCCTGTTCCACGATGAGCATCCGGGCAATGGCGTAGGCCACGGCCAAGTCATCGCTGATCCGGGGTTCCGCCGTGCTTGCGTTGAAGCGCCGGAAGTCCTGTCCCCAACGCTTGCGTACAGCTTCCTCCACTTCGGCGGGCTTGGCGTTCCCCTTCCCCGCTGTGTACAACTTCACGCTGATCGGGTCGTGGAACCGGAATCGTCTGTTACGGAAGATCCAGCGAGCGAGCCCACCCAACTCACCGTACTGGTACAGCGACGAAGACTGTGCGGCAAAGGCATAGTCTTCGATTCCAACCACCTGTGACTCGACATCGTCATACGTCTTCGCCAGGAGCCTCAAGACGCGCCCCCACCAAACGAGTCGCTTGTAGTCCCATAGCTCCCGACTGTCCTTGGAATCGCGGCCCTGGTGGATTCCGTGAATGGTGTCGTCCTTTGCCGCGACTTCGATTGGCTTCCGCTTCTGCGTGACGAATGTCGCACTGGCGATGTCGAAGCCCCGGAGCAGGACGATTCCGCCGTGGTTCAGCGAAAGGTCCATCCCGATAGCTGACAGACCCGCGACAGAGCCACCCTCCCTCATGCTACGCCCGATTCCCCGTCCCATCCCCAGGCCTCCTATCATACCCCGCTCGTCACGGTGACGGAAGACACACCGTCGCGCTTCGTCACGGTCCACACACGGTCGAACTCCCCCTTCACTTCGGTGTCGTGGGACACCACCAGGATCGTCCCCTTGGTCTTCCGCAGCGAGTCGAGCAGCAAGATCACGCGGGCCTTCCCAGTCGCGTCCAGCCCGTCAAAGACCTCATCCAAGCAGAGCAGGTCCACATTCGCGCCTTCCCGCTCCGCGACAAGATCCATCAGCGCGAGTCCTGTCGCCAGCTCAATCTTCTTCAGCTGCCCGCCAGACGGCGTTGTCTCACCGTTCCGCTCGATGTCGGCCGTGATACTGAACTTGTCGCGGAACTCGCCGGACTTCAGCTTGGTCACGGTGTCGATGGTGATTCGGATGTCGCCGTCGCTGAGCACCCGCAGATAGTCGTTGGCCTTGTCGTTCAACGGCTCCGCGATAGCGTCCATGATCCACGACTGG
>Ga0209287_10000144_pt1 | contig 46126 bp, 49 predicted proteins | sample PPLLak3cmMay2015_2_FD_187255 | JGI IMG/M metagenome (GOLD analysis project Ga0209287, IMG submission 187255) | Freshwater sediment microbial communities from Prairie Pothole Lake near Jamestown, North Dakota, USA - PPLs Lake P8 Core (1) Depth... | ecosystem: Environmental > Aquatic > Freshwater... | reverse complement strand
GTGAAGAAAACGGAAGAAAATCTTTTATAAATCATTAAATGGGAAGAAGACTCGGAAGAAAATCTAAGAAGATAAATCGGTACTTTCAAACCGCTGAAGAATATGCATTTTCAGATTGACGCTGACAAGGATGAAAGTTTTCTGCTTCTGGCATGAATGAAGTATTGCTTAATGAATCTTCAATTTCATTTAATTTGTTTTCAATGTCTTTTAAGCTTTGTTGCATAAAAAATCACTTTCCTTTTTATTTAGTAACATTTTAAAAATGTTCTTTTATGTTTTTCCTTTTTATTATAATATGAAAATAAAAGCAGATATCTTATGTGGAAAATATTAACGATAATCGCTATCATTTCATTGATTGCATCATTTTTTAGAAAAAAGAATGCAGTATGGGGTGGTGCAACTTTAGGTCTGGTTCTAGGCATAATAATTGCTTTGTTCAATAAATTTAATTGGTCTATAATATACAAAGCAGTTGTTATAGGCATCCTAGTTGGTCTTATAGCCGAGTTACTTGGAATGATTTCAGATTGGTTAAAAAAGAAATCATAACAATATGTCCCATTTGAACGCCACTAAGGAGGAATCTTGAAAAGATTATCAATAGTCCTTGCCATTTTATTGCTTTCAAGTTGTTTTGCTTTTCGTCCTCTTAGGTATAACGTTGTTCCCCATAAAACAGAAAATGCTATTGAAATAATTTCTGATCCAGTAGGTGCACGAATAGAAATCAATGATGATTACATTGGTGATACACCACTTTTTGTCGAAATAAAGGCTCCAGTTAATATAGAAGGTGAAGTCAATACTGACCTTTATATTAGAGCTATTCCAAAGCAAGCGGGATACACACAGTCTAAAGATCTTAAGTGGGGTCGTCTTCCTAAAAGGATATTTTTTGACATGCATTTGCATCCAGTTGGAGAATCTATTAAAATAGATATTGAATAAGAAATTTTAAAATAACTTTAATTGGAGGCTTAACATGGGAAAATGTCCTCATTGCAATGCACTTATTACATACGTAAATATAGTAGAGATGATCCCTTCAGCTTTTATGGGAACCCAATTGAGGACAATTGCTTATGTTTGTCCAATGTGCCAAAAAATTATTAATGCACAGATTGATCCTATGGCTATAAAAGTTGATACGGTTAATGAATTGAAAAGCTAGATTTAACGACATTGTGTTTTGCCAGTACTTTGCCATGTACTGTCTAAGTTATTGATTTTACAGGGTAGGTACAAATTCAAATCCTGTACCGCCCACCATAAAACCTAACTATTTTTTTGTCTTAATTGGCGTTTTCTTATCAATAAAATCAAGTTCAGCTCCATCTGGAATTGTGTCAAGAAGCTCAGAGTGATCAACAGTGTGTTTAATAAAGAATCCACCCCCTTTGGGGGTGGATTCTTTATTAACGAAGATATAGGGCAAGGTCAAGGAACTGAAAAAATAAATACCAAATCAAAGATGAAAAACTTCAGCATTAAAATGCGAACCTAAAAAATAAAAGGCAGAGCCGAATGACCCTGCCTCTAAACATGATTCCGACCTCTGTTTCATTCTACAGCGATAGATGATGCATGATCATGGACGATTAATCACTTTCTTTTTCCCCTTTAAATTACGCTCTAAAACCTGAACCTGATTCATTATCCTTGTTCTATATGATAGGGCCAAAGCTTTTTATTGATCGGGATACGAGGATAAGCAGTTAACTCAACCACCTTGCCTATAGTGCATTCTTCCCCCTTAAGCAGATTCCGGAACCTGGGCGAATAACCGCCCATTCCCCCGCCCATGGGTGGTGCAGATCCTTCTGCCCCTCCCGTGCCCCCGGGCATCGGCATCTGACCCAGGCCCATCTCTCCTCTGCCTCCCTCGCCGCCAGGCATTCCCGCCTGACCCAGGCCCATCTCTCCTCTGCCCTCCCCTTGAGCCGTTATCCCCCGGCCTCCTGACCCTTCATCCATATGCATGGATGTCGGGGTGAAATCAATGGCATTTTCAGGACATACGCCATAGCAGAGGCTTTCGTTTTCACACCAGCTGTAAACCACCGCCGGGTTCTTTGAAACATCAATGGCGTTCTGCGGGCACAGGTCCATGCATTCGGTGCATTTAGGGTAAGTGCACTTCGTCATATCGATATTTTGAAAAACCCTCACCCCTTTATCTCCTATATATGATATGGCGCCGTAAAGGCAGACCCTCTCACATAACCCGCCACAGCGCTGGCATGCCTCCTTGAGGACCAACGGTGAGGCGGTTGACGACCTGTCCAATACGGAGTTTGCAGTGGTCAACAGGGAAAAATCAATTGCCTGTACTATGCAGTTGTCTATACATCGGGTGCACCTTGGATAGACACATTTTATAAAATCGAATCTCGGAGTGGCATTTGCCGCCCCGCCTGCAAAACCGATCTTGCCCCCATTTCCGCTGGGTGAAAACAGACTGTCTCCCCCTATAGCCGGTCCGGGTATTTCATCGGGGAGAAGGCCTGTTTCACCATTATAAATCCTTATGGAATTCAGCGCCATCCGCTTGCCGAATGCCTCGGCCTCAGCAAGGTCGACCAGGTCAGGATGACCCCACTCACCATCAGGCACGCAGCTGTGGGGTGTTAAAAAATCCGATCCGTACCAATCGCCCCAGCCTATGATGGTCATGCCCCTCTTAAGTACATTCCGTGACATGTTCCAGAACATGCCTGGCCCGCCTGAACCGTGCGTGCCGAACAAAAAGCAATGCTTGCCGTTCATCCTGGGCATATCACTTATAAAAACCAGGACGTTGGCCGGTACGCGCATGTACCAGTTCGGGGCGCCTATGGCCACCACATCATATTTATCCATCTTCTTTGGATCTAACTTGTTTACCGGAGCAACATCGCAGGGAATTACCGATTTCATCCCCTTGTAAACCGCTTCGGCAACCTGGGCCGTATTTCCCGTACCCGAATAATAGGCCACTATGCCTTTAATGGCCTTCTTTTGGGCGGCAGCCGGCTTCTCGGATGCCTTTGCCAAACCTGTTGGAAATATATTAAAGGCCCGCGCGAGCCTTCCGAAGGCCAGGGTCAGGGTGGAGCCCAGTAAGGCACCTAAAAATTGTCTTCTTCCTATAAGTAAACGTATTAAACTCATGACTTCCTCCTTTTTATAGCTTGTTTTCCCAATAGGACATAGAGTCCTTGGGCCAGCTTTTCGGAACCTCAACTCCATTGATGGATTTATTCTCAACAAGCATTCCAAAGTTAAATAAATCAAACACATCAACAAACATCATCATTCTATAGGGCTTTTTGACGCCCCCTTCCATGTTAAAGACTATGTCAAATGGAAGCTGGCCCGGATGAGTCATGAAGATAGTGTCGGAGTATTTATCCGTTGACTCAATATCATAAGTGGTGGATAGCTGGCTCACACATCCCTGCCGCCTGAGCCAATCCTGAAAAGTGATTATTCCCGTCTTGATGGTCTGATAGTCTGCCCTCTTTCCTGCGGACTTCATTGACCCGCTGATCTTGCTCAGCAGCTGCTCCATGACCGTTTTGATTTTTGGCATATCATTTTCCGTAACCGTCCCTGAGGGCAGTGAAAATGCCTCCAGGCCTTGACTCAATGACGACCCCCTTTGAGGCTGTCCTCCTTGCGGCTGACCACCTTGCGGTGCCCCCTGTTGAGGTTGCGCCATTGAGGAATTGGTCTGTGCAAAGAGCTTAAAGGCGGCAAAAGGAAGAAAGGAACTGATAACCATAAACAATGTATTTTTCATATATGTACCTCCAGTTAGATAATCTCCAATAAGATCAGAAAATTTCCATTCAGCCCTTGTATCTGTCCGCGATCAGTATCTGGCTCTCGAAATACCCTGATTCGCGAATATTTTTGGTAACATTCTGCCGAACGGGCAAAGATACTCTTCAGGCAATCTCTGCAAGAATGTACCCTCTTACAATATTTGATCGGATTTTCATAAAGGAATCTTTTGCCTAAGATATAATTATTTGTCAATAATAATTATTACAGATATTGTAATATAAATTATGAAGAATATTAGCGTTGTTAAAGAAAATCTCACGGCTGATCTCTGGCGGCTTTTATCCTGGCAATCACAATTTTTCCCAGGGCTGAAGCAGTCATGATTGGCCTTGCTTTCAGACAAGTTTTAAGACCTGACCCTCTGCCTTATTATGTCATATGCCACATATTGAGACAGAGATAAAAAAGGCAGAGCCGGTTGGCTCTGCCGATATGTATTGCTCCATTTTTCACTTCATTCTGTAAGACCAGGTGATAGGTATGGACAATTAGTCACTTCCCCTATTTCTTATCCTCCTTGCGTCTATCACGGATATAAATGGATTTGGAATGGCCATCGCTCTGCACCCTTTTATCTATCTCAAAGAGATTGATTGATTTTGCCAGTTCGCCAAGTTTACTGAAGCCGTAGTTTCGAGGATCAAACTCCGGCGCCTGTTTGGCGATATTACTGCCGACTGCACCAAGGTGCGCCCACCCGCTGTCATCCGAGGCCGCTTCAACAGCTTTTCGGAGAAGATTTATCAGCTTGGTATCTCTCTTCAGCTCAGGAGCAGTCTTCTGTTTCAATGCTGGCTCAGAGTCCTCCTGAAACCTTAGAACCTCAGTAAAGATAAACTTATCGCAGGCAGATACAAAGGCCTTCGGGGTCTTCTTTTCTCCGAACCCGTATACAAGAAGCCCTTCCTCTCTTATCCGGGATGCAAGCCTCGTGAAGTCGCTGTCGCTTGACACAAGACAGAAGCCGTCAAAGTGTTTCGCATAAAGCAGGTCCATTGCATCTATTATCATCGCGCTGTCCGTGGCATTCTTTCCCACGGTATAACGAAACTGCTGGATGGGCTGTATGGAGTGTTCCAGCAGAACGGACTTCCATCCTGCGAGACTGGGCGTGGTCCAGTCTCCATAGATCCTCTTGACGCTTGCCACACCGTATTTTGCTACCTCCGACAGCAGCCCTTCAGTAATGGAGGGCTGCGCATTATCGGCATCAATAAGAACGGCCAGCCTGTTTTGGGATTGTTCATTTACAATCATATTACCTTCCTCTGGTGTTTCGGTTATCCTTGATGAATTTTTAATCAGATACCGGCCCATTCTATACTAATCATCCCTTTTCTCAACCGGAAGACCCTGTTCATCAAAATCTTTTAAGGTCTCATCCTTCTTTCCCTGCCTGCGGGCCAGCTTCTCGGTGGCCTTTTCCTTTCTCTTAAGCTCTTTCTGGTATCGTTTAAAGCTGTGCATATCTTTTTTCGCCATAATCCTCCTTTCTCGAATATCCTTTCCTTATGTCGATACACAAATATGCAGCATGAAGCCCTTCGATCTGTTGACCGGTTCGAAGAGCCTGTCTTCCAACCGGATTACCAGCGCTTTCCTCCGCCACTTCCAAAGCCCTGCCTTCCGCCTCTTCCACCGCCTCCGCCACCATATCCTCCTCCGGGACGTCGATTTTCAGTTTTGGGCTTGGCGGTATTCACCTTTAATGCCTTTCCCTTGAGATCCTTTTCGTTGAGTCCGTTGATTGCTGCCTGGGCTTCCGCATTATCAGGCATCTCAACAAATCCAAATCCCTTTGATCTGCCCGTGTCATTGTCTTTAATAACCTTGACTGTATCGACTTTGCCATATGCCTCAAAGGCGGTTTTCAGTTCGTCTTCAGTCACCTCATACGATATATTTCCTACGTATATATTCATTTTGCTCTCCTTTTAATTATTATTAATATTATGAAACCATGATACCTTTTTGGATATCATGATTCCTGTCCTCATCTGATTCTAATATAAATATTGATGTACCATATTCCTGCGATCTATGCCCTCTTTCAAACCTTCTTCTTTGGTTGTTTATCCAGCCACCTTTTTGCCTCCTGGCTCTGTTTTTTTGTCTTCTGTTTCTCTCCCTTGTCCTTATCCTTTTTTCCCTTGTCTCCCATTGCATATCCCCTTTATCCAGCCCTGATTTCTATTAATAAAAGCACTGACTGTTATAATGAAGCTCCCTTTAGCGTTTGTAAATCCTCCACGCTATTTCAGGATAACATGGATTCTCTTATTCAAGTTCGTATTTCATCATCCTAAGTTGTCACCAGCATCCGGCAGAGCTGATGATCTGCCACGGGCGGCCCTTTACATTCCCGGCATTCCTCCTCCGCCCATACCCCCGCCGCCAGGCATGCCTTCTGAACTGCTTGAAGCATCAATAGCGCCGGTTGTTGAATAACGGCTGCCCGAATTCTTCCTGTTTTCCAGGGCAGCAGTTGCATTTTCTCCTTCGACCGGGCTTGATCCCTGACCGGTTACTCCGGATGGGGAAAGGGGCGCTGAGCCTGTCTCCCGGCTCCCGGTTTTCAAGGCATTGGAGGTGTAAGCGGCAGGCGCAGATGATTCATCTGAAAAGTCCATATAAGACGTTTCAACAACTGCGGCCTGGTCAAGCGGCGGATGGAGGGATACTGTCTCACCAGGCTCTAGGCCGCTGGCAATCCTTATGACTATGTTGTTGTCCATGCCTGTCTCTACTGTCCGCGGTTTGATCCTGTCACCCCTCACGACATATACGGTCGGTTTTCCACCTACACTCATGACGGTCTCTATAGGGACATAGATTGCATTTTCATACTGGTCTATTATTATCTCTGCGGTGCAGCTCATCCCGGAACGAAGAAGCTCTGTATTCCCGCCGTTCTCCAGGGTAACGACAGTATCATAAACCTTCAAATCGGAATTCATATACGTCGCCTCGGCATTAGATACATTTGAAACAGATGTCACTGTGCCGGCATATATTTCATTGGGTATATTCTCCACAGTAATCTGTGCGGGGAGGCCAACCTTCACCTTTCCAATACTCGACTCGGGTATGCTTATATTTACAACGAAACCCGAGGCGGTAGGCAGATGTATCAGTTCCTGACGTTCCTGTACGCTGTTTCCCACCTTAAGCGGCTCTGTCCTGCTCCCGCGCCGGCTCTGGCTCTGTGCGGCACTCGTAGCGTAGATTATTGTCCCATCAGCCGGTGCATAAATCTTAGTCTTGTCGAGCTGGTTTATATACTTCTGAAGCTTTGCCAACTGACGTTCGTAATCTGCCTGCATCGCAGACTTCCTGGCCTCTGCCTGCACGATATTCGCTTTGGCCTTACGGACCATACGTTCGAGGGCCGACCTGGCCTGTGTCACATCACTCTGGAGCTTGGCCAGCTGTCTCTTATAGGTATAATTAACCAGCAGATCCCTGGACTCATTTTTCAGTTCCACAGCCAGCTGCTTTCGGGTATAGGAAAGGGTATCTTTTTCAAGCTCTGACTCTGAGAGATATTGCTGTTCATAAAGTTTCTTTGACCAGTCAAGAGTGTCCTTTGCCTGAGCAACTTCTGCTTCAGCCACTGTAATATTGGATTCTGCCGCTGTCAGCGAGTTAGGATATTCTCCCTCAATATATTTTTTCAGGTCCAGCTGGGCAAAATCATAGGCAAGCTGCGCGGACTCAATATCACTCTGCGCCTGATTTTTTGACACTTCATAGTTTTCGCTTGCATCAATATTGGAAGCCATGGCCTTCTGGACCTGTATCTCCTGATCCACCTTCTTGTCGGACAGAGAACTCGAATCCAGCTGGATCAACAGATCGCCTTTTTTTACCTCGCTCGCTTCATCCACAAGATAAGTAATAGCGGTCGTGCCTTCAACCTCATTTTTGATAATAATCTTTTCTTTGGGCTGTATTGCCCCGGTCTCGGCAATGCTTATCTTGAGAGGGCCTTGCTTAACCGTATAGGTTTGGATGCTGTTCTCGGCATCTCCATCCGAAAGCAGTGAAATCGCGCCCCATAGGACTGAAACCAGGACTGCAATCCCTGCCATTGACATAACCGGATGATTCTTTACAGGTGCCGTTAATTTACTGACCAGTTCACTGAAATTTAACATTGCTATTCTCCCCGGATTCATATTCCAGCAGAAATTCTTATCTATTATGAAAATTCCCCTATCTCGCCGGAACTGAAGGTTTGCCATGAAGTAATTGATAAACGCTGAGGCCAGGGAGGTTATTTAGTCCTATCCGGAAATATATGATTTATGGATGGACACTATTTATTTATTCCCGACAATTTTTGTTTATCACGGTTGCTGTTCTCACCAGATTCTGACATAAACTCTGGCGGCTCTCATTATTTCGCTCCAGAACCTTTTTCAGGACGATCTCTTCGCTTGTTTATCCGGCCCCGTTTCAGCCTCTTGCAATCCATTCATCAAGGACATCCTTATCAAACCGCCAGACCCTTCCGATCCGGATCGCTGGGATCTTTCCTTCCTTGGATAATTTACATACAGTTATTGCATGCAGTTTTAGATAATCAGCCACTTCTTTTGTCTTCATTATTTTGGCCATGATAAATTCTCCTTCATATTAAAATGATCTTATATTGCTGTTCATTCAATGCTGCTCTGTTTCGCTGTCTTTCCGAATGGCACTGATAAAGACTCAATCAGCCCATTTCAAGTTTTTATCGTGAAGCCCTGTCACAGTAATATCAATCAGCCTCATGTGACGGTCATGAGGCGGCATTGCCATGCTTCCTTTAATGGTTGACGGACTTGAAGTTTTCACCGTATTTCCGGCTGTAAAATGCCAGGCGCTCTGCATCGGAAGCATCCGGCTGCACCTTTCTTGTTGCCTCTTCATTCCGGGCCTCCCGCCTCTTCCCATCGGCCCTTACGGGCGGGCTTTTCCGCGGGGGTTTCAGACCGCGCGGCGGCCTGTTGTCATGCCCGGGCTTTTGCCGGGACCTCACCGGTTGCCTGTCATTTCTCTCGTTATCAAGGATAAAGCGCATCCCCTCACTTTCGTCCGTCTCAAGAAATGACTCATCAGCCCAGACAACAGGTATCTTCATATCTATAAAAGACTCCACAGACTCAAGCCCCATAACGAATTTTTCGCATGCAAGGGTTATGGCCCTGCCTGACTTGCCCGTACGTCCTGTGCGGCCGATCCGGTGGACATAATTTTCAGGGTCTTCAGGCAGATCATAGTTGACAACAAGATCGAGGTCGTCGATATGGAGGCCCCTTGCGGCTACATCGGTTGCCACGAGGTATTGAAGCCGGCCTGATTTGAAGTCCTCAACAATCTCCTGCCTCTTATTCTGGGGGAGGTCGCCGATAAGATATTCCGACTGATATCCATTATGTTCAAGACGATTTGAAACCATAAAGGCGGCCTGTTTGGTGTTTGTAAATATCAGAGCGCTTCTCGGTTCGCCTTCCTTCAGTATTCCGAGCAGCAGGGACATCTTTTCCCTGCTCTCCACGTGATAAATCACCTGGGATATCGCTTCAAGGGTTACCCTGTCAGGGGTCAAATTGATCTCAAAGGGGTCATTCATGTGCTCCCATGCGATTTGACGTGTTCGGCTGCTAAGGGTTGCGCTGAAAAGCATGGTCTGCCGCTTATTGTACTCAGGCATCCTTTTGAGCATCCATCTGATATCGGGCAGGAATCCCATATCAAAAAGACGGTCAGCCTCGTCGATGACAAGTATCTCGATCTCCCTTAAGTTGATTTTGCCCTGCCTCGCAAAATCAATGAGTCTTCCAGGGGTTCCGATTATTATGTCTATCTCTCCACCCTCCAGGAGCTTCTCCTGTTTGCGGTAAGCGACTCCTCCGTAAAAACAGCCTATCCTGAGATTTAAAAAACGGCCCAGCAGTTTGGCCTCCTCCTCTATCTGGACGGCCAGTTCCCTGGTCGGCGCGATGATAAGGCACTTCCTGTTGCGCTTCTCGCCGGCCAGCGCCTGAAATATGGAGACAAGGAATGCCGCGGTCTTTCCGGTCCCTGTCTGTGACTGGACGCATACGTCCCGGCCCTTTAATGTTTGACAAAAGGTCTTCTCCTGAACCGGCAGACATTCACTGAAACCTGCCTCGCATACCCCCTTGATTATATCCTGATCTAAATCAAACTCTGAAAATCTCATAATTACACGGAAGTTTCCAACTCCTTTCTATTGAAAACAAGTATGCGCGGACGGTCGGAAAAGACCACTTCCATCTGTTTATTAAGGGCGCTGATCACAATCCCCATGCCGAATGTATTATGATCAATTACGTCTTCCACCCTGAATGATCCCGACATGGTGTAACGCATCGGCTTCTTACCCTTGTATCTCTCCGTCAACAGCTCAAAGTCTCTTTCAGGATCGATCTTTTTGGGCTTTACAGTCTTCTTCCTGGGCGCCTTTATCTTTTCAGGCTGGTATTTATGTTGGCTTGCGCAGGTCAGGCATTTCACCTTTTCAATAATGCCCTCGGCATTTCTGGAAACTACCTCATGTTCAAGCAATGTCTTGCATTTCGTACACTTGGAGACTACCTTTTCGTCTAAAGGCATATTGTCTTTATTATCTGTCATTATTCTACCTCCGATATTGGATATTGTTATTAAACAAACCTGTTGCCCCGCTGATGAAAACATCAGGACTAATCCAGCCTATAACAGGCATAGCCGAAAAAGGGACAGGATTTCATTCTGAAGAAAAAAGCCATCTCTTTTAAAGGATTGACCGATCGCGGGCTTGCTGGTGTGCGGTTTACACGATCTTTTTCTCAGTCAGCAGGATGAGTAAAAAAGATCAGAAGATCATAAAAGCCAACAGGGCTATCTATATAAGCGACGCTCAAAATTTTATTATTGATTATGTATATCCGTTCTTAAAATTTTCCATGAATATGCTGGAAGACTTAATTGAAAAAGATTATATAAAATTATTAAAAATCATCTTCTATCATTAATAACTTTAAATTACATTTTATCAACTTTTAAGATTTTTAGTATATTTTAATTTAATTAAAAAAATAAATCAAGCTTTATTAATTTTTTAAAAGTATAACCCTAATAAAAAAGTTTTCACTGAAAATTAATGTAGTATACTGGGAGTAAAAGGAGAACAAAATATGAAGCGCTTTCAGTTCCTTGGCAATCCGCCTTACTCAGATCAATATTGATTCATGAGGCAGGGGATGTCTCTTTCAGCCTCATCCGGCCATGATTTTCCCAGCAGTTTTCACATATGCCGGGAATGAGATGCCCTGCAGGGGAATCATAAAGGAAAAAACAGCTGCGTGAAGACTGGCATGTTTTACATGAACGCTTAACACCATCTTTAACACACCCGAACATCGAATTACAGATAATACAATATCTCCTCATTCCAAAATCACCTGCTTTAAATTTAGTCTATGCCGCCTACAACCGCTACCGGATCGGTTGAAAGAAAGGTTATTCAACCGTATGTCTCAGTTAGCTTTTTATATAGCAAGCAGGATGCCGTTTCCTGTTGCATGGCCCCTAAAATAACAATTTTTTTTCATTTTAATATCAACATCTTAAACAATATTTCCTTACATGGACGCCCATATCAGATAACGATTAAGATTAGTGTGTAAAAATTTACCACTATTTATGAAAGAAATTTCTATTTATTGGTATGAATTCACATATATTTGAAAGGCAATAACATACTGCGCCTCCGGTGATATCCTGCGGTTTCAGCTTCAAAGGCACCCGTTACGGTCCCAATTTTCACAGGGGCGTACCCATCATATCATTTGTGTCATTCCCGGGAATGAAGTACTATCAGCCAGGACTTAAGACAAAAAAATAATCAATGACGCTTGGGATATAAACAAAGAGGATAAACCTAAAGAAAGATGGATACAGCTCTTAATATCGGTGCAATCCTAGTAATCCTTGGAATAATTGGAAGCATCCTTCCCGCAATGCCCGGCCCGGTTTTAAGCTTTGCCGGAATTCTCCTGCTGTTCTTTGCGAAGGATTCTGAAACAGTCTCGGTCTGGCCTCTGGTTGTATTCGGCATTTCGCTGTTATTAATAATCCTGGCGGAATATCTGTCTCCGATTCTGGGGGCAAAATTGACAGGGGCAGGGAAAAACGGGATGTACGGTGCGGTTATCGGCGCCTTTACCGGCGTGTTATTTGTTGCACCTATGGGAATATTCATCGGCGCTCTGGCCGGCGCTATCCTGGGGGAATTCTACAGCAGGAGAAAACTGTTAGAATCCTTAAAGGCCGCGTTGGGAATCATACTGGCAGGTATTGTTATGCTGGCCGCCCAGATCATCTATTCCGTTGCAGCTGCCATATATTACTTTTCGAAAATAGCCTGAGATTTATCTTGCTGAAGTCTATATATAAATATCAATATGGTGTTCAGCCGGATCCGGCAGCCCCTGACCTTGGTCTACCCCTTCCAGCAGCATCCTTGCCATGTCCTTCTGAGCCTGCAGGGCCATTTTCAGCACCCGCACATTGACTTGATCCTGCAGTTGAGACTGGCTCATCTGTGACACAGCAGAAGCTATTTCGGTAATCTCGCTCATGGATATCACTCCCATGTCTCACATTAATTGAATCATCGAGACATACACTTATCATTTTATTATTTCTTTTCACCCAAGTCAAAAATAATGTCATCAGCCACAATTGTATTCTGATATAAAAAGGATTATAATATTAAGAAAAGCAATTAAATTTATTTCGTTTTTCACGGTGCCTTCAATGCACATTAAAAAACTTGGAGGTGATAAAAATGGATAACAAACTTCAATATAAAGGCGGGAAACCCCGTTGCAGGTCAGGTATGATAGCAGCCAGCCTGCTGGTGGCCTTTATCCTTGCCGGCTGCGCACATATAATTTCAGAAGAAACCCTGAAGGATGTGGACAGGGGGATCAGTTTTGAACAATTGGTCAAGGATCCCATGCAATATAAAGGAAAAACGGTCCTCCTGGGAGGGGTCATCGTCAAAACAGAAAACAGGAAGGACGGCACCCTGCTGGAACTCTACCAGACCAATCTTGACAATTATGGTGTACCGATAGATGACGATCAGTCAGAGGGCCGTTTTTTAGCCATGGACGAGAGGTTTCTTGACGGTGAAATCTACCGTGCCGGCCGAAGGGTTACAGTTGCCGGAATGGTAGCCGGCGCTGAAATGATAAAGCTGGGGGAGATTGATTACAGCTACCCCTACATTACGGTCAAAGAGATTCACCTGTGGAAAGAGCAGCGCAGGGATGAATATGGACCGCGTCACCGGGATTATGGGGGACCCTTCTGGGGATGGGGATACCCCTGGCGTCGATGGTATTACCCTTACTGGCCATACGCATGGTACGACAATTATTCGGACGACGGGAAGGATACAGGCAGGGTTGTTAATGAAGGCGTAAAAAAAAGTCTGAATAAAAAATAATGGTTTTGTCCCGCAATTCCTGATTTTTTTCAATAATCGTCTCTGGTTGTCAGAAGGAGATACACAGCATGAAGAAACAATATATTAAAATCTTGGTTTTTTTCTTTCTTGCCCTGATACTCGCCGGATGTGCGACCGGCATTTCCAGCAAGGCCCGATCGCAGATCACCTATACAGGCCCGTTCAGCTCTGTTCAAACGGATCCGGAAAACTATATTGACAAAACCGTAATGTGGGGCGGCCGGGTTATAGAAGTTAAAGCCGGAAATGAGATGACTGAAATGTTAGTGCTGCAGCTGGAGCTAAGCAATCAGAGGTATCCTGTGGAAAGCGACCGGTCACAGGGACGATTTCTGGTTCGCAGCTCCCGGTTTATGGACCCTGCAATCTATCCCGACGGAACATTAATTACCCTGGTGGGACGCGTGGAGGGCTCGGAGACAAGGCTGATCGGCGAGATGCCCTACGTTTATCCCGTTGTGAGTGTCATAGAGATAAAGAAGTGGAATCCGGGCGATGACCCATCGCCCCGGTTTCATTTCGGAATCGGCATAGGTGCCCGCTTCTGAATTGTCTTTTCTATTGCAGTCGGTCTGCCTTATATTTTTTCAGGGTTTATAGATAATATCATTTGTAATATTTTTTGAAAGGCTGTACTATCCGCAACATTATAAACCCATTTTAAAATTTTTTAAGGAGGACGAGTTATGAACAAAGGGGATTTGATCAATGAATTGGCAAAGGTAACATGCACAAAAAAGGAAGCTGAAGAGGCATTGGACTGCATCCTATCCAGCATCACCAAGGCATTGAAAAAGAATGACACTGTCACACTGGTTGGTTTCGGTACTTTTAAGGTCAGCAAGAGGACGGCCAGGACAGGAAGGAATCCGCAGACCGGCGAAGCGATCAAAATCAAAGCCAAAAAGGTCCCCAAGTTTGTAGCGGGGAAAGGCCTTAAAGACGCTGTTGCATAAATTCGCAAGCTCCTGAATAAAAATCGGAAGGGATATTTTGTATATCTCTTCCGATTTTTTTATTGGATACCTAAAGGCCCCTGAGTGCTGTGACTATCGGCACCCTTGATGCCCGGACAGCGGGAAACAGGCCGCCGAGGAATCCCATTGCCGCTGCGAAGATCAGCCCTTCTATCATGAATGCAGGAGTTATCATAAAGGTGAAGGACAGCTGTGAAAAGGTCTGCCAGTTCATCGTTGAGGCCGCCCGGTTGTTTATTGGAAGGATAAGTAGTATCCCTACAAGCCCGCCGATAAGCGATATGAAAACCGACTCGGTCACGAATGATATGATGATATGCCTGGTCCGGAAGCCGAGCGCCCTCAGTGTCGCTATCTCCACTGACCTGGCGCTTACGGCGGAATACATTGTGTTTATGGCCCCGAAGATAGCGCCTATGGCCATCACGGAGGCGACAAGGAAACCCAGGACCTTAATAAGTATGGTCAGGACCTCCGACTGCTTTGCATAGTAGTCCGCCTCCCGTTCAGCTGAGACGGTCAGGCGTGGGTCCGCAGCGACGGCACTTTTAAAGGCGTCAAAGGCGTTTTCAGAAGCCAGCCGGACCGTTGCCGACTGAAATACGTTCTGTGGCCTTTTATAGGTCTGGTTGAGGTTGTTCGAATCGCACCAGACCTCCGAATCAAAGGCTGATCCGCCGGCGTCGAAGACCCCTACAACAATCCAGCGCGTACCGCCGAATACAACGGAGCTGTTCAGATCGAATCCCACGTATTCCTCTGATGCCTTCATGCCTACTACCAGCTCATTCAATCCCGGCGTCAGGAAGCGTCCCTTGACAATCCTGATATTGTCACGCACCTTGAGCACGATATCGGACACGCCCCTAACCTGGACATTCACGTCGGTTTTGGTTGACTTCATTGGAAAGGCGGCCACCACTACTACCTCGGGGCTTATCAGTGCCGCGCCCGTATCAGCCTTTTCAATTCCTGTAATATCCTGCACGACCCTGATCTGGTCAAGATACAGGGCGCTGTCCATCTCTGACGAGGCCCCTCCGCGCAGGATTATTGCATTCCTTGCCGACCCTGAATTGATAAGGGTCTTCTGAAACCCGTAGGCCATGGCCAGGACTGCTATAAATACGGCTACGACACCCGCAATGGAGACCACGGCAACAAGAGTGGAGGTCCACCTTACCCTGATGCTCCGGAGGTTATACTGGAAGGGAATAGCCATGATTATACCCTCCTCAGGGCATCAACGATCCTGAGACGCATGGACTGTAAGGCAGGAATGATCCCGGCGGCGAGTCCTATCAGCACGGCGGCAGTCATTCCCATGAAAATGTTTTCAGGGCTGAGGTAGAAAGCGGGAAGAAGTCCGCCCGTGGGATCTCCCCTGAATGTATACAGTTTGGCCATGATCAGCCCGACTGCCCCTCCTGTTACGGCTATGAGTAGCGACTCTGCCAGGACCATGAAAAGTATCCTTGCCCCGCTGAAGCCAAGGGTCTTCATGATGCCTATCTCACTGGTCCGCTCCCTGATGGATATGGCAATATTGCTGCCCGTGATCAGCAGCAGGGTAAAAAATACAACCCCTCCGACCGTCAGTATCAGCAGCCTTATGTTGCCGAACTGCTTGAGAAAGGATGACATGAAAGCCTTCTCGGTTTCAGTAGTGGTTTCATAGGGGGAATTGGCAAACTGGGAATCGATTATGCGGGATACCTCCACTGCGCTGTCAGGGTCGTCAACACGCGCATAATACCAGCCTACCTGCCCCTCCAGCAGATCCGAATTCTCTTCAAGGTATTTGTACTGGAGCCAGAACTGGGATGTATCGTCGGAGGGGCGCTTGCCCTGATATATGCCACGCAGATTGAATTCCCATACCCCCGGGAAGATAGTCCCTTTTAAAGGTATCCTGTCACCGATCTTCCAGTTGAAACGCTCCGCCAGGGCCTGCCCGACTATGCACCCCTGGCGGTCCCCCAGAAAGGCCTGCCACTGGTCCGGCGGGATGATAAACTCCGGGAACATGTCCGCATAGGTCTCCGTCTCAATCGCAAACTGCGTGAAAAAATTACGCTCGCTCTGGTACACGCCCCCGAACCAGAATCCGAATGTAACAAGATCGATGCCGGGGACCTTCAGGAGCCTTTCCTTGTAGGAATACGGGAGAGGCATGATAAGCGATATCTTATTGCGGACAACCAGCCTGTCGGCCCCAGCAAGAGCTATGCCCTGGTAAAAGGCGGCGTTGACTACCGCGAGTATCCCGAATAGAAAAAGGGCTATGGCAAAGGAGCATATGGTAAGAATGGTCCTGATCCGCTTGCGCCTGAAATTAACCAGCAGGAGAGTCAGACCGTTCATTTGCACTCCGTTTTTGAAGACTCTATCAGGACGCCCTTTTCAAGGTGAAGGGTGGTATGGGCATTGCAGGCCGCAACAGGGTCATGGGTCACCATCAGGATTGTCTTGCCGAACTCTTCAACAAGCCTGTTGAGCAGCTCCAGGATCTCGTTGGCGCTTGCCCTGTCCAGGTCTCCGGTAGGCTCATCGCACAACAAAAAGGTCGGATCAGAAACAATCGCCCTTGCAATTGCTGTCCTCTGCTCCTGGCCGCCGGACAGCTGCCTGGGGAAATGATGCATGCGGTCTTCCAGCCCCACTATGGACAGTGCCGTTTCAACATGCTCCCTTCGCTGTGATTTTGAAAGCCGGGTCAGCAGGAGAGGAAGCTCGACATTCTGAAAGGCTGTTAAGACTGGGATAAGGTTGTACAGCTGAAAGATAAAGCCGACATGGCGGGCGCGCCATTCGGTAAGCCTGTTGCCTGATATTACGGTGATCTCATCATTATCCACGACGATGCTTCCGGATGTCGGCAGGTCAAGTCCGCCTATCAGATTCAGGAGGGTTGTCTTTCCTGACCCACTCGGGCCCATGAAGGCGATGAATTCACCGCGGTCTATATCCAGGTTAAGTTTTCTCAGGACCTCGATGGATTCATTGCCCCTTATGTATGTCTTGCAAAGGTCGCGCACCTGTATGAGCGCCTCTGTTTTTGCGTCGCCGTTTACCTGGACCATGTCAGTTGCCCTTATTTGTGTTTATTCCTGTATCTTCACCTTCATGCCATTTTTTAATCTATCAGAAGGCTGGTCTACAATCCTATCACCGGCATTCAATCCCGAGAGCACTTCCGTTATATCGTCTTTGTCTGTGCCTTTTTTTATCTCACGCTGCTCGATCACTCCGGAGTTATATACATAGACATAGGCACTGTCTCCATCCTGTACGACTGCGCTGCTCTTAAGCGTCAGCCCCGGGCCTTCCGTTTGTGCCTCCCCGGCCTCTTCCTCAAGAAATGCCACCTTAATTCCCATATCCGGCAGAATCTTTGGATCCAGCGCGTCAAAGCTGATGCGCACCTTCACGGTAGCCTTCTGGCGATCGGCAGTGGGAATGACCGTCCTGACAGAGGCAGGGATATTCCAGTCGGGATAGGCGTCAAGGGTTGCCTCGACCTTCTGTCCCACGGTTACCCTGGCAATATAGGACTCGTTGATATCTACCTCTATCTCCAGGGAATCCATGTCCACTATTGTGGCGATCCCTGTCCTTGTGTATCCGCCCCCGGCTGAGATGGGGGAGACCATCTCCCCGAGCTGCGCGTCTTTTGACACGACGATCCCTGCAAAAGGCGCGCGGATTATGTAGTTATCGAGGTTCTGCTCATAGACCCTGACACGGGCCTTTGCCGCCTCAGCCTGCTTCAGGGCGGATTCTATCCTGGCGTTCAGGCTGTCCATGGAAGTCCGGGCGGTGTCGCGCTCCTGTTCGCTGATGATCTTTTTATCGAACAGTGACTGCAGGCGCTGCAGGTTGCGGCTTGCCTCATCCCTGTTGACCTTGAGGTCTTCAACAGCGGAGTCTGCGGCCGCCTCATCGGCCATCGCCACCTCAAGCTCACGCCCTGCATCTACCGAATCCAGCCTGGCAAGGATCTGGCCCTTATGCACCTTCATGCCTTCCTCGGCGAAAAGCTCCGTTACACTCCCGGTTATCTTTGCCGCCACTGTTGCGCGCTGTCTTGGGGTTACATATCCGCTTGCGTTCAGTACGGATGCCTGCTGCCGGCCCCCGACCTGCTGAACCTCTGTAATCATAACAGCCTCCGTCCTGTTTTTTGACCACCAAATCCACCCTCCACTCGCTATAACCGCCATGATCAGGACATATAAAAAGGTCTTCCATCCTGTCGAGGACGGTCTTTTGAGATCCCTGTCAATCCTGAGACGATTCAGATCATAAGAATTTTTAACCGGTTCATTCATCCGCTTTATGCTCCTATAGAATAATGATAAATAAGATCTTACCACACCTATCACAAATTTTTGATCTTGTGACTATTGATCATGCTAACAGGATCAATATTATTTTTCATTCTAAATCATTCATAAAACAAAATTACCTTTTACTGGGAAAAAAGGCAATCAGGGGAAGCCCGAGCAGAGGAAGGAATGACACCCCTATCAGCACGTTGTGTATCGAATAGATATCAGCCAGTTTGCCGATGACCGGAGATAATATTCCTCCCAGGCCCACGGCAAATCCCATCATAAGGCTTGCAACCATTGATCTTCCCCTGGGCGCCAGGTTCTGGGCCAGGGCAACGCCAAGGGGCATGGTGGCCAGTATCATGGCCCCGGCAAAAAACGCCCCGACATAGACCCAGCTGCCATGCAGCCCCAGAAATATCAGCAGCACAGGCGTCATGAGGGCATAGGTAAAAATAAAGACAGGCCTGTATCCTACACGGTCCGATATGTGGCCGGCTATCAGCCCGCTGACGGAGCCGGCTACGGTGAAGATTGATATTATCACGCCAGCGGACATAATTGAATAGCCTTTCTGTACGAAGAGCACCGGCAGGAAGGTGGAAAATGACTGACCGATTACGGCCCTCAACACCATCACCAGCCATATGCAGACAACAATCTTCCATACGCTCCCAAGGGTTTCCCTTATTGACCCCCAGAACCCAAGCCGTCCCAGGCCCTCGCTCTGAGGGACCGGCACGATAAGGTACAGATACCATACTACTCCAATGCCGAAGACTACCGTCAGCGGCAGTGCATTCAGCCCGAACCTGTCGGCGTACCATGTTATGAACAAAGGCCCCAGCCCGAAGGCGAGCGTGCCGCCTGTGTTGAATATGGACATCGCGAATCCGGCCTTGACCCCGGAGTAAAGCGGCACCATGCCGGTGACCGAAGGATGAAACATGGATGACCCTATAGACCCCAGGGCCACAAGAAGAAGCAGCAGCCAGAATCCGGAGGCTATCCCGGACAGGGGTATAAATATTATCGGCATCATCAGGCCAAAAAGAATAAAGTTTCGTGTGGCATAGCGGTCAGCCAGGTAGCCCACCGTGGGCTGCACAATGAATGACAGGAAGAGGCTGACGCCTGATATGACCCCGATCTGGGTCAGGGAGAGTCCCATCTTTGCGATAAAAAGCGGGAACAGCGGGCTTATGAAAGAGCTGTAAAAATCGCCCGTAAAATGGACAAGCGTCAGGGCAAAGAGAATCTTAATATTGGCTTTTTTGTCTGCGGTCATAGGGCATTAGCTGTTGTCCGACTTGAACACGGCCACAAAGGCGCTCTGGGGTATGGAAACCGAACCCACTATCTTCATGCGCTTCTTGCCCTTCTTCTGCTTCTCAAGGAGCTTCCTCTTTCTGGAGATGTCGCCGCCATAGCACTTGGCTGTAACGTCTTTCCTAAAGGGCGAAATGGTCTCCCTCGCAATGATCGTGCCTCCTATTGCGCCCTGGATTGGGATCTTAAACATGTGCCTGGGTATCTCTTCCTTGAGCCTTTCACAGGCATGGAGCGCCCTGAGTCTTGCCTTGTCCTTGTGGACGATCTGGGACAGGGCATCCACCCTTTCACCGTTGACAAGTATATCAAGTTTGACAAGCTCATTCTCCCTGTATTCCAGGATTTCATAGTCAAAGGAGCCGTATCCCTGGGTCACGGTCTTAAGGCGGTCATAAAAGTCATAGAGTATCTCGGCCAGGGGCATGTCAAAGATGATCTCAATACGACCCGGAGTCGGATAATTGAACCTGGAGTTCTCCCCCCTCCTCTCAAGGCACAGTTCCATGACCGCACCCATATACCTTTCAGGTATGAGGATGCTGGTCTTGATGTAGGGCTCCAGGGCCTGCTCTATGGTGGCCGGTTCGGGGTAATACAGAGGATTGTCTACAGAAACACTGGTTCCGTTGGTAAGCACAAAGTGATACTCAACGGATGGGACTGTCATAATGATCGACAGGTCATATTCCCTTTCCAGCCTTTCCTGGACGATCTCAAGGTGCAGAAGCCCCAGAAATCCGCAGCGGAAGCCGAGGCCCAGGGCGGCTGATGAATCCTTCTGATATACAAAGGCCGCGTCGTTCAGCTTGTATTTCTGAAGGGAGTCGGTCAGGTCCTGGTAGTCCTCCGAAGTGACAGGATAGATTGAGGAAAACACAACCGGCTTTGCCTGCTTGAATCCGTCCAGCGGCTCTGCAGCAGGATCAGTATCAAGCGTGATTGTATCACCTATATTGACATCGCTTACTGTCTTGATCCCTGCAATTATGTACCCGACCTGCCCCGCAGAGATGCTCCCGGCAGGTTCCCTCTTTAACCGGAATATACCCACCTCTTCAACCTTGTACCTGGCGTTATTGTACATCAACCGAATGATATCACCTGGCTTGATGGTTCCCGTAAAGACCCTGCAGCTCACAATTGTGCCCCTGAAGGAATCATAATGGGCGTCGAAGATAAGGGCTTTAAGGGGTGCATCTACATCCTCTTTGGGAGGAGGTATCCGTTCTATAACAGCTTTAAATATGTCATCTATGCCGATCCCCTCCTTTGCTGAACAGAGGATGACATTGTCCGAATCCAGACCAAGCTCGACCTCGATCTGCTCCTTGACCATCTCGATATCGGCTGATGGAAGATCAATCTTATTAATCACGGGGACAATCTCAAGGTTATGTTCCATGGCCGCATATAGATTAGCGAGGGTCTGAGCCTCCACTCCCTGGGAGGCGTCAACCAGTAGAAGTACGCCTTCACAGGATGCAAGCGCCCTGGATACCTCATAGGAAAAGTCCACATGCCCTGGGGTGTCAATGAGACTCAGCTCGAAGTGTTCACCTTTGCTGTCTGTATAGGGTAGGGTTATGGCCTGGCTTTTGATGGTTATGCCCCTCTCCCTTTCAATATCCATGTTGTCCAGTATCTGGTCACGGAACTGACGGTCTTCCACAAGACCGGTCTTCTGAATCAGACGGTCGGCCAGCGTGGACTTGCCGTGATCGATATGGGCTATGATGCTGAAATTTCTTTTATTTGGCATGATTGTATTTTCTAAACCTGACTCTTTTGAAACTTGTTAAATCTATAACCCTTAAAGGGCTGTACTTGACAAAAAAGGCCCAAGGCACAGGGCGCAGGGCTCAAGGGAAAATCATTAAAACAAATCGATCAGGAACCTTGCACCTTAGACCTTCAGCCTAAGATATTTATATCGACATATTAGCTGATTAAAATTTTAGCCTGATTCGCCCATCATTCTGAAAATAATCTGGATTATAGTTTAAATAAAATCAATCGTCGAGGGAAAAATGAGAAGACTTTAGCATGAGATTTGTCATTTATTATCCGGACTCAAAAGTCCCAGGAATCCATGATCGTAAATTAAAGAAAACAAGCATGGCGAGTTCCAAATTAAGCACTTGAATCCTTGAACCCGTTCGACCCACTCACGGCCCTGAGCATTGTCGAAGGGCCTCGAATCCTGGACCACTTCCTCTTAATTAATAAACCGGTCATAGGCAATTATCATCCATACTATCAGCGCGATGCAGATGCTTAAAAATACCGCTGCAGAACCCAGATCCTTTGCCCTTCCTGATAATTCATGACGCTCCGGGCCCATCCTGTCCACAATAGCTTCAATGGCTGAGTTAAGCAGTTCCGCTAGCGGGATCAGAAAATATATACCGACAAGGATGGCCCTCTGTGTGGCGGAGTTGCCCACCCATAGACCTAACGGCACCACAAATATTGCAATGATAATCTCCTCGCGAAAGGCCACTTCGTTTATCCATGCCGCTTTGAACCCTGCAAAGGTATAATGGAAGGCATTTAAAATGCGCCGCATGCCCCTGGCATCACTGTTGCCCAAATTCAGCCTCCTTAAATATCCCCATCAGGACACGATTAGTATTGGAAATTCATTCTCTGTCTAATAATATTCATCGACTGAAATCTATAACGGTTATTTCAGGAAAGGTAAGAAATCTTATGGGAGGCCCCCATGTGCCGGTACCCCGGCTTACATAGAGGCTTGATCCATTGCCGAGTTCAAAGAAACCATCCATATATTTATAAAACAGGGAAACGACAAGTGTAAAGGGAAATATCTGCCCCTTATGGGCATGCCCTGAAAGCTGTATGTCAAATTTGCCGATGCTGCCCTTTTCCACACGAGGCTGATGTTTAAGAAAGATATTCAGCGTATCCGGCCATAGTTTGTCAATCACCGTGGATTCAGCAACAACGCCCTGAGAACTGCCGAAGGTCTTCGATGCAGGGTCATCCACGGCAGCGATACTGATGAATCCTGCCGCATCGGCAACCTCGTTCCTGAGCATCCTGAAGCCTGCCTTCTCTGTGAATTCCGTGCTTTGCTTTATCCCCGAGATGAATTCATGATTCCCGGTTGTGGCAAATTTTCCATAGGGTGCGTTGATGCCGGCAAAAAGCCCCTCGATCACATCTCTGTTTCTTAAGCCCCTGTCAATCAGGTCACCTGAAGAGACCAGGAGATCCGGTTTAAGCCCCTTTAATATTCCCGTTATCTTCCTTGCCTGTCCCAGGCCGTATGTGGCGCTGAAGTGTGTATCGGCGATCTGGACTACCCTCAGGCCGCTGATCCCGGGCGGCAGTTTGGAGGTCTTAATGCTTATCCTTTCAACCACTATATTCCCTGCCTCAAACCAGCCGTATATATTTATCAAGGCTATGATAAAAAGAACAGCGAAAAAGGTTATCCTGCCTTCCGGTATAAACTTTAGAAGAGCCGGTGAAAAGATCCGTGAAGAGACAGAGATGACAATCTGGTAGATGTCTATGAGCAGATATATGGAGAAGGCCAAAAACAGTATCCCCATCCAGAAATAACCCGCATAGCTGACAATGGTGTTAAGTGTGACTGTCTCGCGACCTTCCAGCGACTGGATTATAATGGGGGAAAGGAGGAGAAGGCAAAGAACAACTATAATAAGCGTATGGCCCAGGGTGCCTGGATGAAAGGCATTAACAGCCTTCCTGTAGATATAATAGTGCAGAAGCCCGTAAATGGTAAGGAATACAGATACAAATATAATCAGAGAGGGAAATTTAGTCATCTGGAACCATTAAAATTGTTTTGACATGATCTTATATTTGAAAGCGGTTAAAGAGTCAATAAATCGATATAGAACAGTATTGACGCCCTTTCCTAAACTATCCTTTACAGGTTGACATTTACATGGCTAAAGTTAGAATTCATTATAGCTATATCAGGAGGTGAACAGCCATGGAAGACAGGATCGAAATCGTCGAAGGAGATATCACAAAACAGGAGGTGGATGCCATTGTAAACGCTGCCAACACAACCCTTTTAGGCGGAGGCGGCGTGGATGGAGCCATACACAGGGCAGCAGGCCCCGAGCTTGTAGCGGAAACGAGAGCGATCGGGGGCTGCCCCACAGGAGAGGCAAGGGCTACCAAAGGATATCGGCTGCCGGCAAAATGGGTGATACACACCGTCGGTCCCGTATGGGGAGGGGGCAAAAGGAATGAGGACAACCTTCTGGCGAGCTGTTACAGGAACAGCTTCAGAGTCGCGAGGGAACTGGGTGTGAAGACAATAGCCTTTCCTTCCATCAGCACGGGGGCATATATGTTCCCTCTTGAAAGGGCTACGGAGATAGCCCTTAAGGAGACCAAAAAGATCTTAATGTCGGATAAGGACTTTACAAAGGTGATCTTTGTCTGTTTCGGGGAGAAGGCCTTCAAGGCCTATCAGGAGATATACAGGTCCGTATTTAAGGACTGAATTTAATCGCCTTCCCCGGTATCCTTTAAAAAATATTCATGGTACTCATTTTCTTTAAGGTATTTCTTCATCATGTCGCCCAGGATATTAAAAAGCAAATCCAGGTCCTGATCTGACATCCTGGGGATAATAATGGATGCATGATCATCGTCGGAGAATTTTTGAAGGTAATATTTAACAGTTGATTCATCAACCTCCCTGTTATATCCGAATCCCACCAGGCCGTCATATTCCTCAACAAATTTATGGGTGTGTTTAGGCATATTTCCCCCTTTTCACAGTATATCAACATCTTTAAAATGCGTTCTTCTTTATATTGGTTACAATACTGCGTCCCGTTGTCAAGGGAAATCTATCCCATCCCGGATTATCAACCCGCATGCTACAGGGATTAAGCATTAATATCCTTGTATTACCATGTTTCATCTGCTAATATTTCAATTCAAAATAACACCCATGGAGGTCTTATGAAATTAAAAATCTTTTCAAGCCTTGCCGTTATTGTTTTTCTGCCTTTTCTTGCCCTTGCACAGGATACCCCCAAATTAACAGTTGAAGATATCCGGATATGCACATCTGTTGAGGACAGACAGCCTGTTGGCGCCGATACAAGCTTTGCCGGTGATATTGGGCATCTTTACTGTTTTACCGGATTGAGCGGGGACAGGGATTATGCCACCCTCTACCATGTTTGGTATTACAAGGACAAGGAAATGCTCAAGGTGGAATTGAACACTAAGGCAAAGACCTGGCGGACATGGTCGACAAAACGGATACCGGACTCCTGTACAGGCGGCTGGAGGGTTGATGTCCTGTCATCCGACGGCACCGTATTGGGCAGCATGGAATTTACAATCAGGGAATAGACAACCTGTCCGGATCTTTAATCGGACATTCTCAGTAGGCCTTAATATCCTGAAAACGTTTTGAAAGCTCCTTGACACTTTTTTATCTTTATGTTAGGAAATCAATAAAATAGGCGGTATTCGAGAAGCTTAACGTCAATATTTTAAATTGGAGCCCCGTGATGAAAAAAGATGACGGACTGTTTGGAAGCGGGAACGATGAGGAAGAGGATCTGTTTGACCTGAGCCTGGATGATCTTGAACCGGGAGATACTATTGTTGAGCCTCATGTAGATGAGCCGGATGAAGATATCATTGAACTTATAGATCTTGTCGAAAAGGGAGATATCGACCTTGCTGAAGTGGACACGGGGCCGGGCACGCTGGTTGATACTATTCAGGATTTTGCAGAGGAGGAAGGAGTTGAACTGAAGACTGATGAGACTCTTGATCTTCTGGATATACAGCTTGATGAACCCGTTGAATTAGGCCAGCTTGATGAACTCAAAGAAGAGGCTGGAGAGATTGATGCGGTTGAGATAACTGATTCTGATCTTTTTATTGAAAAGGATTTTATTAAACCTGTTGAGACCCTTCAAACAGCTGAAGTCCTTTTTGATGATATCGCCGAAGAATCAGCCATAAAGGACCTGGTCGCTGAGGAGACAGAGGCAGTCAGCGGCGCGATCGAGATTGAAGAGGAGATTTCCGGGCCAAGCATTGAAGAGCAGGAAGCCCCGAAGATCATACCTGTAGAAGATAAAACCATAAGGATTTACCCTGATAAAGCCATGTCCCGGGAGGCTGTTCAGACGATAACGCTGGAGGAAGCGGAACGGCAGCTGGTTCCTGCGGCAGAAGAGGAAAAGGTTGAAGAAACGCCGTCTGTTCAAGAATATGCGGCCCCGGCAAAGGAAGAAGCCCCGCAGACGCCGCCTCCTGCAGCGATACCGGCCATGATCTCCGAAGAAAGAATTGAAGCCATAATAAGGAAGGCAGTAGAGGACGTTGTGGAGAGGGTTGCAAGGGAGATAATGGCTGAAATCATCGAGAAGACAGCCAGGGAGACAATGACTGAAATCATCGACAAGGCCGCCAGAGAGACAATGACTGAGCTTAAGGAGAAAATAGCCAGAGAAACAACCGAGATGGTAGAAAAGGTAGCCAGAGAGACGACGACCGATGTGGCTGAAAGAGTTATCGGTGACGCCATTAATATATTAAAAAACAGCATTGAATCCGCTTAGGACTATAGTAAACGACTTTAAAAGGTGCCGTTAAAGATTATAAGTTGTTCTTGCCCTGCACCTTGAGCCCGGTGCCGTAGACCTTATAATATAAAGACATGCTTGCGTTTCTTCAGGGGGTTACATTATGTTGCCCCCTTTTTTCTTTTATTTCCTGTATGGAATAATATTTTTTTCAGATAACAACCAGCGATATGCCGGTTATAAAAATAATTCAGGAGCGTTCATGAATGGATATTGACAGCATGCCAAAGGGCTACACACCCGGGGACGTAGAGGATAAATGGTATAAATATTGGGAAGACAACGGCCTTTTCAAGGCCGAGGATAAGTCGGACAGGCCACCCTTCTGTATCGTAATCCCTCCGCCGAATGTCACGGGCGTGCTTCACATGGGCCATGCCCTTAACAACACCCTCCAGGACATCCTCTGCCGGTATAAAAGGATGAGGGGATTTAATGTCCTCTGGCAGCCCGGTACAGACCATGCCGGGATAGCCACCCAGAATGTAGTCGAAAAGTCACTCGCTGCAAACGGCACCGACCGCCATGCCATAGGCAGGGAAAAATTTATCGATCTGGTCTGGGAATGGCGGGCGAAATACGGCGGAATCATCATCAACCAGCTTAAAAAGCTGGGCAGTTCCTGTGACTGGAGCAGGGAAAGATTTACTATGGACGAGGGCCTTTCAAGGGCCGTGAGGGAGGTTTTTGTAAGCCTTTATGAAAAGGGACTCATATACCGCGGCGACTATATAATCAACTGGTGCCCGAGATGCCATACGGCCCTTGCAGATCTTGAGGTTGAACATGAAGAGAGGGACAGCTTTCTTTATTATATCAGGTATCCCTACCAGGATGGAAAAGGAGGCCTGATCGTTGCCACCACAAGGCCTGAGACGCTCCTGGGTGACACCGCTGTCGCGGTCAACCCTGATGATGAGCGCTACCTTGATCTCAAGGGGGCCAATGTCCTCCTCCCCGTTCTGGACAGGCCGATCCCTGTGATATTTGACGGCTATGTGGACAAATCCTTCGGCACAGGCGCATTGAAGGTCACGCCGGCTCATGACGCCAATGACTTTGAGATAGGAAACAGGCACGGGCTTGAAAGGATCAAGGTTATAGATGAAGACGGTATGATGAATGACATGGCCGGCCCGTACAGGGGTATGGACAGGTTTGAATGCCGCGAAAGGATCGTGGATGACCTCAGGGCAAAGGGGCTGCTTGAAAAGGTCGAACCATACCGCAACGCTACAGGCCACTGTTACCGCTGCAAGACCATGATAGAACCCCTTCTGTCAAAACAGTGGTTCGTGAAGATAGCGCCCCTTGCCGAAAAGGCAGTTCAGGCGGTAAAGTCAGGAAGGACAAGGATAATACCCTCAACCTGGGAAAACGTGTATTTTGACTGGATGAACAACATCAAGGACTGGTGTATTTCCAGGCAGATATGGTGGGGGCACCGCATACCAGCCTGGTACTGCGACGGCTGCGGAGAGGTTATAGTAGCAAAGGAGGCCCCCAAAAAATGCAGGTGCGGAAGTTCCGGCCTGAGGCAGGAAACCGACGTCCTTGACACATGGTTCAGCTCGGCCCTGTGGCCCTTCTCCACCCTGGGTTGGCCGGACCGGACCGCCGCCCTTGAGACCTTTTATCCCACGTCGGCCCTCATTACCGGCTTTGACATCCTCTTTTTCTGGGTGGCAAGGATGATGATGATGGGGCTTCATTTCATGGATGAGGTCCCTTTCAGGGATGTCTATATCCATGCCCTTGTAAGGGACGCAGAGGGGAAAAAGATGAGCAAGTCAAAGGGGAACGTGATCGATCCCCTTGAGGTCATCGAGCAGTCCGGAACAGACGCCTTCAGGTTTACCCTTGCGGCCTTTGCCACCCAGGGAAGGGATGTAAAGCTCTCGGAGGACCGGATAGAAGGATACAGGCACTTTGTGAATAAAATCTGGAATTCCTCCCGTTTCGTCCTTATGAATCTGGATGAGGACAGCTTCTCCGGGGCAAATCCTGCGGAGCGCTCCCTCCCTGACAGGTGGATACTCACAAGGCTGGGAAAGGTAAGCGATGAGATAGGACAGGCCCTGGACGATTATCGATTCAACGACGCAGCTGGACTCTGTTATCAGTTCGTCTGGCATGAGTTCTGCGACTGGTATATCGAGATGGCTAAGGAATGGCTGTACGGAGAGGATGAAGCCCTTAAAAAATCTGTTCAGACTACACTGAAGGAGGTCCTGATGGGCGTGTTGCGCTTGCTGCACCCCTTCATGCCCTTTGTTACCGAGGACATCTGGCAGAGGATGCCCGGCGTAAGAGAAAGCATTATGAAGGCCTCCTTTCCGGTATCCTCTGATTTTATTTCAGACAGGAGGGCGCTTGATGAGATGGAGCTTGTAATGGGCGTCATTACAGGAGTCCGCAACATTAGGGGCGAGATGAACATCCATCCCTCAAAAAAGGTGGACATTCTCATGGATATCCCTGATGAAAGGGATATCGAAATTATTAAAACCAATATCAGCCATATCCGCAACCTGATAAAGGCAGGCAGCATGGAGATTCAAAAGCACGCGGTCAAACCGGAGGCCTCGGCCACTACAGTGCTCGGCCATAACCAGATACATGTCCTGCTGAAGGGGATCATTGATTTTGAGGAGGAGAAAACCCGGATCAGGAAGGAGATCGCCAAAATCCGGAAGGACATGGAGGGCGATGCCAGAAAGCTCGCAAGCAGCGCGTTTCTTGAAAACGCCCCGCCTGACATTGTTGAAAAGGTGCAGGAGAAGGTCCGTTCAATGAATATAAAGCTGGAGAAGCTAGACAAGAACCTTATATTTTTCGAGGCCATAAATGATTAACGATCTGATATATCTGGACAACCTGATACAGCGGTCCCTTGAAGAGGACATCGGTCCGGGGGACGTGACAACAGATTCAATTATAGACCCGCATGCAGAAGGAAAGGCTGTGCTCCTTGCAAAAGACCGGATGATACTCGCAGGACTCCCTCTCTTCAGCATGGTTTTCACATTGCTTGACCCTGAACTTCAGTTTGAGTACATCTATCAGGACGGCGCCTCCGTCCAGGCAGGCGAGATTATCTGCCGGATCTCGGGGAGGCTTGCCCCCATCCTGAAGGCCGAGCGAACCGCGCTTAACTTCGTGCAGAGGATGAGCGGCATTGCGACCCTTACGAATGACTACATTGAAAGGGCCGGACGTCAAAAGGTGAAGATTCTTGATACAAGAAAGACCATACCCGGCCTGAGGGCGCTTGACAAGTATGCGGTCAGGATGGGCGGAGGCTTCAATCATAGAATCGGCCTGTTTGACGGCATCCTGATAAAGGACAATCATATTGCCGCGGCCGGCTCCATAACAAAGGCCGTTGCCCTTGCCAGGACAAACGCACCCCATACCCTTAAGGTAGAGGTTGAAGTGCAGAGACTCGTCGAAGTACAGGAGGCCCTTGACTCAGGCGCCGACATAATCCTTCTTGACAACATGCCTATCGACACGATGAAACAGGCGGTAAATATCATCAGGGGCAGGGTCCCGGTGGAGGTATCCGGCAACGTCACGCTCGGGAATATCCCCGAAATAGCCGATATCGGAGTAGACTTTATTTCCGTAGGTGCGCTCACCCACTCCGCAAAGGCGGTGGATATGAGTCTGGAGATTCTGCCCCAGGATAAAGGTCTGTCAAATGGATAAAATGCAACCGGGACGGAATGATCCATGCCCCTGCGGCAGCGGACTGAAATACAAGAAATGCTGTATAGCCAAAGGCATCCCTGTCTCAAAAACGTTTACCCGGGATACTATAAAAACATACCTTGCCAAGTACGATATACGCCTCAAGGACGGGAAGGAGATAGAGGCCATCAGACGGGCGGGCAGGATCGCCGTTGACACCCTTAAGATGGTCGAGCCCTATATAAAACCGGGCGTGAAGACGGACGATATCAACACACTGGTGCATGACTTCACCGTCAAGCAGGGTGCAATACCCGCGCCCTTGAACTATCGCGGCTATCCCAAGAGCGTCTGCATATCCATCAATGAAGTGATATGCCACGGCATCCCGGGAGAGCGTATACTCAAGGACGGCGACATAGCCAATATAGACGTTACTCCCATACTGGAGGGTTACTATGCGGATGCGAGCAAGACCTTCTTTGTGGGAACGCCATCCCCTGAGGCCAAAAAGATCGTTCATGTTGCCAGGGAAAGCCTGAAGGCGGGTCTCTCCGTGTCAAAGCCCGGCAACAGGATCGGGGATATAGGGTGGGCCATACAGAAATATGCTGAAGGCAGGGGCTGTTCAGTTGTGAGGGAATTCGTCGGCCACGGTATCGGCACAGATTTTCATGAGGCCCCTCAGGTCCCCCATTACGGCGTTCAGGGCCGCGGCATTATGCTTGTGCCGGGCATGGTCTTTACCATTGAACCGATGATCAACCTCGGCAAAAAAGAGCTCCATGTCCTGCCTGACCGATGGACCGCAGTCACCAATGACGGTTCGCTTTCAGCTCAGTTCGAACAGACTATCCTGATAACCGAAAACGGCTATGAAAGCCTGACACCCTATGACCTTGACGTGCCGCTATTTAAGTGACCTGTTGTCCTGAGGCATCCGGACGGCAAAAGGAAATCACTTGAACCAGTTGACCGAAAAGATTATTCATAAAGCCAATGCCATGGGTTTCATCGGCATAGGCTTTTCATCTCCATCAAGGCCCGTTTTCTTCGATAAATTCATATCATGGCTGTCCGCACATAAAAACGCGGATATGTCCTGGCTTGAGAAAAACCTCCATCTGAGAAAAGATCCTTCCCTCCTGCTTGAGGGATGCCGCACCATCATCTCCCTTGCGTATCCGTATCCTGCGAGCAAACCGTCCACGCCGGACGGCTTGACCACATCCAGATACTGCAGGCCCGACCAGGATGATTATCACTACAGATTGAAGATCCTCTGCAAAGAAATCATAATGCTGATGAAGGAATATGACAGCGGGTGCGCCACTAGGATATGCGTCGACTCAGCGCCTGTGCTTGAGAGGGGCTTCGCTTATTCCTCGGGAATGGGTTTTATCGGCAAAAACAATATGCTCATAATCCCCGGTTACGGCTCATACTTTTATCTTGCCGAGATATTTACATCCATTCCATTGGATGTCCCGCCCGTTCAGGCAATGGATAATCAATGCGGGTCATGCAACCTGTGCCTGGATGCATGTCCGGCATGGGCCCTTGAAAGGCCTTTTTCAATTAATGCCTCCAGGTGTCTCTCGTATCTCACGATTGAATCCAAAGGTCAGGTCTCGCCCGTGGAAGGAATGAAAATGGGGAATTGTTTCTTCGGCTGCGACAGGTGCCAGGAGGCATGCCCATTCAACGGTCACAAGGAGTCCGGGAAAGTATTGCTTCCGTCATCGGAGGAAATCCTGGAGATGCAGGGGGAGGAATTTGACAGGAGGTTCGGAAAGACATCTTTTAAAAGGGCAGGACTGGAGAAGGTCAAGGGAAACATCAGGGCGATTATGGCGTCAGGCGTTAGACGTGAGGTGTAAGGAGAGAAAAACGGGATGAAACGTCTTACCACCTTACACCTCACGCCTTACCCCTTACGCTTAGGCCCGCCTTACCCCTTACGCTTAAGCCCTAGGCCTTGTAGTTATCTACCGCCCTCTTCCCGAATTCAAAGGCCTCCTGAAACATCTCAGGATGTTCCCTGACCGCGTCCTTTTTATCCAGTTTCCTGAAAAATATCCCGCCTTCATAGCTCATATCCAGGGCGTCAAAGAAATATCTGGCAGTAAGCTGCACACCCTCAAAAAGGTTCTTTCCATTCGTTGCGCCGACTCCAATAAGGTAGCCCTTGCCGCTGTCGAATTTCTTTCTCTGTTCAGGGGTCTTTTCAAGAAACCTCTTGGACCACATGGCCTGAGCCCTGTCTATCAGCAGCTTGACCTGCCCTGTCAGGGCATAAAAATAAATAGGGGATGCCAGGAAAATTATGTCAGCCTCTTCAAAAAGCGGATATACATCCGCCATTTCATCTTTGATGACGCATTTCCCTGTCTTGTCGCAGCCGCCGCATGCCCGGCATCCTGATATCTTCAGGTCTCTGGCATACACCCTTGACACAACAGCGCCCGACGCCTCAGCCCCCTCAAGCGCCCTGTCAAGAAGCTGATCCGAGTTTCCGCCCTTACGCGCACTACCGTAAATGCCAAGAACCTTCATGATCTATATGCCCCCCTGAATAAAAATATTACCTGTGACTGCTGTGCCTTTGCACCCTTATCGAAATTTCAGCAAAGCCGTTTCATTTAAAATAGAAATTCTATAAACCTAAGTCAAGCCCAATTATGATTTAAGGACAGGGATTATTGTTCTTTAAAAAAGAAAAAATAATTGTTATAAAAGTTCAACTCTCAGGACATGACCTAACGACAGGATGGCACCTGCTATATAATTGACTGTTTCTGCCGCACATTTAGACAGGCATGGAAGGCCTTTTCTTTGAATGGAACCTATAATATTATGAAAGATCAGAATAAAAATCCCGTCAATTCACCCCATGTATGGACCCTGACCACCTATTTTGCAGAGGGCTTTCCATATACCGTTATACGCATCATTTCCTCGGTATTTTTCAGGGACATGAAGGTAAGTCTTGAGGCGATAGGTCTTACATCACTCTTCGGTCTTCCATGGGTCTTAAAGTTCCTGTGGGGCCCCCTGGTTGATCAGTTCAGCACAAAAAGACGATGGATGCTTCTGATGCAGGCATTGTGTATTTTCATGATAATCGCCGTAGCCTTTTGCACGCCGATTGCCAACGGCGTTAAGATCATAGCAGTAATTTTATTTATCGGGGCATTCATTGCGGCCACCCATGATATCGCCATAGACGGGTATTACATGGAGGCACTTGATGAAAAGGGACAGGCCAAGTTTGTAGGCAATCGTGTCATGGGATTCCGCATTGCCATGATGACCGGGACCGGCGTCATAATAACCATAGGAGCTGTGACAAACTGGTTTATCGGCTACCTGTCTGCAGCCGTCCTGCTGCTCATTTTCTTCCTGTATCATTTTTTTCTTCTGCCCGTCGCCGAAAGGCCGAAGCGGTCTGCTTCAGACATGATCAAGGCCTATCTCAGAATGAAAACCCTTTTAATCCTGATATTGGCCGCCTTGGTTATACTTTTTTTCAAATGGATACTCGGCATGCAATGGACCGGACAATTAAAGGAAGCCGTTCCATTTATCGGCAAGATAAATTTTTCAGGCTGGGTAGCGATCGGGTTACTAACAGCCCTTCTGGTCCTGGCCCTGCTTAAGGAAAGAATAAAAGGCCTGTTCTTGAAAAACGGTGAGTCTTTCTATTCAAGGGCCTTCATCTCCTTTATGGATCGTGATAGGATGGGGGTGTTCCTTGTTTTTATCGTCCTTATGAGGATAGGAGAATGGATGCTGACTTCCATGGCATCTCCCTTCATGGTCGATCTCGGGCTGAAAGTTCATTACGGATGGATATCGGGCGGGGTCGGTCTTCCGTGTTCTATTATCGGCGCTATGCTCGGAGGCTGGATGATCTCCCGTTACACACTCAAAAAGGTCCTCTGGCCACTCCTGCTTGCACAGAACCTCACAAACGTATTCTATATGTTCCTGGCCCTTATACTTGATAAATACTTGGCTTTAAACACAGGAGCAGACACGATCACACCAATGGGAGGTTACAATCTATTTCTGGTTGCCTCAGTATGCGGCTTTGATCAATTTGCAAGCGGGCTCGGCAATTCCGTATTAATAACAATTGTAATGAGAAGTTGTCTCACTGAATTCAAGGCTGCACATTTTGCGATAGGCTCAGGAATTTGGAATATAAGCAGCGTTATATCCGGCGTGATGAGCGGCTTTATGGCAGGATGGCTCGGCTACTGGCCATTCTTTGGAATCACATTTCTTGCATCAATACCGGGGATGTTGATGGTTTTTTTCATCCCATTTCTGGATGAAAAAAAGGGTTGAGCCGATCATCAGGCCCAACCTTATTTATTCTTTTATTTTTGTATTAACCTTGTACCTTGCGCCTCGTTCGACTCCATTCGACAAGCTCATGGTCCTGAGCAATGTCGAAGGACTCACGACCCTGAACCTTTTTTTATTCCGTAACCAGAAAGGTATTCGGGTCAAGCCTGACCGATGTATCCGCCTTTACCGGGCTGTCATGATCCTTCAGGAGCTGAAGAAATATACCGGTCGGGGTGGAATTGAGCTGCAGGATCATGCCAAGCATCTCATCGACCCTGCTGCACGGATAGGGGATGCCCCTTTCATTTTTCTCCGTTATATGCCTGTGGGAGAGGGCCGAAAACCAGATCTCAACATTAAATTCCCCGGCCACGGCCTTGAATCCTTCAAGTGTCGACTTATCAGCGGTTTCAAAATTCAACCCGTCAACGATCAGACAGTCCGGCACAAAATCAAGTTTTTCCACAAACGTTCTGAGATTTTCCATCAAACGTTTTATCTCAAAGCTGTGATGCATGTATGCAAGGATCATCCTGTTTCTTTCAAAAAGCATCCTTTTTTCAGACTCATCCTTGATCTCTAGGGCCTTTACAAGATCCGAAAAGATCACGTTATAATAGGATGTAACCCTGTCTGGCGTATCCTCCAGGGAGACATGAACAAGCTTTTTATTGCTGAACAGCTTGTCAAATGCGATATGTATTAAACAGGCGGTTTTCCCTACACCGGCGCGCGACATGAGCACGCCGAGATTTCCGCGGCCAAGCTCCTTGCTGGAAGACAATTCGAGCAGCTTTAACGGGCTTACTTTAATAAAATCTTTCATTAGTTTTTCCCCTTTCTTGCTCCCTCGGCGAGGGTCTTTTTCAGTTCCTCTGCTATTGATTCGGGAACCTTTGAATATTTGGAAAATTCCATGGTAAATTCAGCCTTGCCCTGTGTGCTTGATCTCAGGGTTGTGGCATATCCGAACATCTCAGCAAGTGGGACTTCGGCATCGACGGTAGTAAACACGCCGTCTTCAGCGCAGCTAATAATTATGCCCCTTCGCTGATTGATTGAACCCATGACATTCCCCTGAAATTCCGAAGGACATTCCACGGATACCTTCATGATGGGTTCAAGTATTATCGGCTTTGCCTTGGCATAGGCCTGATGAAAAGCCCCGACCGCCGTCTGGACAAAGGCCATTTCCGACGAGTCAACGCTGTGATACTGACCGTCGTTGATGGTCATCCTCATCCCTAGTACAGGAAAACCTATCAGGCGGCCCTTCTTGAGACATGATTTAAAGCCCTTGTCTATGGCGGGTATGTATTCAGTCGGAATAACGCCTCCCCTGATGGCATTGACAAACTCATAGTTGTTGTCATCGGAAGGCTCCATGAATCCGGCAACCCTTCCATACTGTCCTGATCCGCCTGTCTGCTTTTTATGGATGTAGTTGAAATCTGCCCTGCTGGAAATAGCCTCTCTGTAGGATACCTGTGGCGCGCCTGTCTCAACCTCAGAGTTGAATTCCCTCTTCATCCTTTCGACGTATATCTCAAGATGCAGTTCGCCCATTCCTGAGATGATTGTCTCTCCTGATTCATGGTCGACGTAACTGCGGAAGGTCGGATCCTCCCGGACAAACCGGTTAATGGCCTTCGACATGTTTACCTCGGACTTGTTGTCCTTTGGTGTAATGCTCAGGGATATTACAGGCTCCGGCACAAACATTGATGTAAAGGAATACCTGAGTTTTCCATCCGTAAAGGTATCCCCTGAATAGCATTCCACCCCGAAAAGGGCGATGATATCCCCTGCGCTTGCCCCGGTGATCTCCTCCATTTTGTCCGCATGCATCCTTGCAAGTCTTCCGACCTTGATCTTTTTCCTGTCCCTGGAATTTATCAGGTCATCACCCTTTCTGATGCTGCCCTGGTATATCCTGATATACGTAAGCTGTCCGTACGGCGTGACCTCAAGCTTGAAAGCAAGCGCCAGGGTAGGTGCATCAGGGTCTGATGTAACTTCCACCTCCATGTCATCATGTTCCATATCCAGGGCGTAATTCCTGATATCAACCGGAGAGGGAAGATATTTAAGGACGGCGTCAAGCAGAGGCTGAACGCCTATATTCTTGTAGGCCGACCCGATAAATACGGGAATGAGTTCCCTGGCAAGGGTGCCTTTTCTTATTGCCGAATTAATAAGGTCCTCAGTTGCCTTTTCCTCCAGAACGGCCTCCATCAGCTCATCTGAAAACATTGAGGCGGTATCCAGAAGGTCTTCCCTGTATTCCCTGGCTTTGTCCAGCATGTTGTCAGGTATATCCTCTATCCTTATTTCCTCGCCATAGGGCCCGTCAAAATACATGGCCTTCATGGTAACAAGATCGATTATACCGGACAGATCCGCCTCCAGTCCTATGGGCAGCTGCATGAGTGCGGTCTTGTGGTTCAGCCTTGCGCGCAGCTGTTCATTGACCCTGATCGGGTCCGCCCCTGACCTGTCGCACTTGTTGACAAAGGCAACCCTGGGGACCTTGTAGCGGTTCATCTGCCTGTCGACCGTGATGGTCTGGGATTGAACCCCGCCGACAGCGCACAAGACAAGTATTGAGCCGTCCAGGACCCTGAGAGACCTTTCAACTTCTATGGTGAAGTCAACATGGCCCGGTGTGTCTATGATATTGATCCTGTGGTTCTTCCACTCGCAGAAAGTGGCTGCCGAGGCAATGGTTATGCCTCTTTCCCTCTCCAGCTCCATGGAGTCCATCGTAGCACCGACGCCGTCCTTGCCTTTTACCTCGTGCACTGCGAATATCTTTTTTGTGTAGTACAGTATCCTCTCGGTAAGTGTGGTCTTCCCGGAATCTATATGAGCGCTGATGCCTATGTTCCTTAGTCTTTGAATGTCTTCTGCCATTTGAATATCCTTCTTGTATTATCTTAATATCATAAATCAATATGACCCGTCTTCAGAAATAGCTTGGGGTCTGAATTAAAAAATGTGATGTCAAACGTTCAACACATGTTCCCGTATGTTGGACATGCACGCTTCGGCATTTTAGAAAATTTTTTAAAGTATATTTATGGAACATGAATGTCAATAATTAATTTAGTGAACAATGCGAATTTCAGCGCAAACAGGGTATACGATATTAAATTGAACATTTCCGTTGCTCATTCCGTTCTCAAGGGATTTTTTCTGTTTAATTCCATGTTGCTCCGATACAGGCAGCCCCTTTAACATTCTTTTTCCCTTTTTTTATTGACACTTACATCATTTCCATCTACCATTTTAAAAGTATTTTCAACCTTGTTCCATCCGACTTGAGCGGCGGATTTTATCTATTACGGCCGCATGGAAATTACTTTTATAAGGTTAAACTGTTTCAACCTTATCCTTGAAGGCTTTAATTGATCACTTTCCAGGTGTCTTATAATCTATGTGGCTATACAGAGAACGTTTAAATTATTATGAAAAATTGCGGCGCTCGCTATACGAGATAGCCAGAGACTCCCTTGAAATCCAGTTAATGAAGGTAGCCCTTATTGACTCATTTCATAATCATATTGAAAACAATATTGAATATAGTTTCCTTGATAAAAGCGAGTTAAGACCCAAATCAAAAAAAATGGAGAGGGAATCGGAGCTTTTTAATACATTCATTGTAATATTCTGCGAAGGCGCTATTAACCCGTCGCTGAAGAATTATATCCGATTTTTTCCTGAAAACAAAGCAATTAAAAAGAATCTGGAATACCTGGCCAATTTCACTCTCTTTAAAAAGTACCACCCCAACCTTCGGTATTTTGATGAGCCGCCCTTTCTGGGCTTTGTCAGAGAATTGCTGAATATAGATTACGCATTGCTCATTCAGCAGGACCCTACGATTAAAAAGAAAAACCGGTATGCCCTTACGCACTTCCATGTCAAGATAGACTGGCCTATCGCTGACGCCGCTGAAGACCTTGCCAAGTTCCTGAGATATATTCAGAATAACCTCTATGAAAACGGAGATGAACCGGCCAGGGTGCTTCAGAATAAACTGTTTGAATATTACGGATGTCATCACAGTGTCGGTGGCAGGCGTACTGCCGCGCTTATTGCCGCTCAGCTTTTAAGGAAACTTGATTCAATCAGCACCGTTTTTATATCCAGTGCGGAATCACGTTCCATGATAAAGTATTCTGAACGGGGTGTATCAAAATTTTTTCTTATCAAACTCACCAACAGCGATATATCAGAGCTTGCAATGCAGGAGGGAATGGACCCTGAAGAACTCAAATCTTCATACCTTTATCCGGCCAAAAATTATCATGTCGGGGTCTCCGAGGCTGTTTATGACTACACTCAATATTCAAAACCCCCTGAGGATGGAAAGATACGCAGGGTAAAACCGGCATACAACTGGCTGAGCCTCACTGATGAATTCCTTCATCCCAAGCCTGATCTCCCCAATCGCAGGCCGGTCAGCTATGACTGGGTTTATTCAACGGAATAATTATTATTGAAAAATCAGGCTGCCTTCCCTTTTCAGTATCATGGGCTCAGAGTAATATTTCAGGATAATACAATGATCGGAATTTTAAAATATTTTTTCACAAATGAAACGGCCGGCCTTTCAGCGGCAGGTATCCCTCAGCCTCACAGACTCCATGTGGCGACATGCGCCATCCTGCTGGAGATGGCGAAGATTGACGGCGAATTCAATGATTCGGAGAGGCAGGGCCTTATCTCGATATTTAAAGATAAATATGACCTCACCGATGATGAGATCGCCGCCCTTATTGAAGCATCAGAGGAAGAGCTGGAAAGAAGCATCGACCTGTGGCAGTTTACAAGGAATATAAACAAGAATTACACACCGGATGAAAAGATCGGGATAATAGAAACCATCTGGGAGGTGGCCTATGCTGACGGCAGGCTGGACAAGCATGAGGATTATCTTATCCACAAGCTGTCGGATATATTGAACATCCCACATAAACATCTGATAGACGCAAAGCTGAAGGTCATCGGGTGCAATAAACGCTAATCCTGGATACTATATCCGGGATTACCCGCAAAATCCGCCAGGATTTTAAAATACCCCTCCCCTCCCAGTATAAACGTGTCATTATGACCTGCGCCTTTTACAGGGTAAAATATTTTTGGCCCCATGGATGCATCGAAGAGCCTCCTTCCCATTTCGAACGGCACGATCTCATCATCCTGCCCGTGTATAAAAAGCTTCGGCGCGCTTATCTCTGCCATCTTCTCCAGGTTATTATAATTGGCAGGCAGAAGGAATGAGATCATGTTCATCGGGAATATCTGCTTTGACATATCTTTTGTGGATGTGAACGCGCTCTCTATAATGATCGACCTCACATGATTATTAATCGCCACATCTATTGCCGCAGCTGCGCCGACTGAATGACCCATAAGGACAATCCTTTCGGAAGGTATCTTTTCCACATTAATGAGATAATCATAGGCGGCCTGGGCATCCATGTAAATCCCTTTCTCTGAAGGACTCCCTGTGCTTTTGCCATAACCCCTGTAGTCAAATAGAAACACCTGAAGATTCTTTTCAACAAGAAGGCCGGCATAATCGAGCAGGTGGGAGATATTGCATGCGTTCCCGTGACAGTAAAGGATAACGGGTGCATCCTTATCGCCATGCAAAAACCATGCATTCAGTTTTTCACCGTCCTTGGAATGAAAATAGACATCTTTATAGCTGAGGCGAAACTCATCCGGTGTTGCCTCGATATCAGTCTGCGGGAAATAGACATAGAAATTTTCTATCTTTTTATAAAAGACAATGAATAAGACAATAAAGACAATGACCAGCGACACCAGGAAAGGCCATGTTATGTGCATCGACATTATACCCCTGAATTTCTTTATTACTTCGATCAATAAAAACACCCCTGCCCTGTTTGGAAAAAAGGATACCCTCCAGATTAATATTATCACTAAAACTATTACTGTTCAAAATAATCTGAAATCATTAACTAGTGTCCATCCATAAATAAGGCTTTAATGGATGGAGCGTTCAGCTGTCAGCGATCAGCGATCAGCCAACCTGTCGAATTATAAGACTTTAGCTGAAAGCTGAATGCTGAGTGCTGAAAGCTTGAATCCAAAAACGAGAGTTTTTGGATGGTCATTAACTAGGTTATTAAAGAAAATATCTTAATTTTTCGTCATGCCCGCGAAAGCGGGCATCCAGCGGTTTTTCCTCAACTGCAAACTCTGGATTCCCGCCTTCGCGGGAATGACAGTTCCAGGTTCTCTATTCATAGATTTAACGAATGGAGCATCTGTATTTGCTCTCATAAGCAATTGCATCATTGTTTTGGACAAGAGTACCCTGAAACATGAAATGGAAAAACACTAAATAAAATTTTCACTCCATAATCTTTTCTTCAGAACCATTTATTGCTCCGGCAATTTCATTTGACTGTTCCATACTATGGTGCTATCAATAGTTCGCTTTCAACATAATGTCATTAGACTGGAAATTTTTCCATTCTTCCAGTGACAACTACAATCCATAAGGCAACCTGGATTTGATCAGGTTGCACATTTTAATGTGCATTACGCACAATATTTTGTGCAGTTTGTCTATAAATTCAGGCCTGAATGCAATCCGTTTTATGCATAAGGCGGTTATAAGGCCTTATCATCTCCGAAGATCCTCATCAGTTAAGGCTCTTGCTGTACAATAATTGTTTTCTCTATCAGTTCACAAGGTGTGCCTTGAGGGCATGATTATTGCGATATTAGATCAAATGCATTTCTAAAACAGGAGATTTTGTTATGTTCCTCTAAACCATAAAAATGGAGGGTTAAATGGAAAGAGCAAAAACTATTAAAAACATTCTCCTTGGTTTGGCATGTCTCTTGGTATTGGCATTATTCGGCCTCAGCATCTATCAGCAGCAGCAGCTTAAAAGATTGTCACAGGGTGCGAATACGGAGTCGGCTGCTGTTGATGAATCGGCAGCGAATACTATGCCGGAACCCATAGACACGCCTCAAAAAACCGCCGTTCAAAGTGCGCCCCTCGCAGAACAGACAACAGAGGGGGATATCAATAATGCCGATGACCTTGAGTCCCAGCTCGATGCAACGGAACAGGAGCTTGAAAAGGCCAATAAGCAACTGGCAGATGAGGCCTCAAGAAAGGAAGAATTAAAGCAGAAGCAAATGGAGCTCCAGAAACAATATGCAAGTGATCCTTCCTTTAAAAAATACATGAAGGCATCCCTTGATACTGCATACGCCGACCTATTTAAAGAGCTTAATCTTGCCCCTGAAGAGCTGGAAAAGTTTAAAGATCTGTTAGTGGATGGAGCCATGGCGCTTAATGAAATCAGCCCTGATATCATGAGCGCGACGACAAAAGAGCAAAAGGCAGATCTGCAAAAGCGCGTTGCCGCCATCAGGGAAGAAAATGAGGAAAAGATCAAGGAATTTCTCGGATCAGGTTACGAAACCTATCATGAATATACCGAGATGGAAACCACCAGATACGTTATCAAAGGTTTTACTGAATCGATGAATTCAGAAAATCAGCTGACAAAAGACCAGGAAAAGGCCCTTACGGAAATAATGTATAAAGAGCAGATGAAGGTTTTTGCTGAGATTGGCTATGATCCACGAAAACAGATAGAATTCCAATCTGATGTTAAATCCGGGGAAGCGGACGGGCAACTGAAAAACATGGAGAAGATCCATAACGCTTCTCTGGAGAACTCGAAGGGCGTTCTTTCCGCGGCCCAGCTACAGAATTACCAGAATTATCTGAAAAGCCGGCGCGAGATGATGGAGCTATCATCCAAATTATCGGATTAGAAATATGGAATAAAGATATAACGGTCTTTGAGGATAAATATTTAGCAGATAAGCCCTAATTACCGTGAAGTCGAGTATTGAGGCACTACGTCATTCCCGTGAAGGCGGAAATCCGGTTGACCTGACTCGTCATTCCCGCGAAGGCGGAAATCCGGTTGACCTGGCTCGTCATTCCCGTGAAGGCGGAAATCCGGTTGACCTGGCTCGTCATTCCCGTGAAGGCGGGAATCCAGATTGTATTAAAATGCATGGAGCAATGAATGAATAAACAGCCTGCCGTATATATAATATCAAACAAAAGAAACGGCACTCTTTATATCGGCGTTACTTCAGCTTTAGTAAAAAGGGTATGGGAACATAAAAACAATTTAGTAGAAGGATTTTCAAAGCGTTATGGTCTTCATCAATTGGTTTGGCATGAAGCACATGAGAATATGGAATCTGCAATCACACGCGAGAAGCAGATAAAAAAATGGAATAGAGAATGGAAGATGAGGCTGATAGAAGAAATGAATCCTGACTGGAAGGATCTATATGAGACAATTAAATAATATGGATTCCCGCCTCCGCGGGAATGACGACGCGGTTGCAATCCGGCCTCAGCGGATGTGACGTAGTGCCTGGATTCCCGCCTCCGCGGGAATGACGACGCGGTTGCAATCCGGCCTACGCGAATGTGATCTTTTGCCTGGATTCCCGCCTCCGCGGGAATGAAGAGTGATTTGGTTTTTTGCATTTATGGGAATGACGAAATTATAAAACTGACTTTGATCTTATACCGTCATCCCCGCGAAGGCAGGAATCCAGTTTACATGACTCGTCATTCCCGCGGAAGCGGGAATCCAGTTTACATGACTTGTCATTCCCGCGGAAGCGGGAATCCAGTTTATATGACTTGTCATTCCCGCAGAAGCGGGAATCCAGTTGACCTGACTTGTCATTCCCGCAGAAGCGGGAATCCAGTTGACCTGACTTGTCATTCCCGCAGAAGCGGGAATCCAGTTGACCTGACTTGTCATTCCCGCGGAAGCGGGAATCCGGTTTATATGACTTGTCAATCCCGCAGAAGCGGGAATCCAGCTTACATGACTTGTCATTCCCGCAGAAGCGGGAATCCAGTTGACCTGACTTGTCATTCCCGCAGAAGCGGGAATCCAGTTGACCTGACTTGTCATTCCCGCGGAAGCGGGAATCCAGTTGACCTGACTTGTCATTCCCGCGGAAGCGGGAATCCGGTTTATATGACTTGTCAATCCCGCAGAAGCGGGAATCCAGTTGACCTGACTTGTCATTCCCGCAGAAGCGGGAATCCAGTTTATATGACTTGTCAATCCCGCAGAAGCGGGAATCCAGCTTACATGACTTGTCATTCCCGCGGAAGCGGGAATCCAGTTTATATGACTTGTCAATCCCGCAGAAGCGGGAATCCAGTTGACCTGACTTTTCATTCCCGCAGAAGCGGGAATCCAGCTTACATGACTTGTCATTCCCGCGAAGGCGGAAATCCGATCGACCTGACTCGTCATTCCCGCGAAGGCGGAAATCCGATCGACCTGACTCGTCATTCCCGCGAAGGCGGAAATCCGATCGACCTGACTCGTCATTCCCGCGAAGGCGGAAATCCGGTTTGAATTTTTCTTCTATAATAATCAAGGAGGATTCAATGGACACTAAAAAAACAATCAAGAATCTTTCAATTGTTTTAATATGTCTCTCTGCGGTTGCATTAATAGGTCTCAACATCTACCAGCACCAGCAGATCAAAAAAGCATCTCAGGGGACTATTTTTGAAACATCTGCCTCTGATGAAGCCAGAGATAAGACATCCGGGGCATTTTCATCGCGCTCAAAAAGCCGCAGTCCAGGTCATGCCCTCGCTCCCGCAAATAATCAATCAGGAACCAATGAGGGGGATGACCTCAACTACCAGCTTGAGGCTGCTGAAGAAGAACTTGCGATGGTCAACAAACAATTATCTGATGAGGAATCCAAAAAAGCCGAACAAAAAAAGATTCAATCGGAACTTCAAAAAAAATATCGTGAGGATCCATCATACAAAAAAAGCATGAAGAACAGCCTCGAAATTCAATATGGCGATCTTTTCAAAAAATTGAACCTGCCCCCCGAGAAACTTGATAAATTCAAGGATCTATTGGTTGAAGAGATGGCGGCCCAGCAGGATATCTGGCTGGAAATGGGAGCGGATTACAATACGCTTTCCAAAGAGCAACGGGATGAATTGAACAAACGTTTCGAGGCCCTCAACAAGAAGTATGAATCCCAAAAAGCTGATTTGCTCGGCGAAAATGATTATGAGGAATATAAGGAATATTCAGAAACACTGTCTGAAAGATATAATGTCACCAATTTTATGGAGTCACTGGGTTCAGGTGAAAAGCTGACTGAGACGCAGAAAGAGGGCCTCATCGAGGCGATGTATGAGGAGGCAAAGACTATCAGATACGAAAGCACTGATGATGATTCTGAATCTTCCTCAAGCAGGTATGACGAAGAATCCATGGCGCAAATGTTAAAATTCCAGGAAAGCATACATGAAGCATATCTCAACGCCGCCAAAGGCATATTGTCAGCATCTCAGATTGAACAGCTTGATGCATACTTTAAAAAAGAACGAGATAGATATAAAGTCTTTATGGAAATGGAAGCCCTCAGGAACAGCACTTCAGGGTCACAGGAAGACACAGAAAAGAAATCTGAATAAACCTTTGCCTCACCTTTGTTTACAGGTTCAATATCACACAAGTCATTTGTCATGCATCTTTAAGAAAAGCATTGACTTTATAATATCAATGTGATATTATTCCGATATCATATAAAAAGGAGGTCTTTCAGATATGGAAATAATGACGGAGACAAAAGTCAGTCGGATGAGCGGGTATACCGCGCTTTTCCTTGATGTGATGCTTGTGGCTGCCCTTATCGGGGTTTTTTATCTAATAGTTGGCAAGTTTATGTTTGGGCTTTTATGGCTGGGAATCCCACTGTTAATCTGTACGGGGATCTATCAGTTCGGGTTTCTTATTGTTCAGCCTAACGAGGCTCGTGCTCTCGTGCTCTTCGGTAAATATATCGGATCGGTTCGTGAAGACGGCTTCTGGTGGGCCAATCCATTCGCAATCAAACAGCACATATCACTTCGAATCCGGAATTTTAACAGCGACAAGATAAAGGTCAACGATCTTTACGGCAATCCGGTTGAAATTGCAGCGGTAGTGGTGTGGCGCGTCGTAGATTCCGCAAAAGCCCTCTTTGATGTCAATAATTTTGAAAAATTCGTTGCCATACAGAGCGAGACTGCAATACGCGGGATAGCCACTGAATACCCCTATGATTCCCAGGACAATGAACCTGTATCCCTCAGGGCCAATCCCGGGCAGGTCGCTGACCGTCTGAAACAGGAGCTTAAAACCAGGCTGATTGTCGCCGGCGTTGAAGTTATTGAATCCAGGATCAGCCATCTGGCCTACGCGCCTGAGATAGCCCAGCTTATGCTCAGACGGCAGCAGGCCCAGGCTATCATCGCGGCGCGACGCAAGATAGTTGAGGGGGCCGTAGGCATGGTTCAGGATGCCCTTAACATGCTGAGCG
>Ga0209287_10000143_pt1 | contig 46200 bp, 35 predicted proteins | sample PPLLak3cmMay2015_2_FD_187255 | JGI IMG/M metagenome (GOLD analysis project Ga0209287, IMG submission 187255) | Freshwater sediment microbial communities from Prairie Pothole Lake near Jamestown, North Dakota, USA - PPLs Lake P8 Core (1) Depth... | ecosystem: Environmental > Aquatic > Freshwater... | reverse complement strand
AGATCGTCACTAACTGCTTTCAATGTAGCGGCCTCGGAGTCACGCTTGAAGGGATTCTGCTTGGTGATCAGTTCATACAGGACGACTCCGAGTGAAAACAAATCGCTCCGCTGGTCGATTTCATCGCCGCGGACCTGTTCCGGGGACATGTAGCCGATGGTACCCAGAGTGGAACCGGTTTTGGTCAGTTGTTCGCTTCCGCGAACCGAAGCGAGCCCAAAATCGACTATTCTTACTCGGCCGTGACTATCGAGCAAAATATTTGACGGTTTAATATCCCGGTGAATGATTCCTTTTTCGTGGGCCGCCTGGAGGCCTTCGCAGACTTGAAGAACAATATCAAGGACGCGATCGATGGGTAAATCTTTACCGGAGATGACTTCACGGAGTGATTGCCCCTGGATGACCTGCATGGAATAGAACGGCCGGCCGTTGAATTCTCCGACTTCGTAAATGGCGGCAATGTTGGGGTGATCCAGTTTGGCAGCGGCCTGGGCTTCACGGGTGAAGCGTTTGCGGCAGTCTTCATCCTGACAGAGGTGCAACGGAAGGAATTTCAGGGCGACTTTGCGATTCAGCTTCGTATCAACTGCCAGGTAGACCTCGCCCATCCCTCCGGCCCCGAGCTTTTCGACAATGCGGTAGTGGCCGACAATTGTACCTGACGTTAAGGCAACGAAAGATCGTGTCTTTTCATCATCCGGCTTGTCTTCCTCCATAGACAGTGTCCCCCTATCAGACGAAGAGTGTCAAAAAAAGGTGAACTGAGAAGCAGTATTCTGCCGCTCCGTATTGTGTGCTCATTGTATGCGAATCTTCGACTCTGTGCCGAACGGAATGACTGACCGATTACTGAATTGTCATATCCTGTTGTGCTACTAATATTGCAGCTGCTAATACTTATATGTATCAAGTCGCACAAGATAGTTGGAGGTGCCGAAAGTATGGTAATGGTATTGAGCGCTGTCACCCCCAGCAACTGCCGTCAAAAAGTAATAATAGCCAATTTCAAAATCGAAATCAAGAATAATCGCACAGACAATTCATGCCACATACTTGAAGATTTGTAAAATGCTGCAAAAACATCGAGCCATTGCAATGCAATGGCTTACCCAAAAAAAGCGGGGTCGACTATTCAGTAGACAAAACTTTTATTTTCTTAATATAAATACTAAATTTGAAACCTAAAATAACCAGCCAGAGTATAAAATTCGACGGATATAAATACCCCAAAATAGGCATTTTTAGTCTAATATGGTCCGCTCTTGAATCCGATAAAATATTTAGAATCGAATTACAGGCATTCGGAATCTAAATGTAAAAGGAAATAGTTCCAAATTCCGAAATTTAATTATTGCAAATCAGGTCGGAATAGACTTCTTTTTCAATATTACGTTGAATGATATGAGCTTAACAGCTTCAGAATTGAATCCACGAGTAAAAATCGATGGGGCGAGCGGCAAGGGACGCCGAGTCTTTCTCTGGCTGGTCTATCTCACGGCATTGGCGGTATTCTTTATTTTGCTGGCCGACGGCTACTCCTATTATACGACCCCTTATCTGGAACGGCCCCATCACCAGGACTATCGGGAGCTTCGTCCGGCCGGAAGCCATGGATTGGCCTTCGGAATAATAGGATCGAGCATGATGATTCTGATGCTTGTCTACACATTTCGAAAGAGAACCGGTCTGTTCGGCCGGCGAATACCGCTCCGGCCGTTTCTGGATTTCCATATATTCATGGGGGTTTTCGGACCGCTGATGATAATCCTGCATACCTCGTTCAAGGTCCAGGGCTTGGTGGCGATCGCTTTCTGGTCCATGGTAGCCGTCGCCCTCAGCGGATATTTCGGCAGATATTTATATCAGCAGGTGCCGCGGAATATCGAGGACCGGGAATTGTCTCTAAAAGAAATCGACCGGGTCGTCTTTGAATCTTCGGAACAGCTGAAATATAAATGGAATTTAAGCCAGGATACTATCGAGCGAATAAATCAAGCCTTTGATGAGGCATATTCGATTAAGGCAGAGGGGACATTCGGCGCCGTTCTCAGCATGTTCATAAGCGACTTGAAACGTCCCTGGATAAAGGCGGGACTCAAAAGATGCCTCAGGAAAATTGTTTCACTCCCCGGCTCGGAATTCGTTAATCTATTCGACCTGGCATCCAGGCGGGCCATGATGGTCCGGAGATTGACGGTATTGGGCAAGGTCCTGCGCCTTTTCCATTACTGGCATGTCATTCATAAGCCTTTTGCCATAATCATGTACATTATAATGGGAGTACATATCGGTGTTGCCGTCTGGACGGGTTATGGCTGGTTTTAGATGCACTGCCGCTATAGTGCCGGTCCGGTGGTGTGCCTACGGCGGTAATATTCTGATCGGGATTATGATGATGTTTATATGGTCGACATCCGCATGGGGTCAAATTTCTCCGGGAGAATTGCACGAATCGCACGCTTTCCTCGAAGGGGTGGAAAACTGCATAAAATGCCACAGCCCGCAGGGGGACCAGCTTTCCGACAAATGCCTGGTTTGTCATACTTCCATCGCCGATCAGAAAAAAACCGGCAAGGGATTGCACGCTCGACAGGATTACTCCGATTGTTATCTCTGTCATGTGGAACACCACGGGCGCGATTTCGAATTGATTTATTTCAAGGGGGGACAAAAGGCTTTCGACCACAGTCAAACCGGATTCAAGCTCGATGGAAAACATGCCGCACTCGATTGCCGAAATTGCCACCTCCCCCGTTTTATCACGGATCAGCGAATCCGTAACGCCAAAAATCTGTCGCTTGAGAACACGTTGCTGGGATTGTCATCAGAGTGTTCCAGCTGCCATTTCGACGAACACCGCGGCCAGCTGCCTGATAATTGTACGGAATGTCACACTACCGTATCATGGAAACCGGCGACCGGTTTCGATCATGCCAAGGCGGCGTTCCATCTTGAAGGGAAACATGAAATCGTTCCGTGTCTGAAATGCCATATATCGGTGGCGGACAGCGGCAACAAGTACGATAAGGAATTCCAGAGGTTCAAGCCAGTGGCATTTCAGGAATGCACTTCCTGCCATAACGACGTTCACAAAGGGCGTCTTGGAGCGAATTGCACCGGATGCCATACTCCGTCCGGATGGCGGGTAGTAAAAACGGCCGATTTCAATCATGACCAGACACGATTCCCTCTCCGAGGAAAACATACCGGGGTTACCTGCAAAGAATGCCACGGACAGCGGTCCACGGCGGAACCTCTTAAATTCGCCGCCTGTACGGATTGCCACAGCGATTTTCATAAAGGAGCTTTTGCATCCCGCGAAAGCAAGGGAGCCTGTGAGGAGTGCCATACTGTCGACGGTTTTATACCATCGACTTTCCGAATAGATCAGCACGCCCTGACCGATTACCCGCTGAAAGGAGCACACCTGGCAGTCCCCTGCCGCCAATGCCACGTCGTTACCTCATCGGCAAGCGGATCGAAGTTTAAGTTCGTATTTAGTACGATGGAATGCAAGGCCTGCCACGATGATCCCCATCGCGGGCAGGTGAACAAATTTGTATCGTCGGATGGGTGCCAATCCTGCCATTCCGAGAATAGCTGGAGGACAATCGCTTTCGATCATAGTCGGACCGAATTTCCGCTTGACGGCAAACATGCTTCCGTCCTGTGCCGCGAATGCCACGCCGGGAAGGGGGAATTTAAGGTTGCGTCCATGGTATTCAGGCCGTTGGAAAAGAATTGCCGTTCCTGTCATTCCGACATCCATCGCGGTCAATTCGCCTATCTAACGGAAAAAGGCGATTGTGCGTCATGCCATAATCCTTCCGGATGGGACAAGCTGGATTTCAATCATGATATAAATTCCCGCTTCGCGCTTGAAGGAGCCCATAAGAAAGTCGCGTGCGCTGAATGTCACATGCCCGAATCGGATGATGCCGGGTCGTATACCCGTTATCGTCCGCTTGATATAAAATGCGAGTCGTGTCACGGAACCAAACCGGTGAAACAGGAGTCCGGATGATAAAATATTTAGCTTTTCTGCTGGCTTTGCCGGCAATCATCTTTGCCGCAAAGGAGCCCATAGAATCGGGCGGTAATCCTCACGGCGATATCAAGTGGGAATGCAGCGACTGCCATACATCAGAATCATGGGATAAAATGCGCGAAGATTTGAAATTCGAGCATGACAAAACCGGATTCAAGCTGATCGGAGCGCATAAAAAGGCGATATGCGCCACCTGTCACATCTCCCCGGTTTTCCACCATGTCGGGACGGCCTGTATCGATTGTCATTCTGATCATCATCAGGGACAGCTTGGGACCGATTGTGCCGAGTGTCATACTCCCCGAGACTGGCAGCCCCGGCAGGAAATGCTGATGACACATGCCGAACGGGGATTCCCGTTGACCGGTGTCCATGCCGTCGCCGATTGCGAGGCCTGCCATGTCGGAAGTGACCGGAATGAATTCGTCGGAACTCCCACTGATTGCGAATCATGCCACATTAAAGACCTTCAGGGGGTAACAGACCCGGATCACTCCCATGCGGCATTCCAGGTCGATTGCGAAAGCTGCCATCATGCCGCGTTCGGAACCTGGTCCAGAACCACCTATGAACACCCGGCATCATTTCCTTTGACCGGAGCACACAGGACAACTCCTTGCAGTGCCTGTCACGCCGGCGGATTTTCCGGCACCCCGACCCAGTGTTTTTCCTGCCATAGTACGGAATTTGCGGCAACCGACGATCCTGACCACGAGGCCTCAGGTTTCTCCACCGATTGCCAGACTTGCCATACCACGACAGCATGGGAACCGGCCTCGTTCGATCATAACACGACGGGATTCCCTCTCCTCGGTGCTCATCAGACGCTAAACTGCATGGCCTGCCATTCGTCGGGTTATGCGGGAACGCCGACCACTTGCGTCGGATGCCATTTACAAGATTATAATAGTACCGATGATCCCGACCATGCGGCATCGGGATTCTCCACCGATTGTCAAACCTGCCATTCCGTGAATGCCTGGGAACCGGCGACCTTCGACCATAATACCACCGGCTTCCAGCTCTTAGGCGCTCACCAGACGCTTAACTGCATGGCGTGCCATTCGTCGGGTTATGCGGGAACGCCTTCGACCTGCATCGGATGCCACCAGGCCGACTACGATGGGACCACTGACCCTAATCATGCCGCGGCCATGTTCCCGACCGATTGCCAGAGCTGTCACGGATTTAATGCCTGGGAGCCGGCCAACTGGGATCATGATGGCATGTACTTCCCGATATATTCCGGAACACACCGGAATGAATGGAATAATTGCAGTGACTGTCATACTATTCCATCCGATTATTCGCAATTCGACTGCACCTCTTGTCATGAACATAATCGGACGGACACGGATAACGACCATAGCGAAGTCAACAACTACCAGTATCTGAGTTCTGCCTGCTATTCCTGCCACCCTCAAGGGAGAAACTGATGGCAAAACTAGTCCTAATATTTCCTATTATGGTATTGTTATTGGCAGCAGTATCAGGTGCCGAGGAAAATACCGCCTTTAAGGTCACCTATATTTCCGCAGAAAATGTCTATATCGACGGCGGGAACGAGGACGGCTTGCTGGTCGGCGATACGCTGCTACTGAAGGGAAAAGATAAAGACACGGTCCTCGTGGAAATACAATACGTTGCGGGACATTCCGCATCCTGCCGGAAAATTTCGGGAATTGCAGATCCCGTCATCGGCGATCGCTTTATTATTCAGGCCAGTGCCCTTTCGGATGATATGCCCGTAACCGAAGAAACAACGGCTGATGCGCCGGTCGAGTTGCCGGAGATTTCTTCGCTGAAAAGCGGAACCGTTTCCGAGAGAATCGCAAAGCCCTCAACCAAAGTGAAGGGAAATGTCGCGTTGAGGTATTATTACTGGAGCGATCAAAGCCCGGCCAATCTCGATTTCAGCCAGACGAATACCAGGTTGAATTTAAAGGTGCACCACCTTTGGAATGAGCATATAACATTCGTCCTGCGTTCGCGCGGGCGTTACGATGCCCGCAGGCAGGCCTATTCCAACGTCGACAAATCGTCATGGGAAAACCGCCTTTGGGAGTTATCGCTGGTTTACGACAACGAAGAAAGCGGCCTGTCGATCGCTGTCGGGAGAATCCTCCCGCAAAACCTGGCGGCTTCGGGATATCTCGACGGAGTTCAAATGGAATTCGATCTTTCCGAGTCGGTGCGGCTGGGGATGCTGGGGGGAAGCCGTCCGGATTGGTTGTACCAATCGATCGGGAGTTCACTGAATAGAGGTGGAGCATATGCAACATACAATTCCCGCGGAACAGGCAAGCTGCAATTCGAACAAACACTGGCCGGTATCGGAGAGGCTCACTCCGATCGCATCAGCAGATCCTATTTGATTTCCACGGGGAGAATTTCCTATTCGTCGAACTGGGGCATCAACCATAACGTGGAGATCGATATAAATGCCGGATGGAGAAAGGACCGTGCGGGACAAACCGTGGCCGTTTCGAGGGCTTATGTTTACGGATATTACAAGCTAATTCGTAATCTCCGACTTGGACTCAGCTATGACAATTTGAAACGGTACTGGACATATGAATATATGGGTACTGCCGACAGTCTTTTCGATGATCGTATTCGCCAGGGATGGAAAGCCCGGGCGGATTATTCCGTTTCCGGAAAATGGTTCCTTTCGGGGAGTCTCGGGATGCGCAGCCACCCCGATAAAGCAGATCCGACCATCACATATTCAATGAATTTCAGGCGTTCCGGACTGCTGACAAATACCGTGACGGTCGCCGCCATGTACAGTGCTTTCGACGGACCGCATGAGCACGGCGCCAATTATTTCGGTCAGATACAGCTATTTTCGGCCATGCCCGGAGTTATACATGTTACCTACGGCCACTATCAATACGCGGTCGACGAAATAGACGAGGATCGTTCCAGCTGGTATCTGGAGGCCGGGCTCGACACCGATTTCGGCAGAAATTATTATATGGGAGGGTCGATTCAATATAACACGGGGGCCGATATCAAAGGATGGAAATTCCAGTCTGAATTAGGATATCGCCTGTAGTACTTACCTGCAAAGACTAAATTATGGAAACAATACTTTTTTGGGGAATCGCGGCTTTGCTGGTGATTGCCATATTTATCCCCTATTTCGTAAAGTTCAGAAGATCTCAGGCGAAAGCGTCATCACGGCTCGAAGAGGCCCGTTCCCTCGGAATTGACCGTCCCCGCAGCCAGTACCCGCAAGTTAACCGGACCGCCTGCATCGGGTGCGGAGCATGTGTCGATGCCTGTCCCGAAGGTGATGTTCTGGCCGTTGTCTGGGGTACCGCTGAAGTCATCAATGGCGACCGTTGTGTTGGCCACGGTTTCTGCGAAACGGCGTGTCCCGTTGGTGCTCTGAAAGTGGGCCTGGGGGATGTCACGAGCAGGCCGGATATACCGATACTATCAGAACAAAATGAAACCTCGGTCCCAGGTATCTTTATCGCGGGAGAACTGAGCGGGATTTCTCTTATTCGTCATGCCGTAGCGCAGGGCCAAAAGGTCGCCGATGAAATCGCAAGGCGCTGCAAAACTGACCGCCGGACAAAAGATTATGACCTCGCGGTCGTCGGGGCTGGCCCGGCCGGACTGACCGCCGCATTGACCGCGAGAAAGCACGATGTTTCATGCATCGTTCTCGATCAATATGATTTAGGCGGGACTATCCTGCACTATCCGCGCAAAAAACTGGTCATGACTCAGCCGGTCGATATTCCCTACTACGGACATCTTGATCGTGATGAATATTCCAAGGAAGAACTCCTCGATATATGGCAGCAGGTGGCCGAATCGTCGAACCTCGACATCCGCCCGGGCCAAAAGGTCGAAAGCATTGTCCGCATGGATGAGGGCTTTCAGTTGATTACAGCCGGGGGCAAGACAATGACAGCGGCTTTTGTGGTTCTGGCCTTGGGACGGAGAGGTTCCCCCAGGAAACTGGACGTCCCCGGAGAAAACCTTCCAAAGGTGCTTTACAAATTGACCGATGCCCAGTCTTACCGAAATCAGCACATTCTGGTAGTTGGCGGAGGAGACAGCGCTGTCGAGGCCGCAGTCGGACTGGCTCGACAGCCCGGCAATAAGGTTATGATATCGTACCGCAAGCCGCGTTTTTTCAGGATAAAAAAGAAAAATGAAGATGCCATCGCTCGCCTGATCGGAGAAAAAAAGTTAGAAGCCTGCTTCGAATCGCAGGTTCTGGAAATCCGCGAATCTAATGTCCTTCTGTCTACTCCGTCGGGAGAAATCGAAATTCCGAATGATGTGGTGATTGTTCAGGCGGGAGGGATTCCGCCGTTTGACATGCTGAAGAAAATCGGGATTGCCTTCGGCGGCGATTCAATCAATATGGCGCAGGCGGATGATCGGCATCAAAAGGTTTCTACAGGCTGATCGAGAATCAGGTTCAACTTCCTTATTAAAATCTAAACCCGCGCACAGCAAGGGTTTATAAATATGGCGGGGGCAATTAGACAAATTTCGCGACTTTTTGAGTTACCGAAGCTTATTCGATATTCTGCATTTTGAGTTTTAAAAGCGGCCCCAATACCACTCTCCCCAAACTTTTGTGGAATTCGCCTTTAATGTGAAAATCAGCTACTCAACCGTAAGCGGAACTCGTTGGAAAGTAATATCTTAGTTATATCACAGGGTCAGACTTTGCACTTCTGCAGCTCGATCTCGCCCTCGGCGAAGTACTTCTTTCGGAAGAAAAGGGCCACATTTACCAATCCTATTAGAACCGGCACTTCGACCAACGGGCCGATTACGGCCGCAAAGGCCACGCCAGAGTTTATACCGAAGACGGCCACTGCCACTGCGATAGCCAATTCGAAGTTGTTGGAGGCAGCGGTGAAACTCAAGGTAGTGGACTGGGCGTAATTTGCCTTTGCCTTTGCGCTCAGGAAAAAGCTGACCAGGAACATCAATATGAAGTAGATCAACAGCGGTATTGCGATGCGGACCACATCCATCGGGATTTTCACTATCAGTTCGCCCTTTAAGGAGAACATAACGAGAATCGTAAACAGCAAAGCGATCAGGGTGATGGGGCTAATTCTCGGAACAAACTCCCTATGATACCAGTCTTTACCCTTGGCTTTCACCAGGACCAATCGCGTCAGCATACCAGCGATAAAAGGTATACCAAGATAAATGAACACGCTTTCGGCGATCTGTCCAATGGTCACTTCTACAACTGCACCCTCCAGACCGAGCAGAGGCGGCAGTTTCGTAACAAAAATCCAGGCAAAGATTGAATAGAAAACAACCTGAAACACCGAATTGAACGCGACCAATCCGGCCGCATACTCGGGATCGCCTTCAGCCAGATCGTTCCATACGATGACCATGGCGATACACCGGGCAAGGCCGATCATTATCAGCCCGACCATGTATTCGGGATAGCCTGACAGGAACACTACGGCCAAAACGAACATCAAAATGGGACCGATGACCCAGTTCTGGATCAGACTCAAGAAAAGTATCCTGTAATTGCGAAATACGCGTCCCATCTCCTCGTAACGTACTTTTGCGAGCGGCGGGTACATCATGAGAATCAAACCGATGGCGATAGGTATGTTGGTTGTCCCAACCGAGAAGGTATCCCAGAAACCGGCAACGCCGGGATAGAAGTGGCCCCAGGCAACACCGATCGCCATGGCCGCAAATATCCATACCGTAAGATAGCGATCCAAAAATCCTAATCTTTTGACAACCGATCCAGCTGCTGTCATATATTTATCTCCTCTTAATCAACCTGTTGGAGTCAAGCATCTTCGTCGCCAACGGCTACCGACTTAAGCCACTCCTGAATTTTTATATCAATCTGATCCCGCACCTGACGAAACTTGGCGGCTATTTCTTCATCGCTCCCCTCAAACGCGGTCGGGTCCTCAAAAGGCCATGAAAGCTTCTCCAGGGCGAAGGGGTAGATGCTCGGGCAGTTATCCTCTGCCTGCTGACAAACGAAGATTGCGTACTTGAATGATATTCTTCCCAGAATCGACTTAATGCTCTTGGATTGTTGACCGGAAATATCTATTCCGATCTCATCCATTATCTTTATAGCCAGAGGATGAATCGACCTGGGTTCGAGGCCGGCACTGAACACGTCGAAACGATCTCCGGCATACTTGCGGAGAAACCCCTCCGCCATCTGACTTCGGCAGGAATTGCCGGTGCAGAGAAGTAGCACATTCTGATTCATGATCGTAACCTCAATGTTCCATTGAGCGTATCAGGCAATGTCATTACGAATTCCTTAATCTCATCCCGTACGCGACGGTAATGTGATAATGCCTCTTCTTCGGTCTTTACGGACCTGGCCAGCCTCGGCGGGTAGTCAAAGCCATTGTGGATTTTTACGGCATTGCCGGGGAAGATTGGGCAGTTCTGGTCAGCATCGGAGCAGACGGTTATGACATAGTCAAACTCTTTGGTTTCGAGGTCGGCGAAAGTCTTCGATTTGTGATCGGAGATATCGACCCCCACCTCGGCCATGACTTTGACGGCATTGGCATTAAGGCCATGATTCTCCGTTCCGGCAGAATATGCCTCGATTACGTCGCCTTTGAGTTTTTTAGCCCATCCTTCCGCCATCTGACTTCGGCAGGAATTGCCGGTGCATAAGAAAAGCATCTTCAACATCTATTTTGCCTTTCGCACAGATCTTCCGGATCGAGTTTCAGAATCTCCTTCAAACGCTGTTTGTCCGCCTTCGCCAGCTGAGAGTGTTGGGCGGTTGTCAATATCATGTTGAGGGCTGCACTGGGTACTCCCCTGGCATCGGACTCAGACAAACGGTAGTAGACCCACCGGCCCTTCTTCCGAGACTCCACCAGTCCTGCTTCTTTGAGTATTTGCAAATGTTTGGAGACAGTGGAAGGAGCCAGCTCTAATAGTTCCACAATCTGGCAGACGCACAGTTCATTATCGCGCAGAGCCAGTACGGCTCTGATCCTGGTTTCATCGCCCAGCGCCTTCAGCGCCTTCACTTCGGGAACTGTTTCTTTTGCCATACATGCGCCTCACTTTTCAGACCAATATAGACCGCTTGATGGCATAAGCCAAAACAAGCAGACCACAGTTCAGAGCCATTCCAATTGAGATATATGCCCGGCACCACGTATCCTCGCGGAGGCGGATAAAGTCCTTTATATCCGTTGCGCCTATCTTCCTCGCACGACAACGCATTACAGCTATTGTCCATCTCCAGACGAAGAGCGCAACTGTTGCGAGGCATATGTAAAGGCATATGACGAAAGCTGTATTCATTCCTGGCCTTAAGGCTATTTATCCCTATCGATTGGGCCGTCCCGAGCGGCCAGTCGAAATCAGTGTTAGTCCTATATTTCGTCATATAACGAATTATATGGGGTGTTTGTTCCCGTGTCAAGAAATTTTGATAAATTGGGAACCGTGCAGAATGTTATCATTTTCTACCCCAATCAATCAGCAAGCCGTTTTGCAGAATTGCGGTTGCCGCTGATTATTTTTTCAGATAGTTCAATTGATGCCTTGGTTGCTAAAGGCAACACCGGACACCAGACTGGCGGTATCCGGAGGCTACTATTCCTGTGGCTAATCGACGAAAGCCGGACATGAGTTTTAGCAGGTTCATGTCATTAATCCTCTCCTTTTCAGTAAGAAATTACTTCGGGCTGGGCGGAGGCGAATTGAGCGGCGCTCCCACGGGAATGTCACACCGATGATTCGGCTGCCCGTGCGGAGGATTCATGCCCGGAACCGTCGTAGTCGTGGTAGTCTGGGTGGGGGCATCTGGCTTCACGGGAGTAACAGTCATCGGCTGCTGCCCCGAAGACGAATTGAGCGGCGCCCCCACAGGGATATCACAACGGTGATTCGGCTGTCCGTGCGGAGGATTCATGCCCGGAGCGGTCGCAGTGGCCGGGGCAGGCTGTGTCGTGCCCAAATTAGGGCCCGGACCCTTGCGTACCGGGACGTCCCGTGATTCCTTACAGGATATCATAAGGCCCATAGAGAGAATGAAAATCGTTAAACATATGCGTTTCATGATAGACCACCTGCTTTAGTTGAATTCACTATTATACGTTCAAACATGGGACTTTTCATTTCATTTATTAATCCACCGCTCGCCAACAACGATTGCTTACTTCCTATCAGCTTCAAGCCAGGCCAGCGCGTCGGCCGCCGTACCATTGACTGCAGCCATTTTCATGAGCCGGGCAACCAGAATCGCCTCGGCAATCTCGGCATCGGTCGCACCCGCCTGCTTGGCCATTTTGGTCCACATAAGCGTACAGGTCGACGATTGCAGCGAGGCGGCGACCCCAATGCCGATCAGCAGTTTGTACTTTTGCGGAACTGTCTGCAGCGCCGGATTATCCATAATAGCGCCCCTGTGGCTCAAGTAGGTATTGGCCTCTTCCGAAGAGACAGCGCGAAGGATATCCATCGGGGTTTTATTACCTGCAGTACTCATGTTTGCTCCTTTTCACGAAAGTGTCCGAATATATTCTTGCTCCGCGAACGGCCAATCGCCTTCGAGTTAAGATGTTTTATCACCCAGGCAATTGCCTCAGCCGTAACAGAAGCGGTTTTCTCCGTCAATCTATAGTAAACCCACTTGCCGTTTTTATTGCTTTCAATAAGCCGGGCATGTTTGAGGATGGACATATGCTTGGAGACGGTGGAGGGAGCCAGATTCAGCAGTTCGATGACCTGGCAGACACAGAGTTCGCCGGAGCTTAGAGCCATCAGAACGCGGACCCTGTTTTCATCGCCAAGAGCTTTGGTTATGTAAAGAAAGTCTTGCAAGATATCTCCTACATTTCGCCAAACGTCGAATTATTATGCAATCATGTCGGAAAAAGTTTCCGCTTGCCAATACTTTATTTAACTTGATTATGTAGACGAATCAGAATAGAATCAACGATCCGAAGGAGTGGCGTAAATCGCTACTTAGCAGCGGCTTACATTACTATAAAAGCGGCGTTTGCCGCTATTCGGCAAGATAGGAATTTATATTGCCGCTTACATACTCGAAATATGCCTGCTTGTCCCCGACCAATTCCCAGATCTTCTCGATATTCTTGTGACCCACTTCCTTGCCGTCTCTCATTTCAACAAGCACCAGCGACTGAAAACTGATATCATAGTCCGTAAGGAAGTGTTCATTCCAGGTTTCATCGTAGTTGACCACCTGAAATTCAACTCGACCGGAATTGAGTTCATCCGTAAAGAGAGTCTCGACCGTTTCTTTAGAATACTCTTCAAGGGTATTACAGGTCGGGCAACGCATATTGCCGTGGAAATAATAGACGATCAGCCGGTCATCCGGCAATTGTCCGGAGGCAACAGCGGCCTGATTCGTAATGGTCTCCGGAGTATCACTCGCCTGTTTCACAATCAGGGCCACAACACTGATAGTGACAAAAAGCAGTAATAAGGCGGTGATTATGGTTTTAAGTTTCATAAGCAAGTCCTTAGCTGAATATGTTTATCCCGAAGATGTAAATGAGCGTGTAATAGATGCCAACGGCAATGAACACTACTCCTGTGATTCGGCGCGCCCATTTCTCGATGGTCTTCAGCTTGTTGAACATGACGCCGACCATCCGAGTGCTCAGGGCGATTACAAAAGCGAATACGATTACCGGTAAGGCAGTACCGACCCCATAGACGATGGGCATCACAACCGAAGACTGATGATCCACCGCCAACGGAATGAGACTGCCGAAAAACAGGGCCGCCGAAACCGGGCAGAAGGACAGGGCAAAAAGCAAACCCAACAGGGCCGCCCCCCAGATGCCGAAGCGTTCCGCTCGTCCCTGCATGCGTGATCCAATGTCACTGCGCATGATATCAAGCGAGACCAGTTCCAGCAGAAACATTCCGACGACAATCAGGATCGGACCGAGGAACTTATTCATATTCTGCTGGAGAAACATCGCCAACTCCGGAATCGACAGCACACTGGCGACAATAAGGATACCCAGTACGAGATAAGTTACCATCCGCCCCAGCGTATAAAGCAGGCCGGCTGCGATGACCTTGCTCGGGCTATCCACTCGCCGACCGATAAAACTGATGGCGGCAATATTAGTGGCCAGAGGGCATGGCGATATTGAAGTGAGGATTCCCAGCCAGATGGCGGATCCCAGGGCAAGAGCATATGAATCCATTAACGCTCCTTCATGTATGCGTTGATCTCGTCCTGCACGTACTTAAAGAACTCATCTTTGTTTCTTATTAGTTGCCAAACCCTGTTCAGGTTCTTCCACTCGACCTTCTTACCATTTTTCAAATCGCAGATCACGAGAGACTTCGTGTACAATTGATAGTCATCGATGAAGTGTTTGTTCTCGGCATCGTCAATATTAATAGATTCAAACTTCAATACGCCGCTCTTCAATTGCTCGGAAAACCCGGATTCGATGGCTTCTCTCGAATACGCCTCGATCTTTTTGCATGAAACGCACCGGGACGTGGTGTGAAAGTAATAGGCCACGACCTCAGGAGCCGTTTTGAGGCTGTCGCCTTTCGCTTTGACGGTATCCTCAACTGATACCGGTGCCGTAGTTTGTCTGTCAGTCTGTAACTCAGCCACCGAGCCTGAACCAGACACGATAACGACCGTCAAACCCGCTATAAACAGCAGCAGGAATATTGATTTGCGTTTCACTATAATTACCTCCTTCAAATTCTATTACTCAATATCGTCTCCGCCCGTTCATATACTCGGGCGATATGTTCTTGATCTACTTTGGTGCGCCCCTTTTCCATCCGAGCTCGGAAAGCAGGATGTAATCATAAGATGCAACACCGGCTGCTCTTGAGTTTCATGACTTATCTCCTGTATGTGCTTGCTCCGATTACGAAATAAGTTTCTTCAGTTCATCAATCGATGGAACCTTGCCCGATATTTTCACTCTGCCATCCACGACCAAGGCCGGTGTCATCATCACGCCATAAGCCACAATCTTCTGGATATCTTCCACTTTTTCGATGTTGCATTCCATGTTGAGTTGCGCGGCCGCCTCCATAGTAAGCTCCGTCAGTTTTTTGCACTTGGGGCAACCTGTTCCGAGAATCTCTATCTTTTTCATATATCACCACTCCTGGACTTTAAGTCCATTCTCAATCATCTTCCGGTTTGTCCGCCCAGCATATAGAAATAAGTTGCCGTCCAGTTGCTCAGCACCGTGACTATTCCAAACAGAAACATACCGACGCTCATAAGCGCCCAGCCGGACATGATATTACCGACGACGCAGCCCCCTGCAAACGCCGCTCCGGTACCAATCATTAGTCCTCCCAGTAGAGCGATCAGGATCTCATCAGGTGGTTTGGGAAGTAGTTTCGCCTGACCTGACATCCGTGCCGATACCCATGAACCAATCATTAAGGCGACAACTTCCAACACGAGCCACCAGACAACTTGCTTGCCGCTCCCCTTTTTCTCAGGTTGAGGAGTGGCAGAATTTGTTGCACTAACTGGATTGGTCGGTTTGCTGGAATAGACATGATTAAACCCGTTGTCGACCAGAAGCAATTCGGCCTGCATTACACCGTGAGTGACTCCGAGCGGGTAATTGCGACCGCTCGCGGCTGACGATAAATAGGCTGGGACCATCAAAAGCCCGATTGCCACTCCCGCTGCCCAGGGTCGCCAAGGTTTGGTGAGGACTCTCTGCATCCAGGGCGTGTCGTCATTCCTGACGTTTAAGGCTTTGTCTGAACGTTTTCTTCTGAGAACGGAAGCCACAACCAGAGTAACGGCCGCAAATATTAGTGCCAAAACCCAGAACGGCAGTCCGGTGAGACCGAAGAGGCTGACGGCCCTGCCATCGGCCAATGCAACGACGTGTTTTTTCATCCAGAGGTGCATACCGTTGAGCGGTCCGAATTCCACCATCATTACGCCGACCGGGATCCCAAGGATAGCCACGATCGAATTTAGATTCCCGGCAGCTCCCTTGTAGAGACAGCCACTGATGCAACCGCCAGCGAAGACCATTCCAACACCGAATATCACTCCACCAATGATATAATTAAGGTAGAGCAATGGTTTTGGACTGAGTTTGACCCAACCGAGCAAATCAAGCCCGGCGAATCCAAGCATCGCGACTACGATTAGTATCCATAGCCCAATCATCTTGCGGGGATCTCGCATCATGATGGTTTCACTGAATGCTGACGATCCGCATAGATCACCCTTTTGAAGGAAAAAGCCAAACAAGAAACCGACCGGAATGGCCGTCAGGACCCACAGCTTGGTAATGGCCGCAATAATTGTGAGCAAAACCAGCCCGATCGCACTCAAGGCAAGGTATCGCCGCCAGTGTACGGTCTTCGCTTTTCCGCTTACTACCATCTCAAGTCATCCTCCTGTATCTTCAAAACGAAGTAACTTATTTGCTTTCCGCCATCGAGACTTCCCTGCGATTGAACATCACATACAAAATCGGCATGAGGAACAGCGCCACCAGTATTTCCATAAGTAATCCGCCGATCGCTCCGGCTGCCATCGGCTGCAGCATGTCGCCGCCTTCCTCCAGGGCCAGTGCCAGCGGAATGAAACCGACCAGCACCGCCATGGTTGTCATGACTCTCGGCCGCAGCCGAATTTTCGCGGCGCTGATTACTGCTTCTTTCGGTTCAAGGCGGTCGCGCCGGCGAATATCTTCGGCAAACGTCAATAGCAACACACCGTCGTTGACGGTAGCCGCGATAACCACCAGTATCCCAATGATGACAGTCGCTCCAAGTGGAAGCCCGGTCAAGAACATGATTAACACGACTCCAACCAGACATACCGGGACGCTTCCGAGAATCAGGCTGGGCAGTTTGAGACTGTTAAACTGAACTGCCAGCACTATGAATGAAAAGAAGACGGCGAACGCCAGCACCGCCAGGATGTTGCTCTTCATGTCGCCCATCATCTGGGCCTGGCCGCCGAATTCGAACTCATATCCTACCGGCCTTTCTATCGAAGCCATGGCGCCCTGCAATTCGGACAAAGCTTGACCCACACTCACTCCGGCGGCATCGCCGCGCACGATAACCTGTTTGATCTGATCTTCCCGTACGATTTCCACCGGCCCCACCGCCTGAGTGACTCTGGCAACATCCTGGACCCGAAGATAGCCGCCCTGCGCGCAATTAAGCGGCAGGTTTTCCACATCCTGGCGGCTCGTTATTCGCAATTCGGGAACCAGAACTCGAATGTTGTAGTATTCGTCGCCGTCCCGATAACGCGTTGCCACGGTACCGGTGATCAGGGACTTCAGTGCATCGGAGATATCTGCAATCGACACCCCCAAATCAGCCGCACGTTGCCGGTCGATTATGACCTGATACTCAGGTTTGGTCATGTCCATTGACACGTATACATTAGTGAAATGGGCCAGTTCGTTCATGCCCGAGGCGGTCTGCCGAGCAAGATCATCAAGTATCATCATATCCTGGCCCTTGATCTTCACCTCGATATCTGCCTCGCCGAGCTTACGGATCCCTTTCAACTTCATTTGCATGACCATCGCCTTACCGCCCGGAACAGGCACTTTCGAAACGATTGGTCGTAATTTCTCAATATATCCATTGGTGCTGAGGTCTCGGTCACCGCGCGGAACAAGTTGGATATTCAGTTCACCTTCATTGGCAATCTCATAGGTGTAGAGACCCCACACTTTGCCGCCCGTGAGAGTGAACATGCTCTCGATATCGTCATCCTGACCGATGCGCCGTTCAATCTCTTTCAATACGCGGTCGGTCTCAACCACCGAGGTCCCTGTGGGCAAGACAACTTTCACCATGATGCGCCCGTCGTCCATCTGCGGCAGGAATTCGCTACCCAGCCGGCCGAGCAAGGCGATTCCAACAACCAGCACAACCGCCGAAGCCACCACTACCATCCCCTTACGTTCCAGTGCCCAGATCAATGCGCTCCCGTAGCCCTCTGTGATTCTTTCGAAATATCGCTCGAACCACGTGGTCTTATCTTTGTTTGTCTGCTTTCCCAGAATCAGAGTTGTCAGCATTGGGGTAACCGAAACCGCCATCAACAGACTGATTACCACGATCCCTGCGATCACCAGAATCAGTTCGCGGAAAAGCAGACTGGTCAAACCGGGAACTAACAGAAAGGGAACAAACAACGCCAGAAACGACAGGGTTGCGGCCACGATGGCGGGCCCTATCTCATCGGTCGCTTGATCTGCAATCGACAGCATGGGTTCGGTTGATCGTTCTTTTCGCCAGCGGGTGATGTTCTCGATCACAACAATGGAATTATCCATCAAGACTCCGATAGCGATCACCAGTCCACCAAGCGAGAAGATATTGAGTGAGAAACCGGCCGTTCTCATCAGGAAGAAATTCAGGATTAGAGTAATGGGAAGTGCGATTACAAGTACCGCGACCTGCCGCCAGGAACCGAGAAACAAAAAGATGATAAGTATGACCAGCAGGGCGGCCTCAACTGCGGCGTTGCGCACGCCGTTGATAGCGGCCATGACGTAGTCGGCCTGATTTTCCACCATTCCCAATTTCACTCCGGCCGGCAAGACGGGCTCGAGTTCGCTGATTCTATTGCTGACAGCTTTCGCGACTTCGACCGTATTGGCATCGGCCTGTTTTAGAACGCTGAGTTTCACCGCAGGATGACCATCAAGGCGTGTTATGACCCTGACCTCTTCGCTGGCGTCAACCACCTCAGCTATATCCTGCAAGAGAACCTTGGCTGTGCCCTTACGTGCCACCACCACCGACCTGATTTCCTCAAGGTTTCGATACTCGCCAACGATCCGGGCGATAAACTCTTTGCTTCCCGAAGTTACCCGTCCACCGAACTGCTCGACATTCTCCTCTTGCAGCCGTTTGATTATGCCGGCGAGGGTTAAGCCGTGCTTTTCCAGTGCCTCTTCATCAAGATGTATTCGAATTTCGCGTTTTAACCCGCCGACGATTTCTGTTCCCGCAACGCCCGGCACCGCCAGAAGTTGATCCTGCAGCCATTCATCCGTCCAAGTTCGAGTTTGCACAAGATCCCACTGGTCGCTGGTCACCGTCATCTGCACAATCGGCAGTTGCGACGGATCCGCTTTGATGATTACCGGCGGATCCATATCCTTGGGCAACTCACGAGCCACCCGCGCCATAGCCGCCAGGGCATCCTGATAGGCAACGTCCACGTCGACGCCATACTTGAAATTGGCCTGAAGCGTGTACATACCTTCAATCGAGGACGATTCGAGATAGTCTAAATCATCCACCGTGGCCATCTGACGCTCGACCGGATCGGCAATATTCTTTTCTATCTCTTCCGGAGTCGCCCCTCGCCACCATATATGTACCTTGATCATGGGGTAGGTGATGTTGGGGAGGAAATCAACCGGCAACCGCCAAAGCGCGTAGAGCCCAAGAACCACCAGCGCCACCACCATGGCACTGGTGGCCAAATTTCGGCGGACTGCGTATTGAGTAATCTTCACTTCTGCTCGCCTCCCGGTTCTTTCGACTTCGAGCCGGGTTGAATGACGCGAACCTCTGCGCCCGGCTTTAGCTTCTCATTACCGGCCACCACTACCGATTCACCCGCCGTTACGCCTGATAAGATCTGAACGCGTGTTCCCTGCTCGATTCCAAGGTGCACCATCCTCCGCGAGACCGTATCAGCACTGACAACGAAAAGCACCCGGTCGCCGGAAGGTGTTACAAGAACCGCCTGGCTCGGCACAACAATGGCACTATCGACGGTTTTAAGCGGTAATTGTAACCGAACGAACATTCCCGGAAGGATCGAGACCTTGGCGTCAATCTCCGCCTCGATGGTGCGCGTGCGCATCCGTTCTTCAAGAAAGGGATAAATTCTGCTTATGCTCGCTCTGAAGGCCGAATCCGGAAATGCATCAAGCCGAACAGTCAAATTCATTCCGTTGCGCAATTGCGCCGAATACCGCTCCGGCACCGCGGCCTCAATAGCGAGATTCTCGGGATCATACAACTCAACCAGGGGCGCGCGTGGTACTACATAGTCGCCGTCACGGATGTTGACCTTTGAGACAATGCCGTCCCATGGGGCGAGAACCGAATAATCCTGAACCGCCTCCATGGCTCTAACCAGTTGCGCTCTCGCATTCTCATACGCTGCCCTCGCGCGATCGAGCTCCTCTCCCGGCAATGCCTGACTCTCAACCAACTGCTTCGTTCTGTTGAGATTCTCCTCCTCCTTCTTGACTGTCTCCTGATAGGATGTAATCTGTGCTTCAATACCTTCGCGGCGTCCAATCGACAGGAGGACGTCACCCATCTTGACCCGGTCCCCCTCACGAACCTGCAGATCCATGACCGGACCCTCGGCCGGTGATGCCAATCTGGCAATCCTCTGCGGCACCACCGATCCGGTCAGTTCAAGCATCTCAGAAATAGGCTCTACTGCCGCCGGAGATACTCTGACCTGAACTGCTTTTTTCTGTGACGAAGCGTCCTGCAATGCACCCCCACCCGAAAAGATGGCGCGAATGAAAATGACGAGGACTATTATTACTGCCGCTGCGGTAATGATTATAATCTTTTTATTCTTCATTGTTCCGATCCTGTCGCTAATTTGAGTTGCGCCTGGGAAATGTGCAGGTCAGCCAGGGCGCGATAGTGATTTGTTTGAGCATTGAGCAGGGCCGATTGTGCGTCAAGGACATCGACAATGGCGCCTCGGCCCAGTTCATATTTCTCGCGCTCGATTCGCAAACTCTCGGTCGCTTGGTCAACTGCCTTGCCGGTGGCTTCCAGCCGGTTGGATGCCGCCTGTCGATTCAAGAGAGCCGTTTCGACCTCAAGCTGCATCTGTAATTCAAGTTGTCGCAGCCGCGCTTGCTGTTCCGCCATACGGGCACGTTCGGCGCTGACTTTGGCGCGAACACGTCCCCCTTCGAAAATGGGAAGGTCAAAGATTATTCCAATGCGCCCGATGTCTTCCGAAGTTGACGCACCGGACACACGAACTTCATCATCTATCGCCCAGCGGTAGCCGTACGACCCCTGCAGTAAGAACGTCGGCCAATGGGCCGCCCTGGCGGCATCGACTATCCGAGACTGTGCTTCCAACCCGGCTTTTGCAGCCAGATAGTCGCCTCGGTCAAGTTGTGCCATAGTAAACATTGAGTCCGTATCCAGCTCGGGAGTCACAACAACCTGGTCGAGCTCGCCCTGAATAGTCAGCGATTCCGTAACATTCTCCAGTCCGAGCAAATTGGACAACAGGCGGTGCTGTATGTCTAAGGAGTTTGTCTCCTGAACGAGACGCTGGGTCACGTCGGACAGGCGTACCTCCGTGCGAAGTCGATCAACCAACGCAGCTTTTTGAGATTCGACGAGGGTTTCAACTCGTTTGAGGTGTTCCATTAAGGTTTGTCGGGAAAACTCGACTGACTCAACAACACGCCGTTGAGCAAGGATCGAATAGAAGATGCTTGTTACATTATATACCAATTCCTCTCTGCTACGGGCGAATTGGTGTTTCGCCGACTGTTCCAACAGAGATGCAGCGCGAACACTATTGACAAGTCGACCGCCGCTGAAGAGCGGCATCTGTAATACGACATCCGCGGACGCAATGTCCCGGCTAAAGACGGCAGGATCCAGCGAATTACGCGCTGCCACCAAACGCTGAGGGTCCAGATTGCGCACATAGCCGCCCGTTCCGTACAGACGAGGGAAGAGCTCGCCTACGGCCATATTCTGTTGAGCAGCCGCTCGCTCAACCTCCCAGGCGGCCGCTGTAATACCGGGATTGTTCGCCAGAGCGATTTCGATGGCCCGTGATAACGTTAGCGAGTCCGGGGGAAGGACGAATTCCCGGGTGGTTACTGACGTCTGCCGCTCAATACTCTTTGGCGGGTCCAATTGACGGTAAGGATCGGTCGGGTGAATCACAGCGCACCCGCCAACTATAAAACCTAACGCAATTGCTATCAGGACTACTGCTGCTCGATGTTTTTTCATCCCCACACCGCCCCGTACACCATGCCGGTAACCGTCGCCATTACAATTACCATAGACACAAAGACAACGGTCTTCTTCGTTCCCATGATTGACCGAATTACCAGCATATTGGGCAGCGATAAAGCCGGGCCGGCCAGAAGCAGGGCCAGTGCAGGGCCCTTTCCCATACCGTTACCGATTAGTCCCTGGAGAATGGGCACTTCGGTCAACGTGGCAAAATACATGAACGCTCCGGCGACCGAAGCAAACAGGTTTGCGCCCAGCGAATTGCCCCCAACCGAACTGCTGATCCATTGGGATGGGATGACACCTTCAAAGTCCGGTCGTCCCAGCAAAAGCCCGGCAACCAGTACGCCGCCGAACAAGAGCGGCAGTATCTGTTTGGCAAAACCCCAGGTTTGAGAAAACCATTCACCTGATTCATCCTCGCGTCGGCTGGTGATGATTGATAATCCCACGACGGCAGCGGAAAACGCCAGCAGAGGCTCATGCGGGAAAATCAGTGCGATAACGGCTGTCGCCAGAGCGGTAAGGACGACCGGAATCTTCGACAGCTTGAACCAGAATATAAGCATAGTGCCAAGGCCGGCAGCCGCAATACTCGTTATGACCCACTTATATGAGTAAATGAGAGACCAGAAACCTGTTGTTTCGTCGGGTTTCCCCCAGTTGGCAAAAACGAGGATAGCAACCATCGCCGCGAAGTACAGCCCATTCTTCCAGAGCGGTCTTTCTACTTCCGGCTCCGGCATGGCCATCTGAGCGTTGACTTTCTCTGTTTCCTCCTTGCGGTAAATCAGATGCATTAGAAGCCCGATGACGATGCTGAAGGCAATCGCACCGACAGCGCGCGCAACACCCAATTCTATCCCCAAAACTCTCGCGGTAAGAACTATGGCCAGTACATTTATGGCCGGACCTGAATAAAGAAATGCTGTGGCCGGGCCCAGACCGGCGCCCATTCTGTAGATTCCGGCAAAAAGCGGAAGGACCGTGCAAGAGCAGACTGCGAGAATTGTCCCGGAAACAGATGCCACCCCGTACGACAATACCTTGTTCGCTTTGGCACCGAGATATTTCATGACAGAGGCTTGACTGACAAACACGGCTATAGCGCCGGCGATGAAGAACGCCGGAATTAGACATAAAATAACGTGCTCCTGGGCGTACCATTTGGTCAACGCCAAGGCCTCGATGACCGCTCCGCGCAGTCGGATGTTATCTATCGGCAGATAAAAGAAAATAAGGAAAACCGCGATTATCCAGGCCAGCGGCTTCCACTCTTTTTTCCATTCCATGTTGCATTATCCTTACAACCAGTAATTTTACAATTCGCTACTTGGCCTTTACGCCAAATATACCATCAAAAAAAATCATTTCCGTATCGAGGATGACATCCGTCGAGCATTGGCAACCAAAACATCCTCAACGCAACCAAAGAAATTCAGGATGCAAGGAACCCGCAGACGATAGAAAACCTGCTGGCCGCGCTTATCGTCTTCGACAATTCCGGCATCTTTCAGTACCGAAAGGTGCTTTGATACAGTGGACATATCAGCTCCGATCATATCCCTAAGCTCACAGACGCACCGTTCACCGCGGGAGAGCTCATCCACAATGAACAGCCTCGACGGGTGAGCCATGGCCTTGATCACTCGGGCCCGGGCCTCGTATTTCTGTTTCGTTCTTTCGTCCATACTCATTCTTATACCCTTATCGGCTTTGTTAGTTGGCAAACTAACCAAATAATTAGAAATGTCAAGAGAGTTTTTTGAGAGTGATGTCGGATTTTTCGGCGGGCGTAATTGATTGTAATATAATGAGATAAAACAATGCGGGGGCAATTAGACAAATTTCGCAACTTTTTGGTGCATGGCAATTATTCCCAAATGGAGCGTTTAAGACTATAATAAAAACGTCCGATCGTTTTTGGATCCGATTTATTTCCGATTCCCATGTACAGAAGATTTATTCCTCGGAGGATTTAGCATATCTTCCGACATTGCTGTCACGATGCAGCTTCCTGGTATCGAGAACGACAATCGTTCGGCCCCCGGCCTCCGCTATAAGGCGTTCTGCGATATTCTTTTCTCCGGTCAATCGCTTCCAGAAAGACATTCGTTTCCCGGGTGTCCCAATGATAATATGTCCCACTCTGTATTCCTCGGCAAACTGCAGGACGGTCCTGACTATATCGTCGCCCTTGTACGTAAACACGGTAGCGCCCAGTTCCTGCGCCAGCACCAGGGTATCAGATAACATCCGTTGTGTGGCAGCATCAATATTGGTCGGACGTTCTCGCGATGTCTGGACGTACACGGCATGCCAATTTCGATTCAATCGTCCGGCCAGACGCGAGGCATATCGCAACAAGGCATCGCTGCTCGGTCCTCGCGAACTCAGACAGACCATAACCTGATCGGGGCTCGTGGTCGTAGGCTCGCTAAGAGGATCCCGACGCCGGACGTCTATCTGAGAAGCCAGTTCTCTCAAGGTCAGTTCTCTTAATTGTTCGAGATTGGATACCGTGAAGAAATTATCGAGTGCGGTTTCGATACGCTCCGGTGTATATACCTTTCCTTCTTCCAATCTCCTTCTGAGGTCTTCGGTTGAAATGTCGATATTGACAATCTGATCCGCTTCCGCGATCACCTTATCGGGAATTCGTTCTTTCACCTTCACGGCTGTAGCTCTTTCGACCACTTCATAGAGGCTTTCGACATGCTGTATGTTAATGGTGGTTATAACATGAATACCGGCGGCAAGAATTTCCTCCACGTCCTGATATCGCTTTCCGTTTTTGCTTCCAGGAACGTTGGTGTGAGCAAGTTCGTCCACCAGTGCGACGGTCGGACGTCGCTTCAGTATGGCCCCGACATCCATATCCTCTATTGCAATGCCGCGATAAATGGTACTACGTCGCGGAATCAATTCCAATCCTTCCAGCAAAGCCTCTGTTTCCGCTCTGCCGTGTGTTTCAACCAGACCGACCGCAATGTCAATTCCATCCTCTTTCAGGCGATGACCCTCGAGCAACATCTGATAGGTCTTTCCGACTCCCGCAGCGTAACCGAGGTAGACTTTAAGCTTGCCCCGCTCGGAACGGCGGATCATTCGGAGAAAACTATCGGCACGGTTCTTGTCCATATTACCTACTCAAGGAATCCAGTGCGATGTTTAGCAAAAGGACGTTTAGCAACGGCTCCTCGGTGAGAAACCCGCCCGGTTTTTCAGCATGTTTGTTGAGTAATCCCATTAACGTGGCGAGCGGCAGTCCTCTGGTCGCGGCTACGCGTTGCGCCTGGAATTCGGCAGCTTGCAGGGTGATGTTCGGATCCATGCCGCTGCCGGAAGCCGTCACCAAATCTGCAGGGACCGGCCTTTCATCTGTCCTGCCGAGCCTGGTTAGTATTTCTTCGGCACGAATGCGAAGTTTTGGATTGGTCGGCGATAGGTTGCTTCCTCCGGTCGCCGAGGCGTTATAGTCAACGGCTGATGGTCTTGGCCAGAAATACTCGGAGCGCTCGAATTTCTGAGCCATAACTTCACTTCCCACAATCACGCCATTCTCATTCTGAATGAGCGATCCATTTGCCGTATGAGGTGTTATCGCCTGACCTACACCCAGGATAACCAGAGTATATAACAGGCAGCAGATCGCCATGGTCGCCAAAACGATGCGGCCGCAAGTCACTATCTGCGGCACGAATCCTGATTTATTGTTCGTATCGTTCATTATTTCTCCTATGTGAGTCCAGCCACGCTGAGCAACATATCAATCAGTTTGATTCCTGCGAAGGGAACCAGCACACCTCCCAATCCATAAACCAGGAGATTGCGACGGAGTATGCCGTCTGCACCCATCGGCTTGTATTTGACACCCTTAATCGCGATAGGAATAAGCAGCGGAATGATAATGGCGTTGAAAATCAAGGCGGAAAGAATGGCGCTCTGGGGAGTCGCCAGTCCCATGATATTCAGCGCAGCAAGTTGCGGAATAGCCAGCATGAACATCGCCGGAATAATAGCGAAGTACTTAGCCACATCATTGGCGATTGAAAACGTCGTCAGGGCCCCGCGTGTCATGAGCAGCTGCTTCCCGATTTCAATAACTTCGATCAGTTTCGTGGGATCACTGTCCAAGTCGACCATGTTTCCCGCTTCCTTAGCGGCCTGCGTACCGGAATTCATAGCCACACCAATATCGGCCTGAGCGAGAGCAGGGGCGTCATTAGTCCCATCGCCCATCATGGCGATTAGTCTTCCTGCACGCTGTTCTTTGCGGATGTACTCCAGCTTGTCTTCCGGCGTGGCTTCGGCGATGTAGTCATCGACCCCTGCTTCTTTGGCGATGGCGGCGGCGGTGAGCGGGTTGTCACCAGTGACCATAACCACCCGAAGCCCCATTGCTCTGAGCCGGTCGAAACGGTCCCGGATTCCGGGTTTCAGAACGTCGGAAAGTGTTATCACTCCCAGAACCTCATTCCCTCGTGCCACTACAATCGGTGTACTGCCCTCGCGCGCTACATCGTCCACGAGGTTCTTCAGGGTTCCCGGAATTGTCCCCCCGCTCTCCCTGACATACTTCCGCAGAGCATCCGATGCGCCCTTTCTGAAAGTACGGCCGTCCGGCAGGTCAAGGCCGCTCAGGCGAGTCTGCGCTGTGAATGGGATGATCTTCCAGCCGGGCGATCTTTTCGGCATAGGTTTGCCGAGCTTCTCTTCCACAAGTATTACGATGGACTTGCCCTCCGGCGTTTGATCGCCAAGCGACGCCCACATGGCCGCCTCAGCAAGTGCTTCGTCAGTCACACCCGGCAGTGGATGATACTCCGTTGCCTGCCGATTGCCCATCGTGATGGTCCCGGTCTTGTCGAGAAGCAGTGTATCAATGTCACCGGCTAACTCCACTGCCTTACCACTCTTGGCCAGCACGTTGGCGGACAAAGCACGGTCCATTCCAGCCAGTCCGATTGCCGCAAGCAGAGCGCCTATCGTCGTAGGAATCAGACATACCAGCAGCGCTATGAGGGTTGGGATGGGCAGATCGACTCCAAAATACTTTCCTATCGGCCACAATGCGCCGGCGACCATGAGAAATGCAAGGGTGAGACCAGCTAAGGTTACCGTCAGTGCCAACTCATTGGGGGTTTTCTGCCGTACCGCGCCTTCGACCAGTGCGATCATACGATCAAGAAACGATTCTCCCGCCCCAGCGGTGATTTGAATCTTTATCTGATCCGATAAAACGCGCGTACCGCCCGTAACACCGGAGCGGTCGCCACCAGCTTCACGAACAACGGGAGCTGATTCGCCCGTAATAGCAGACTCGTCGACGGTCGCCGCGCCTTCTATTACTTCCCCGTCGCTGGGGATGATCTCGCCTTCCGTGACCAGCACGATGTCGCCTTCGCGAAGTTCGTCGGAACTTACTTGCACCTCTCTGCCGTCTTTAATCAAACGGGCAACGGTCATCTGCCGGGTACGCCGCAATGTGTCGGCCTGCGCCTTGCCGCGCGCTTCAGCCAGTGCTTCGGCGAAGTTGGCAAAAAGAACCGTCAACCAGAGGATTACTGTCACGGCTAAGGTGTAGATCCACGTTCCACTGTTCTGAAATAAATCCAGCGCAAACACCGTCATTGTCAAAACTGCACCTATTTCAGCGACAAACATCACGGGATTTCTAGCCATGATCTTTGGATTCAGCATCGCAAAACTCTGCTTCAAAGCGATGAACACAAGTTCCTTCTGAAGCAAAGGAGCGCGGCGGGTTTTTCGCCTCTGCAGTTTTCCTCGTTGGATGTCGTTTGGTATGTTATTTGTTTGATAGTTCATACTCGTTGTCTCCTACATTCCTGCTGCCACAAGATGCTCAGCGATTGGACCAAGCACAGCTGCCGGCAAGAACAAGAGGGCGCCGATAAAAACAACGCTTCCCAGTATGACTAGGCCGAACAGCGGAGTGTCGGTGCGTAACGTACCGCCCGTTTCCGGCGATGGCTTCTTTGCCGCAAGCGACCCTGCTATAGCCAGGGGGAAAATGATGGGGATAAAGCGGGCCAGGAGCATGATTACGCCAGTGGCTATATTCCACGGCACGGTATTATCTCCCAACCCTTCGAATCCGGAGCCGTTGTTGGCCGCGGACGAACTGAATTCGTAAAGGATTTCCGAGAATCCATGGAAGCTCGGATTGTTGACGGTGGACGCACCCCAAGCCGTTGCCGCGAACAGGGCAGTCCCCCCGAGAATAAACAAGGGGTGAATAAGGATCGCCAGCAGCGCGAATTTCATTTCACGAGTTTCAACTTTGCGCCCAAGATATTCCGGCGTACGTCCGACCATCATCCCGCTTATGAACACACCTACAATAATATAGAGGAACATGTTAATGGTACCGACGCCGACACCGCCAAACGTGACATTGAACCACATTCCGACCATCGGGACAAGTCCGGTGAGAGGATTAAAACTGTCATGCATTGCGTTCACCGAACCATTGCTCGTCGACGTCGTCAAGACACCCCAGGTTGGGCCGGCGGATGTGCCAAACCTGAGTTCCTTGCCTTCCAAATTGCCTGTAGTTTCCACTGGCAACTGATCAAACGCTGCAGTCGGCGCGCTCTCGAAGTAGTTGGCGAATCCGACCTTGGCGACCAGCAAAGAAGCCATCACGGCAAAAATGACAGCGGCGTGTCGCATGCGTCCTGTGATTCTACCGAACATCCATACGCAGGCCATCGGAATTAGAATGATGAATACGCTCTCTACAATGTTCGTAAAGAATGTGGCATTTTCGAATGGGTGCGTTGAATTGGGACCGAAGAAACCGCCTCCGTTCGTCCCTAGTTGCTTAATTGTGACAAAAGCGGCCACTGGACCACGCGCAATTGTCTGTGCTGCACCTTCCAGCGTCGTTGCGACGGCTGAACCGTCGAGCGTCATCGCTACGCCGCCGATAACCAGGACCGTGGCCCCGATTAACGCCAGTGGCAGCAAGACCAAAAACGTGGCCCGCATCAGGTCGCTAAAGAAGTTTCCGAGGGAGACTTTCCCCGCCAGGCCCCTGGCCAACGCGGCGAGGGCGGCGATGCCGGTAGCAGCCGACACGAATTGCAGCCACATGAGTCCGAAGAGCTGTGAGAAGTAGCTCATAGTCACTTCTCCGGAGTAGTGTTGCAGATTCGTATTCGAGGTGAACGACGCCACCGTGTTGAAAATCAGGCTTGGTTCTATCGCACCTTTACCGTCAGGGTTGAGGGGCAGGATTCGCTGCAGTGCAAGAACTGCAAAGACGACCACAAACATGATAGCGTTGAACAGGAGCATCGACATGACGTACTGCTTCCAGTCTTGTTCCTTAGTGACAAGTCTCCCACCAATTTTGCTGATGACGGATTCCATATGAAACCGGAACCCGCTCGTTTTACCGGGGGGATTCATCGCCCACATCATGGCTTTTCCCAGGGGCCATGACAGGAGGGCTGTCCCTCCGAGAATCAGCACAATATATAAGATCGACACCGGTTTCCTCCGTTAGAATCGTTCGGGATCCAGTATGGCGACTACCAGATACGCCATACATAAGACCAACACAATTGCTGCTATATAAATCATAATGTACCTTCCTATAATCTCTCACATAGCTTGGTCAAGCCGGCTAAGACGCCGAACGCAACCAATCCTAGAATCAAGTAGAACACGATCATATGTCTAAACTCCTTCTGATGTCTCCCATGCGTATCAAAAGTTGTGGTCGAATTGAAAAGTAACGGTCGGCTTGGCGAGATCGGAATTGTTATAGACGTCGAACCCGAGAATTACACTGCTGCCTGCTCCAACGGTATAGGCGACGCCGAAAGATAGTGCGCCATAACTGCTTTGACCGCTCATGAAGTCGACCGCGGCCCACCACTTGCTGGACAGCGCTTTGTCCCATGAGGCAAGCACGCCGGACGATGATTCTGCACCGGCTTCATCAACCAGTAGATTGTCGTTCCCGGTATATGCCCCGATGCTAAAGCGACCAATTGCCTCGAAAGCTCGGGACACGAGACCATACCAGACGTTGTAATCAGTAACGTCGTTATCGGTACCGAAGTCATATCCACCCGCTGCTATGGCCAGACCAAATACGTCCTCGGCAACACCGACCTTTACATTTCCATAAATGGGATCTTCGGTATCACCGGAAACGTCTCGGAAATCCAGGCCCACCTCAATTCCAACCTTCTCGCTGATACTCGGCGGTAACACGCCTGCAGTCAGACCGAAGTTCAACACATTGAATCCGCGCCCACCGTTCGCAGCGGATTTCAGGCCAAGGTTGCCGTAGGTGTCAAGCCCGAAGTGGAATGTACCAAACCTCTGGATATCAGTTGAAGGAATCCAGATTTGGGTTGACGGTGTCGCCAACGCCAAACTGCCAAAGCAAAGAATCGAAGTGATAAGTCCAATTATTACGTTCTTTTTCATTGTCTTTTCCCTAATTAGACAGTGTCCATTCTGAAACTAATGAGGTGAGAAACCAAAGGTCGGCAGAGTGAAGCTGAATGTTGACCCCTTACCCGGCTCGCTTTCGGCACCAACGACACCGCCATGTGCTTCGACCAATTCCTTGACTATCGCCAGCCCAAGTCCTATGCCGGATCTATCCTTCTGATCCGGGCCGCGATAGAATTTCTCGAATATATGTTCGAGTTGTTCTTTTGCTATTCCCTCTCCCGTATCCGATACCGTAAATTTTATATAGTCCCCTTCCGGTGCGGCGTCTGCTTCAATCGATCCCCCGGGTCCTGTAAAGCGCAGAGCGTTGGAAATCAGGTTGGCGAATACCTGTTTGATTTTTTGCATATCGACCTTGACTTCCGGTAATCCCGACGTGACAGCGTTTACTAACCCGATTCCTTTATCCTTGGCTTCTACTATAAAGGGTTCGATGCTGTCTCTGACCAGCGATTGAGGTTCTACCGACCCGAAAGTTAATCGGACCTTGCCGGCTTCAATTCGATTCAGGTCAAGCAGATCATTGAGAATTTCCACCAGCCGTTCACTGTCGTCGCGAGCAGCCAAAAGCAGCTCTGATTGTTTTTCATTAATACTTCCGACCTTTTCGGCGAGAAGAAGATGAATCGACATGCGCAATGATGTCAATGGAGTTCGAAGTTGATGGGAAACGGTCGACACGACGTCGCGCTTAAGTTCCTGCCGTTCGTGAATCTGGGTTACGTCTTTCAAAATCACAGCTACACCTGTCGTTTCATGATGCCCCGGTCCGAGCGGTATCGGAGCGGCCATCGGCTGGAAAAAATATTCCCGGTTATCGACAAATTGCTGAATATGTCCTGGCCCGGAATCATGCTTGATAACCCTATTTTCATTCATTGCTCTTTTTACCATTGGTGCAAGCCATGTGTAGTCCAGAGAATCTATCATTACACCCGGCTTGAGTCCGAAATGCTGCATGGCCGTTTCGGTGGCGACTTCCACCTTGCCGTCCAGATCCAGAACTGCGACAGCCGCAGGCAGCGTTTTGAATACTTCTTCGGTGGCTCGTTTTGTCCGCATAAGATTTATCTTGTCTCTCTTCTGGGCTTTCCTTAGGGCAGCGGCCATTTCGTTGAATGATTCCGATAAGCGGCCGATTTCGTCACCCGTTTTTTTCTCCACGAACAAATCGAGATTTCCCATGCTTATCTCATTCGTCGATTCGATCAGCCGATTGATCGGCCGAATAATCCATCGATGCGACAGGTAACTGAAGATTAAAGCGAGGATGGTGCATACACAAATTGCGAAAAGCATTCTATTATATGCGACTGTCGCCAGCTTCCGGGCAGCGTCGTTGGCATCGCTCATATTATTCTGGTTCATCAATAGGATATCCTGCGCCAGAGACTTTATTTCATTGAATAACGGCTGTATCAGTGAGAAATACGATTCCTGTCGGTCATGCAGCGTAACTGCCGTCTGAGTAGCGCTCGGAATTATTTCGCGATATTCTTCGAATAATTCTTTGATTCGTGCCGCTTTCTCCCCCTCACCGGTTAGCGTAATATTCCCGAGTTCGATATTCAGTGCGGATTGGAAATTCGACGTGTTTTCCTCGATTAACCGAATACCTTCGGCGTCCCTGCCGGCCATCGTATAAAGAATTCCGCTGTCCATGCGTTCCAGGGATTCTTTCATGTTCTGACATGCGATGACGCTGCGATAATTCTCCCGCAGGATAACATCAATGGCTCCGGCAAGCTCGCGGATTTGCGTCATGGTCAATAATCCAATGACAATCACGACCGCGAGCAGTCCGCCGAACCCGAGCATTAGTTTATGTCTAATTCCAATCATATTTTATTTCCTGTGGAGCTTTTAAGCAAACACCGTGCCGAACGAATCATGCGGGAACTGCCCTTTGACTGCTCTATAATGGTGGCTGACACCTTGCATTAAGCAAGGTCACGCTGAATTTACATTGCGAATTTCAATGTCGATAAGGACGAGGTAAACGGATTAAATGCCGTATTGCTTCCTCTTGCGCCAGAGGGTCGCTTGGTCGATTCCGAGAATATCGGCGGCTTCCTGCAGGGATTTTGTGGAGGCCAAAACGCGGCGAATGTGATTTTCTTCGATGGTTTCCAATGAGACCTGATCCCCCAACGTAACCGGCCGCTCGTTTAGCGAAATCGTCTCGGGCAAATGTTCGATATCTACCAGTTCCGAATGACAGAAAATAGCGGCACGCTCAATAACATTCCGTAATTCGCGGATATTTCCCGGCCAGGTATAATTTCGCAGAGCATATTCCGCATTATCGGTGAATCCTTTGATATATTTGTGATTTTGGGAACCGAAGAAATTCAGCATTGACGTTGCCAGATTGATTATATCATTCGGGCGTTCCGATAACGGAGGCAGATCAATCGGAACGACATTCAAACGGTAGTACAAATCTTCTCTGAAGCGATTTTCATTGACAGCCTTTGCTAAATCCGAATTCGTGGCGACTATGATTCTGACATCTGCTTTAAATGTCTTTTGACCTCCGACCTGTTCATATTCTTTATCCTGAATAAAGCGCAGCAATTTCGGCTGGATTGATATCGGCAGGTCGCCGATTTCATCCAAAAAAATGGTCCCGCCTTCGCAGTGGGTTATCCGGCCGGGATTATCTCTTAATGCGCCAGTGAATGCCCCTCGTACGTGCCCGAATAGCTCGCTTTCCAATAAATCCTGAGTTAATGTCGGGCAAGAAATGACTCCAAACGGTTTGTTCGCTCTATGACTCCACTTATGTATGGCGCCGGCAAGAACCGACTTCCCCGTTCCGCTCGGGCCCCGGAGTAAAACAATCGCTTCAGAAATCGCGACTTGACGGGCCAGCTCTACAGCTCTTTGCGTCGAAGCATGTTCAGAGGAGAAAGAAATTTCCGGATGAAGCCTATCCAAATCCTGTTTGAGGATTTCGATTCTTTGCTCCATACTTTGTATATTGACGATACGGTTAACCGCAATTTCGACTTGTTCCGGAGTAAACGGTTTTGAGATATAATCGGTCGCTCCCCGCCGAATGGCGTCTATCGCGGTTTCGATTGAAGCATAAGCCGTGATAACGACGATTTTCATCCAGGTACACTTGGCCAGCAATGAAGTTAGTAATTCCAGGCCGCTATCGGTGCCAAGGCGCAAGTCGACGAAGGCCATATCGAATTTTTCATGTTCTGCCTGGTAAAGCGCATCTTTTACATTGTTGACGGCAATAACACGATGATTCGCGGATTCCAGATAAATAGTCAGCGTTCTTCGAATATTGGCCTCATCATCGACAATGAGGATATTAAGCCTGTTTGGATAAATTGTACTATCCATAGAAAACACCCTTAGTGAAGTCCCTAATTAAAGTGCAATACCCTTGCCGTATTTCATTTAGAAATGAACTATAGGTCGTGACAACCTCTACTCCGCATAGAATTCGACCATTTTAAAACATTGCTAATTCCGGAATCGGGATTCAAGTAACCCGGAACTACTCAAAAATCAATATATATCTACGGAAGGAAAAAGAGGTGTAATTTAAAAACTGGAATAGTCGGTTTTCGGAACCAAGATCGGCTGTCAGCAGTGGAGCGTATTTCGGTCTATGTTGGAGATTATCTTCGAACCTTTAAGCTATTATGGCCCAGGCAGATATTAAAAGCGGGGTTGACTATCCAATACACAGAACTTTCCTGCTCAGCTTTGAGATTGCTTGAAAGCGGCCCCGACCTCACTCTCCGTAAACTTTGCTCAGATTCACCTTCTCGGTGAAAACAACCTACTCCATGGCGAGCGGAACTCGATGGAAGACAATAGACTAAATTTAGAGCAAATCGGTGATGTGACGTGCAGCCTCCAGCGCCCCATCAACCGGGATCGCAGCATAATCTACGTTTTTTCTAATATTGGCGATAACTTGATCTGCTAGTTTCTGTGGAATAGTCTCAGACAATTTCATTTTGACACCTGCATGGTGTCGAGCCAAACGCCCTGATACGTATTCTTCCTGTTCGCAATGTCCCTCAATTGGAAAATATAGAAATGGTTTTCTTAATGCGGTTAACTCAAGTGTGGTCATTCCGCCAGCTTGCACAATAGCAAGATCGCACGATGCAAAGTGCTCATATAAACGCGGGACATATTCTCGTATTTCCACGCCTTCTGGGATATTGATTGAGTCGCCAGCCAGTCGTGGTCCAGTTATCAAAATCATTCGAGTATCAGGTATTATCGCCTTGATAAGTGGAAATGCTTTTCCACACAGCTCAAGTAAATGACGACCGATCGATGTTCCTCCAATAGCACAGATTATCAACTTCTCTCTGCCGTAACCAAGTCGAGAACGGACATCATCAGTATCGCCGAATTCATCAGGTCGAAATGGCAGGATATAGCCGGCAAACTTATATCTGGCTAGCGCAAAAGCGCGCCGATTGGGCAGCATGAATCCAAATCGACGGTCAGGTACGTCTTCGGGCTCACCTACAAACAGTCCCAGATCATAGACTGGTGGCCTTTTAGGAAATCCAGAAGCCCATTTCCGGTTCATCACATAGACTCCCATCAATTCAAGGGGATTAAATGACATAGCATCAAATCCAACAAAATCATAAATCATTACAAACGGTGATTTTTTAAGATGCGGGCGCTTCCGAAAAGCTACGGCCAGATCATAGGTTTCATCTCCAATAAGAAGATCGTATCTGTCTCGAGTGGTTACACGGTCAACCAATTCTATATTGTGCTGCCATTGACGCTGAAATGCCATCGCGTATCGAAAAAGGTTAAGTTTGAATCCATGGGACGCTGTTTCAGCTATGAGGTTTTCATCAAGGTAGTCTGATGCCTCTGAAAGAAGTCGCTCTCCTTTTTCTTCAAGCAGGAGATTAGCGGGATGAGAAGCAAGCCAATAGATATTTACATCATTTCGAAACGCTCGGATCTCGTTGGCGATAGCAATATCTCTGATGACATGACCGAGGCCAAGTGAACCACTGATAAATAGAATCCTCTTACTCATAAGTCATTTTTCCAGATACTGGTCAGCTTACATTAGCTGACCAATTCCCTTTCGCCCATCAAATAATACAAAAAGGAGAATCTATTCTCAACTGTAAGTTTGTGTGCATGTCCCGCTTCTGACGGAAATGGACTTTTCCTCGATGCAAATATGAATAACGAAGAAAAACTGGCAGCATAACAAAAACCCTCAGTGGTAAATGACTGCCAAATCAGGTATCGTTCAGTACAAATTAATATATGGTTGCCGACGACGAATAGATATATTCCTTTGCATGTTCTTCGCACAACCAGAGGTAGTGACCTTCTGGGGTTAGTACCTTTTTCAATCCTCCCCAATGTCTTTCCTTGTCTTTTTCAACCAAAAAATTCCGCAATTGCCTTAATTGTGACCCCATTTTGGGAAATCTTGCCTTATCATTAGTCCAATACCTATACTCATAGTCAACTTCTTCAGGATCCGGGATAATTTCGGCGAGCTCATTCATAAGACTAATATCTTCTTCAAATCGCTCTCCATAATCTTCTGGCGCAATATCTGCCCATGGCCCAATAATAGGCGCGGCGTATTTTAGTATGGATACCAGTTTCTTAATATAGGGTGCCATATCGATTACCCATTGGGAAGGATTTGGTACTTCATAACATCCCCCTTCAATTACTGGATGCCATTCACCAGGAGCCTGACAATATAGTTGCAAATTCACCCTTTGACCCATCAGTCTTTTTCTCCATTTGGATGTATTCTGAGGTTTGAGGACAAAAATATTAGGGCAGTGTGATTCTATCTTTGATTGCTCTCGATTATAGTTTGAAGTAAACCCTCTTTGCGTTAATCTCCTTAACTCCTCTATTACTCTCTTAATATCAGTATTTTCTCCAGTAAGTGCAGCCTCTAAATCATCTATACGCTTTAATACATCATCCTCAGTGCTTTTCCAGAGTATTCCAAAAAGCAATTCTGACAATGAAACCATTTCCATTGTTTCTTCACATTGAATACTATATTGAGGCGGTAACATTTCATAGGCTTTCTGCAAATTATTAAATTTGAATTCGTGGCCACAAATTTTCCCCCTATGGCCAGGGCAAGGAACCATTTTTTTAGGTTCAAGTCCCGGAAAACGCTTTAATGTTAGCTCCAATCCATCCATCAATAATGCGAAATAATTATAGGGCAATGGTCCTCGTACACTTAATTCTACCATATTATTGTGTTCATGTGCAATAATTAACGCCAAATGTTGCCGATTTACACTATCCGATAGAAGTGCACCATTACGCCAATGTGTGTATGTTGTAAATCTATGTGATCTGGCAATAAACCATGATGGAATCCCCGCAGGAATTGTACTTAAATAATATCTTATTGTTATTTCGCGACAATTAATATTTTCTTTTATACTATTCCACATTTTAATATAATCGGGAGGGTCATATGGAAGCAGTTCTACGACTAAGCTGATGTCTCTATCTTCCAGAGTCCTATATGAAAGATCAAATCGTTCCATTAGCCGCAAAAAATGATTACGCATCTCAGGTGAAATATCACTCCATATATGATCCATATCAGATTTCCTAAATATTCCCATGCTATCAGTAACTTCCTTACTTTCCAATACTCTGCCAATATATTCAGAAACCCATTGCGGTTTCAATATTACAATATCTTCTAATGTCTCATCATTACTAAAATAAAGAATGTCACCCAATTCATGAAGCCATTGAATTAATACGCGTGAGTTTGGTCCTGAAACGTTGTGGCTCGCGAGTATTTTATACAATATCTCTATCGTAATATATTTATCCCTAATATTTCGTATTTCCTCAGCAGCTTCAAGCCATTCAGCTGGCCAAGTTTCGCCCATTAACGGGAGTTCTGAAGCAGTATCCTGAATTCGTTGTCTCAATTCCGCAATACCTGAATTAGTTTTATTACTAATCATACAATAATCAACGACGTTGTAATACGTCTCTCTAATTTTATTAATAGGTATCTTTGGTCCCGCCTGATCCATACATGTTGCAACAATGATAATTGGTGATTCAGGAGCAAGTGCTTTAACGGTATCTAACCATTTAAATAATTTGCCCTGTTCATATCCAAATCTTGCATTCCATACAATCAAAAACAGAGAACGGTTTGTTAAGAAGAATTGATGTGTGGCGTGATATATTTGCTGACCACCAAAATCCCAGGTCATCAGATTCATTTTAGTATTAGTATACTTTGGATGGTCCAAGATCAATTTTTTTATTTCAAGGCCGTGAGTAGTTTCTGACTGCGGATCAAATACCTCTCCGCGAAGAGCTCTTAATAAGGATGTTTTTCCGACACCTCCTTCACCGACTATAAGGAGTTTTGAAATCCATTGCTGTGAATCAGCTTTTTGACTCTCATGCAAATACGCAATAATTGCACTGGTACCTTGAGCCAATATTTCCGGAGGAGGAGAAAGTATCTTGTTATCCCCGTATTCCAATTCTTGAATATTCTGCAGACTACCAATACAATATGGTATTCTTGTGAACTTATTATGCGATATATCCAAAACAATTAGGCTAGATAAATGCCTTATTTCCTGAGGCAACGTTTCTAAATTATTATATGACAGGTTTAACGAAGTTAAATTTACTAAGAATCGAATGCTTTTAGAGATTTGGGATAAGTGATTATTATTAAGATATAGCGTTGTCAACTTTACCAGACTGCTAATCTTTTCCGGTAATATATTGAAGCGATTATTCTGAAGATATAGTACTTCCAGATTTGACAGTTTTGTAAATTCAGGTGGTAAGTCTTCCAGCTTATTGCCGCTAATATCCAATATTTTTAAGTCAGTCAAAGAGCCAATTTCGTGGGGAAGCTCAGTTAAATTCATGCCAGAAAGAATAAGGGTGTCTTGCTTATTTATTGCAGCCCTATTAATAATATTAATAATTTCTTTTTTTTCACCAGAACGCTCGGATTCCCTAATTTTGATTAGTCTTTCTATCTCAGGCTGAATGGTGCTTCCGTCATTGACTGCCAAATCTTGTTCTTCCAATTCCTCTGATAATTCACTATTAATCTCAGGATTAATAGTGTCTTTCTTATTTTCATCCATCGGTAGATCCTAATTAGCATTAAACTGTTCATGTTTCAAGCGACTATTGATTATTATCTCCAAATTACTCACTCTCCAAAATCCAAACCATTCTTTTAATCATATTATTCAATGAACTTGCTGATTCCATGAGTCAAAGCCGCAAATAATGTAGCATTTTCGAAATTTATACCTTCGGATTTGGCACTAATCTCAATCTCGCTAATTTAACACAATTTACGAATTGCTTTAACTGTACTATTATCTTAGAGAACATCCGTCATCGCCAAATCTAATATCCCGGGTACATCCCTGGGTTTTTTCGAAACCGCCCACTGCCAAGAGCCAAATCGCCCATCGGCGTTGATTGCCTTTACCCATTCATCCAGAAACCGTCTTTTCGTCTTGTCTTTCTGTGTATCCATTCCCTTACATTCCATTATCAAGGTTTGACCGTTTTTAAGCCTAATTATGAAATCGGGACGGTACTTTTTGACAAGACCATCGAAGATATAAAGAATCTCGAAACCAAGATGATCATTCTTCACCCATGCCTCGACGCTTTTATTTCGATCAAGTTCGTACATTTCCGAAGCTTCCCAGGTGCTGTCAAAGACACAGAAATTGATATGGGACCGCTTGGTGAATTCGCACGGCTTACCAGTATACCATGTCCGCATATGTCCGGTTGATCGTATGGGATGTTCCTTGTCAAAAATCGGAACTAATTTCGCGGTATTTTCAAACCGAATTGCTTCCCAGATATGCTGAACGATCTTATTCATGTTAAGAGTTAAAATCAGGCGCTTTTTATCTTCGTGCTGATAGAAAAGTGGCGGGAATATCCTGACCTTATCCGATTTTAAAAATTGCTCGACAATTCCTATGACCTGCGCCAAAAGAAACTCCTTATTCCCTTTCCATTCCTTTGGCTTTAATTGATCGTAAACGTCCCTGGCTGTTTCGAATATTATCTTCTGCATTCTGTATCGTTTGGCCAGATCCGCCAAGGTAATTTCGGCGATCTTTGTAACATCTGGCTTGCCTTCGACGACCGGAGCAAGATCGGCCAGAGTCCTGGTTTCGTAGGCATTAAGGCCTATGGGTTTCACCTGCTTCATATCGAGCGTCAAATTCGGCGTATATGTATGGTCGATCCGAATTACATTTGGCCAGGTGACTTCGAATTTTTTCTTTTCTATTACCGGTTCGATTTTGGTTTTTGGTGTGGGCGGTGGTGGCGGCGGTCCATCCTGGGATTCATGCGGCAAGAAAGTAAAGGGCACTCCAAAAATATTGACATATTCTGCCTGGAAGAGCTTTGTTTCCGGATCGATATCGTATGAAGTACGCCTTAAACCTCTTCCAACAACCTGTTCGCAAAGTAGCTGGCTAGTAAATGCCCTCAGGCCCATAATATGAGTGACTGTTTTTGCATCCCAGCCCTCGGATAGCATTCCTACCGATATTACTTTCTGAATCTGCTCGCCGGGTTTACCGATCTGCCCCACCGTATCCACAGTCAGCCTTAAAAATTCTGCCTGCTCTTTTTTGGATAACTTCCTGGTCGGTTCAAAGGTTTCTTCTTCCTGTTCGTCTTCGTCTATTACCGGAGCCGGTTCATCCTGCGATTCCGCCTGATCCAGTACCTTCGAGTCAATATGAAGTGTCTTCTCAGGAATGCAAATTTCATCAATTCGAATTTTGCCGCGATCAATCGAATACTTAACTCTAGCCGCTGTATGGGTAGTATTCGCAACTGTAATCATAACTGGAGGGACCTGTTGTCCCGCTTTTTTCCAGCTTCTAAGAGTTTCCAACCAGTCTTTGGCTAAAAGGTAATATCCATTAATGACTAAATCCGGTAAAGTCTCCTGTTCTTCTGCTTTCCGGTTTAAATCATCGCTGACATGCTGGTAAATATGATAGAGCTTGGACCGATACGATTTAGCATCCATTGAGCCGTCGTCTCGGATCACGACACGTGGAGTCTTAACCAGGCCCGACTCGATAGCATCATTCAGTCCGAAATCGCTGACAATCCAATCAAAAAGCGCCTCTTCGGAGCTTTTCTTTCCGGAGGGTGCAAAAGGAGTAGCTGAGAAATCATAACAATTAAGAACCCTTCGAGCCGTATGGATTCGATCAAGTCCGCTTACCCAAATTGTAGCTTCTTCAATATCCTGCTTCTTTACTCCCTTGACTTTCGATTCTGCCGGGACTCTCCAGGCGTGGTGTGCCTCATCATTTATAACAACAATGCTATTGGCGCTTGCCATATCGCCCATGACATCCCGGACGTAGGCTTCATTGCTTTTGGGTCCGCGTTTATCAACTGATTTCTTCTTAGCCAGCTTTTCTTCCGTATCCCAGGCCAGTTTATGCCAGTTTTGGATTCGGACTTTCCCCTGGCGAAGTTTTTCAATCAATCCCGATGGTACGACATTAAACTCATCGAAATAATTGCCTGCTGAAGAGGGCACTAATACCTGGAGTCTGCTTTTTACAGTTAAGCCAGGTGCAATTATGAGAATATTCTTTGAAAAGCGATTATCCTGGGGATACGTGATTTTGTTTAGAACCTGCCAGGCGATCAACATCGCCATAACGACCGTCTTCCCGGAGCCGGTTGCCATCTTGGAGCAAAGCCGCATAAATGAACCGCCATCAGTGCCTATGTCAATACCTACGGTTTGGGCTTTCGGTGCTTCATTCAGCCAAATCAAGGTTTCAATTGCTTCGAGCTGGCAAAAGAAAAACTGCCGGTTCGATTCCCTGGCTTCAGGGTCATTCCAGTGTTCCAATAATTGCTTCGTTATGCCTGTAACTCCGGTGTACGGTGTTGCTCCTTCCCGCCAAGCCCTAACTCTTTCGCGGATTTGATTAACAGCCGGTATTTCGATAAATTTACCCGGGTCATCGAATGCTTTTGAGCCCTCGGTGGCAATTACGTAACCAGCCGGGCGACGTCCCGGCTCGCGGGAAAAAGTACGTGTTTCACGATCGTACTTCCAATGCTCTTGCGGTTCGACGTAAGGAGAATTGATTATAAGCTTGTCTATTGTAGTCTGGCTCATATATCAAGTCCCTTTACCACCATACTCTCAATGCCTCGGTCATCGATGATCTTAACCGCTATCCGCCTATGCTCCCCAGCCTCGAAATCCAGCGAAGTTACGCCGCGATACATTTCGATTAAATCTTCATCGATTTCGGCTTTAAGATTCTTCGCCAACCTGGCCCAACTTTCATTTGGCCCGGCCATCGGGAAAAACACCTGACGAGGATAAAGACTCCTGCCATCATAATCGGTATCGAGCATCCACATGGCGATCTTTTCGGTCCCGCCCGATTCTACTTGGCCGGTCTTGGTGTTGTAATAATCGAAGCCCATAAGATCAACGCGGTATTTATCCAGCTTTCCTCTTTCCTTAATAGTGTGAATCAGAACATCTGGCTGACCAATAAGCCAAAAACTCTCGTTGGACGACCGCTTTTTCTTTAAATCCTCAGTCAGTAGATCAGTATTCATTTGCACCTTAAGTAAAGTTACCCCTGGCCAATCGGTTTCATCGATATCCTTGGCAGCTTCCGGATCGAATTGAAATGAAGCGAAAACAATTATCTTCGGTTTTGGAACAAGCTTTTGAGCTTCCTCGATTGCCATTTCAACCTGGCGCTGCTCCAATGGTACATGTTCCGGTCCAAAAGAGACAACTACCCTCTGAGGTTCTTTATCTTTCGTCTCGGCCTCGGCGTGCAGATACCGAGTGCCAGGCAGCGTTTCAACCCGAGTGAATTCTATTTTTTGTCCACCTTTGCCTCGAATGCCTGTCTTGAATAATTCGTCTTTCCATTCTGAATGTCGAAGTGTTTCACCTTTCCTGCCTACCGATATATCCGCTGGTTGATCATCCCCGATTTCGCCCGTGATCTCCGCGACTGGTTTAACCATAGGCGCGGGGACAGCTTCGACGGTAAACGGACCAGATACACGTGCCTTTGAACCATCTACTAATGGTTGATCATAAATGGTCTCTTCGCCTGGCGGTTCGTCATTGGCAATACTTTTTAAAGTTATATGGGGTACAACCCTAAATTCAAACCCACTTCCAACACCTTGATCTGGATAGGCGAGTTTATAATAGTCATAAATACTAGTCATAAGTCTTCGTTTAGCTAACGTAATAGCAACCCTCGATGTATCACAGGTAATCCATCTTCTGCCCCATTGTTCAGCAACATATGCAGTAGTACCTGAGCCGCATGTTGGATCCAAAACTAGATCTCCGGTATCAGTGGCCATAAGAAGACACCGTTGCAGGATTTTATCGTTTGTCTCTACAACATAATCTTTGTTTGGTGCACCTCCAAACTCAGTCCAAACATTATTTATTGCAAATACTGGAAAGTCGTTGAAATAGCGAATATACCTAAGTACAGTTCCAACTTCTTCTATACGATTTGCCTTAATAAGCCTACTAAATCCTTCTTTTCCTGTCTTCCAGAAATTAGATTTTGGATGGAATGTCTTGCCATTGAATTCAACTGGGAAACTCCCGGGAGGGCGTTGACTAGTAAGGTCGCCTAATGTATACGGATTGGAACCTTTCGGGATTAGAAGAGGATTTTCTCGTTCTTCCTTAGATATCGATCGGCGTGTACCGTTTGGTAATTCCAAATGGCTGTACGCTAAACCGCCTTCCGAAAATAATTCTTTGTCCTTAAACAACTGTCTATATTTCAATTGCTCGATATTTTTCGCATAAAATAGAAGGAAATCGCAAATGCCAGCAAGTCTTATTGATGTAGCACTAGTGGTTTTAGTGAAAGTTATCACAGACACGAAATTCTCTCGCCCGAAAATCTCATCCAGAAGCCCGCGTGCAAGATGCAAATTTTCATCATTGATTTGCAGAAAAACGGAGCCTGAATCTTTAAGTAATGCTTTTGCAAGTTTAAGGCGATCTCTTAGATAGGTAAGATACGAATGGATGCCCAATTCCCATGTATCTCGAAATGCACGGATCATCTCAGGTTCTTGAGACAAATCCTCATCCTTGCCATCACGTATGCTTCTATTATTTATGAATGGTTGGAAATTCGAACCGTACTTTATTCCGTACGGTGGGTCGATATAAATCATCTGAACCTGACCGGCCAAGCCCTCCTTTTCCAGAAGAGAATTCATCACCACCAGGCTATCACCAGCGATTAATCGATTCGACCAATTGTGCGGATGCTTATAGAATTCTACCGCATGGCGAAGCGGCATTTCTTTATCCAATTGCTCGAAAAACGAAGTCTGTTGATCGGAGCCGTTACGCTTTTTAACTGCTTCGATAATCGTCCTGGGATCGATTCGCTCGTGAACATGTAAAGAGACGGTCGGAACCTCGAAACTGGTATGCTCTGCCTTCCCTGCCCAATTCAAATAGGGCTCCTGGCGCTTCTTAAGTTCTTTCAAGGCCGCTTTGACATCATCGATAGATTCAGCCCCAAGGCCCTCATCGATTATATTCTCAATCTGCGATTTCTGGCTGTCGAACTGCAGAGCCGGGTCAATATGTGGGTCAAATTGATAGGTTTTCTTGCCGGTTTCCTTATCAGTCTCGGATGTAACCAGTCCGACCGGGGGATTATTTACCCGCGTTTTGTCCTTATGATCATATTGCTCAATCGGACGTTTCCTGGCTTTAGGACCAGCAACTCTGGTTTTCGCATTTTTGGCGGGAGATGATTTTGCTTTTAATCTTCGGCCTGCTGATTTGGATGATGTGGATCTTTTGGGATTATTGGTAATATTGCGTTGTTTTGGCATAATGTTAAATCCTGAAATAGTTCAGCCTGATTTATGAAAATCTTTTATAAAATAGATTGTATGTCCATTAATATCAATAGGGATGCTCAATAAACACTCTCCCAACCCTAGAGAATTAGACAGCAAATCCCTTTAATTTAGTAAATGCTAATATATAATATTGGCTTTGTTTCGCAAAAACTAATTTTCGTGGGATAAATGGACGTTTATAGGGGGTGGGACGGAATCGCCCTGGCGGGCCCTTTGAAGGCGTTCTAATTGGTCAATGGCCCTATAAAGCTGGCGATCAATCGTGGTCTCATAACGGAGGATTTTGTCAATTACCGGCTTATCCGGAAGATATAGAGATAAGAATTCGGCATTTCTTTCATTTCCATCTTTCTCTTCGAATCCGGCCTTGAAATCAGTCATTTTTTCAATTTCTGAATCAATCAATTCAATCATACTTTTTCTTAGGACCTTCGGGTCAGGCGGTTCTTCTTCATCCTGAGGCCCTTTCTCTGGCTTTTCCGCTTTTTCCATAAGCCATTTAAATAATGTCAAATTAAAGGCCATCTTTCCCTGTTCCTGACCAAAATTCTCCAGCAAACGGGTTGCTGTATTATCAGAAAAACTCCCGGTTGCTTCTATTTCATCCTTTGTTTCTACAAGAATACCAATAAGGTATTTTAGACCAAGGGAGGACCTATCTAAATTCCTGCGATAACTTTCCAAGAAAATCATGTCTTTGTTGTGATAAAATTCATCGAGTTTTTTAAACACAAAATGCCATACGGCACTATCAAGATGTTTTCTAATTTCGCCCTTTTCGCATTTAAGAACGCGGCGTAATCGCCAATAGCAAATTGCTATCTTTTCGACGAGCATTTCCTCTAATATTCCAAATGGAGTCAATTCCTTCTGGAGTGTATTAAGCAAAAAATCGAACTCCTCACTTGATTCTTTCCCATTACCAGTATTAATTACCACTTCCCGGGCCAGCAAACCGTGTTTGATGGCATTCCATTTGACTATTGATTTACCGTTTTTGCTCTTGGGTCCGGTTGATTTTAGAGAATTCTGCCTGTTAGCGTTCACTTTTATGTTTGAGATTTCTCTTTTTCTTCCCATATCTAATTCCGTATTCATCTAAATATTCCTCCAAGAACCAGAGCATCCAAGTTCATTTGATTCAGAATATTCAGGATTTCCTACCTGGCTCGTTTTGATTACGGTAATTCCGTCAAGTGCCAGTTCAGATTGGGAAATTTGTTTCAGGTTTTGTTCAGCCGAATTAATTTGAAGATCAGGCAAGGCTTTATTTGCTGAACCAAATGAACCAACATCCGGGTCTTTTTGGAAATATATTGGATATCCATTCTCCCCCCGTTTGCCTATATCATATCTAATTCCATAATCCATCAGATTGGATTTTATTCTTTCAAGATGTTTTCGAAGCGTACGCTCACTCCCCGGAAAAGTCTTATCGGTCTTCTGTGGTTCGGCTATATCACGTAATGCGGACCAGGCCTCCTTAACGGTACCATCCCATACGCTCTTACCCTTCATGAAAATCAAGACAGCTTGTGCCAGTGTGTTGCTTTGAATCACTTCGTCATTATGCCTATTGATATTCTTTTGGTAGCTTTCCAAGAACTCCGCACCCCTATTCCCTAAGGCTTGGGCAA